>Ga0160428_1001654_pt1 | contig 16058 bp, 13 predicted proteins | sample SolpanmetagenomM_FD_108198 | JGI IMG/M metagenome (GOLD analysis project Ga0160428, IMG submission 108198) | Solar panel surface microbial communities from Lawrence Berkeley National Laboratory, California, USA - M | ecosystem: Engineered > Built environment > Solar panel > Unclassified ... | reverse complement strand
TGTACTCTGCCCTACCCGTGAGCTTGCTGTGCAGGTTTCGGGCGAAATCCAGAAGCTAGGTAAGTACAAGAAAGGCCTGGCCGTAGTACCCATCTACGGTGGCTCGTCTTACGACCGGCAGTTCCGCGCCCTGGAGCGCGGTGTGCAAATCGTAATCGGCACCCCCGGCCGTATCATGGACCACATCGAGCGCGGTACGCTGAAGCTCGATAAGGCTACCAAAATCATTCTCGATGAAGCCGACGAAATGCTCGACATGGGCTTTCGTGAGGATATTGAGTTTGTACTCAGCAAAATGCCCGAGAATCGCCAGACGGTGTTCTTCTCGGCTACGATGAGCAAGCCGATTATGGAGATGACCAAGAAGTACCAGCGTGACCCGCAGGTAGTTAAGGTCAACCACCAGCAAATGACGGTGTCTAACATCGAGCAGAGCTACTTCGAAGTGCGTGGCCCGCAGAAGAAGGACGTCCTGACCCGTGTGATGGACATGTACAACCTGAAATCGACCATCATCTTCGCTAACACGAAGCGCATGGTAGACGAAATTGTGGCCGACCTGCAAGCTAAAGGCTACTTCGCCGACGGCCTGCACGGCGACATGAGCCAGGCTCAGCGCCAGAACACGCTCGATAAATTCCGCAAAAACACGCTCGAAATCCTAGTTGCTACCGACGTAGCCGCCCGCGGTATCGACGTAGACAACGTGGAGGCTGTATTCAACTACGACCTGCCCGCCGACGAAGAGTACTACGTACACCGCATTGGCCGCACCGGCCGCGCTGGTAAGAATGGCCGCGCCTTCACCTTCGTGAGTGGCCGTGACATCTATAAGCTGCGTGACATCATGCGCTTCACCAAGGCCGACATCAAACTGGCGCAAGTGCCGTCATTTGCTGACGTATCGGAAGTGAAAACCACGTTGTTCCTCAACCAGATTAAAGAGGTAGTAGAAAAAGGTGGCCTCGACAAGTACATCGGCCGCGTGCAGCGCCTGCTCGACCAGAGCGAGGAAGTTACCTCGCTTGACATCGCCGCTGCGCTGCTCAAGATGACCATGAAAGAGGACAAGCGCAACGAGCAGAGCCTCGACGCCAGCCGTGAAAAAGGCGCCACCCGCGTCGGCTACACGCGTCTCTTCATCAGCATGGGCAAGAAGGACCGCCTGCACCCCCGCGACGTAGTAGACTTGATTGGCGAGAGCACCAACCTGCCCGGCAATAAAGTAGGCGACATCGCACTCTACGACAAGTTCAGCTTCGTAGAAGTACCGAATGAGTTCGCCGAGGAGATTGTAGGTCAACTCGGTCGCAGCACCATTCAGGGCCAGCCGGTTACGTTCAGCATAGCTACCCCGGTGCAGGACGCCGCTGCTAAAGAAGAAGGCACTAACCGCCCCGAGCGCCGTGAAGGTGGCTTCGGCGGTGGCGAGCGTCGCGGCGGCTTCGGCGGCGGCGACCGTCGCGAAGGTGGCCGCCCGCCCTACGGCGGTGGCAGCCGTGGCGGTAGCAGCTACGGTGGTGGCGAGCGCCGCGAAGGTGGCAGCAGCTACGGTGGTGGTTACAAAGGTGGCAACCGCGAAGGCGGCAGCAGCTACGGTGGTGACCGTGGCGGCAGCCAAGGCGGTGGTTACCAGCGTGGTGGCTACAAAGGTGGCCAAGGTGGTGGCAGCAGCTACGGCGGCGGCTACAAAGGCAAGCGCGATTCGGGCGAATAGTCCACTGCTGGGCTAAGCCTTATAAATAGAAAAGGGACGCTACCAATCGGTAGCGTCCCTTTTCTATTTATAAGGCTTACAGCAAGTCTATCAAGGTTGCAGTTCAGGGCAAGTAGTACCTCCTACCCCCTTGAACAGAAAAAATTTTGCTGTGTACGAGCAAGCAATAGCGTGCCAGGTTTTTTACCCAAAGGGGAGGGGGTAGGGACTGTATAAGAGGTAGTTTTGAGCATTTCTAATAAAATCTGCTCAATAACTAAAAAGACGGCCACCTAGTAGGTAGCCGTCTTTTTAGTTATTGAAAAAAACAATGCGCGCAAATTATGCGAGCCCTGTTTTTATTCGTAGCTTATTTGGTCGAATCACGCAGGTCGCGGATTTCGTTGTGGGCAGCAAGTACACCTTGCGACTGCTTCTCAATAATCGACTTCAACTCGCCGGGCAGGTCTTGAAGTTTGGTGGCTTCTTCGTAGGCCTTCTTGGCTACATCCTCGCCGCGCTCGCACTCAGCGAGGATAGCGTGGTTGTCGTGGCCGGTTACAGCCGATTTCAAGTCAATCCAAGCGTGGTGGATAGCACCGACTACCGACGAGCCTTCGTTTGTGTCAGGCTTGAGGTCAAGCTTAAACATCTGGTCTTCCAGCTCCGTGACGTAGCTAGCACGCTGGGCCGAGTATTTCTTGAAAAGGTCTTTCAGGTGCTGGTCTTTCACGTCGGTCATCGCGTCAGCGTAGCCTTTCTGGCCATCTTTAAGAACGGTGATAAGAGCGTTGAGACCGGTTTGGGTGGCTTTGGCTTCCATGATTTGGAAAAGGAAATGTAAGTTGAAAAGGTAAGTCGGTTTACTAGCCAACTGCCCGCAGGGTTACAGTCTAGTCAAAGATGCCCCAATTTTATCCGCGCGCTGCATTTGGCGCATCGGCTACTGGCTGGCTGATTTTGGCCATGGCCTGCCCAGCTAAGAAGCCAGTGGTCCAGGCGGCCTGAAAATTGAATCCTCCCGTAATTCCGTCTATATCAAGAACTTCGCCGGCAAAAAAGAGGCCGGGTATCCGGTGGCTTTCAAACGTAGCGAGGTTGACCTCATTCAGCGGAATGCCGCCGCAGGTCACAAATTCATCTTTGTGCGTGGTTTTGCCTTGCACTTGTAGCGGGGTACGCAGTAGCAATTCTAGCAGGCGATTCTGAGCTTTGGCCGGGACCTCGTTCCACCGCGTTTCGGGGCCAATGCCAGCCTCGGCGGCTAGGGTGCGCCACAGGCGGGTAGGGAGGCCAAACTGCGGGTGAGCCGCTACCTGCTTCTTACCGTTTTCGAGGCGAAAAGCCTGGGCCCACGGCCGCAGCGTTTCGTCGGTATGAGTCGGTACCCAGCTCACGAGCGCTGTGCCCTGGTAGGCTAAGTCGTGCAGCCGGCGCGCTCCCCAGGCCGAGAGCTTTAGCACGGCTGGCCCACTAACGCCCCAGTGCGTGACCAATAAAGGGCCTTCATACTGCAGTTTTTCGCCTGCCAATACGACGCGGGCGTGGGGGACACTCACGCCGGGCAGGTCGCGTAGGGGCGAGGCAGGTACGTTAAACGTAAAAAGAGAAGGTACTGGCTCCGCAATGCTGTGCCCCAACGCACGCAGCCAGTCGTAGGCCGCCGATTTGGGGTTGCCACCAGTAGCGATGAGCAGGCGGCCGGCCCGCAGTTCGGCGCCTGCCGCCGCGCTACCCTCCCCACTCAGCGTAAGTTTGAATTCCCCGTCGGGCAGCACCGTAATCCCTTCGGCAGCAGTGCGCGGCAGCACGCGCACGCCAGCGCGGCGGGCCGCATCTTCCAAGGCACGTGCAATGGTTTCGCTGCTGTCGGTAGTCGGAAACATGCGGCCGTCGGCTTCGGTCTTGAGCGTTACGCCGCGCTTTGCAAACCAATCTACCGTATCGGCTACTCCAAATTGCTTGAAGGCATCTTTTAGTTGGCGGCCTCCGCGGGGGTAGTGCTGCACAAGCTGTGCCGCCGACTCGCAGGCGTGCGTGACGTTGCAGCGCCCGCCCCCAGACACCCGTACCTTACTCAGTAGTTTAGGACTCTTTTCGAGCAAATAAACTACCTGCTGCGGATTGGCTTCGGCGCAGGCGATTGCCCCAAAAAAGCCAGCTGCTCCGCCACCCAATACGGCTACGATGGGTAGGGGAGCAGTAGTCAAATTCAACAAAGACATTCGTAAAGTTAACCCTCGGTCAGCCTACTTGGGCTAGCCTTAGCAATACGGAATGGCTGCGAGCACATCGTCATATTGAAAGCTATAGGGCACAAGGCTGCGGACGCGGTTCGAATCAATCGTCTTGCCACCAGTGCTTTCTGGCAGGAAGGTTGGCGGCTCCAAACCTAGGAAGGTGGCAGCAGCAGGGTAAAACTCTTGCCGCAACGGGTGCGACAGCGCACAAACATTGAACGTGTGGCCCCAGATAGCCTGGTCGATAATCGTGCTCAGTACTCCAACCGCATCGGTGAGATGTAGCAGATTGGTGGGGGCGGCTCCTTGCGGCAAGTTGCGGCGCCCCGCCAGAAAGCGTCCCGGCGGCCGCTCGGGGCCAATGAGGCCACCCAGCCGCACTACCGTGCTTTGCCACTGGCCGTAGCGCGGCACAAAATGTCCTTCTGTTCGCAGCACATCCGACGCGGCATCGCGGGTGCTCACTGCATCCGTTTCGCGCATGAGCCGGGGCTCATCCGGATAGACGCCGCTGGTTGACACAAATAGGACCGATTTAATGCGCGCCGCCGCTACCGCCCGGTGCAGTGGGCGCAGTAGCTGAGGGTAGCCACCGGCTACGGCTGCTCGTGGTGGAATATTGATAACTAACGTATCAGCTTGCTGAAGCCAAGTCACGAGATTAGCTTCGGCGGCCGCCGAAAAGTCATTGCCTAATTGCAACAGCCGGGCTTCGATACCAGCTGCCGCCAGCAGCGGTAGTTGCTCGGGGGTAGTGGTAGTTCCTAGTACTCGGTAGCCTTGCGATAACAGCTTTTTGGCTAGGGGCAAACCTAGCCAGCCACAGCCTAGCACGGCTACCGTAGAAGAATCGGCAGCAGAACTAGTAATGGGGGAAGAGGACATAATAATTATTCTCGAAATGCTAGTTATCTATGTTACGAAAGCTGCAAGTTGCGCATGAATTACTTAAAGCAGCACAGGGGTAACGTTGTTCGCCAGTTGCACGCACTTACCTTCGGGGCATTCATCATGCCAGTAATTGCTGGTCTACTCGAAATCAGGATGACAAACCCCTTCGCCCAACCTATGCTGCGCGATAACGCGCTGGCTGGCAAAACTATCATCGTTACGGGTGGCGGCACTGGCTTGGGCCGGGCCATGACAACTTATTTTCTGCAGCTCGGCGCAAATGTCACTATTACTAGCCGCAAACTTGATGTGCTGGAGCAAACGGCCATTGAACTGCGGCAGCAAACGGGGGGGCGTATTTTAGCGCTAGCTTGTGATGTACGCAAATACAACGAAGTAGAAGCCATGCTTGCGCGCACATACGAGGAGTTTGGACGGGTAGATGTGCTCTTAAACAATGCAGCGGGCAACTTTATCAGCCCCACCGAACGCCTCAGCCACAAGGCATTCGACGTCATAGTTGATATTGTGTTGCGTGGGTCTTACAATTGTACTTTAGCCGTTGGTAAGCGTTGGATAGCTGAGCAGCAGCCCGGCACAATCCTGAATATTGTGACGACTTATGCTTCGGTAGGTTCCGCTTTTGTAGTGCCTTCGGCCACTGCCAAAGCCGGAGTGTTGGCGCTCACGCGCTCACTAGCAGTGGAGTGGGCTAAGTACGGTATTCGCTCTAATGCTATTGCGCCGGGCCCATTCCCGACTGAGGGTGCTTGGAGTCGGCTATTTCCGGAGCCCTTAGCTAGCCAACTCGACCCTGCTGCCAGCGTGCCACTCAAGCGAGTTGGACAATATCAGGAGTTAGCAAATTTAGCCGCTTACCTTGTTTCTGATTTCTCCGCTTATATCAATGGCGAAGTCGTCACAATTGATGGGGGCGAATGGCTAAATGGAGCAGGAGAATTTAATAAGTTGCAAGCCCTTACCCCTGAAATGTGGGACCAAATAGAAAAGACCATGCGCCGCTGATAACCGATTAATCGTTACTAAAGAGCTACTAGTACGAAGGTTAATTCAATAAAAAAGCCATAGCGGTTATTCCTTCATTCTCCTTGTCTTAAAGCTTATAGCCTTTATACTCTTTCGTGAATTCGGAGAGAGGGATTGGCTGATTTGGGATGACATTTAGAAACGTATATTTCTCATATAGCCCCCGGTCATCGTGCACAGTGACGGAGATAGGCAAATACGTTTGAGAATTAATTACTAGAATAGTGCGCCGTCCGTAAGAATTAGGCACTTGCAGTATTTGCCCTTCTGTTAGCTTATCGTCAGTAGCTAAATCGTTGCGCTCTAGAATACGGTATTCTCCGCAGCCAAAGCGAGCAGCAACGCTAGCAATAGTCTCGCCACGCCCGGCCTTATAGCTTACATACCGGAATTGCGGATAATCAGAGCGTAAAATGCGTGCAGATTGTCCTAGCAAAACCGTATCTCCTGCATAGCGAAAAGAACGCGTAAAAACACGTTCTCCTTGCCCACTGGCGTTGCCCAATAGGTCAGCTATGGTGCCGAACCCTGCTTGCAAAGCCGTGTGGTGCTGGCCCTTACGCATTAAAGACCCATTCGGATTTAAGCTAAGCGTGATGTAAGGGAAAGCCCCTGGGTATACCCACGCTTCATTGTTGTTTTGGCCCGTGGCGTACAAAACTTCAACCCCTTTTTGATTTTTAAGATAAACCCTTAGCGGCCCAAAAGTGAGTTTCATCAGCGTATGGCCATGAACGTAATTTCTGCCAATACGCTCTTGTCCGTCAACAACACAGCGCAACGTTTTTAATGACTCTACAGCAGTAGATAATCGAGCTACTAGCTGTTGGGTAGAAATAGGCTCAGTTGGGTTGCCTAAGCAGACAAGTGTTGCCCCTGCTACAAGTGAACTAGCAAATAAATGAGAGTGTAAAGGCACGGAATGCTGCGTATGAGATTAATTTGTAATAGTAATAAAACAACTGCTTTTACCTTACTTAATTGCAGTTCGAAATACAACATTCAGGTTAATTGTGCAGCAAAAAGCGCACAACTTACTTTGAAATAAGTTGTGCGCTTTTTGCTGCACAATTAGCTAGCTAAAGCTAAGAATGACCGAGTTCAGCGGCTGCTGGCAATGAGAAATCACTGTGAGCAGGTGAGGGGGTAGGAAGCACCACCGTGCGCTGCTCCCACTCACGAAAGCGAACCAACTCGCTCTGAAATTTTCCGACAAACCAGCTTATCAAACTAAGGTCGTCTAGAAAACCAACAACCGGAATAAAATCTGGAATGAGGTCGATGGGCGAGAGCACGTACAACAATACTGCTAGCCCAGAAATAATGGTGCCACTTTGAATGTCGCGGTAGTCACCAGTTGCATAGCTACGTACCAAACGCACTAAGGTGAGCGCTACATCAATAAGCTGCTTGAATTTATTATCCTTACTCTTTTTGTCTGCCAATTTATCGGCAGTTTCATTCAAAATAGTGACTATTTTAAAAGGCCGGCCTAATAGCTTGGTAGCGCGATTAATAAATACATTAAAAATTGCGTTTTTGGAAATTTGAAGGCCGCGTTGGGTAAGATCTGTCATGCTGAAAACTAAGATTCGATGGCGTCATGATACGGACACCAATAGGGAATTGTTTGCCCGTTCTCTGTAGCAACGTAGCTTCTTAATACTCAAAGAGGGGGGTAGTGCCCCCAACCCAATCTTTGTTTTTATTGAAATCTACACCTATCATTTCGCCTCGGCTAAGCCGTGCCAAGCCGGCTACTAATTTGGGTTGGGCCGCAGTAGGTAACCAGGAATAGAGCAAGCGAATCTCACACTTTACTAGCCCATCGGGTGCCTGAACAACTGGCGCATAAGTGACCTTTCGTTGCAATAAATAATTCTCTTTATCGGCAATTGCGTCAAGGTCTGCTGCCGTAATATGCAGCCGTACACCTGCCCCAGCGAAGGAAAAAAGAGGTTTTAAAACGTAGTTTTCTAAGTCAGCTGGATATTCCTGCAAATCTTGCAGATAATAACTAGGTGGCGCAAAATTGCTTTTTATAAGGGGTAGGGTGTATTTGCTGATGCGGAAAAACCAATTAGGATGACCCACCCAGGTCACGTCTACATCATCAGTTAAATTAAATGCCGGATGGAGGTCAGGATAGCGAAGTAGTTCATCAAAAATTATTCGGTTATAAATGCGTTTAATTTGAATTTCACGTCCCTCTTTACGGTAAAATAATTGACGTCCTCTTTTTATCACGTCGGGTAGTGATACCGCTTCGATACCCCAGTAATGTTTTGTTAAAGCAAAATCAATTCTAGTTTTTTGCTTATCTGGAAAGAGCTCTAAGAGAATTGTGTTTTCTGGGCTCTCATCAGCTAACAATAAACTTTTCAATTCAGCTAAATAGGCTTGCTCATCCTGAACTTCTAAAAATGGGGAAACAGAAGTAGGAATAGGAAAATGCTTCCTAAACATAGTCGGCAAATAAGCCTGAAAGGCATATAGCGACGGAAAGCCTTGCATTTCTATGAGCTGGGGCTCCAACTCGCCAGCAGCATCGCGGCAGACTGCAAAATCAAAAGTCAAAAATTCGGCGTGCGCATCTTCGTTCGGCACGCGCTGGCCAGCGGGAATGGCCGCGTCCGTGAGCGCTTTAAAGTCAGGGTTTTGCAGTACCCGAATAATATCCTGACCAGCTTTCGCTAATTTTTCGCGTAGCTCAGCCGGAATAAACACAGGAGTTTCTGCTACCCGAAACTCTAGCTGCTCAGGAAATTGCTGGTCAATATCAGCGAGCATTTCCTGGTAGCGCGCTGGCGAAAAAGCGGCGTTGAATACTTGGCGAGGGGTAGGAATCATTGGGTGTACGGCTAAAAAAATGGCGCGAATCCAGAGGTTCGCGCCAAGTGTAGGAATGATAATTCAATAAATCAAGCGAGTGCAGGTTCACCTAGCGCTGCAATTGCCCGCCGCAGGAAATTAGGGACAATAACCGACTCCGTATACTCTATGGTACTGGGGTCAGAAAGTAAATCTACCATTTCGTAGTACTTGTCTTCGCCATACGTAGTGACAACCTGTTGCTTACGCTCGTCGGTGAGCATATAGCGCAACATGCCCTCGCCATCAGCTTCGGGGTGAAACTGGGTGCCGAGTATCTCAGGCGAGAAGCGGATGGCCATCACGGCGCGGGCCAACGGAATATGCAACCGTTCTTTTTCTAAGCACAGCACTGAGGCGCCGAGCTCGCTGAGCCGTTCTTCGTCAATATCAGTAAGCTGATAATCACGCGAATCAACGGCATAGAAAGGTTCTGGCAAGCGCTCAAACACTGGCTCAGCCTCGCCGGCGCTGGTGAGGTGAATGGGTAGCACGCCAAACGACGTCGACTTGCGCTTGCTCACAACGCCTACTCCCAGGTGCCGGCTCACAAGCTGAAACGAGTGGCAAATAGCCAGCAAATACTTCTTGTGGTCAGCGGTTTGATTATGACCTAGAAGCGAGTCGATAAACTCAAAGTATAGCGATTCCCACGGCTCATCGGAGGGTAGGGGACTACCAGGGCCGCCGCTCGAAATGTAGATATCATAATCGAGGCCCGGTACCTGGTTTTCGGCTCGTACATTGAATGTGTCGACTACAAACGAAACCTGATTTTCGGCTTCGGAGCGGCGTAAAAGTTGGCGAATACAGCGCATTCCCTCGCCGGGAAAGTTGTTGTACAGGTCGAGAATGGCAATACGGAAAGCAGGCATAGCAAGAAGAATAAGTGCGTTAAACCCTTGTGCGTGAGAATAGGTTTAGCCGGACGAGCTAATACTGCTATGCCGGAGGCAGCAAAATAGGGTATTACAAGCCGTGCGTCGTCTCGCTTAGGATGTAATCGACTACTTTGGTTAAGTCGCCGGTTTGGTGAAAAACGGCGAGCTGGCGGTCGGCGCCGGTACCCATTTCCAGCATTTTCAGCACGTACTCTACCTCGTGGCGGCTGCCAAGGTCATCCAGTACATCATCCACAAAATCAAGTAGTTCCAGGATAAGCTGGCGCGCCGGCTTTTCTTCCTGCGTGCCAAAGTCAATGAGGGTGCCGCTGATGCCGTAGCGGGCGGCGCGCCATTTGTTTTCTTTGATGAGCGCGCTGCGGTACACCCGGAAATTCAGGTTTTGCTCCTTAAGCTTATAAATTTTGGCCACGAGCGCTTGCATAACGGCCGCCACCGCGATGGTTTCGTCGGCGCGCATCATCATGTCGCAGATGCGGTACTCGATGGTATCGAAGAACGGGTGAAGGCGGATATCCCACCAGATTTTCTTGCCGTTGTCGATGCAGCCAGTCTTAATGAGCAGTGCCAGGAACTCGTCGTAATCGCTAGCGCTGTGGAAAAAGCCCGGAATACCCGTGCGCGGAAAGCGCTCAAAAACTTTGGTTCTGAATGATTTGTAACCGGTTTCGCGGCCTTCCCAGAACGGTGAGTTGGTGCTGAGCGCAAAGAGGTGGGGTAGGAAATACCGCAGCGCATTCATCATGTACACGCCAAGGTCGCGGTTTTCGATGCCGACGTGCACGTGCATGCCGAAAACGAGGTTAGAGCGCGCCGCTTCCTGCAATTCTTCTACTATCTTGTCGTAGCGGGCATCGGGTGTAATCGGTTGGTCTTGCCAGCGCGAAAACGGGTGCGTGCCAGCGGCCGCAATTTTGAGGCCTACGCGGTCGGCCAATTCGATTACCTGGCGGCGCAAGTGCACGACTTCAGTGCGCGCTTCGTCGATATTCTTGCAGATATTGGTGCCTACTTCTACCACTGACTCGTGCATTTCGGCTTTCACCTGCTCATGCAGGGTGATTCTGCCGTCTTCCACAATCTTCGACATGTGCGAGCGCAAGTCGCGCGTCACTGGGTCGATGGTTTGAAATTCTTCTTCGATTCCGAGGGTGAAAATGGGCCGGGGCATAAGCGGGCAGCTACTAAGGATGGGTGGGCGGGAGGCCCCCAGAACACCAGGGGAAGAAAACAACCACAATAAAGGGGCTGCCACCACCTGGTAGTGGCAGCCCCTTTAGGGCAGCTGGCAATAAAAAGCGACTATTTTTTGGCCGTTGGCTTTTTGGGCTTAGCGGGAGCTTTAGCAGTTGGTACCTCTCCTTCGGGCGCTACTGGCTTGGGCGCGCTCGATTTTTTTGAGGCAGCAGCTTTCTTGGCTGGCGTGGGGGTAGGCGGCGTGGCGCCTAAGTCGTTGGTTTCGTGCACTGGGCTACCCACTTCTACCGGGCCACTAGCCGCTGGGGCAGCTGGTTGGCGTGCCGACTTCTGCACATACGTGCCCCAAGTTAGGTTGTCTTGGCCAGGCTTCTGGGCTTGGGCGCGCTCGATAGCCAAGTTAGCAGCGTGTTCCACTACCCACTCAAAATTCTCGGGGCCTACCGAGTTGATGTCGGCATCGGGAGCGGGGTTGCCAAAGTCAATGGCAATCGGAATGCCGTCGCGCACCGCAAATTCTACCGTGTTGAAATCGTAGCCGAGGCCTTGGCACAGGCGCAGCACGTAGTCTTTAATAGTAGCGAGCAGCTTTTCGCCGTCTTCGCCCTGGGTTTTCATCTCCGTCTGGTAGCGCTGGTGTGGGGCATTGCGCGGCTCGTAGGGCATGATGAGCACGTCCTTGCCACCGAGGCAATAGCAGCGGAAATAGTCGGTGAAGTCAACGGCTTCCTGGTACAGCATCACGAGCTGGCCGGTTTCGTCGTAGGCACGCCAAGCTTCATCCGGGTTGTCTACCTTATATACGCTTTTCCAGCCGCCACCTGCGTGGGGCTTCATGAAGGCAGGGAAGCCGATTTTCTCAAACGCCTTGTGCCAATCAAACATGCCCAAGTTGCGGAACGAGTTCTCATTGGTGTCGTCGGGGCGGGCTTTGCTGGGCAGCAGCAGCGTTTTAGGCACGGGCACGCCGAGCTGCACGGCCAAGGCATTGTTGAAAAACTTCTCGTCGGCGCTCCACCAAAACGGGTTGTTGATGACGGCCGTGCCCGTGAGGGCCGCATTTTTGAGGTAGGCACGGTAGAAAGGCACATCCTGCGAGATGCGGTCGATGATAACAGCGTAGTCGGTGGCAACGGCCTGCTCAACTTCCTGAATAGAAACAAACTCCGCGGTGATGCCATCCACGGCTTTCTGGTTAACGCGGTCTACAAAGGCCTGAGGAAACGTATTTTCCTGACCAAACAAGATGCCGATTTTTTTCATGGGGAAGTAGAACGTGCGTTCTTTAAGGAGATGATAGGGGGTAGGGAGACGTGCAAGCACTGAGGCTTTTACGGGAGCGGCAGCTTAAAAGATGGTGGAAACGTACTCGGGAAACATGTCGCGCCACACCGGCCAGTCGTGGGTACCGTTGGGCCGCACGTCGAGCCGGTGCGCAATGCCCTTGCTCGAAAGAATGTCCGACATGCGGTAGTTGGCGTCTTTGCAGAAGTCATGCTCGGCCGTGCCCAGGATGATATTCATCCGGTGGAAGTGGTCGTTCTGGGCGTGGGGCATGTAGTCGGGCGGGTTCTGGAAGTAGGCCTGCTCATCGTAGTGCCCATCCAAAAACATGCGAATGTCGAAGGAGGCGCCCATTGAGAAGAGGTGCGCTACCTGGTCCGGGTGCCGAAAGGCAAAATTAAGTGCTTGGTAGCCACCTAGCGAGCAGCCGGCTACCCCTACCTTCTCGACTTGGCACTCGTGCTGCAGGCGCGGCACGAGCTCCTCACTCACCATGCGGTCGTAGAGGCTATGGTTGTGCACGCGCGTGCCGGGGTGCAGGTGCTTAGCATACCAGCTCCACTTATCACCGCTATCGATGCAGATGAGCTTGAGCAGGCGATTTTCGACAAACCAGCGAACGGAATCTACCAGGTGAAAATCCTTGGCCTCGTAGTAGCGGCCGTTGGAGGTTGGAAAGACGATGAGCGGGTAGCCATAATCACCAAAAACCAACATTTCGAGGTCAACGCCCAGGTGCTGGGAGTAGAAGCGGCGGTATTCTTCGTGCAAAAGAGGGGGTCCGGCCGGGAAGGCGTGCGTGCCGGAACCGGCCGCAAACTAAGCACAAAAACCGAACGGCCAAATAGCTGCTATAATGAGGTGGCACGTGTTTATTTGCGAGCAAATGGCAATTTCCCGGTTTCAGTCGCCCCGCGGCGCTACCGTTGTGGTGCGGCGCGACGAGTATTTGTTTTCGGTGGCGCTCGGCCGGGTCGTGCGCCTCGATGTGGTGCTGCCGCCAGGCTTTTCGGCCCGTGCCGCCGCGCCCTACCCCGTGCTCTACCTGCAAGATGGCCAGGACTTGGCCCGCCTGCACCTGCCGGCCACGCTCAACCGGTTGTACCGGCATGGCGATGTGCGGCCGTTTGTGCTGGTGGCCATCCACGCCGCCGACCGCCTGCAGGAGTACGGGGTAGCGGCCCGCCCCGATTACCTGGGCCGCGGCAGCCGCGCCGGGCGCTACACCGACTTTATGCTGCACGAGCTGCTGCCCTACGTGCAGGCCCACTACCACGCCAGCGCCGAGCCCACCGAGGCAGCCGTCGCCGGCATGTCACTGGGCGGCCTGCAGGCGTTTGACCTGGCTTGGCACCACCCCGAGGCGTTTTTGCGAAGCGGTGCATTCAGCGGTGCATTCTGGTGGCGGGGTAGGGGGCTACACGATGGCTATACCGATGCCGACCGCCTGATGCACAGCCTGGTGCAAGCCCGTCCGGTTCAGCCGGGCCAACAATTTTGGCTACAAGCCGGCACCAACGATGAAACCAACGACCGCAACCACAACGGTATTATCGATGCCATCGACGATACGCTCGACCTGCTGGCAGCCCTCGCGGCGCAGGGCCTACCCCCCGGCGCCGCGCGCTATGTCGAGGTGCCCGGCGGGCACCACCACCCCGATACCTGGGCTGGGTGCCTGCCCAATTTTTTGCGCTGGGCCTTCGGAACGAGTGAGTTAGTAGCGCCCGAAGTGGCTGCGGGCGAAAGACTACCCCTGCGGTGGCGCGTGGGTAGCCGCCCGCTGCTGCGCCGGCCTTTGGGGGCGGCTCGGCTCAAGTTTAAGTATCTGCGGCGGTCGGCTACCTTTGCCACTATGGCTACTGCTTCGTCTGTTACCCTGGCTCGCCCCGCGCCAGGTACTTATTTGCCTTATACGCAAGCGTATATCGATTTGGTGCCGGACGGTACCGACCCGCTGGCGCAGCTGCGCCAGCAGGCCGCCGAGGTGCACCGCAAGCTGGTGGGCCTCACCGAAGCCCAGGCGCTGCTGCGCTATGCCCCCGGCAAGTGGACGCCTAAGGAGGTGCTGGTGCACCTCACCGATTCGGAGCGTATTTTTGCGTACCGCGCCCTGCGTTTCGCCCGCGCCGACGCGCAGGAGCTACCCGGTTTTGATGAGAACGAATTTGCGGCCAATAGCGAGGCTAACGACCGCTTACTGAGTGATTTGCTGACCGAATACCACGCGGTGCGCGCTGCTACCCTCGCTTTTTTTAGCGGCCTCAATGGCGGTCAGCTCGACCGCGCTGGGCGGGCCAACGGCGGCCCCGTATCGGTGCGGTCGTTGCTCTATATAGTGGCGGGCCACGAGCACCACCACCTGCGCATTCTGCGTGAGCGCTATTGGCCCGCCCTACCCCCCGCGTAGGCCTAAAGAATGCACAACATCAGCCCCGGCAACGGCGTTAGTTTACCGTTGCGGCTAGTTTTACTCCCTCCACCCTAACCAATTTTCACGCATGGCCAAAGCCCAAGACGCCCGAAAAGAGAAAAAGAAAGAGCCTACTAAATCGATGAAAGAAAAGAAGGCCGAGAAAGATGAAAAGAAAGTAGCCCGCGCCCGCAAGCAAGACTAACTCGCGGATGTTGTGAACGACTTGTTACTCCATCAAAAAGAGCTGCCCGCTAGGGCAGCTCTTTTTGATTAAGCCAGTTTTAACGGTTGTGCATGCAAGTTGCAGACGCCTAAAAAACCTTAATTTACAGCGTGTAATACGGTTCTTTCTCCTTGTCGTGGTAGCGCAGGTAGCCATGCAGCACGAGCTTGATGAGCGTGCGGTAGGCGCGGCGGCGACTCACATTGACGAGCTTGGTATACTGGGCCACCGTGATGCGCGGGGTAGTGCGCAGGTAGTCGAGCACACGCAGTTCCTCTTGTTGAGCGGCAATTTTTCGAGGCGCGTTTCGGGTGGCTGGCGCTCCAGTAGCTTTTCGGTGAGGCTGCTGGTTTGCACGCTTTCGTCGCGCACGCGCACGTAGCCGCGCCATTCGCCGGGCGCTATTTGGGCGCGGTGCGGCTTGGTTTGGCTCTCCTCTACTCTGACTACCAGCACAATGTGGTCGTCCTCCGTTTCTATTTCCCGAAAGTGCAGCGTGAGGGGCGGGTCGATGTAGTGCGCGGCGGCTTCGCGTAGCACAAACATTTCTTCCTCCGCATCGCGTACGCCTACCACGCGGCCATCGTCGTCGACGCCTACCAGCACTTGGCCGCCGTGCGTATTGGCCAGCGAGGCTAAGGTGCGGGAGATACGGGTAGGGTGGGTAGTTTTCTTCTTGAATTCGAGTCGTTCGCCTTCGCCCTGGCTGATGAGTGCGTGTAAGTTCATTGTTCCATCTTTTAGCTACGAGCTGTTAGCTAGCAGCCCTTTCATTTATCGAATAGCTAACACAATCCTAAACGCAAATGTGCCGCTTCCCGGTAGGAAAGCGGCACATCAAAAACTAGTAGCTAACAGCTAAACCTAGAAAGGCAAATCGTTGTCGTCGTCGCCTGCGATGGGCTGAGCCGTAGGCTGCGCACGCAGGGTAGGGTTCTGGTTTTGGGCGGCTGGGCGGGCAGCGGGCTGCTGCTGGTAAGAAGAGCCACCGCCAGCGGGTGCGCCACCCGTGGCAGCCTCGATGCGCCAGGCTTCGAGGTTGGTGAAGTACAGCATCTGGCCGTTCTTGTTGAAGCCGCGGCCGCGCAGGTTGAACGTCACCTTCACTTCGTCGCCCATTTTATAGGGGTCGATGAGGGCGGTTTTGTCTTGCACTAGCTGAAACTTGATTTGCTCAGGATATTGGCCATCCTGTACTTCGAGGACGAACTCGCGCTTGCGGAATTTTTCGCTTACCTGCTGTTCGTCAAAGATTTCGTGCAGGCGGCCGGTTACGTCGTATGCCATCGGA
>Ga0160428_1001653_pt1 | contig 16062 bp, 11 predicted proteins | sample SolpanmetagenomM_FD_108198 | JGI IMG/M metagenome (GOLD analysis project Ga0160428, IMG submission 108198) | Solar panel surface microbial communities from Lawrence Berkeley National Laboratory, California, USA - M | ecosystem: Engineered > Built environment > Solar panel > Unclassified ... | reverse complement strand
CGCGGCCGAGCAGCAGGTTCCGGGCTCGACGGAGGGCATCCGCTACCAGGACAGCAAGGGCGCCTGGCACGACGAGACCGCCCAGGGCAACGATCGTCCGACCGCGCGCGTGGTCGATTGAGAGTCGCTTCCGGTCCGGCGGCGCTCAGGCCGAGCGTCGCCGCGCCGGTGTCTCTCCGGCCGGCCAGGCGGCCAGGGCCGGCTCGGCCTCGCGGCCCGGCCCGATCTCCGCGCGCCGCGCGGCCCCCTCGCATCCCGTGCGGTTGCGCCCGGCCGACTTCGCCCGGTAGAGCGCCGCATCGGCGGCCTCGACCAGGGCCGCCGCCGTCACCGCGCCGCCGGGGCTCGCCGCAACGCCGACGCTGACGGTGACGTGGTCCAGGCCGTCGCCGCGCCCGGCATGCGGCAGGGCCAGGGCGTTCAACGATTGGCGGACCCGCTCGGCCAGGACGATGGCCGCCGCACTGTCGAGGCCCGGCAGCAGCAAGGCGAACTCCTCGCCGCCGTAGCGCGACACGAGATCGGCGCTGCCGCAGACGCGGGCGGTCAACAGGCGCGAGATCTCGCACAGGCACGCGTCGCCGGCCCCGTGTCCGTAATGGTCGTTGAAGCGTTTGAAGTGGTCGACATCCACGAGCATCAGCGCGAACGGATCGCCGGTGCGCGAGGCCTGCCACAGGGCATCGAGACGCTGCGAGAAGGCCCTCCGATTGGCCAGGCCCGTCAGCGGATCGGTGGTCGAGAGGCGGGTCAGGCGTGCATTGGCGACCACGAGCTGCTGCGCCCGCAAGGATTCCCGCAACGTGTAGAGGTAGTTGCGGCGGTTGGCGCTCTCGATCTTATGCGCGGCCCCGAGGCTGAAGGCGGTGCCGATCAGCATATCGAGCCGAGCCAGGCCCGCGAGGTCCGGGGCGATCTCCGGGTGGGCGGCGAGGGCGAGGCCACCGGCGAGCGCCGTCGTCCCGGACACGATGCAGGCCCAGTTGAACCGGAGCGCCAGGCAGATGTTGGCGAAGATCACCGTCAGCCAGATCGCCGTGGTCGCGTGGGCGACGTTGGGTCCGTGGCCGAGCCACAGCGTGACCACCGGAATCGCCGCCGCCGCGAGGACGCCGAGGCCGCACAGGGCCTCCCGGGTGCGGGCGCTCACCCGGCTGAGGGCCACGAAGATCCCGATCGCGAGCGGCGTCATCACGGCGAACCGCAGGGCCAGGTTCAGCGTCGCGACGTCGGGCGTGGTGACGAAGGCGGCCCAGGCATAGAGGTGGAAGACCGCGAGGCCGATGAGGGTGGTGCGCCGCAGGTGGCGAACCCGCCGGCGTCCGGTCTCCGCCTCGAAACGGCTTTCGAGTTCGTCCGGGAAGACGAGGCGCCAGCGCGTCGCCTGCAGGGTCCGTTCGATGAGCGCCAGCAGACGGTCGCTGGTGCGAAACGACAGGGAACCCGGATCGTCGGACGATCCGGCAGCAGACGAAGCGATCACGCGCGGGGACATCCATGGGCAGGTGGGCGAGGGCCAGGCGAGCGACCTCGACCCCTGCGCCGAGAGTGACCGCAACTCCTGTCGGCATGCTTTCCCCGATCGTTACAATCCGAGCGATCGACGGCGCGGGACCCCTGCATCGCCGCGGGACTCCCCCCGGCATTCGTGGGGTGCGACGGTGCCGGACGGAATGGACGATTGCCTCCCGGGGCCCACCTCGTGCATGCCTCGTCCGGATCCGGGCGTGCCGCCACGGACCGCGTGCGGGCCTGCCCGTCGCCAAGACTTGACCCGGATCTCTTCGCCGCCTGGAGCCCGCCCGTGACCGTCTCGAATCCGCGCCAGCCCGATCACGACATCGATCCGCTCTTCATCGAGCGCTGGTCTCCGCGCGCCTTCACGGGCGAGGCCGTGCCGGAATCCGAGCTTCTGCGCATGATCGAGGCCGCGCGCTGGGCTCCGTCGTCCTACAACTCCCAGCCCTGGCGCTTCGTCTACGCCCTGCGCGGCACGCCCGCATGGGAGACCTTCCTCGACCTGCTGGTGCCGGGAAACCGCAAGTGGGCGGAGGGGGCCGGCGCCCTCGTCATCCTGGTCTCGAGCAAGCTGATGAAGACCGGTGACGGGCTGAAGCCCTCGGCGAGCCATTCCCTCGACACCGGGGCCGCCTCGGCGAACTTCCAGCTCCAGGCGATCCGCCAGGGCTGGCACGTGCACGGCATGGGCGGATTCGACAAGGAGCGCTCCGTCAGCGTGCTCAACGTGCCGCCGGACCATCAGGTCGAGGCGGCCTACGCCGTCGGACGCGCGGCGAACCCGGCCGATCTCACCGAGGAGCAGCGGGCCAAGGAGGTGCCGAACGGTCGGCGTCCGATCACCGATTTCGCCTTCGCCGGCGCCTTCAAGGCCCGCGAAGCCTGAGTCGTCCGCCGTGCTGAGGCCCGCCCCCGACTATGCCGGGCTCGTCGCCGGTTTCGCCTGGGACATCCCGGAGCGGTTCAATCTCGGCGTCGATGTCTGCGACCGCTGGGCCCAGCGCGAGCCCGGCCGGGTCGCGATCCAGGAGGTCGTCGGGGCGCAGGTCTCGGAGGTCACCTTCGGGGACCTCCGAGATCGCTCCGACCGTCTCGCGGCCGGATTGCGGGCGAGGGGCGTGGTGCCCGGCGACCGCGTCGGCGTCCTGCTTCCGCAATCGGCGGCCGTGGTGATCGCCCATGCGGCCGCCTACAAGCTGGGAGCGATCGCCCTGCCGCTCGCTGGCCTGTTCGGGCCGGACGCCCTCCGCTACCGCCTCGCCGACGCCGGCGCCCGCGTCCTCGTCACCGACGCGGCCGGCCTCTCCAAGGTCGAAGCCCTCCGCGCCGATCTGCCGGCCCTCGAGCTCGTGGTCTGCGTGGACGGCGCGCGGGGCGCGGCCCTCGACTACGAGACCCTGCTCGCCGAGGCGCCGGGCGGGTTCGTCCCGGTCGACACCCGGGCCGATGATCCGGCCCTGATGATCTACACCTCCGGCACAACCGGGCCGGCCAAGGGCGCGCTGCATGCCCACCGGGTGCTCCTGGGGCACCTGCCGGGCTTCTGCATGATGCACGATTTTCCGCCCAAGGCCGGCGACCGGATGTGGACGCCCTCCGACTGGGCCTGGGCCGGCGGCCTGCTCAATGCGGCCCTGCCGAGCCTGCATTTCGGCGTGCCGGTGGTGGCCTGCCCGAGCTTCCGGTTCGAGCCGGACGCCGCGTTCCGGCTGATCGCCGAGCGGGCGGTCACCCTCGCGTTCCTGCCGCCCACGGCCCTGCGCATGCTGCGCGGCGTCGCCGATCCGCGCGGGCGCTTCGACCTGTCTCGCCTGCGCAACATCGCCTCCGCCGGCGAGTCCCTCGGTCCGGAAATCTTCGACTGGGCGCGGCGCGAGCTCGGGCTCACCATTGGCGAGGCCTATGGCCAGACCGAGTGCAACCTCGTCCTCGCCGCCTGCCGGTCGGCGGGGGTGGCGCGGGCGGGCTCCACCGGACGCCCGGTTCCCGGGCACCGGGTCGCGATCCTGCGGCCGGACGGCCGCGAGGCCGCCACCGACGAGCCCGGCGAGATCGCCGTTGCGCGGCCCGACCCGGTAATGTTCCTGCGCTACTGGAACCAGCCCGAGGCGACGGCGAGGAAGTTCTCCGGCGACTGGATGCTGACCGGCGACACCGCCCGGCGCGACGCCGACGGCTACGTCCATTTCGTTGGGCGCGAGGACGATCTCATCACCTCGGCGGCCTACCGCATCGGTCCCACCGAGATCGAGGATTGCCTCGGCGCGCACCCGGCCGTGGCCCTCGCCGCCGCGGTCGGCAAGCCGGATCCCCTGCGCACCGAGATCGTGAAGGCCTACGTCGTCCTGCGCCCGGGCTACGAAGCCTCGGAGGCCCTGGCCGCCGAGATCCAGGCCTACGTGCGCACGCGCCTCTCGGCCCACGAGTACCCGCGCGAGATCGCGTTCCGGGACAGCCTGCCCATGACCACCACGGGCAAGATCATCCGTCGGCAGCTGCGGGACGAGGTGTGAGCCTTACCGGACCGTGACGCGGTAGCGCGCACGGCCGACGTTTCCCGCCGGATCGACGATCTCGATCGAGAAGTCGTCCGGTCCGGTATAGCCGGGCGTCGCGGTGTAGAAGACGAAGGTCGCGGGTCGCTTGCGGACATTGCAGCGCGCGCGGGCGTTGAACATCGGAAAGTTCGGAAAAGCCTGTCCCTGCCCGACCTGGACGTGGCCGTCATGCGGCGGGTCGATGATGCTGATCGTCATCCGACCGAGGGACCGACAGGTCGGGTCGAGCGATGAGAACGAGCCCAGCGTGAGCCGGCTGCCCGACCGGGCAACTTTCTCGAAGGTGGCCATGCGCATCGGGGCGGCCTCGGCCGGCTCGAGCGGGGCGAGACCGAGGGCGATGGCGAGGACAAGGTATCGGTGCATGGCTTGCCGCTCCGCTCTTCGTGCGAACGCGCCGGAGCATGCCCGAGGCGTGCGTCGAGGAAAGCCACAACCGCCCATCCGCGATGCACGTTGTGGGCGATTTGTCAGTCGGCTTGAATTAGCCGCTCGGGGAGCCCCAGTTGGAATCGTTCGCATAAAGACATCTTTATATCTTGATTGCCTCCCGTCCGGCGCCCTGCTATAGGCCACGCCGACACGTCACGCGAGATGGAGCGAACCGCCATGGCCCAGACTTCCCCGGCCCAGACTGCCTCGGCCCAGGATTACATCGTCAAGGACATCGGCCTGGCCGATTACGGTCGCAAGGAGATCTCGATCGCCGAGACCGAGATGCCGGGCCTGATGGCGACGCGCGAGGAGTTCGGTCCGTCGCAGCCCCTGAAGGGCGCGAAGATCGCCGGCTCGCTGCACATGACGATTCAGACGGCCGTGCTGATCGAGACCCTGAAGGCGCTGGGCGCCGACATCCGCTGGGTCTCCTGCAACATCTACTCGACCCAGGACCATGCCGCCGCCGCCATCGCCGCCGCCGGCATCCCGGTCTTCGCCATCAAGGGCGAGACCCTGGGGGAGTACTGGGACTACACCGCGAAGCTGTTCGACTGGCATGACGGCGGCATGCCGAACATGATCCTCGACGACGGCGGCGACGCCACCATGTTCGTGCACCTGGGCCTGCGCGCCGAGAACGGCGACACCGCCTTCCTCGACAAGCCGGAATCCGAGGAGGAGGAGATCTTCTTCGCGCTCCTCAAGAAGAAGCTCGCCGAGAAGCCGAAGGGCTGGTTCGCGGGTCTGGCCGATTCGATCAAGGGCGTCTCCGAGGAGACCACCACCGGCGTGCACCGCCTCTACAACCTCGCCAAGGAGGGCAAGCTGCTCTTCCCGGCGATCAACGTGAACGACGCCGTCACCAAATCCAAGTTCGACAACCTCTACGGCTGCCGCGAGTCGCTGGTCGACGGTATCCGCCGCGGCACCGACGTCATGATGGCCGGCAAGGTCGCCATGGTCGCGGGCTTCGGCGACGTGGGCAAGGGCTCGGCCTCGTCGCTCCGCCATGCCGGCTGCCGCGTTCTCGTCTCCGAGGTCGATCCCATCTGCGCGCTCCAGGCCGCGATGGAGGGCTACGAGGTCGTGACGATGGAGGACGCCGCTCCGCGCGCCGACATCTTCGTCACCGCGACGGGCAACAAGGACATCATCACCATCGAGCACATGCGGGCGATGAAGGACCGCGCCATCGTGTGCAACATCGGTCACTTCGACAACGAGATTCAGGTCGCCGGCCTGAAGAACCTCACCTGGTCGAACATCAAGCCGCAGGTGGACGAGATCACCTTCCCCGACGGCCACCGCATCATCCTCCTGTCGGAGGGACGCCTGGTGAACCTCGGCAACGCCACCGGCCACCCGTCCTTCGTGATGTCGGCCTCGTTCACCAACCAGACCCTGGCCCAGATCGAGCTCTGGACCAACCCGGGCAAGTACGAGAAGCAGGTCTACACCCTGCCCAAGGCCCTCGACGAGAAGGTCGCGCTCCTCCACCTCGAGAAGATCGGCGTCAAGCTCTCCAAGCTCCGTCCCGACCAGGCCGCCTATATCGGCGTCTCCGAGAACGGCCCGTTCAAGCCCGACCACTACCGCTACTGAACACCGCTCCGGCGCCCCTCGCGGGGCGCCGCGACCCGTCGAATCCCGTCCGCGAAGCCCGGCCCCGTGCCGGGCTTCCGCACGTTCGGGGGCGCCGCCCGCCCGCCTGCGCAGTGTGGCTTTTCTGCGCTCCTGCGCGGCCATCGCCTCTGAAGCCTCTAAAGTTAAGCTTAACCCTCTTCCGGGACGATTCCGCCTCGCGCTAGTGTGGGCTGATTCCTCAGATGGAGTGGCTCGCAGCCGGCCTCCGGCCTGTTGCGGGATGGGCGCCTTTCGGCGTCTCATCGAAGATTCGTGGAGGCGGGACGGATCATGAGGGTCGAACGAACGGCGCGCGCCCTGCTGTGCGCCGGCTCTCTGGTCGTTGCCGTGGCCGGTCTCCCGGCGCGGGCGGCCGGGACGGGGATGGATGCCGGCGCTGCCGTCTCGGGGTTCGGGCAGCACACGCACAACGCCGCCGGTCTCGCCATCCTGATCGGCTTGACGGTGTTCTCCACCATCGTCGCCCTGCTGCACATGCGCGAGCGCAGCCGCTGGACCCGGCGCGAGCGCGACCTCGTCACCGAACTGTCGGCCCTGCGCGAGTCCCACGACCGCGCCGAGATGCTCCTGAACGCCGAGCGCCAGGTCCTCATCACCTGGTCGGGCCGCGGCGCCCCGACCATCGAGGGCGATCTCGGACTCATCGATGCCCGGCGCGCGCCCGGCGACACCGATCTCGGCCTGCCCGGCTTCGAGACCTGGCTGCACGCGGTCGATGCCGATGCCCTCAACACCGCCGTCGAGGCGCTCCGCGCCCGCGGCGCCGGCTTCCGCCTGAGCCTGCGCACCCAGTCGGGCCGCTTCATCGATGCGCACGGGCAGGCCCTGTCCGGCCGCGCGATCCTGCGCCTGCGCGAGACGACGGACGAGAAGCGCGAGCTCATCGACCTGCGCCTCACGCTGTACGAGGCCAAGCGCGGCCTCTCGGCCCTCGGCAGTCTCCTCGACGCGATCCCGCAGCCGGTCTGGCGCCGCAACCGCGACGGGGCGCTCGCCTGGGTCAACCTCGCCTACGTCGCGGCGGTGGAGGCCGGCACCCGGGAGCATGCGCTCGAGGGCGGCGTCGAACTCCTCGACCGCCAGGCCCGCGACCTCATTGCCCGCGACGATTCCGGCCGCCTGGCCACCGGGGGCCGCGTGCCGCACCGCCTCTCGGCGGTGGTGGCGGGTGGGCGGCGCACCCTCGACGTCACCGAGAGCGCGATCGAGACCGGCCGGGTCGGCATCGCCGTCGACGTCTCGGAGCTCGAGAGCGTGCGTGCCGACCTGCAGCGGCAGATGGATGCCAACGTCCGCACCCTCGACCAGCTGCCGACCGCCGTGGCGATGTTCGACGCCCGCCAGCGCCTGATCTTCCACAATGCCGCCTATCGCCAGCTCTGGGACCTCGATCCGGTCTTCCTCGACGGCCGCCCCCTCGACGGCGAGATCCTCGACCGGCTGCGCGCCGCCCGGAAGCTGCCCGAGCAGGCCGACTTCAAATCCTGGAAGGCCGACGTGCTCGCCGCCTACCGGGCCGTCGAGGCCAACGAGGCCTGGTGGTATCTGCCCGACGGACGCTCGCTGCGCGTCGTCGCCGATCCCAACCCCCAGGGCGGCCTGACCTACCTGTTCGACGACGTCTCGGAGAACATGAAGCTCGAGTCCCGCTACAACGCGCTGATGCGGGTGCAGGCCGAGACCCTCGACACCCTGAAGGAGCCCGTGGCGGTGTTCGGCGCCGACGGCCGGCTCACCTTCGCCAACCGCGCCTTCGCGACCCTGTGGCGCCTCGACCCCGAAACCCTGCGTGAGCGCCCCCGGGTCGATGCCGTCATCGCAGCCTGCCAGACCCTCTCGCCCGACGAGGACCCGTGGATCGACATCCGCGGCGCCATCACGGGCCTGGAAAGCCGCGCCGGCCTGACCTGCCGCCTGGAGATCGTCGACGGCACCGTCCTCGACTGCGCCGCCCAACCGTTGCCCGAGGGCGCGACGCTGCTCACCCTGATCGACGTCACCGCCAGCGTGAACGTGGAGCGCGCCCTCACCGACAAGAACGACGCCCTGGAGCGCACCTCGCAGCTGCGCGACACCTTCGTGAACCACGTCTCCTACGAGCTGCGCTCGCCGCTCACCAACATCATCGGCTTCACCCAGCTCCTCGGCGACGAGACGGTGGGCGCCCTGAACGAGCGCCAACGCGAGTATTCGGGCCACATCATGCGCTCGTCGGGGGCGCTGCTCGTGATGATCAACGACATCCTCGACCTCGCCTCCATCGACGCGGGCTCCCTCGAGCTCACCCGCGAGGTGGTCGACGTCCGCGCCACGGTCGATGCCGCCGTGCGCGGCCTCGAAGATCGGCTCGCCGATTCCGCCATCGCCCTCGATCTCGACGTGCCCGACGACGTCGGGAGCTTCGTGGCCGACGGCAAGCGCGTCCGGCAGATCCTGTTCAACCTGCTGTCGAACGCCGTCGGCTTCTCGGCGCCGGGCCAGCAGGTCCGCGTCGAGGTCCGCCGCAACGCCTCCGAACTGACCCTGGCGGTGGCCGACCAGGGGCAGGGCATGCCGCCCGACGTCGCCTCGCGGGTCTTCGACCGCTTCGAGAGCCACACCCTCGGCACCCGCCATCGCGGCGTCGGCCTCGGCCTGTCGATCGTGCGCTCCTTCGTGGAACTGCATGGCGGGCGCGTCAGCCTGGAATCGGCCCCCGGCGCCGGCACCCGCGTCACCTGCACCTTCCCGATCACCGAGCCGACCGCGCGGCGGGATGCCGCCGAGTAGGGGCTCCGGGCGGGGGCGTCCCGATGGAGCCTTCGGTCTGTCCGCGATTTGGTTAAGGATGCTCCGGTATGACAGCGGGGCTCCGCGCGATCCGGATCCGGCCGCGGCGGCGCACGGCCATGGAGGAGTTGGGCGTTGAACGAGGATGGTGCCGACACGCCCCAGCGTGAGGTGAAATCGGCCTGGGAGATCATGCTCCCGGAAGAGAGCGCCACCGAGGATCTCGGCCGTTTCCTCGCGGGGCTTCTCGTGCCGGGGGACATCGTCGCCCTGTCCGGCGGCCTCGGCGGTGGCAAGACCACCCTCGCGCGCGCGCTCATCCGCGAACTCGTCGGCGATCCCGACCTCGACGTCCCGAGTCCGACCTTCACGCTGATCCAGCCCTACGAGGCGGCCGACGGGCGCGCCATCGTGCATGCCGATCTCTACCGCCTGCGCAGCCCCGACGAACTCGTGGAGCTCGGCTTCGACGAGATGGCCGAGACCGCCATCACCCTGGTGGAGTGGCCCGAGCGCCTCGGACCCCGCGACGCGCCGATGCTGATCGTCGACCTGTCCCTGCGGGCCGAATTCGGGGATGGGGCGCGCTTTGCCCGCATCGACGGCAGCGGCGGCATGGTCGCCCGGCTGAAGCGGGCGCGGGCGCTGCGCATCCTCCTCGTCCGCAGCGGCTGGGACGAGGCCACCCGCATCAACATGCAGGGCGACGCCTCCTCGCGCGCCTACGAGCGGCTGGTGAAGCCGGACGGCAAGAGCGCCGTGCTGATGATCTCGCCGCCCCGCGCCGACGGCCCGCCGGTCCGCAACGGCCGCCCCTACAGCGCCATCGTCAAGCTCGCCGAGAGCGTGCATGCCTTCGTCGGGATGGACCGGGGCCTGCGTGCCCTCGGTTTCTCGGCCCCCCGGATCTACGGCGAGGACCTCGCCGAGGGCCTGCTGATCCTGGAGGATCTCGGCTCCGAACCGGTGGTCGACGCCAATGGGCCGCGCCCGGAGCGCTACGCCGAGGCGGTGCGTCTCCTGGCCAAGCTCCACGCCACCGAGTTGCCGGGCGTGCTGCCCGTGGCCGACGGCATCGACCACGTGCTGCCGCCCTATGATCTCGAAGCCCTGGTGTTCGAGACCGAATTGCTGCCCGACTGGTACTGCCCGGCCATCCGGGGGGCCGATCTGCCCCACGCGGCCCGGTCCGAATTTGTGGCCCTGTGGGCGGAGGTGCTCGACAGCATCAAGCCCGACCGCCCGACCTGGACCCTGCGGGACTACCACTCGCCGAACCTGATCTGGCTGCCCGAGCGCGAGGGACTGGAGCGCATCGGCGTCATCGACTTCCAGGATGCGGTCCTGGGCCATCCCGCCTACGATGTCGCCTCGCTGCTCCAGGACGCGCGCGTGGACGCCACGGCGGAGTTCGAGCTGCGCCTCCTCGGCCTCTACGTGCGCGAGCGCCGGGCCCGCGAGCCCGACTTCGACATGCAGGCCTTCGCCCGGGCCTACGCGGTGCTGGCGGCCCAGCGCGCCACGAAGATCCTCGGCATCTTCGCCCGCCTGGATCGGCGCGACGGCAAGCCGGCCTACCTCGCGCACCTGCCGCGCATCGAGGGCTACCTCGCGCGCAACCTCAACCACCCGGCCCTGACCCACCTGCGCCTCTGGCACGAGGCGCACCTGCCGCACCTCGTGCCCAAGGCCGCGGGCGAGCCGGCCGAGGGCGCCTGACGATCCGCGATGCCCGCGCAAGGCTGCCCGAGGGCGGCCGCGCCCGCCCGAGACCTCTCCGACGAGACGAAGCCGCCATGTCCGACACAGCCCCCATCACCCGCGCCTTCGTCCTCGCGGCGGGTCTCGGCAAACGGATGCGCCCGATCACCGCGACGGTGCCCAAGCCCCTGGTGGAGGTGGCCGGCCGGGCGCTCCTCGACCACGCCCTCGGCCGGGCGGCCGAGGGGGGCATCACCGAGGCGGTGGTCAACGTCCACTACCTGGCCGACCTGATCGAGGGGCATGTGCGCAAGCGCCAGACCGCCCCGAAGATCGTGCTCTCCGACGAGCGCGACGCCCTGCTGGAGACCGGCGGCGGCGTGAAGAAGGCCCTGCCGCTGCTCGGCGACCACCCGTTCGTCGTGTTCAACGCCGACTCGTTCTGGCTGGAGGGCCCGGAATCCAATCTCGGCCGCCTGATCGCCGCCTGGGACCCGGCCGCGATGGACATTCTCCTCCTCGTCGCCCCGACCGCGACGAGCCTCGGCTACGAGGGCAACGGCGACTTCGCGATGGATTCGTCCGGGGCTCTGGAGCGCCGCGGCGAGCGCGAGGTGGCGCCCTTCATCTATGCCGGCGTCGCCATCCTGAAGCCCGGCCTGTTCGCCGAGACCCCAGAGGGGGCCTTCTCCCTCAACCTCCTGTTCGACCGTGCCATCGCGGCCGGCCGGCTGCACGGCCTGCGCCTCGACGGGCAATGGCTCCATGTCGGCACGCCGGAGGCGATCACGGCCGCCGAGGCCCGGGTGAAATCGACGGCACCCACGCCCTGAGGGCCGATCGGCGATTCGACGCGCCGCCGCATTCCCGGGCCGGGGATTTGGTGGCATGGAGGGTGGGATGCCGACCTCAGACGTCTCCGCCGCCCACGTCTTCTCGATCCCGCCCGGCGCGCCCTTCCTGCCGACCCTCGCCGACGCCCTGGTTTCGGGGCGCCTCGTAGGCGCGATCGGCGACGATCCCTTCGCGCTCGCCTCCATCACCCTCTACCTGCCGACCCAGCGGGCGGTGCGGGCGCTGGCCGCGATCCTCGCCGCACGCCTCGGGCACGCGGCCCTGCTGCCCCGGATGGTCCCCCTCGGCGAGGCCGACGAGGCGGAACTGGACCTGGCCGCCAACCCGCTCCTCGAGAACGGCCCCGATCTCCTCGCGCCGGCGATGCCGCCCCTGGAGCGCCGGCTCATCCTCGCCCGGCTCGTCCAGGGCTGGGCCGAGGCGGTGGACCGCACGCTGCTGCCCATCGACGACGACGTGCCCTTCCTGGTGCCGTCCTCCCCCGCCGACGCGATCGGGCTCGCCGCCGACCTGGAACGGCTCATGGACGCGCTCACCGTCGAGGGGCTGCCCTGGGCCGAGATCGGCGGCGCCGTCGAGGCCGAGTACTCGCGCTACTTCGGCCTGACCCTGGACTTCGTGAAGATCGCCGCCGAGGCCTGGCCCGGGATCCTCGCCGAGCGGGGCATGAGCGACCCGGTTTCGCGCTCGCGCCACCTCGTCCTGGCCGAAGCGGACCGGCTGATGCGCGAGCGGCCCGCCACCCCGGTGATCGTGGCGGGCTCCACCGGCTCGGTACCGGCGACGGCCCGGCTGATCGCCGCGGTGGCGGCGCTGCCCCGCGGCGCCGTGGTGCTGCCCGGCCTCGACTCCGAACTCGATGCCGCCGGCTGGGACGCCATCGAGACCGGCGAGGGCGTTTCGCGGGAGATCGCCCATGGCCACCCGCAGGCGGTCCTGCATCGCCTCCTCGGTCCCGCCGGTCTCGACCGCGACCGGACGCAGGTCGCGTCCCTCGGAGACCCCTCCGCCGAGTCCCGGGCCCGCTTCGGGTTGCTGTCCCAGGCCCTGCGCCCGGCCGAGACCACCGAGGCCTGGGCGGCCCTCGACCCGGCCGAGCGCGCCCGGCTGGCGGAGGAGGGCATGCAGGGCCTCGCCGTGGTCGAGGCCGGCGACGAGCGGGAAGAGGCGCTGATCATCGCCATCGCCTTGCGCGAGACCCTCGAAATGCCCGGCGCGACGGCGGCCCTGGTGACGCCGGACCGCGCCCTGGCTCTGCGCGTCGCGGCCGAACTGGCCCGCTGGGGCATCGTCGCGGAGGATTCCGGCGGCGAGGCCCTGTCGCGCAGTCGGGCCGGGCGCTTGGCGCGCCTCGCCGCCGAGGTCGCGGCCGATCTCGAGCCGGCCCGGCTGATCACGCTCCTATCCCATCCCTATGTCCGCCTCGGCATGCCGCGCAGCGACGTGGTCCGGGCCGCCGCCGCCCTGGAGATCGGGACCCTGCGCGGCCCCGCCCCGGCGCCGGGCTTTGCCGGGCTGCAACAGGCCCTGGCCGATCAGCGCACCGCCACCGGGCGACGGCCCCGGGCCAAGCGCCGCCTGACCGAGCGCGACTGGGACCTCGCCGCCGATCTTCTGAACCGTCTAGAGGTGGCCTTCGACGGCTTCCTCGACGCCGATCACCGCGGCGTCGGAAACCTCGTCGCCTACGCCGCCTGCCACCGCGCCACCTTCGACAGGCTGATCGACGCGGCCGAGGGCGAGGCCGTCGACGATGCGTCCCTGGGCGTCCTCGACACCCTGTTCGACGACCTGGAGCTGGCCGAGCCCGGCCTGCTTCCGGGCCGTTTCGGCGACTATCCCGCCTTCTTCACCGCCTTGGCCCGCGAGCGCATGGTGGCTTGCAGCGACGGGCGCCCGCATCCGCGCCTGCGGATCCTCGGTCTGCTGGAGGCGCGGCTGATGAGTGTCGACCGGGTCGTGCTCGGCGGCCTCGACGAGGGCGTCTGGCCGATGCAGACGACCACCGACGCCTTCCTGAACCGACCCATGCGCGAGCGCATCGGCCTCAACCCGCCCGAGCGCCGGATCGGCCAGAGCGCCCACGACTTCGTCCAGGCGCTGGGCCACCACGACGCCCTCATCACCCGGGCGGCCAAGCGCGAAGGCGCGCCGACGGTGCCCTCGCGCTTCCTGCAGCGCCTGCGCGCCTTCACGGGCGACGCCTGCTGGAGCCAGGCCCTCGCCGCCGGGCGCCGCTTCTCGGCCTACGCCGCCGCCCTCGACCAGGGCACGGGTCCGGCGCAAGCCCGCTTGAAGCAGCCCCGGCCCAAGCCCGATCCGGCCCTGTTCCCCAGGTCTCTCAGCGTCACCGAGGTGGAGACCCTGGTGCGCGACCCCTACGTAATCTTCGCCCGGCACGTCCTCGGCCTCGATCCGCTGGATCCGGTGGCGGCCGAGCCCGGCGCCGCCGACCGGGGCACGCTGATCCACGAGATCCTGGGCCAGTTCGCCCAGGACCATCCCGAGGCGCTGCCCGAGACGGCGGTGGAGCGGCTGTTCAGCCTGGCCCTGAACGCCTTCCAGCCGATCTCGGACACCTATCCCGAACTCTACGCGGAGTGGTGGCCGCGCTATGAGCGGCTGGCCGCGCACTTCCTCGCCTGGGAGGTGGAGCGCCGGGCGCAGCTGACGCGGGTGCACCCGGAAATCTCCGGCAAGTGGGTGATCCCGATGGGCACCGAGACCTTCACCCTGCGGGCGCGGGCCGACCGGATCGAGCGGCGCCGCGACGGCGGGGCCTGCATCGTCGACTTCAAGACCGGGCTGCCGCCGAGCAACAAGGAGGTCTTCGCCGGCTTCTCGCCCCAGCTCACCCTGGAGGCGGCGATGCTCATGGCCGGGGCCTTCGACGGCTTCCCCGCCACCACGCTGACGCCGGACCTCCTCTACGTCCACGCCTCGGGCGGCCGCAAACCCTTCGAGCCCCTCGCGGTGAAGCCGCCGCGTGGCGACGAGCGCGAGGTCGCCGCCATCGTGGACGAGCACGTGGCGCGCTTCCGCGGCCTCGTGGCCCGCTTCCTCACCGGCGAGGCCGCCTATACCTCGCGGCCCTATCCGAAATACGCCAAGTCCTACGGCGACTACGACCACCTCGCCCGGGTGCTGGAATGGTCGCTCGGCGGCGAGGGTGAGGGATGAGGCGCGACGCCGCAACCGATCAAATTGGGCCCTTGACCGATATCGCCCCCGATATCATTTTGGGGCATGATCGTCGTCGATGCCAACGTCGTGCTCGGCGCGCTGCGATCACGCAACGGAGCATCCCATGCCGTGCTGCGTGGTCTGCTCACCCGCCGGTTTTCGTTCGCGCTCTCGCCAGCGATGGTTCTCGAGTACGAGGATGTCCTCAAACGACCGGGACTGCTGGGTCCCACACCCTGGATCGACGAGGCCGAGATCGACACGATCTTGGACGCTCTGTGCGCGACGGCCGTCCTGACCCTGCCCTGGTTCCGATTCAGGCCGTTCCTCGATGATCCGAAGGATGATCTCTACGTCGAATGTGCACTGGCCGCCGGAGCCGCGTTGATCCTGACCCACGATCGCCACTTCCGGAAGCCGGTCCTGTCGGCTTTCGGCCTGCAGGCGATGACCCCGCAAGCCTACCTGACCCGCTGACAGACACGAGGATGGGCCATGCCGAACTTCGCACTCCGTCTGCCCGACCACGTCATGTCCCAGGCCAAGACGGCCGCTGACGAGGACAACGTTTCCATCAACCAGCTGCTGGTCGCCTTCATCGCGGAGGGGTTGGGCCACCGCCGCGGCCTGAAGGCGCTTCACGCTCGCGCCGAGCGCGCCGACGTGGACGCGGCCCTGGCCTTGCTCGACGGGGCGCCCGACGTCCCGCCCGAGCCGAAAGACCGGATGAGGCTGGACCGATGAGCGGCGTGGCTGTCCGCGAAGCCTTCGTCGTCGACGACCTCACGAAGGCGGCGCAGCGCAAGGCTGCCGATCCCCGCGCCTCGGCCTGGGTCTCGGCCAATGCCGGCGCGGGCAAGACCAAGGTCCTCACCGACCGGGTGGTGCGGCTGCTCCTCGACGGCGCGCCGCCCGCCCGCATCCTCTGCCTGACCTTCACCAAGGCGGCGGCGGCCAACATGTCGATCCGGGTGTTCCGGGTGCTCGGCCGCTGGGTGACGCTGGACGAGGCCGCCCTCTCGGCCGAACTGACGGAGCTCACGGGGGAACGCCCAGCGCGCAAGACGCTGCAGGTGGCCCGGCGCCTGTTCGCCCGTGCGGTCGAGACGCCGGGCGGCCTCAAGATCGAGACGCTGCACGCCCTCTGCGAACGCCTGCTGCACATGTTCCCCTTCGAGGCGAACGTGCCGGCCCGCTTCGTGGTGCTGGACGAGACGCAGGCGGCGGAGGCCTTCCGGATCGAGACCGGGAACGTGCTGGCCGACGCCATCGGCGGCCGGCATCCGCATCTCGGCGAGGCCCTCGCCGTCGTCGGCCCCGAGGCGACGGGGGATGCCCTGCGCAAGGCGATCCGCAGCGCCATGCGGGCGCGGGACGTGCTGGACAGCCGCTTCGG
>Ga0160428_1001651_pt1 | contig 16077 bp, 11 predicted proteins | sample SolpanmetagenomM_FD_108198 | JGI IMG/M metagenome (GOLD analysis project Ga0160428, IMG submission 108198) | Solar panel surface microbial communities from Lawrence Berkeley National Laboratory, California, USA - M | ecosystem: Engineered > Built environment > Solar panel > Unclassified ... | reverse complement strand
GCAGGTGGCCTTCAACGCCTGGCTTCTCACCCAGCATGCCGACCGGACTCCCGAGCTCCAGCGCTGCGTACTGGACCTGATCACGCAGCAGATGAGCACCCTGCAAGAGCGTCAGAACTTCGCTTACCTGACCGACCGGGTGCGGCTGGCCGACAATCAGCCCCAGCTCTACGGCACGCAGGTCTCGGTCGACGAGGTGCAGAACAAGGCTTCTCCTCGCATGCTGGCTGACCCAGCAACGGTCGACAGGCGCCGCGCGGCCATGGGCCTGGAACCCATCGCAGACTATCTGAAGTTGTTCAGCAAGCCCAGGCCGTGAGCGGAACGCCACTGACCCTTGCAAGAGTCTGAGGAATTTTGGACCCGACCGATACCCGGCTCAGGTCTAACGCACATAGCCGTGGGCAGTCGGTCATCTGAAGGCATACGCCACGTGAACTGGCAGGGGTCAGGGCCAGCGGGGAAGTCGAACCCCCATTCAGCGAAGCAGAAGTCTCTGCTTGACAACTAGAACGAACACGCCCAATGTATAGGAACACGATATAGCGCTTCGATACATCAGGAGGTTTCCCCATGTCCAGTCAGCTTGACCCCACCTCACCCGACGGCAATCTCCTGCGCGGCCACCTCGACCTGATCCTCCTCAGCCTCCTGCAAGGTGAGCCCAAATACGGCCTGGAAATCAGCAAGCTCGCCCAGCAGCGCACCGACGGCTACTTCGACCTGCGGGTCGGCAGCCTCTACCCGGCCCTGCACCGGCTGGAGAAAGCCGGCTTCGTGCGAGGTGGATTCCAGCCCGCCCCACGCAGTGGCAGCCCGGTGAAGGTGTACGCGCTGACCGAAAGTGGTGAGCTCGAACTCAGTTCGCGCCGCCATGAATTTGAGGTGTTCAGCCGGCAGTTGGGCAAGCTGTGGGCCCTTCCTGGGAGCAACGTGTGAGGCCGACCGAGCGGTATCTGCAGCAAGCTACGCGTGGCCTGTGGGGCAAAGAGAAGCGGGCGCTGCGAACGGAGCTCCACGGCCATATCCTTGAGCGCATCGAAGAATTCCGGCTGGGTGGCCTCGGCATTGAAGAGGCCGAACGCCAGGTGCTGCGCGAACTGGGCGCGCCAGGAGAGGTCAGGCATGGCATGCTCAGCGTGCACACGCTTCCAGCCATAGGAAAGGCAAGCATGATCAGCCTGATGCTCGCCTCGTTTCTGCTCGTGTGGCCTCAGACCTCGGCCCAGGTCAACGGGGTTTACCACCGCCTTCCAGATGGCGGAACGGCTGCCTTCGTGGATCTTCAGCAACTCAAGACCACCCTCGAGACTTTAGGGGGAACGGTGGACGACCCAGTGGACAAGGTCACCGTCACGGTTGCAGGTGCTCCACGGGCCTTTTCACTCCCCATCGTTGGTTGGGGTGGAGCCACGCTTATTCAGAACCAGCGGACCTATCTCAATACCGATGTGCTGCTCACCGCTCTCCAGAATTCCGGCGTCGATTTGAAGCTTAGTGGCTGGAACACGGTAACGGTACAGGCTGGCCGCACAGCTATCGATATCCGTACACAGGATCCGCGGGTGAACAGCCGCCTGTATCAGAGCACTCTCCTGGCATCGTCCTCAGCCCTGACGACCTGGTCACAGGTACCTCTGCGCTACGAATTCTTCAATACGGTCCAGCGACCAGTCGACTTCACCGGGGTCTTCCAGAAGGATGCGGTGTATGCCATGATCGTTCCAACGTTCGTGTCCTGGTACGCCCCCCGGGCTGCCGGGACATCCAAAAGCGGCACGGTCATGCTCACGAGCACGATTCATCAGGCTGAGCAAGGCCATATCCGATTTCAACTGGCCGAGACCAGACAGCCGTTCAAGCTGTTTCCCAGCGTGCAGGCCTTCAAGGCCGCGCTCCGCCCCTACCTGAAGGAAAATGCCCTCCGGCACTGGGACCGGCGACACCCTGCTCCAGCCCTGCTGCTCAAGCTGAGTGGACACTTTGGAAGCGACGCTTTTATGGTGGTCGACCCGGGAGCTGTGCAGGGCCACTTTCCGTAACGAACAAGGACTGGGTGCAGATGCTTCGTGGCGGTCCCTGAAGGGCTTGGTGGTGAAGAAAACAGCGGTGTAGAGCTTCGCCGATGCCATTGAAGCAGAATGCCCTGCACGAAGCCGTACTCGTCCACCGCCCTCCAGAGCCAGTGTTGAACATTGTCCACGCTCGTGCAGACCTCGTCGAGAGGCCACCGGGAACCCCATTGGGATTTCCGGTGGCGCAGATCTTCAGCGAGGAGGGGCCGAAGTTGATCCACCATTCGTGCAGCGTCTCGCGGCTGACCTGAATGTCGCGCTGATGCCGCAATTTCTGCACGTCTCGGTCACACAGTAACAAAAGATGGGAGAGCCGCTTTGGGCAGGCTGGACAATGGTCACGGGGAAAGCGATAGCGATCAGGTTGCGCGTCTATCGCAGCGGATGAACGTCGGTCGTGTTCGGCGCCGACCTCACTCAGTCAGTACAGCCGGTGCCAGCAGGTCTTGTCCTCGGCGATGCGCTTCCGAGGAGCCGACGATTGATTGGGCCACCCAATCAATCGGCCGTCAGTTCGCTTTTCTACAGTGGCACATGCCGGTCACGCCGCCTGTCTCCCCGTCCCTGACCGTCACGGTGCATCTTCAACTCAGGATCCCTCCTCACCTTCCGCGGACCGACGAGAAGCGCGGGCAGTCCAGACTTCCCCTGGCAGGCGGCTCAGACGCTCGTTTCACCGCGCGGCGAGGCCGCCGCCGTGCGGTACTGCTACGAGTATCCCGGCGGAGCGTTTTGCGAGGTGCATCTGGCCCAGACGGGCCTGCCGGTCACCGTGCTGAAGAACAGCAACGTCACCCGGCTGCTCTGGACGGACGACGGGCATTTCCTGATCGGCGCCGGGACCAACACGGTCCGATCCTGGAACCTGAGGGGGATCTCTCGGACCGCGGTGCCCCACCCGCCCCTGACCCTACCCGGCCTGGTGCAGTCGTCCTCGGAGATCACTAGGCTCTGGATGGACCGCCGTGACCTCTGTGTCGCCACCAGAGACCAACTGTTCGATGCGCTCTGGAAGCAGAAACGGACCCCGGTCACCACCACCCGCTACCGGCTGCCCACGCTCCAGGGGCTGACCAGCTACACCCTGCCCGGACCACGGGAGGCCGACTGCCAGTGGGTGCGCCGCTCGGACTGATCAAGGCCTGTGCGGTCCTTCTCGGGACGGGGGTTCTCGACAAGGAAAGCCGCTGTCAGGGGGAGAACACGGGGCGTGCCCTGGCCACCTTTATGATCAGGATCATCTGCCCAGCACAGGCGAAGTCGTCAGCGGAGCGCTTTGTAAGCGTAGAGTGTCTCACCGCCCCAGACGTAGACCTCTCCGCTCACCGGGTCATACGGCAGGTATGTGCCGGCAGCCGCAGGAATATCCTCGCTGCTCTGTGCCAGCAGCTTCCCGGTTGCAGTGTCCAGCGCGTAGGTCCGGCCGTTCGTGGCGTACAGCACCCCGTTGACGTACGTCGGTCGGCTCATGAACGACTGCCGGTAGGTGGGCGTGAACGACCAGGCCAGCGAGCCGTCCGATTCGTTGTACGCGGGCAGGCAGTCGCCGCCGAACAGTCCGGCGTACACCTTGCCGCCCCCGGCCACCAGGTAGGTGGCCGTCGAGGTTGGCGCGCCCGGGCAGGCGTTGAGCAGGTCGGCGGGTTTCTCCCAAAGGGTCTTTCCGGTGGCCGGGTCGTACGCCTGCAGGCCTTCGTCCTGGGACTCCACGAACAGCCGGCCGTTGCTGAGCACCAGTGAGAAGGGGGCGTGACCGTAATACGGGCTGGTCGTGGTGATGACTTTCCAGCGCTGCTGGCCTGTTGAGGTATAGGAGATGACTTCGTTGCCAATGGTTCCGATGTAGAGGTTGCCGTCGGCGTCTGCTTCCAGGCCCATGATCTGTCCATAGCCCGTAGGGTCGGGCTTGATCAGCTTCTGCCAGCGCAGCACGGGCGTGTCGGTGTTGAGACTGGCCGCGTCGTAGGCGTAGAGGTGCGCGCCGTCCGCGACGACCAGCTGATCATCGATGACCCGCGGCCCGGCATCGGAAACCGAGCGGACATAGGTATTGGGAAAGGGAATGGTGCGCAGCAGCACGCCTTGCGGTGAATAGACCACCAGGCGCGCCGCGAGGTCGTCATTCACCCTGTCGACGAGCAGGGCGACGATGTTCGGCCCGAGTCGCGTGAAGCTGGTCCGTATGCCTTCGACCCGGCCGGGTGCCGTGGGGACGTTCCAGGCCAGCGAGTGCGTGGCGACGTTGACGGCTGCCAGGGTCTTCACTTCGGTCTTGACGGAGGTGTCGAGGCTGTCGGTGAGCAGCAGGCCGTTGACCAGCGCGCTGGCTCCCCGGCCAGGCTGCTGCAGCTGCCAGGCCGGCGTGAAGCGGGCGACGCCGGGGGGTGGGGTGCTGCCGGGTTCGTCCACCGTGGCGGAACAGGCGGCAAGGAGCATCGTCAGGGTGACGAGGCCGGGAAACATCAGCGTACGGACTGAGGTCATGGTCAGCTCCTGGGATTGAGGGATGTCCGTCGTCCAGGGTACAGCGTCGACGTTCCAGACGGGGGTGAAGGTGTGGATTCACTCCGGTGGTGTAGACGTAAACCAGCGTCATCGGCTTGGTTTCCTCGCGCAGCCGCCTCATGCGTTCAGTGCTCGCATAGACTGCCCGGCCTCTCGCTTGCCCGCTGTCACTCCTGGCGCCCCACAGGACGATGGAAAACCCCGTCACGCAGTTGCCGCAGTCACCGAATCTCAGGGCTCGACAGCGCCCATGAGGTGACGCGTCTGTGTATTGGCATCCAGACCGGCCTCGTGTCGTAGCCAGCGTGGAACTGCCGAATGGGCGACAAGCACGTCCAGCGCCGTGTGTCGACAATGCGAACACGGCTGATGCGGATAGGTGTCGGCCAGCAGGTCGAGCATATCCGGAGCGGGATAGGCCTCAGCAATCTCCCGGATGTCGCGGCAGAGGACGTGCCACAGGTCGTCGTCCACCTGGGCAGTCGTTTCGAGCACCCGTCGGAGGAGGCATGCGTCTCCCGCTTCGAAGTTGAGCCTGAGCAGCTTCGCGGACAACAGGCGCAGGGGTCCGTCCGAGTCCAGCAACCTGATGGCCAGCGCCTTCACCTCGGGATGCTGAAGTCGACTCAGGGCGATGACGGACCGTTCGGCCACCCGGATGTCCGGGTGGCTGGCCAGCGCCAGCAACCGGGTCGGCGGTCCAGGAAACGTCCTGCCCACGAACGCGCAGAGCAGCTGATGAAGCGTCTCAGGATCTGTCTCCTGCTCCAGGTCCCGGGCGAGTCGGGCCAGGGCTTCCTCGGTCAGCCGACTGCTTAGGAGTACCGGGGAACAACCGTCGGCGTTGCGAGCAAGTGCGTCCTGAAGTGCCCGCCGGGCTTCGTCGAAATCGATGGGAGGGTGCACCACCTGGAAGCGTTCCTGTCCTCGCCGTCTCTGCCGCTGTTCACGTTTCCCGATTTCGTCGAGATAAGCCCGGATCGACGGATCGTTCCTGCCCATCCTCAAGGTCTCGTGCAGGACATCCGGCGCCAGGACGCGTTCCGCCTGCTGGAGCAGGTCTTCGTCCCAGTCGCCCGGCCGTTCCCCGGAGCGTTGGATTCGGTCGTGCAGGACCTGCAGGAGCCCGACCGCTCCATGCATGTTCAGCTGAGCCTCTTCGAGCATCTGTAACAGAGGGCCGTCTGCCTGCTGATACCTGGAATAGAGCAAGGAGAAAGCTGCCTCGGCCTCTGTCCTGCCTTGCTGGCAGAGTGCCACCAGGAGATCGACCCGTTGTTGCAGACTCCAGTGATCCGTTTCACCGTCCACGTCCAGCAGGGCCTCTTGCAGGTGTGGGATGAGCACCGAAATCAGTTCGACCAGTTGGGCCGCTTCGAGGAGGTACTCGACTCTCGGCCCTTCGATCTGCGGATCGTAAGCTCGGTTGTTCAGGCAGGCGTCCAGGACAAAGCGGCGCGTCTTGGAATCGGTCGCCCGGTTCGTCTTCAGGTCCCGCAAGGCTCGGCCCAAGCCGCGATGCAGGGCAGAAGCGAAAGTCGTCACGAATGCAAGGTACCGTGTCGGACGGACTACCTCTCTGCTTTCTCCTCGTGGCTGAACGAATCGACGTTGTCCTCGGGCCACAGAGTTCAGGTCCTCGTCAGTCGTTCACGCCAGATTGAACCCCAGTCCCTTTCCGCTCCCCTGAGGTCCTTCCCATGCCTGACGTTGTTCTCCCTCCACCATTCCTCCGTCGCGCTCTGGCCACCCTTAGCGTCCTGCTGCTCGGAACGGTGTCCGCCGTCAGCGTCTGGCTGCCCGAGGGGAGACAGGCGGCCACGCTGGACGCCCAGGGTCTGCGGCTGCCGGCCGGTGCTCTGCTGTCCGTCCTCGGCCCGGCGGAGCCCGCCACGGTTCCCGGGCAGCGGGTACGTATCGTGCCGTCTCCCCGTCCCGGCACTTCGGCCAGGCTGGAGTCGGTGAAAGGCCGCGGTACCGTCCTCGCCTCCATTCCACTGCCGCCGGGCGTCTCGGCCCTGACCGGCACCCGGCGCGGCCCGTGTTTCACCCGGGCTGGTTCAGACCCCCTGACCTTCTGCCTGAGTCCGGACCTGAAGACCGAATGGGTCAGCTTCCGTGGGGACCCCCTGCTGATCACGTCGTCCGGGGACACGGCCTACCTGACCCACCCGCCGAAACGTGGCGCGTCCTACACCCGCGACGTACCAGTCATTCGCCTCGACCTGAGGACGAGCGCCCGCACCACCCTGACGGTAAACGCGGAGCTGGGCGACTCGAGCCCCGCGGACCGGAGGGCGGTGGCCATAACCTATGATGCGAACAACGTCGTCCGTGGCGGACGTGAACTCTCAGGGAACCGGTTCGTCGCCTGCGTGAGTGTCAGCCTGGCGAAGTATGATTGCCGCCTGACGGTGTTTGACCAAGATGCCCACCCGCTACGAACCCTGAGTCCTGCGGCCTACGTGTTCCTGCCCAGTGTGGCTGCGGACGGCCACACGCTGTATGCCCTGGGCAACACGCTGCACGTCTGGGACGCGAACACCGGGAGGGAAACACGGCGCCTGCTCGACCCGCTCTGGGCGAAGTTGGGATTGACGCCGGCCAGCGCCTTTCTGAGTCCGGATGTCCAGCAGGCCGCGGTCGTCCTGGAGCGATTCAAGAATGGTTCACCTGACTCGTCCGACCTCACTGTGATGGTGTATGACCTGAGAACAGGCCAGCGGCTTCAGAGTTTCGCTGTGCAGCGCCCCTGACCTGGATGGACGCCCGGTTGCAGACTCCGATGTGTTCTCGGCTCTGCCACGTCCCGGCTGCGTATCATGACTCGAGCCTTCACGGTCGAAGTCCTCTGAACCACCCGGCGCAGATGCCCTCGTGATCACAGCACTGGCTGACCACCTCAACGCCAAGTGGCCTTCACGGGCCTGGCTCGCGACTGGCACCCGGACCACCTTGAAAATGAGGTAGAAATTATGAAATTGAGCGCAGCGTTGGTGTCGGTTTCGTTGTTGTCGTCTGTCCTTTTCTCGAGCTGCGGAGTCTTCATTGCTGGTGAATCCTGTGTGCAGGGAACACATGCCAGCTATGCTCTCAGCGCGAACAGCGTTACTGCTCCTACTGACGTGACCGTGACCTATCACCGGGCCCTGTGCGACGTCTCCTCGGAGTTCACAGCCGCGAAGAAGACGCTGGTGATTTCTCTGGACGGCAGGCGGGCCGCCGATGTCATTCTCGGGAACGATCTGGTCAATGAGTCGTTCTCCGGCGTCTGGCATATCGATGCGGCACAGACCAATTCTTTCAAGGGCCGTAAACAATACAGCGTTTCAGTGAGGATCGAAACCTTGCCGACGTCGAAATACTTGCAATCTGCTGTCGAAGCGAGAGATCTGAAAGACAACGCCATCGTCATCGACTCGCCGTGACGATGATAGAAATGCAGTCTTCGGGTACCGTCACAGGCTTGAAGCGTCGACCGTGAAGATGACCCCCGCCTCTGAACTGGATACCTGAGCAGGAGGTCTGGAGCGCTTGACGTCCAAGTCCCATCTCTCTGGACACTATCCATGGCGCTCGGTGGATTCTGTTGCTGTGCAGGCTCACAGTCATGCTTCCGGGCACAGGCGATCAGCTCACCGAAGTGCCCCCGACCGACCAAACGCTGGGCGCAAGCCCCGGCATTTCATCGAGACGACGATTGATCCATAAAGCTACCGCTCGCCCGGAGCGAGTCCGGTGGCAGAAGGTGGCGTCACGGTGTCCACAGCCCGACAGGAGCCGCCCCCAGCATCGCCGGTTCATTCCCGGTCAGCACAGACGTGGTGCGGTCCCGCCGATCTGACGCTGCAACCAGTCGGAAAAGGCATGGAGGGCGGGCTGCGCCTGCCCGGGCCGGGGTGTCAGGTCACCGCTTTTCCTTGACGTGTTCAGTCTGGGAGATAGAGTTGCTTCACCTCGACCTTCAGCCCACTCGCTTCACCGGCATCCTGGCTGAGGGTCAGCAGCGAGTACAGCGGGTAAACCCGGCGCAGTTCCGGCAGGCTGTCCGAACAGCGGAAGCCGAGGTCAAAAGCAGGTGCAGTCCAGCCCTCAGGGGTGAAGGTGCTATCGACCGTGACGTTGAAGACGGGCGTGGACGACCCGAGCAGGCTGGCCGTGCCGCCCACTGTGACCTGGAAGGAGCCGGCCTGTACCGGAGCGGGGCCGTGGTTGACGAGCACCGGATGGGGGCAGGAGGTGAGCGCTTGGGCATCGACGACCGCCAGAGTCAGCGGCGTCCGTGTCTGCTGGTCGCAGGCTGTGAAGACCAGGAGAAGCCCCAAGACGGCCGGCAGGAGGCCTGCCCGTGACCCGATACGTGTTCCCGCCCATCCTTTTCGGTTCATTCCTCGACTATAGCGAGTGCTCATCTTTCGTATTGCGATCATCGCGGGAGGACCGCCTGCTCGAATGGGGGCGACGCCCCGTGATGGAAGGTCACTTCGCGCAGCGTCAGAGTTGAAGGCTGATCGAGGTGGCCGTCTTCACGCCGAAGGTCGCGGCGGTCCCGCTGGCGACCATGTCCGGCTGCCTGCAGCCGAGCGGCGTCACGGCATAGGGGGAGAGAGCAACCAGCGGCGCGGGCTGAACCTGAGCGCGTCCTGATTCGGCCAGATGGTCATCGGTTTCTCCCTCTTGTTCATACCGCAGCCGCGTCAGTGTAGACGATCCACGTCGTTCTGGGGTTCTGAGTCCAGGACCTGGATTCAGGTGCCGAGTCCAGCGCAGCGGCTTAGGTGCAGTGGCCTGGAGAGGTTTCCCAGGTCCCAGGTGAGTCCCTCGGAGCGGGCGCCGAAAGACGGCTGCCCGGGGTCGGACGTCTTGCGCTACACCACGCCCTTCGTGCGGCCGACTTCGCGCTGGAGCAGGGACCGAAAGGCAGGCTCAGGTCTGAGGGACAGACTGGCTTCAGTCTTCTGCGAAGCGCTTGCGCTCGGTACTCGCCAACGTGGTCACGGTGCCGCGCTTAATGGGGATCCCCAGGTTGGCACACACTTTCTGCACCACTGGCTGATCGACCCTGTAAAGATGAAAATGCTCGAGTGCCAGCATTCGCAGAACAGTGAGCGCAAACAGCTTTTTCTTCAGGTCCTTGCCCAGGCGCTCAATATCGAGTTCGGGAAAGCCCCGGTACAGGTCCAGTTTGACTGCGACGTCCAACAGTCGGAACGCTGTCGTTGGCCTGGCACGGAGTACGTCCGAAAAGGTATCCGTCAACCGTTCTGTTCCGAGCGATAGCGAGAGCTTTTTCAGGTGGCTGAAGGTCATCATCTCTGCCAGCCAGGTGACTGTGGCATACGCTCGACGTTCCTGGCGCTTCAGCTCGTCCTGCGGAATGGTCACCCCCGGATGATCTTCTTCCCAGTGATTGACATACCGCTCGAAGATATGTTGAGCCAGTTCCTCATTTCCTTCCCGAATTGCTTCTAGGAGAAAATTCAGGCTTCGCATTCCCAGATTGAAGGCCTCATTCACCAGTCGCTCTTTCGGAGCGCCACGCATCGATCCGGCAAAGCTTTTCAAGAGTTGCCCGATGACATCAATGGTCTTGAACGCCAGATTGAACTGTGCAATCAGGTCGAGGTCATTCAGTTCGAGACCACTTTGGACAGAGGCGGCGGAACCGGAAGACCTGTTTCCCTGTCTGGAGACTTGCCCCTCCAGTTCATCCCGCCGTTCCAGGGCGACATTCCAGTTGACCTCTGGATCACTGGCTACATAAACGAGTGAACCGCGTTGGACGAGGTGATCCATGCTGGTGTCGAGGTCGCTCGCTGGAATATCGACGAAGATCTGCTGTGCGATCCCCAATATACTTTCTAAAATGAATGCGTCTTTTGACAAATGGGCCAGAAAAATCATGATGCGAGCGTGATCTTCCAGATACAAAGAAGCTGAAATCCGGGTTATCAACTCACGCGCTTCGGAAGAGTCATGGTCTTCCTGTAGGACGGTCGCAATGTAGCTGGCCAGAAAGTAGTGGTAAAGGTGCTCGTATTTAAAGCGGTAATGATCGTTTTGTTGTTGGAGAATTGAAGAATATTGTAGATCTTTGATTAATTCCTCGTACTCCACCGGATATCTCCAGGTCGCCCGGTAATGCTGGTACACCTGTTCGAGTTCTTGGCGCGTGATGAACTTATCTGTCCCGCGTTGATACAGGAAGTAGGCAAGGACAGAGAGAAATGTCAGCTTCGTATCATAGCCCACCGCCTTGCTCACCGTGTTGGCAAGATTGGATTTGATAATAATTTCGTAGAAGTGACTGTATGAGCCGAGATGGGCTGTCGTCCCAGGCACCGCTGCCTCAGTCTGTTGAAGCAGAGCCAGGACGAAGAGTGGATAGGCAGGCACAAAGTTAGTGCCGAGCACATCGTCAAGTACCCGTTCTGTAAAGTGGACCTGTTGGTCAACCTCCACAGCGCTCACCGTTTCGTCGCGCCCAAGTGTCTGCCACCGCCGGACCAGTTCATGGCGCAGCAGGAAACCGAATTCCAGGATTTCGGCCTGGTGGTACTCGGCTACAGCTGCCGCGCCCTGCGTTCCTCCGAGCAACTGTGTGGCTCCAGGATTGTCCCCCGTCAGCAGGATCAGCTTGCCTGCTAATTCCCAGAGGCAAGTGAGCAGCGCCCCCCGCGCCTGACCGGAGAGCGAAGACAGGTGCAGATCATCAATCACGATCGCCTTTCGTTCTCGGGAAAGCTGCTCATACTCAGTCAAACTTGGCGAACTGTATTGCGAACCAAAGGCCTTCCGAATCACTTCCCGAATGCGGTCAGGGTTGGAAGATTTCAGAACTTCACCGTCGAGCAGGATCGGTACCAGCCCATGGCTTTGGTACATCAGACACAGCTGTTTGGCCAGTGCTGTCTTGCCGGCTTTGTCTGGACCGTACAGCAACCAGCGGTTCTCCAGGTTGAGTTGTTCCTGAACGGCCTTGCCACGAAGGGTACCGGTTTCGACTGTCGCCATAGCTGTGGAGAGCTCGACCTTGCTTTCCCGGTCATTCAACTTGCGCAGGGTCGGCCAAACGAAGATGTCGCTCAGGTTGAGCTTCTCTTTCCTGGGGTGGCTAAAATTCGCACCAGGGTCACGCAGATGCTGTTTGAACACCTCGGAGAACTGATACTCCTGCTGAGTTCTTATACTGTTCCGGATCAGTGATTGCCAAACAGGCGCTCGTGTTTCCTCGTACAGCCGACCGTTCCATTTGAAGATATGAAGCCGTTCTTCATTTTGGTCCAAATCGATCAGAAGCACGTTGAAGGCACTTTCCGACGGGACATTAGTTTCCTGTAAGGCCCCGCCCTCGATGTATTCAACTTCTCCTGCTCCCAAGTTTTGCTTTCGTGAGCTGGTTTGTATATGTTCGTGACCCGTCAGAATCAGGTCGGACGTCGTTTCGACATGGGAGCGGAAGTCTCGGCTGTTGATGATGCCCAGCCAGTTGTACGGATGATGAAACACCGTGATGACAAGGTCTGAAGGGCTGGCAGTCGACTGCATCATTTCTGGAGGAAGGCACAGTTCAGCCGGCTGCTCATGAAGTTGCGAGAGCCATGAAGTGTTGAACAACTCGAACCGGACCGTTTTCTGTCCGACCTTTATAGACACAGTACGGTGCAACCAAAGAGGAAGCGCGGCGGGCAGGCCTAGCAGCTCCGCTTCGTATGTTCGGTAGGCTTGTTGGACTACACCACACTGTTCCAATACGCTCTGATCGAGAGACATCTGAAAAATATTCTTGATGGCCAGATCCCGCATGGAGTTGTTGAGGCTGAAATCACAATCGTGATTTCCAGGAACGACCAGAAAATGCACTTCCTGGGCCAGCTCGGCCGCGAGGAGATGTGACCGCACATCATGGAACAGTGTGAGCGCCATCTGGTACTCTGCTTTCTTTCCGGCAAACGCAGAGTCCCCTGAAATCACGATCACGCAGATTTTATGCGGATCTGCGTCGACACTTCGAATGGCCCCAACCATCTCCTGTACCCGGCGTAAGGAGGGATTGTTATCGCGGTCATTGAGTCGAAGGTGAACGTCGCTGAAATGAACAATGACCAGCCGAGCTGCAGTTACAGCGGAAGAAGACGGAAGCACAGCGCAGTCTATCGTGGCTCGACCGTGAAGGAGACGTAATTAGCGTGTATTTAACCGCCAATTGCGAACACAACGGGCCATTCCAATTTAATCGGTCCGGTGCATGAGACGGCCCTGCTCCGTTCGCCTGAGACGGCTTCCCAGAATACGTAGGACAAGGCGCGACCAATCGCCGACACTGTTGACGAGAAGCCCCTCGTATTGAGTCGTACCGAAAGGCGCTGACAACCGTCTGAGCTGGTCAGCCTTGCCATCATTCACCAGTCAGTCGCAGACCTTATGGTGAATGTCATGCTGCCCCTCCTGCTCGCGGGTGCTCTTCTGGCACAGCTGCCTACTGTCCTGGGATTGACCAACCTGCAGGTGGGCGGCTTCGTCCTCCTGACCAACACCGCCTTCCTGGGGCCGAACCTGCCGCCCCTAGACGTCCCGGTCTTGACCGACGCGCAGGGCCACGCGGTGTCGCGCGGTCGCTGGCTCTACCGGCCGCTGAAGATCGTTCGGGAGTCCGGGAGCGCTTACCTGCTGGCAGAGGGCCGTGAGCAGGTCTGGCTGCCGAAACTCAAGCTGAGCAGCAAGTCTGTCTTCCCGCTGCAGCAGAACGCGAACACCGCCGCCCTCGCCCGGAACTTCGGCCGCGGCGCGGCGTCGGTCAACGGCCAACCGTTCTTCCAGTGCGAGGTCACCCCTGGCTATCACGCCCTGGTGACCACCAGAACGGCCCGGGTGGCCAGCGTCTGGCGCATCGAGGCTGACGCGCTTCACGTGGCGCCGCAGGGCTGGCTGAATTATGGCACCGCTTACCCGGACACGCGCGTCAGCGGCGAGGCCGTGCTGGTGATGCTCACTCCGACCGCGGGCGTCAAGTTCCTGGGAGCGGAACTGGACTCGGGCCTGCAGGAGCAGAGCGTCAAGCTGATGGCCCAGGTGTCCCGGCGCTGCACCGCGCTGGCCGGCATCTACGCCAACACCGACGACCTGTACCGCACCCTGAGCACCGCCTCTCCGGTCAAGGTGCCGACCCTCCCGAACGATCCGGACGCGCAGCAACGGGCGTTGATCGGCTGGACGAAAGCGCAGGTCCTCGCGCAGTACGGCAGTCCGAACGAACTCGGCGGTCTCAGGACCCTCCTGAGCCTCTCTCACTGGACGTATGGCACGGACGCCTACAGCATCGTGCGCTTCACCTTCGGTCCGGACGGCCGGGTGAACACGGCCTACGTCGCCCGGAGCCCATGAATGCGGCGCCGCTCCAGAGCAGATAACATGGCACGCCCTGATACCCGCCAAGTCGAGGCGCGGCACAGGCCAGCACGGGCGAAGGCATGGTTTGAATAGGCCGTTTCGGTGAAGATGCAGGAGGCTCTGACTTCCTTTCGATATGTGGTCCTGCGCCCAGTCCTCTCGCTATCCTGAAACCTCAATGCTCCGCCGATTTCACCTCCACGCCTCCAGATCCGCGCTGACGGTCCTGCTGTTCGTGGTGTTCGGTGCAGGCCCTTTGACACCGCACAGTCTTCAGGCGCTCGTGCCCCTGGCTTCAACAGCTGCGCTCGCGGCCACCTCGACCCAGATGGGTGATGCGGCGGACCGGACGGCGCGCTGGCGTGCGGACCTGAACGTCTTTGCTACCGAGTTGCCCCGCCGGCATGCCAACGCTTACCACGCCCTCTCCGCCGCCAAGTTCCGGCAGATGGTGGACGCCCTCGACCGCCGCCTGCCACAGCTGACGGACGCCGAGATCACCGTGGAGTTGATGCGGATCGCCTCGAGCATCGGTGACAGCCACACGGGCGTCGACACCTGGTACGAACGCTTCCACCGCTACCCGATTCGCCTCCGCTGGGTCGGGAAGGACCTCCGGGTGATGGAGGTGACGGGCGGGGCTGAGCGTGCGAAGGGCGCCCGGCTGATTCGCATCGGCCGGACCGGCATCAACGAGGCGTATGCGCGGGTCAGGACGCTGGCGACTCGCGAAACCGAGCTCGGTGCCCGCAATGACAGCGAGTCTCTGTTTCCTCGGGCCGAGGTCCTGGCCGCCCTGAAACTGCTGCCCGGAACGGGAACTGGGAGCTTTACCTTCCAGGACGACGCGGGCGTGACCTTCACGCTCAATCTCCGCCCGATCAGCGCCGAGGCGTCCTCGGCAGCCCGGTGGTCCAAGGCGACGTCACACCTCGCCCTGTACGAAGAGCGCCGCGGCCAGCCGTACTGGTCCACCCGGCTCGACGCGGGCCGGGTGGTCTACGTGAAATACAATAGCTGCGAGGACCCAGCACGCTTCGCGCGGTTCACGGCCGGCGTCCTCAGGGCGATCGACGAGCCCAGGACCCGGCGGGTGATCGTGGACGTGCGCGACAACGGAGGAGGGGACACGAGCGTCCTTGATCCATTGTCGGCCGGGCTGAAAGCGCGTGGATACGGTCGGCGGCCAGGGTCGCTGCTGGTGCTCACCAACCGCTGCACCTTCTCAGCGGCCATGTGGGGGGCGAACGACCTCAAGGAGCTGGGCGGCCTCCTGATCGGCGAGGCGCCCAGCCAGCTGGTGCAGTTCTACGGAGAGCGGCGGAGTTTCACCCTGCCGCACTCCGGCCTGGTGGTGAGCTATGCAGCGCGGTTCTTCGCTCTGCAGGGTCGGCAGGGACTGCTGGTTCCCGACGTGCCCGTCACCCGATCGTTCCAGGATCTGGTCACAGGGGGGGACTCGGTGCTGCAGGCGGCCATCAGGTTCCCTTCCCCGCCGTGAAGCGCGACTCTCCTGGGCCCAGTCAACACGGTGCGGTTCATGCCTTCCCGACTTCTCTTGAGAAGACTCTTGCAAGTGAACTGGAGGGGGCCAAAGGAGTTCAGCGACTTTCTGAAGCTCAGGAGACCATTTCAACGGCGTTTCGCCACACCTGACAGGCATGGTTCTGTGTCGATCTTCGTCAGGAAGCGGAAGCATACGTTACGAAGCGCCAGGTGGGAGAGGAAAGGCGGCACCTGCGCACTATGGCTCCACTCGCTCAGAGGGAGGCCCGGCGTTCATTGCACTCTGATCGACCGCGAGGACTTCCTCGCGGCCCACACCATCTCGAGCGAGGGTTGACAGACCCTGTATGAGGGCGACAGTCAGGGCTGCCAGCGGTCGGGCGGGTGTGTCGCGTTGACCAGCGTTTCCAGCTCATGAGGTACTGAGCAGCTTCCCCTCCGGCCATGCCTCTCCCCATGGTCCACGTACGTGCTTATTGCTTGATTCGGCGACGAATTTCTTCCTTGAAGTCCTCAGACAGCCCCTCAACTTTCAGATAGGCCGAGAGCTGCTCCGGATGATGCATCCAGGTTCGGAAAGCGTCGGCGATCGTCACTCCAT
>Ga0160428_1001650_pt1 | contig 16084 bp, 10 predicted proteins | sample SolpanmetagenomM_FD_108198 | JGI IMG/M metagenome (GOLD analysis project Ga0160428, IMG submission 108198) | Solar panel surface microbial communities from Lawrence Berkeley National Laboratory, California, USA - M | ecosystem: Engineered > Built environment > Solar panel > Unclassified ... | reverse complement strand
CCCAGTAGTTACCTTGATGCTTTTGCAATCCACTTCGTTAAGATTGTGCTAATAATCAATACTATATGGTTATTAGCTCAACCGCAGAAACGTTAACTACGTGTTTGGTGCAATGGCCCTAGCCTGAAAAAGGCCTGTTAGCCCCACAAGATTTTACTGGCCTGCGCTGGCTGAGGCGCTGGCATTTTCGCCTGGGGGGCGCAGCTTTTACTCTTTCCTACGCCCGCCCCGAAACCGACTACTGGCTTCGGCACCGAATCGCTCCATAGGCCCTGGCTGCCTCTCGTCGACCCCTCCATGGGGTGGCGTGCTTACCCCGTGAGCACGCCTGCAAATACCTCACCAACAATTTACTACTGCACTTTACCACCGAATACACCATGAAAATACGGAAAATTTTTACGCACTGCCTTTTGGCGCTCACTTGCGGGTACGGCGCCCCAACCTTGGCTCACGCAGCCATCCCTAACGGCACCAATACAGCGAGCGTGCGTGGCATAAGCTCGTCACAAAGCCAGCCAGCGGCTTTCTCCAACACTGCCACCGTGTACCAAGACTGTAATTTCGGCGGCTATGCCGTGGGCCTCGGCGTAGGCAACTACACGCTGGCCCAGCTGACGGCCAAGAAAGTGCGGGACAACGACCTCTCCTCTTTAAAAGTCAACAGCGGCTACGAAGTTGTATTGTACGAGAACGATAATTTCTCGGGCCGCTCGATCATCCTGCGGGGCCAGCAAAGCTGCCTGGTAGACAGCGCATTTAACGATAAAGCCTCTTCCTTGCGGGTCCGCACCGCGACCCCGACGTTTGCCCCTCCTCAGGCCACGATTTTCCTACCACAGAACAATATGGAGTTCGCGGCCCCGGACAGCGTGACTATTTCCGTCCGGGCAATAAGTCCGGAATCCTTCGGCGGGGTGGCAAAAGTCGAGTACTTCAGCGACGGCACGAAAATCGGCGAGACTACGACCAGGGCAGCGTCCGGGAGATATGACTATGTCTGGAGCAACGTACCCCTCGGCACCCATATCTTAACCGCCCAAGCCACTTCTTACCAAGGAGTCACTGGCCCGCTTTCGGCACCCGTGACCATCACGATGTGGTGGGCCCCTCCCAAGGCCCAGATTATCTTGCCAGACAATAAGGCAGTGTTCACGGCCCCGGCCAGCGTGACCATTTCCGTCCGGGCAATAAGTCCAGAATCATTTGGCTCGGTGGCGAAAGTCGAGTACTTCAGCAACGGGACGAAAATTGGCGAGACCACTGACCGGGCAGCATCCGGAAGATATGACTATGCCTGGGGCAGCGTACCCGCCGGCACCTATGCCTTAACCGCCCAGGCCACTAATTTCCAGGGATTCACTGGCCCACTTTCGGCACCCGTGTCCATTACGGTAAAGGATGCGGTCGACTTCACCGTGTACGCCAACCCGGCTACGAACAAGGTTTACGTTGTTAGCTCTGCCAAGGCCCCGATTACGTCCGTTCAACTCTATTCAGTTGGTGGCCGCTTATCCTCAGCCGCCGCTGCGGGTGAAGTCAACATTAGCGACTTGTACGACGGCTTGTATTTCGTTCTTGTACAAGATGCTGCCGGCAACATGCAGAAGAAAAAGGTGGTAATCCAGCACTAGCAGTGCCTTCCAGACGTACCAGAGCCATCTGGGGGCTCACGCACAAGTAACGCCCCTGACTTTCGATACGACTCTATCTTTTCTCCAAACTGAAAAAGGATTCTGGGCGGCAGTGCCCAGAATCCTTTTTTTAAGTAAGAGGATCCCCCGTTTGCCAGGTGTGGTTACTACCGCTATCAGCATCGATGCAAAACGCTACCAGCGGGAGCAGTTCTTTAGGTGCCTGCTCCATTTTTTTCAGGCAGTCAACAGCCGGCGGTTAGTCAGCTTACAAAACTGGCGTGCACCTTTACTGCCCCATGAGATTATCTAGGCACAAGCATTCAGGAGGGCATCGCCGGTTGCTGTGGGCGGTGGCGCTGCTCATAACCTTGCTCAACGTGGTGGTGGCGCTGCATGCCTGGCGCTTTACGCACTTTTCGGCGGCAGCTGGGCCGCGCACGGTGCACGCCGAGCGGCTGCCCACGGCGCAGAAAATCTGGCTGCTGCTCACGGGCTTCAAAAACCCCAAACCGGCCAACCTGGGGCCACCGGCTTTCCCCTACCAAGATGTGGTACTCCACGATGCCAACGGCCGGCTCGCCGCCTGGTACGGGCCGGTGCCGGGCGCGCACGGCACCGTAGTACTGTGCCACGGCTACACCAGCGACAAGTCGCGCCTGCGGCCCGAGGCGGCTTATTTCCGGAAACTGGGCTACGCCGTGCTGCTGCTCGACTTCAGCGGCAATGGGGCTTCGCAGGGCTACCAAACTACCATTGGCTACCACGAGGCCAACGATGTGGTGGCCGCCACCCGCTGGGCGCAGGCGCGGCAGCCGGACGCACCAGTCGTGCTCTACGGCGTGAGCATGGGCGCGGTAGCCATCATGCGGGCCGAAAGTGAGCTGGGCCTACGCCCGGCGGCCAACATCCTGGAGTGCCCTTACGGCAGCATGCTCCAAACGGCCCGCAACCGCTTTGTGGCGCTGGGCTTGCCACCTTTTCCATTGGCTAATCTACTGGTTTTGTGGGGCGGGCTGGAGAACAAGTATTGGGCATTTGGCTTGCGAGCGGAGGACTACGCGCGCCGCATCACTACGCCGACTTTGCTGCTATGGGGCACCGCCGACCGCCGCGTAACCCGCGCCGAAACGGACAGCATCTTTGCCCACCTGGCGGGCCCTAGGCAGCGGCTCTACTTTGTGGGCGCGGGCCACGAGCCCTACTGGCACCGGCAACCGGCCGCCTGGCAGCGGGTACTAGCTGGCTTTCTGCGGGCGCAGCCGGCTAGCCCTGCGGTGGGCAAGGAGCGGCACCAGCCAGGAATGTCCCAACGAGACGTTCATTCATCGGTGTAAAGTGGCTGGCTGTCGATTGGGTGCAAGTGGTAGCACTGAGGCAGTTCACCTTTGTGTATCATCTCCCCCAGCCCCACTAAGCCATCCTACGTTATGGAAAGAAAGCACTTTCTCAAAAGCCTGCTCCTGGGTACCGCTGCTGCGCCCGCGCTACTGACTGCTTGCAGCAAAGACGATAGCTCTTCGGTGACGACGAGCACCACTACCGGCACCACCACGACTACCACGGGGGGCTCGAGTTCGAGTAGCTGCACTGTAGCGCCCACCGAAACCGAAGGACCTTTCCCGACGCATACGCCGTCGTCGTACGTGCGCAGCGACATCACGGATGGTAAAACCGGCTACGCGCTGACGGCCAAAATCATCATTACTAACAGCAACAGCAGCTGCGCGGCCTTGTCGGGGGTACTGGTCGACATCTGGCACTGCGACGCCGAGGGCAACTACTCGGAGTACGGCGGCACCAGCATGCAGAGTACCAACTACACGAGCTTGCACTTTTTGCGCGGCCGCCAAACCACCGACAGCAACGGCCTGGTGACGTTCACCAGCATCTTTCCCGGTTGGTACTCGGGGCGGGCCACGCACATCCATGTGCACGTGTACACAGCCAGCGGCACGTCGCTCAAGGTCACCCAAATTGCTTTTCCCGAGGGCAGCGGCACGTCGCTGGCGCTGGTTAATGGCTACGCCAAGGGCATGGGCAGCTACACCTACAACGCGAGCGACAACGTATTCAGCGACGATAAGGCGGGCGTCCAGATTGCCACCGTCACGGGCAGTCTCACGGCGGGCTTCCAGCTGAGCATCAACCTGGCAGTACCCGCTTAGCAAGCCGCTAGCCTGTCTTTTCTCTTTGAACTCGTGCGACGCGGAAGACTTCTTCCGCGTCGTATTTTGTTGCCCCTCCCCTCGCGCGCATGGCCGACCGCCTCATTACCCTGTGCTACCGCAAGCTCATCGACACCCACGCCACCCGGCCCTGGGACAAGCTGGTGTTTGATGATAGCTACCGCGAGTTTCGGATGCAGGCGCAGTACTTCAACCAGGAGCGCCAGTACCGCACTTTTGGCGAGCTGCTGCACCATGCGCCGGGGGCCGAGCAGCTGCCTTTCCTAGTGAGTGGGGCCGTGCGCGGCTACTTGCCGCAGCTCAATGGCACCGTGCCCGACATCGCCGACAACGTGGGCCGGCTGTTTTTGAAGTTCGAGCAGTTTCAGTTCGAGCTCATCAACTCCGACCTGCTGGACAGCACCAAGCACCACGTAGCTATCAACTTTTTTACCGAGCCGCTGGTGTGGCACGCCACCCTGGGCGACTACCTGCTGGTAGCCCCGCCGGCCACCGAGCCGGGCCAGGCAGTACGCACGCACCTGTTTCGGATCCAGCCCTATCTCACCATCCACTCGCTTCAGGAAAGCTGCAATGGCGCTTGAAACCTCCGGCAAGATCTACCTGGCCGACCAGCGCGGCTTGTTAGAAACCAACTACTTGCGCCGCTACAGCACGTTTAGCTTTGGCGAGTATGCGCACCCCGACAAGCAAGCGTTTGGCCGCCTCTACGGCTTTAATGAGGAGACGCTAGCCGGTGCCCACACCCTGGAGCTGGCCGTGAGCCAGGCCTCGCACGTGCTGCTGCTGCCCATCACAGGCGCGCTGGCCGTCGGCATCAACTCCGCTCCAGCGGCCACTATTGAGGTCGGGGAAGTGCGGGTAGTAACCGTGCCGGCCGGCACGACGCTGTGCCTCGCCAACCCCTATCAAACCGAGCTGGTGAGCTGCCTGCACATCTGGCTGCTAGCCGAGGTGCCCACGGCACACATCGCGCAGCAAGTCTTCCCCTTCGATTTGCAGGCCACCGAAAACCAGCTCGCGGAAGCCGTCTCGTTTGGGGCTAGCCAGCACGGGGCCTTCTCACTCAGTCTAGGCCAGTTTGCCGGGCGCCGTGAGGCGGTGTACCACTTGCAGCGGCCCGGCACGCAGTTTTTTGCCTTCGTGCTGGCCGGGGCATTCGAAATGGAGGGCCGCCTGCTGCACGCGCAAGACGGACTAGCCCTATGGAATGTGGCCGCCGTGGAGCTGGAAGCCCTGAGCAATAACGCACTGGTGATCGTGCTTGAGTTGGCTTGAAAAACCTCGGCTACTGACGATAGAAAGCGTAGCGGGCAAGTAGCTATCCCGGAGCAGTTCTCAGCTTGGGGTATGTGGTCGCCCGCAGCGATAGCTACCTAGGCCGCGCGGGTTTTGAGATTGGTCGCGCTCTACGGCCAGCTGCTCGCAAGCCAGACTGGGTGAGCAACGCGAGCAGTACCCATAACCACTTCGGAAGTTGCTGGCCCAGTTCCGTTCCCCGAGAGTACGAAACCGCGCCAAACAGCAAGCGGCTACCCAGATTCCTGAGTAGCCGCTTCTTTTATGCTGATGCTTTACCGGGCCGCTTAGTGCGTGGCTAGCTCGCGGTTAGCCGGCAAGTCGTCGGTGTAGTGCGTGTGCTCGGCGCGGTAGGTGCGCTCGAATATCAGCGGGAAGATAAACAGCGTCAGGATGGTACCCGTGAGCAGGCCGCCGATCACGACGATGGCCAGCGGCTTCGACGTTTCGGAGCCGATGCCGGTGCTCAGAGCCGCCGGCATGAGGCCGATGATGGCCATGAGCGCCGTCATCACTACCGGCCGCACGCGCGAGGCCACGCCCTCGGCCAAGCTGCGGTCGAGGCTCATCTTGGCGAGCATGTTTTGCTTGAAGACGCTGATGAGAATCACGCCATTCTGAATACAAATACCGAAGAGCGCGATGAAACCGATACCAGCCGAAATCGAGAAGTTGGTGTGCGTAATCAGCAGCATCGCAATGCCGCCAATGAGGGCAAACGGCACGTTGAGCAGCACCAGGCCGGCGTCTTTGAGGTTGCCAAACAGAATGAACAGGATGAAGAAGATGAGCGCCAGCGAGATGGGCACCACCTGGGCCAGCCGCTGGCTGGCCCGGCGCTGGTTCTCGAAGTCGCCGGTCCACTTCATGGAGTAGCCCTTGGGCAGCACCACGACTTTATTCACCTTCTCCTGCGCCTCGGCGATGGCCGAGCCCAGGTCGCGGCCGCGCACCGAGAACTTCACGGCCGAGAAGCGGGTGTTGTCGTCGCGGTAGATGAGGCTGGGGCCGGTGACCTGCTTTATGTCGGCTATCTCATCGAGGGGCACCGTCTTGCCGCTCGGGGTGGGCACCATAAGAGCAGCTATTTCAGTGGGGCTTTCGCGGAATTGCGGCTCGTAGCGCACCCGAATGGGAAACTTGCGCTCGCCCTCGTACATCTGGCTGGCCTGCTTGCCGCCCACCGCCATTTCGAGCACGGCGTTGGCGTCGCTCTTGCTGACGCCGTAGCTGGCCATGCGGCGCTCGTCGAGGTTGGCGTCCAGCTCGGGCTGGCCGATGTTGCGCAGCAAGCCCAGGTCGTCGATGCCATCCACTTTTTGTAGCACCTCAAATACCTGACGGGCTTTGCCTTCCATCAGCTTGAGGTCGGTGCCATAGATTTTGACCGCGATGGAGCCTTTCACGCCCGATGCGGCCTCCTCCACGTTGTCGGTAATGGGCTGCGAGAAGTTGAAGTCGACGCCCGGAAAGCGGTTCAGCTTTTCCTTCATATGCTCGATAAGCTCCTCACGGTATGCCTTCGATTTCATCTTCTTCTGCACCTCGTCGGTGTGCTTGATCTGGACGAGGAACTCGTTGTTGTAGAACCCCGTGGGGTCGGTACCGTCGTTGGGGCGGCCGGTCTGGCTCACCACGTCGCTCACCTCGGGGAAGCTGATAAACACGCGCCGCATCTCGTTGCAAAGCTTGTTGGAGGCGTCAAGCGAAATGCTCAACGGTAGCTGCGCCCGCACGTAGATCGAGCCTTCGTTGAGCTCGGGCAAAAACTCGGTGCCCAAAAACTGGTACATCCCGATGCCGGCCACCACGATGAGCGCCGCTACCACGAGGCTAGCCGTTTTGCGGGCGTAGGTGAACACGAACACCTTGCGCGCGCCCTGGCTGATGGCGCGCACGAAGAAGTTGTCCTTCTCGCGCACATTCTTGCGCAGCAAGATGGAAGCCAAAACGGGCACCAGCGTGAGCGTAAAAATCAAGGCGCCGAGCAAGGCGAAGCCCAGCGTCCAGGCCAGCGGCGAAAACACTTTGCCTTCTACTTTCTCAAACGAGAAAATTGGCAGCAACGCCGTGATAATAATGGCTTTAGCAAAGAAAATCGACTTGCCCATGTCGCGGCCGGTTTTCTTGATAATACCCAGCTTGGCGAGCTTGTTGAAGCGCTCCATACCTACTTCGTGGGCCTTGTGGTCGAGCGCCACAAAGAGCCCTTCGACCATCACCACGGCGCCGTCGATGATGATACCAAAGTCGATGGCACCCATGCTGAGCAGGTTGGCACTCATGCCCTTCAGCCGCAGGCAGATGAAGGCAAACAGCAAGGCCAGTGGGATGATGATGCTCACAATGACCGTGGTGCGCCAGTCGGCCATGAACAGAAACACGATCACCGTCACGAAGATCATGCCTTCGGTGAGGTTGTGGATTACCGTTTCGGTCGAGAAGTCGATGAGCTGCTGCCGGTCGTAGAACGTGCTGATCTTCACGTCGGGCGGCAAGATCTTGTCGTTGAGCAGCGCCACTTTGGCTTGCAGCAGCTTGATAACTTCCGACGGGTTTTCACCCTTGCGCATCACCACGATACCTTCGACCATGTCGTCGTTCAGGCCGCGACCAACCTTGCCCAGGCGCGGCAGCGCCGACTCGCGTACCTGCGCCACGTCCTTGACCAGGATGGGCGCCCCGTTCACGGTCTTAACGACCGTGTTGTTGATGTCCGAAATATTGTTGAGCAGGCCAACGCCGCGCACCACGTAGTTCTGCTGGCCCTCGTTGATGACGTCGCCGCCCACGTTGATGTTCGAGCGCTGCACGGCGGTATAGAGGTCGAGTGGCGTGAGGCCGAAGTCCTGAAGCTTGCTGGGGTCCACCGAAATCTCGTAGTCTTTCACCTCGCCGCCAAAGCTGTTGACGTCGGCCACGCCGGGCACCGATTTCAGGTTGCGCTCGATTACCCAGTCCTGAATAGTCTTCAGCTCGCGGGTCGTCTTATCCTTGCTAGCCAACGTATAGCGGTAGATTTCGCCGGTGGGGCCGTAGGGCGGCTGCACTTCGGGCTCGGCGCCGTCGGGCAGGTCGGCCCCGGCCAGCAGATTGTTGACCTGCACGCGGGCGTAGGCATCGTCCACACCATCGTCGAAGATGACTTTCACCACCGACAGGCCAAAGAGTGTCGTCGAGCGAATACTGGTTTTCTTCTGCACCGGGTTGAGCGAAATCTCAATCGGCGCAGTCACGAACTTCTCAATCTCCTCGGCCGAGCGGCCGGGCCACTGCGTGATGATGGTGATTTCGGTGTTCGTTACGTCCGGAAACGCCTCAATGGGCGTGTTCCGATAGCTCACCACCCCAGCGATAATCGCCGCCAGCGTGAGCAGGAAAATAAAGCCCCGGTTTTTCAGGGAAAAGGCAATGATGCCTTGGATAAATTTATTCATGATATACTAAAAAGGCGGTCATGCTGAGCTTGCCGAAGCATCTCTATCGCGCCGCTTAAATTCATTCAACGATGCAGTAGAGATGCTTCGGCAAGCTCAGCATGACCGCCTCTTCCTATCTGTGCTGCTACTTCTCGCTAGTCGTTCAGCTCGTCGTACACGAGCAGTTGGTTCTTCGTCACAATGACGTCTTTCGGCTTCAGCTCGCCGGTCACGTAGCTAACGTCGCCCACGGTTTTGGTCACCGTCACGGGGCGGGTATCGACTTCGGTGCGGCTCTTATAAACGAGGACGAAGTGCTGGTCTTTGTCAAAAATGATGGCGTTGGCGGGCACCGCGAGCTCCTTGTTTTTCTCCGTGTTCAGGATGCGCACCTGGGCGTACATCTCGGGCTTGAGCAGGTAATCGGGGTTGGGTAGCCGAATGCGCACTTTAAGCGCTTTGCTATCGGGGTCGAGTACGTTGAACACCTTGTCCACCACGCCGCGAAAGTGCTTATCAGGATACGAAAGCGTCGTAATATCCGCCTGATAGCCCAGCTTCACGTTGGCAATATCCGACTCAAACACGTTGGCTAGCACCCACACTTGGTCGAGGTCGGCGATGGTAAAGAAGCCATCCGCGTCGGTATTAGCATTGGTATACTGCATGCCCTGCGTCACGTTCTTGTCCGTGATAAACCCCGAGATCGGCGCTTTAATGGTGTAGTAGCCATCTTTCGACACGCCGTAGATACCGAGCTGCTTGTTGGTTTTGCCGAGATTGCTTTGGGCTTTGCGCAGCTCCTCGCGGGCGAGCACCACGTCGCGCTCGGCGGCCAGGCCCGCCTTAAACTGGTCTTCGGCTACCGACAGGTTTTTGTTGGCGATGGCCACGTCGGTGCCCGCCGTGCTATTCTGGTTTTGCACGTCGGCAATCTCACCCGAGCGCACTACGGCCAGCACCTGGCCCTTCGTCACGTGGTCGCCCAGCTCCACATTGAGCTTCTCCACCACGCCGCCCACCAGCGGAAATATCTTGGCCGTTTTGTCACCGTTGGTCGTCACCTGGCCCGAGAAGGATTGCTCACTGCGCACGGGCTCTAGGCGCACCGTATCGAAAGCCAGCTCTTTGAGAGTCTGGTCGGAAAGCGAGAATTTTTTAGGCGTAGAAGCTTCCTCCGTGGCCGTGGGCGCCGGCTTGGAGCAGGCCCCGAGGCCCAGAGTTAGCAGCAGAAAATAAGCAGCGCGATTCATGAAAGTAGAAGTAGTGGCGAAGGCTAGCCCAGCGAGTGGGGGCCGCCGCCAACAAGGCGAAAGAAGGAAAGTTATTCGGCGCGGAAAAAGGTACGGCCCGTGGCAAAATTGACGCTCTCAAAAGCTCGCATCCGGTTGGCCCGCAAGGTATTAATCTGGAGCACGTTATTTTTGTAAGCCTCGTAAAAGTCCAGGTATTCCACCACGCTGATGAGGTGCTTGGTGTAGCTCTGCTCAATATTGTCGATGAGGCGTGAGAAGGGCGTCGTATCACGGTTGGTGTGCTGGTAGAGCTCGTCTTGGCGCTGGGCCACCTGGTAAGCCTCGTGCACGTCGCGGCGCACCGTAAGCTGCTGCTGCTGCGCCAGCGCCTGGGCACCGGCAATCTGGGCCTTGGCGGCGGCGATGTTGCCCTGGTTGCGGTTAAAGATGGGCACCGCAATGCCCAGCGTCAGCGAGTTGTAGTTGTCGAAGTACGAGCCCAGGCGGTCGTAGCTATAGCCCACGGCCAGGTCGGGCGTGGCCACGGCGCGTTGCAGGCGCAGGTTGAGCTCCTGGCGCTGCACCTCGGCGCGACGGGCTAGCAGGTCGGCGCGCCGCACCACGGCCGTGTCGGTGAGCTGGGCCTCGGGGTAGCCGGCCAGCGAAAGGTTGCGAATACGGTCGGAATTAACGGCCGGCTGGTAGGCCGAACGGGTTGAGTCGCGCAGCAAGATGTGCAGGTCGGCCTGGGCGTTGGCTTGCTCGGTCACGAGGCCCAGGCGCTCACTTTCCAAGGTAAACAAGAAGGCTTTCAGGCGAATAACCTCTTTCAAGGCGGTATTCCCTTTTTCGTACTGGCTCTGGTAGAGGTCTACCGTGTGCCGGAGCTGCGGAATTTCGTTGTCGTACACGCGCAGCGTCAGCTGCCGGAAATACAGGTCGTAAAACGTGGTACGCAGCTGAAAGCGCAGGTTACGCACCAGGTCTTCCAGGTTGAAGCTTTCGACCACGGCAGCCTGCTGGCCCACTCGGCTCGCCGCCCGCCGCCGCCCGGCCAGCGCAAACAACTGTTGCACCTGCACAGCCAGCTGGTTACGATTGAGGTCGGGGTTGTTGCCCACCGCATCTTGTCGGTGAATGGCCTGCTGAATCACGTTCTGGTCTACCAGAATAGTGGGGTTGTCGATGAGGCGCGCCTGGATGGCCAGCGCCTGCTGCGCCGTGATGTTGTAGCGCTGGGCCAGCACCTGCAAGTTGTTTTGCACGAAGCGCTGCTCGGCGGCGGGCAGCGTCAGGCGCACGGTATCGACGGGGAGTATCGGCGGCGCAGCCGACTGGGCTACGGCCATCGGAGCTAGCCCGAGGCTCAGCCCGGCCAGCAGCAAGCCCGTGAAACACCTAAATCGGCTCGCACTACCGAGCGGAGCCGAGGACTGAAAGGGTAGCAGGTGACGCTTAGCGGTGCCTAGGAATCTTTGTAAAATCACTTTTTTGCTTTAAAGCCTTACTGGGCAATCAAGCAAATCTAACAGGAAGAAATCAGACTTCATTCACCGCCCTTACTTCTTCATTAGAACGACATTATAAACCGATTAGAAACGCATTAGAATACGGGTAGTCAAGCCCAAAAAAGCCCCCGGCTAGTTTGGTCGGGGGCTTTCCAATACCTTCATTTTAACAAACTTACTTGTGGCGTTCGCGCTCTTGCTTGCTGCTATATACCCACTCGTATACGGCAGGCAAAATAAGTAGCGAAAGCAGCGTGGCCGTAATCAACCCGCCGATAACGACGATGGCGAGCGGCTTCTGCGTTTCGGAGCCGATGCCGTGGCTGATAGCTGCCGGCAGCAAGCCCAGCGATGCCATCAGGGCCGTCATCACTACCGGGCGCAGGCGCGAGCGGGCACCATCCTTGATGGCCTGCACGAGCGGCATGCCTTCGCGCATGTTTTGGCGAAATTTGTTGACCAGGATGACGCCGTCTTGGGTAGCCACGCCGAAGAGAGCGATGAAGCCCACGCCAGCCGAGATCGAGAAGTTGACGCCCGTGAGCAGCAGCGCCGCGATGCCGCCAATGAGGGCAAACGGCACGTTAAGCAGCACGAGCACCGAGTCGAGGGCGTTGCCGAAGGACACGAACAGGATGAAGAAAATGGCCAGGATGCTGATGGGCACCACGATGGAGAGCTGGCGCTGGGCCCGCTCCTGGTTTTCAAACTCACCGTTCCACTGCGCGCTGTAGCCTTTGGGGAGGGCCACGTTTTTCTTCACCAGCGCCTGGGCCTCGGCGATAGTGCTGCCCATGTCGCGGCCCCGCACCGAAAATTTGATGGCAATAAAGCGTGAGTTGTTTTCGCGGTAGATGAAGGCCGGGCCGGACACATTGCCAATGGTGGCGATTTCCTGGAGTTTTACTTTACCGCCGTTCAGGTTGGGCACCAGCAGGTTGCCGATCTCGTCGGGTGTCGAGCGGTAGGGCTGGTCGTAGCGCAGGCGCAGGTCAAACTTACGTTCGCCCTCAAATACCTGGCTCACGGCTTTGCCGCCGATGGCCATCTCAATCACGGCGTTGGCGTCGGCCGCGTCTACCCCAAACTGGGCCATCTTGTCGGGGTCAAGAGTAATGCGCAGCTCGGGCTGGCCGAGGTTGCGGAAGATGCCGAGGTCTTCGATGCCCTTCACTTTCTTGAGTTGGGCGTACACCTCGTCGGCCTTCTTATCGAGGAAGTTGAGGTCGTCGCCGTTGATTTTGACGGCCATCGAGCCTTTCACGCCCGATACGGCTTCCTCCACGTTGTCGCTGATGGGCTGTGAGAAGTTAAAGTCCACGCCGCGGTAATGCTTGAGCTTGCTTTGCATCTCGGCAATTAGCTCATCCTTGGTAATGTTGCGCTTCCACTGGTCGGCGGGGTACAGGTCCACAAAGAACTCTTGGTTGAAGAAGCCCGTGGCGTCGGTGCCGTCGTTGGGCCGGCCCGTCTGCGAAATAACGCCGCGCACCTCGGGAAACTGCTCGAAGTCCTGGCGGAACTGCTTGGTGAAGTGGTACGAATCTTCGAGGCTGATGCTCAGCGGCATCGAAGCCCGCACGTAGATGGAGCCCTCGTTGAGGTGCGGCAAAAACTCGGTACCCACGAAGTGAAACGCCCCGATGCCGGTGAGCAGCGCCACCAGCGCCACCGCCATTGCCCGGCGCGGGTTGCCCATTACCTTGTCGAGCAAGGGCGCGTAGTTGCGGTTCAGAAATTCGATGAGCGGGTTGTGGCGTTCGCGCACGTTGGTTTTCAGCAAGATAGACGACAGCACCGGCACCAGCGTGAGGGCCAGCAGCAGCGCGCCCAGCAGCGCAAAGCCCAGCGTGAAGGCCAGCGGGCTGAACAACTTGCCTTCGACTTTCTGGAACGAGAAAATCGGAATCAGCGCCGTAACGATGATGAGCTTGGACGTGAAGATGGACTTGCCCATCTCGGTGCCCGTGTGCAGGATTTTGCTCAGCTTGGCGCGCTTGTTAAAATTCTCCATCCCCTCGTGCTCGGCCCAGTGGGCGAGCATCACGAAGAGGCCTTCCACCATTACCACCGCCCCGTCGATGATGATGCCGAAGTCGATGGCGCCGATACTCAATAGGTTGGCCGTCATGCCCTTCCAGCGCATCAGAATGAATGCAAAGAGCAAGGCGAGCGGGATGACCATGGCCACCGTCACCGTCGTGCGCCAGTCCGCCAGAAAGATGAGCAGCACAATGGTTACCAGCGTGATACCCATAATAACGTTTTCCCCTACCGTGTGCAGCGTATGCTCGTTGAGCTCGGTGCGGTCGTAAAACACCTTGATGCGCACGTCGCCGGGCAGCACCGTGGTATTCAGGTAGTTCACCTTGGCTTCGAGCAGCGGCAGCACGGCGCCGGGGTTTTCGCCCTTGCGCATCAGCACGATGCCTTCGACTACGTCGTCGTGGTCGTCGCGGCCCACGATGCCGAGTTGCGGCAGGTTGGAGGTGTGCACCGTGCCGATGTTGCGCACCAGCACTGGCACGCCATTCACGTTTTTAATGATAATCTTCTCGATATCAGCCACATTCTTCACGATGCCGATGCCGCGCACCACAAAGGCCTGCTGGCCTTCGCGCAGGATGTCGCCGCCCACGTTCACGTTGGCGCGCTGCAAGGCCTGGAATACGTCGAGCGCCGTGAGGCCGTACTTGGTGAGCAGCGGGGGCGTCACGGCTACTTCGTAAGTTTTTACCTTGCCACCGAAGCTTACCACGTCACCCACGCCGGGCACCGCCTTGATATTTTTCTCGATCACCCAGTCTTCCAGCGTTTTGAGCTCGGTCGCCGGCTTGGTTTTCGACGTCAGCGTGAAGCGATAGATTTCGCCGGTGGGGCCGGTGGGCGGCTGCACCTCGGGGTCGACGCCTTCGGGCAGGTTCACGTTGGCCAGCTTCTGGGCCGCCTCCATGCGGGCGTTGAAGTTGTCGGTGCCGTCCTCAAACACGATTTTGATGAACGAGAGCCCGAACAGGTTGATGGAGCGAATGACCGTCTTGCGGCTAATCGAATTCATCTCCGTTTCAATTGGAATGGAGATAAAGCGCTCGACTTCCTCAGCTGAGCGGCCAGACCACTGCGTGATGATCACGACCTCGGTGTTGGTAACGTCGGGGTACGCCTCGACCGGCGTGTAGTAGAAGCTCACCGCGCCCGCCACCACCACCAACGCGGTGATAAAGAACACGATGTAGGGATGCCTCAGCGAAAAACCGATGAGGCCTTTGATGAATTTATTCATTTTCAATTTTCAATTATCAATCATCAGTTATCAGCCAGTCGGTTGTCAGCTATCAGGCACTAGCTATCAGTCGGTAAGCACTGAGGAGTATAGCAGGGCATTCTCAGCGGGTACGCGGGCGGGCGGCTACAAGCCACTCTGGCGGCCTAGTTTCCGCCCCACCTGATACCTGATAATTGCTGACTGTTAACTGAAAAATCAGTCCGTCAAATCATTGAAAAGCAGCAGGCTACCTTCGGTCACCACTTGGTCACCATTTTTGAGGTCGCCCGTTACGTAGGTGTACTGCGAGGTGGTGCGCACCACTTTCACCGGCACCACGCGGTACTTACCGGGGCCGTCCTGCTTCACCACGAAGTAGTTGTCCTGGCTGAAAATCACCGTCTTAGGGTTGAGGGCCATGCCCTGGCCCGAATCTTCGAGGTGCAGGCTCACGGTGCAAAACATGTCGGGCTTGAGCAGGCCATCGGGGTTGGGTAGCTCCACGCGGGCTTGCAGCACGCGGGTGTCGGCATCGACCACGTTCGAGATATTGGTGATGGTGCCCGTAAACTGCTTATCGGGGTAGGCTAAGGCGCTGATATTCACCTGCGCCCCTACTTTCACTGCTTCGATATCCGTCTCGTAGACATTGAGCAGAATCCACACCCGGCTCAGGTCCGAGATGGTGAAAAGCGGCGTCGAGTTGTCGGGCCGCAGCTGCATGTTGGGGTTCACGTTGCGGGCCACCACGTAGCCGCTCACGGGCGCTTTTACCTGGTACACAGGCTGGGCGGAGCTGCCGCTGCTAGCCCCGTACAGCTTGAGAATCTGCTGGGTGCGGTTGAGAGCCGACTGCGCCTTGGCCAGTCCCTCGCGCGCCGCGATAAGGTCCGATTGCGAAGCGAAATTGGTTTTGTAGAGCTGCTCGGTGTTGTCGGCGGTGCGCTTGGCCAGGGCGTAGTCGCTCTTGGCGCCGTTGTAGTCATTGAGGTAGCCGCTCACGTCGGCACTCTGCACGGTGGCGAGCGCCTGGCCCTGGCTCACGTGCGCCCCGAGGGTCGCCGTCACGCTGAGCACATTGCCGCTCACCACCGGAAACACCTGGTCGACGCGGCGCTGGTCGTAGCTCACCTTACCCGTAAAGCGCAAGTCCTGGGCCAGGTTGCGGGTTTTCACCGTGTCGGTGCGGTAAGTCGATTCGGTATCCTTGGTATTGGTGGGCAGCTCATTTTTTTTGTCACCGCCGCAGGCGGTCAGGCTCACTACCGGGGCGGCTAGTATAGCCGCGATAAGCAGGCGAAAAGGCGTTTGGGGAAAAGACTTCATTTTTATAATGGGCAATGGATTAATGGAAAATTCTTACTGAGTCAATGCCATTCGCCAGGCCATTACCCACTAATAATCAACCATTCACCATTAGACTTGTTAGTGTTTGACTTTAAGAGTTTTAACTTTTTTTGTATTCTATCACGTATAAGGAAGCTCTTCCCTATCGCAGTCAGCCATGAATACCAGCATTTATCATAATCTTAAAT
>Ga0160428_1001649_pt1 | contig 16087 bp, 12 predicted proteins | sample SolpanmetagenomM_FD_108198 | JGI IMG/M metagenome (GOLD analysis project Ga0160428, IMG submission 108198) | Solar panel surface microbial communities from Lawrence Berkeley National Laboratory, California, USA - M | ecosystem: Engineered > Built environment > Solar panel > Unclassified ... | reverse complement strand
TTCTTCTTCTTCTTCTTCTTCTTCTTCTTCTTCTTCTTCTTCTTCTTCTTCTTCTTCTTCTTCTTCTTCTTCTTCTTCTTCTTCTTCTTCTTCTTCTTCTTCTTCTTCTTCTTTCTTCATATGATTAAAATCCACGACATACGGTAGCTAACCAAAGCCAACCCACCCACCATCAATGCCATAGTAATACCTCCACCTTCCAGCAAGAAATATACAGTTCTCTTCACACCAACTATCCACCAGCAGCCTCACGATGCGCCGGCATACTCCCACTAGTCCAACTCCGCAACACCCTCGTAACCCTCGACGGGCTCTTCCGCTTACTCATCGGCGATGTCGATGGACTCTGCGCACGCTTCTCCAAGTTCTCCTCAAATAATCCATTCCCACCTGGTGTATCATTATCACTTATATTACCACTTCTTTCCGTCATACTCCTTTCAGTCGTTTGCGTGTCGCTCCGCGCTGATGATAGTGACAATATAGAGCTCTTGCTCCGTAAATGCCGGGATATGATGCGGCGCATGCCTTGATCACCACCACTACCGCCACCAGTACCTCCAGCTACACCTCCGACGCCGCTGTTTCGCGGTGAGGGAGGTTGTTGCTCTTTCTCTTTCTCTTTCTCCTTCTTCCCATTCACAGTAGACGAACTACTATTCCCCGCCATAATTCCCGTCACAGCGCCAAACAACCCACTAACACCTCTCTTCTTGACCACCGCATCGCCTTCTCTCGCTGGTGCGCCGTAATTCGGTGGATGTCTACTATACGCCCCTCCCTGTGCCTGCCCCTGCCCATAATCCCTCAGCGAACTCTTTATTTTCGTTGTCATCGTAGGCTCCGGCACAGATGGTTTCGGCGGCCATTCCCCATCATTCTGCCATCCTTGCACTAGCGCTGGTATGACGTCGGAGAGGTTGATGGGGACGGCGGGGACGAGGCCTTGATTCACTACTTTGGCGTATATGGAGGGATACATGGCAGGGGTAATTGAGGCGCGTGTTGGGTCAGTTGTAGGGAGAAGAGGCAGTGGTACTGGCAGGATTTTGATGAGGCGGGTTTGATTTTCTTGTTGTTGTGGATAGTGGTAGGAGGACGATGTTGAAGGCTGTCTTGCCGACGCTGACGAAGCAGGGGACGAATTATATTGGGTCGGATTATAGTTGTAGTTGTAGTTGTAGTTATAGCCAGCAGGGACTTTGCGCGCAGCGCACCAGGCGTCTCGTCGAGCTTCCCAAAACACAAGGCCAGTATTCCATTCCATCTCCTGCTCAGCGCGTTCTCGTCTTCGTCGCTTACGGCTTTGTCTGCGAATTTCTCCCTCTGCCTCCTCTCCCCCTACCTTCATCTGCCGCTGTTGCTGACCGTCTTCCGCATCCATTCTCGTCCTATTTCGTCGTACAGGCACCACCTCAGGCTGATCTCCATCTTCCTCAGTAGTGCTGGGATCCGAGTCGGTCCGCTCTCTCCATCCCGTCACAGTCGCCAACGACGCATCATTGCCAGTAGTAGCTGTGGCAATGTTCAGAGTTTGATGTATACTCGCAGTTCCTTCTACATAGGATGGGAAAGTGTATTCGAAGTCGTTTCTGATTTTTGCAGCAAGAGCTTTGCGGGCCTGCTTGATGGGAGGTGGGATGGAGGATTTGGAGGTCATGTAGGCAAAATGTGGTTTCTGTTGTGAGAAGATGGAAATGGAAATGAACAAGATGCGATTTGACCGTGGTGATGTCAGACGGCAATGATTGGCATGGCATGAGCACGGGACGTTCCCCGCATTTGTTTCAGATGTGATCTGCGACTGCCTTGATGAAGATCTAAGATTGATTGACACGCATATTAGACAATGTGGAACTAGATTTGGACTCGAGGGATAGGTATTTCCTAGTTAGTATCAAAGCGCTGTGCCCTGATAATCTGACGGCTTATAGTCCTTAACGAGGGTCTCCATAGGCAACCCTTCCCAATCATATCTCGACTTGTATACTGCGGGCCATTATTTGACAGCCTTGCAATCCCAAAATATTCAGCTTCTCCCAATCAACACCCCCTCAACTCGGCCTCCGATGTTGCGGCGTAGTATTCCCCGACGTCCTCAAATGCGCCGCCGTCGGCATCTGCAAAGCTGGTGCAGGTGGTAGCGGACTCGGCGGTCTGCTTACCGCCGCAATATACGTCGGCGGCGTTTCAGCATGTATCGACCTCGGATTCTGCCGTACTGCTGTATTGTAACTCGGCATCCTACCCAGAGCATACATGTCGAAGTCTTCCATGCCATCAGGTGGTGAAGAAGCAATACCCGCATGATGCCTATCTCGGATTTGACCTTCTGTGGGCGTAGTGTTGCCAAAGTAGTTGGTACCGTCAATCCGCCGTCGGTGCTGTTCGCCGTCAGGAGTTTCGTCGTTCGTGCGTTCGAGGTTTCGTAGTCGGTTGCGCAAGGCGGATGGGTTGGGATGGGTGCTGTCGATCATGCCTAATGAGGCGAGGTTGTCGTGTGATGCATTTCGACTTGCGAAAGTGGAGAAGGATGGTGTTGCTGAACCGCTGCGTAGTCCGGGTGTGTGGAAGCCTGATGGATCAATGTCTTGGTAAAGAGGCACAAGTTGGTCGAGCTGATGTGTGCCGTATGTTGGTGGTGCACTTTGATCTAGTAGATCAGGTTCCCCTGACATTGCTTCACCAGGCGATATTGCTACTACGTTGTTGTCGTCTACGGGAAGGTTTGGAGAAATGAAGAGACGCGCAGGGTGATGTGCTTTGAGCTATTGGTGTGTCAGCATTCTGGTCTTCTAAATGGGTTGAACTTTCATACCTCTGAAAGATGACCATCTGGATTTCTTAGCAGGATATCGTAATGCGCTGCATGCTTGATCTGAATCCACTCGTTATTCTCCACCGTCTGCCGACACACCGCTAGCGATTTTGGCAATTTCCATGTCGCCGTGAATTTGTACATTGGCAGTTGCGTGTCGAGATCAATGTCACCGCATCCCTCTGGCAGTTCCATTGTGTCATGAAATACGTCCTGCTCTTCCTTCCACATTCCTACCCATTTGTGTTGCGTCGTCGAGTATTCTGGACCAGGTTCCGTCCGTATCTTCTTGATCTCTTTCAATGTGAACTTGATGCGCTCAATTCCTAATTTTGCTAATAGTGGCGTAAGTTCAATGTCGGTCTGTATTGTCGTGCCGTAGATCCAGTTCTTTGAGGCGGGCTCGAATGAGTATTTGAGCTTCTCAGGCCAGATACCGTGAACAGCCTGTTCACCGATTAGCTCTATAATCATACCTGAAACTCAATTATACACGTACAGATGCGACAGAGCTCTCCATAGCATCCGGACCTAATGTTCTAATAATCCGTAGGTGCTTCTTGTTGGTCAAATCTTTCGTAGCAAAGCCTCTTTCCAGCCTAGCCGCAATATCATAGACAATGAAGTTGCCCTGCATTCCCTCGATACTCTCTGGCGTATCACCTGCTAACGGGAAGCTGAAGTTGTAGATATGATTGCCAGGTGGAATCGTCTTGATTGGTCTTCCGTCATTGTCCTTGACATCGCGTGCTATGCGCAGAAAAGTTGAGCGATTGGTGACTACTGATGATGCGGGCAGGCCTGAGTGTTGTTCTGGTTTTGTGATGGCGTGTCTGAGATTGTTATTAGATGTGGCTCCGCCGTAAATCTTATGCCGTGCCCATAGCTTCAACGTACTGTGTTCTTCTCTTTCCTTCTAACACCACCTTGATACCCTTTGTGTGAATGGTCTCTGCGGTCATGAGAACGACTGAGCCGGTGCATTCTGTAGGTGGTGTATCGGATTCGTTTCCTCGAAAGACAATGAAAGCGTCATCTAATCTGCGAGCTCGTCAGCAGAGTCGACAAAAACAGGACTTCTTCTAGCTAGTTGCGCACCTTATCTCGAACATACAAAGTTTCGACTTGGCCATGGGATTGAGGAAAGACATGTTGTTGAATGATTGTCAAGGAGATCAGCTAGATTGAAATAGCTGTCTCAATTGACCTGTTCGATTGAAGCCTGACACACAAGGTCTTTTCTCGGGGAAGATGAGATGAGATGAGATGAGACGATTTCTGATGGTGGTAGGTGGTTTAGTATGAGCCAAACAGCTTCGGCCCTTATGCTGCAGCAAGTGCAAGTGATGTTCTGGAAAGAGGTTGTGCTGGTCAAAGAGTCGTATCAAAGTATGGCGAATGTAATTGAAGTGCTTTGACGCAAGTCCAGCGGCTGACAACTCTATACGATGACTTCAGAGATACAAGGGCTTTGTATCTTCTTATCCGATTGAGCTGCCGATAAGGTAAGGCTAGTCTTAGCCCGAGAGAAGAGCGGCTAGGGCAAAAGAACGAGCACAAAAAGAGACTTTGTTACTCGCTTCGTCACCGGATTACTAGTGGCAATGGACTGCTCCGGAAGGTGAGACTTGGATTGAAATTTACTGATGTCTTGGATGTTTGATGTTCTTCCGTCTTTAACTTGCTGCCACACCGCACCGGCGATGAACAGAAGAGTCTTAACCAATGGCGTGATAAGCGATTGAGTGGCCCCAACAAATGAGGGTTTCTCACCGCTCTTACGTGTATGAGCAATGGAGGATTATGTGAATCTTGCTAAGTCTACAAAGGTAATCGTCTATCATGTCTCATAACTGTACCTGTAATCTCGATGGCCGCTTTCAGAAAGAGAATGCCCATGCGAGATAAGGTGTCTTCTTCGTCATCGCCATCCACCTCGCAATCCACTGAACCAAATCCACTCTCTCACTGTGTGCTGGCTTTCGTGTGCTGTCATGGACGTTCTCAAAATAGAGACCACATCACCCCAACCCACAGATGTTATGGCTCCCAAGGTTCCTCACAGATCCATCGCCCGGTCCACCCATTACAGTTGCTGTCACTTTGACACATGTCAACCCGACGGTTAGATCGTTCGTTGCTGCATGCTGTTTTCGCGGCTGTCTGCATGCAAGGGCGATCATTGTAACGTTGAGAACGCCAGCCCCTGCAAGCACCAAATGCTTATCCTCGTCTCGTCAACTCTTAGCCGCATGCATCCCAAACTGCTGCCAAAGTCTGTGCTCCAGTTGGACTAAAAGCTGACGACCTGTGATGCTTGCCGTTGAGAGCTTGAGATTGTTGGGTTGTTGCAATCTCTGTGTCGGGCGGTGCACGTGTATGAGCTGTGAGGTCCGCGAAAAAATCTCCTATCGAGTTGAGAAAACCAAGCATGTGTGCATCAAATAAGCGGCCCCTGTTTGCATCTAGACCGGGCCTCAAGTTTCCAGCCGTGCGTGTTTCAGAGCAGTTTGAGCTCAAAACCCTTCTCGCTACTTCGTCTTGGCCTGCGCCTTCACCTTCGCCGACGTGCCAATCCTCTTGTACTTTCTCGGATCCTTCCTCGACATCCTCGATTGCTCCCTTGTCCCTTTACCACCTTCCCAGAACCCTGTGCCTTTTTTCCCCACCACACTACCCTTGCACATCCTACACTCCTCCGGTGAATAGTTCTGCTCCACGGAGCACCACCCACAGATCATACGATTCGCAAACTCGTTGATATGATCCGTAGCCTCGTCATGACATCGGTCACACGGGAACACCTTGCTACAGCACGAAAAGCGAAACCAGCGGTAACTCTTCCTGTAGTGGCGGCAGCGTCCACGCAAAGGTAGTTCGGTGCCAGCGACGATTCCGAGGGATTCCTTAGGCTTGCGTGAAGGCAGACTGCGTGCTTCGTTGGCACGAGCGGAGGCGGAGACGGCGAGAAACCTGACTTCGGGAAGCTTAAAGGTCATCTTCTTGTGGCATTCGCGGCACATGGCAAGTGCGCTGTCACCTCTCACTGCTATGACGCCTGGTGCAGGGAACGCGGTCGAGCACTCTGAGCAAGTAGGAACGAAGTGGCTGGGCAAGAGGTCGACGACAGTGCAGCCTTCGAAGTCGAGGTAGCCGGCTCGGATGGAATTGGCGTGCATGAGGTCTTTACGCCAACCGATGGCGAACGGGTAAGCGCACTTTTTGCAGGAGGCGGTACGCATGCCTGTGTGGTCGTTGCTTTCGTTGGGCTTGATGTTTGATATGTCCATTGTGTCTTTGCATCGCTCGCATTTTATGGTAAGGGATAGTGTGACGAGTTCGAGGAGTTCGATGTTGTAGAGTTCGAGATGGGGTAGGGAGAGCATGATGCCTCGTTCTCGTACTGTTGATGATGTTTGATCTGCTGTATGAGTCTCCGTGGTATCTTCTTCATCGCTTTCATCGTCGAAAGTGCTATAACTAGATGAATAGGATGATTCGTAGTCTTCGCCTCCAACAGCTGCTCGTGCTGTCCATTCTGGAGGCCTTGGAGTGATCTTGATGTGGCTGTCACTCGCTTCTTGTTCCATAGTCGTTGACACATCTGATTGTGACTGGGTGACTGCCGTGTCAGCTGCACCCTTCATCACCTCCTCCATCTGAGGTTTAACCAGTGCCTGACTTGAAGCCTGCTCAGAGGCCATATTATGCATATTTTGCGTCAAATAGTTCAGGTGAGCCATCAACGACATGTCCGTCATCGACTTTGCCCTTCTCGCAAACGCCTCCTCCACATTCACCGCCTCTTGACCCTCAACACCAAGCAATTCAATGCTACACGAATCTAGATCATATAGCTCTGGCACATACAGACGTACCGACTTGACTGATTTAAGAGACGTGGGTAAGGCATCCCGTTTCCGAGGATCTACTGGCACGCTGAAGATTGTGGCCCCAGCGGCTTCTGTGAAGAGGGGATCTCGACCCAGTCTGTGTTTGAGCACTTGTACTTCTGCTTGTCTTTTCGTTCGAGCTTGCTCTCGTCGTTGCGCTGAGATGGTAGGCGCCTGTGGTCTAGCAGGGAGAGTGACTGTCTGTGCTGAGTTGGAGAGAGCTGCTGGTGTAGACGAAGCAGACGGCACTGGTGGTCCCCTGTTAACGACGAGCTTGATCGTCTGTGCCTTCTTCCCTGTCAAAATAGCTTCGAGTTGTCTATCCAGCAAATTCATCACCCTCAACAACGTAGGGTTAGTAGTTTCCGCCCAAATCGTATCAAAGCCCCTCTCCACATTGATCTGAAACCCTCGTTCCATATCCTTGTTCGTGACTTTCAAGGCTGGCTTCGACTTTGGAAAATCTGTCGGTATCTGTAATATGCATTGTACGCCACCCTGAATCTCGAAGGGGAAGTCTGGGTCTGATGGTTCCATTGCGAAGGGTAAGGTGGTAGTGCTGCCATTCACAGCAGTGCCTTCTGCTGCTTTGAAACGTGTTCTGATTTGAGTCATCTGGAAGACTCGAGGATTTTGAGTTGCTGCTGGGATTGTGGGTCGTTGGACGACTTTTGATCTGTCGACTTGGCGTGGTGGTTGTGGACGTCTTTGCTGTGTGGTGGGTGTCGTAACTGGCTGCTCTTGCGTGCCTTTGGATGATGCTTTTTCAGTTGCTGCAGCTTTTGGTATGGCAGGTTCTGACGTTTTCTGGTTGTCGTGGACATTCTGCTCGGAAGGGGTCTCTACAGTTTGATGCAAGAAAGGACAGGTATCTCCAGCGCGACAACCTGATGGTGCGGTCAGCATGTGTACCATACACGGTAGCAGTTTCATAGATCATAATCCGCCGCGGTCCTACCTTTCTTAGTGGCGAAAAACCTACACGGCTGCTCTTTGACAGGTCGACGCGGTTTCTTGTTAACATCACTCCCTTTCGGAACAGCGTTCGAGGTTTCAGGCGGTATCGGTGTCGTTCCAACAACTTGTTCGCCTTCCGCCATAGTCACAGATGTGGTTACAGATGTCTTCAAATCGAGACCACCTCTTCAAGACTTCAAGCTTCCACGCAGTTCTATGGATCACGATCTCCAAGGCACACAACACAAAGCTTGAATATATGGGCGATTGTTTTCACACAAGATCAAAAGCTTAGAGTTAGTTCGTCTCGTCTAATAAAGGTTCGGATGATGCTGCCCCACCTTGTTTTGTCCGCGTGCAAGATGTTTCAGCAGTAAAGTGTGTCATCTATTGTTTGACTCATCGTCATAGGTAAGGTAGTCACGTCAGGGCGGACTCACAGCCTCGACAGGCAATTACAAAGGCGGGAGATTCCCCCGATGATGGGTACAGAGCAACAGTTTGGTCATTAAAACATTTGCTTGTTCGACTTGTACTAGCTAATAGGCTAGACACTAATTATCCCCCCAGGATAAAGTCATCCTCATATCTGCATCAAGGTTCGGCGTCCAGCGGAGAGGCCGTGATGCATAGTTCGTGGTCATTGTAGCCACAATGCCATGCTCGGAAGCCTTCTGAGCTCTTTTTGAACGCCCGCTCATGGTATCTAAAGTAGTACAAGAAAGAAAGCAGAAAGCGTAACGAGTCTTAGCAGGACTTTTCCTAACTCCAGTGCCATGCTATTCGTGAAAATGTGGTCGTGTTTTTTGATGTGGTGACTTACCACCCCTTCTGGTGATATTCTCCAAGTCCAAACTCAAAGTAATCCCTGGTCGACGAATTGTTGCCACCTTGAGGATTTGCCCTTGGTGTTGCATTGCTGGATTCAGCATTTGGATATTGTGAGAGATTCTGCACATCCATTGTCGTGTGTCGTCTCGGTAGTGCAGGAGCAGTGGAGAATTGTCTCTGTTGACGCTCATTGAGCATATGCTTGCGCAACGACGAACCAAGCTCCTGGGCAAGCATATTACGGCGCGTGGCTCTTGGTGACAGTGCCATCGACGGCGACCGATGCATGTCGTTGTTTGTGATGATCATAGGTGCAGTGCCGTTGGAGTTGAGTGCAGTTTCGGTGTCGATATATGCTTCGGGCTCTTCGTCAGGTGAAGGCATTGATGGCCCATTTCTGGGTGACCTTCTCGAGCTCTGAAGCATAGGACTTGATCTTGAAGCTGCGTTTTGTAATCCGTTGGCTCTGTCGCCTTGATGAAGTCCTTCGGTGATGATGGAGCGGCGCGAAGCAAGTCTCACTGTTGAGTCGACCTTGTGGAAGGTGAGCGGTTGAGGGGCGGCTTCCTCCTCTTCATCGTCTTCCCAATCGTCATCGTCCTCTTCAATAACACTCTCAGAGTCGTCAATAGCATCTTCGTCATCACTCTCGATAGCACCATCATCATGACTGCTCGGCAGTATAAACGTCTTCTTTGTCTGAAGATCGGTCACTGTGTCTGCGAAAGAAGCGTGCTTTTTCTGTCTCGCCAAACTTTGGTTGGCTGGACGGAGGGAAGATTGAGGCATAGGTGAGTGACTGTCCCGCATGCTGTCCGAAGAGTGATCATTCATGGAGCTGCCAAGTGTAAACATGCTCGCTTTGCCCTTGGCTTTGTTACGCTTCGCCATAGCAGGACCCGACTCTGGTGATGATGAGGAGGCTTGTGCCTTGGTAGCAGAGAGCTTTAACGAAGATTGGGATCTATATGTCGAAATGGTCTTGCCCGGTTCAAACCCTCTCACGATGCTTGTCTGACTTTCATTCGATTCAACGCTAGCGTTGGAGGCGTTGGTAGGCGATATGAGATGCTCGAACACGACTCGTGGTCTAGGTGCAGGGGGCTGCACGACGTTGCGAGGTGAAGAGGGACGTGGCGAGGAAGGTCGTGGTGTCGGCGCAGTCGAGGTTGGTGCGCTTGATGTTGGTGCGCTTGCGGATATTGGCTCCTGGTTGATAATTGGTAATTCTGTGTCGAGTGCCGAGTCCGACCAAGACATGGGTAATGGCGAGATAGGCCTCGTCAGATCCTGCTTTTCCTTGATAGAGGTGAAGAGGTTCTTGAGATTCACCGGCGTGATATGCTTCTCCCCTAGTCTTCTGCAATCCCAGCCTGCATGTGGCCCATCATACGAGACATGAAGCTCTTCAGCTGGAGTTGTGGCGTCCGTTGAGTTGTCGTCAAGCTCTTCTGGCGCGGATGATGCTAACGATTCAATACTGCTGGAGAGGTTGGGGATGGTGTGTTTGGGAGGTTCGTTATGATGTGATGGGACGGTGGTGCTTTCTTTTCGCCTCTTTGATGATGCGCAAAGAGTCTCGTGAGCAAAGACGCGCCAGCTCAAGTTCTCAAGTCTGCGGCCGTGTTCGATGAAGCCGTTGCATCTGTGGAAAACTAGAGAAAGAACAAGAGTCAGTCACTCACTATTCGCGTCGCTCTTGCCACGAACTCGATCCAAAAATAACTTACCAGACCACATGCCGAGCAGATTCTCTGGATTTGAAGGGTCGACATTGAGCATGCGAGACTCGTCAACCTTAAGAACCGGAAGAGTATTCCAAACAGGCATGGTGAAACTCTTCACTCATGGAAATATGTGTGCGGGATGCGTGTTATGACGGTGAATCTCTGGGATGATATTTCTGGCAAAGGTGAATAGTTTCGTGGGAGTCGAAGGGCGTAAACGCGGGTTCCGAGTCAAAGTGTCGAATAAGCGAGAGACTGAAGACGATGCGAAAATTGAGTAACTCGGAGGAAGCGATGGAGGATCAGAGAAAGATATAGACGTTTGGACGGAGATCACGCGTTTGGGTGAAAGTGAGACGTCACGCTGAAGTGAGGTACTCTTGTAACAAAGTACCAGTAACACAGCTGACGCTCTTCACTAGCGGTGGTATATTTCTGGATATGAGGAAGGCCTCTGCGTGTATTGGCTGGATTGGTGCTGTGAGAGACGGATGGGTTGTCAGATAAGCAGCTGGCGTGAATGTATGCGCTGGCAGTATGCAAAAACAAGGAGTAAGTGACGGAGTGAGACAGCGAGGGCAAGAAAGGTGAATAAAGCCAGGAGGACCGTTTGATCATGTGGCCTGTGGCTTAAGCCTTCAAGCATCTTTTTCGCGGCAATCGGTGCTTTGGATTAGTATTCTAACGTCGTGGAATACCTTAACCTTCACCTCTTTTTCTATTACGCCTTTCTATTTGTCATATATATGCTATTCTGAGCACGTCTACTCTAATCACAGATACACAGTCTTGCTCACTGTAGGACACAGGTTGTGAGCAGTAGTACACAGTCATACGTAGCGGGTAGCCTCATAACTCGGTCTTCCTTCGCCTAGTAGTGGCGGCTTAGTACTACCCCGGGCGACGGGAGCAAGGATCGATTTCTCTCCCCAGGATTCTGCCTCTTCTGACTGGACATTCCTGCTTGCTGCAAGCAACCCATCAACGGCAATCTTACCACATCCGGCGACAATGAAGATCTGCCAGCTTCTTGATGCAACCTTAAGTCGAAAAAGCCCCCACGTTCCTGCCGCTGGCTACCGCTGCTCAGCCAACATGTTATATCATCATCCTAGTTGCGTATCACTGCTGTATCACTATCACTGTTTGCACATATGCAGATGTAGCGACAACACAGCACCTCGTTCTTGTACGACAACCAAGACACTCACCCAGCAAACGCAACGGCAGATGGCAGATGCATCGCGGCTGATCTCGGCTTCTCTCCTATCTCTTTTGCCCGCTCCTAATTACTGGGCAAAGATCTTCAGCTTGTAAACAACGGAGAGATATACAGTGTCGGTTGTTCGCTTGCACGATAAAAGAAGACGGAAAGAGTTAAAAGAGCGAGTATGGGAGATGGGGTGAAAGATTGCCATGTTGATCAAACATACTAATCATCGCAACGGCCATCCTTCTTCCCCATACTCAGCATTAGCCTAAGGTGGGTGAAGCTGATCTACAATCACGGGGCCTGTCGTCATTCGTAGGCGACTAATCCATCTCCTCTCAGCTCAGCCTGATCAAGATCTAGGTCTCAGAAGGTGGAAGTTGTTGCTTCTGTCTGCTGCTTTTTGATACGACGACGAGATTTCAACCAAGGCACATCCCACGTCCCACGGCCCACGTCTTGGCGAATGTTGGTCGACGAAAAGAAATCGGAGGTAAACGTTCCAAACCGAACAGCAAGCAAAGCACAACACGTGGTTGGTTGTTGGTCTCCTCGGTGTATCTGCTTCCGCCATCAGCGATTACGTCTGGTTCTATCGCTTCCACTGAGGGCAGTTGCTTCTGGTAGAGCTGGATGTCACTACCACACCAACAGTATGTCAACCACGTCCTGGACGCAAGCTATATCAGCACAAGCATGCATGTCGTTAAGGTTATGCACCTCATCTACCCCACGCCTCTCCGCCGTTACCCCTGATTTTCTTGCTCCCCGGCGTGGGGGAAGGGACGACCGTTTGCTTCGGAAGTCCTTCCAGCTGTACTTTCAACGTGCAGGCAGCAGATGAAAGTGAATGTGACTTCGAAAACTACCAGGTATTGGTAACAATCGGGTGACAAGTACTCAGGTGACTGTGTGCGACACGGCGTTTTCGTTTGACGACGACAACAGGAGAATAATGACCGGAAGTGCGAATGTTGTTGACATCAGGTGACTACATGTACGCCTCAAGGATCGACCAAAAGCCAATCGAACCTGCATCGAAGTAGAAAACTAACGAGTCACAACAACGAGACACACACATCGCGCCTTAGCAAGCTTGTGACCGAGTCGCCGCCGAAATACGATAAAATACCCTCTGCTAAGCTACTATTCACGATTGATCTGCATCTGCTTCACTCGGAATAAGAGTGGCACTGAAGGTCATGAATCTGAGGGAACATCTTTGTTTGTGCTAAATTCTGCCTTAATTCGTACCACGGGCTTGCTGCGCCATGTAGACACGACACTGCGCAAGTGGTCAAGTGATCGTTTGTTTTTATGTTTGCCAAGGCAGCTCGACCGAGAGCAAGTGTCCATTACACTGCCTCACGAACGACCTCGCCACTGCTGTCCGACTGCTCAGCTCGGACATCCCGTCCGAATTGCGAAGGAGATTAAAGGCTGAATTGGCGCCTCGTCTCGTGGTCAGGAGACTTCTAGACCTGGACCAACAACATCACACTCCGCTACAACTACATGTACCTGCACCCTCATCGCCAAGACAGACATCGTAATTGCCAGCCTGCATGCCCAACGAATGAAAAACAAGGAAAGAGAGGAAAAACCGTCCAAGGAAGCAGGCCCGGCCCGTAGTCGGATCGAAAATGAGCCGCACGGACATACGGCCTTCCATGAACGGCTATCCTTGACCTTCTATTTCTATATGTTGTTAAAGTTGGGGATGAGAAGAGCGCTACCGACACCGAGTTTCGCCTAAGTGGTAAGTCCAGGTCAGCATCGTCTGCGTGAATTGAGATGAAGAGCTTATGAAGCTCCAGCGGTGTGCCTTGACGCTAGTTGGTGGCAACTTATCTGGAGCACGTATTGAAGGTGATCGGCAAAGATATAGTCAAATTGTCAGGTTGGGGTAGCGATTTAACAGTTTTACCGCGAAATCATCAACCTCTCGTAGAGGCATTGTGCGCTTCTTGCAGGATTGTCTTGGACGAAGGAAAAATTCATGCCAGTGGTGTCTGCACCTGTGTGAATGGCGCTGCCTACTGGTGCTTGATGAGCCCAACGCCACTTCCACGCTAGCTTCCGTGATCTCGCGTGTTCCTTCCGGTCTAAGCATACATCATGGAAGCGGCGGTAACAGTGTAGGAACTCATCTCTCGCTCGCCACTGTGCGAAGGTGTATCGGGGTCCTGAACGAAGTGCTGGATTTGTTCCAATGCAGAAAGTTCATAGCAGGCCTACACGACAACTCGTCCTCACCATACCGACCGATAGCTATCCTTTGGATTGGCTTGGCCTGGCCTGGCCTGCCACTAGCAGGACTTTTGCAGACTCCCCCACGAAGGCTTTGGTTGTGAATGAAGTTACAGATGAGAAATCATGATGAAGAAGCTCCAGCCAGGTAGGTCACGAACACGACAATCAGGCAGCGGATATGTGTCAAATGTAGAGGTATCGTGAAGCACAGACAAGTAAAAAGCATCTTCAAACCAACAAGAGCATCTTCAAAATGTTCAGACCATTGGTCTGCAATATCAGAGAGTGGACAATGGTCAAAAACTCATGTATCGGTGAGTGCTTGTATGGTGACTTTCCTCTTTTGATACATGTCGTATAGGTGAGAACGCAAAATGTGCCATGAGATGATGTATGTACAAGAGAGAAGTATGACTACCTTTGCCACCGCCTTTTTTCGACGTGCAAAGCCTGCAGAAGTATGACTACCTTTGACATTCGCATTCTTTTGGCGTGAACAGTCTGCGCGGTCACGTACATCCGCTATACCCGCTAAAGATGAAAGAGGTGACTGTTTAAATGCTATAGAGATTTCACGTCATCTCGTATCAGCGGAGGAGGTCCCTAAAAGACTCGCGGCTTGAGAAGGGAGCTGCGCGCAAAATACATCAAAGACTGATTCTACGTTAGAACTATGATGATGATCGAAAAAGACTTCTATAGAGCGTGATATAATCTAACATGGTTACACTCAAGGCTGAGATGTGCGGACGAAGCCCAGAGTAGAGCAGAGGCCTCCAGGCAAGTGTTAAGTGTCAAGTAATTAAGGCACGTATGAAGAGGCTTGAAGTGACTACCTTAGACAACAACCATGTCTTGCGAAGAGGATGACTTAGACCGCTTCAATTCATTCGTCATATAGCAAAACATATACGCATACTCGGCTGCATTTCGAGCACACGCTTGCTAGAGCTTTCTAAGTCGCACGTCAAAAACAAAATCACGGACTGTAGCTGGATACCAGTATTCATGAAAAAAATATTCACACCGAAGGAAGGGCCAGCGAATTCCGATTCTATTTTCCGGTCCACAAAATAGCAGGCAGTCAGTCCCCAGCTCGTCACGTCGGCCTGGTGTGGTTGTAAGGCTCCCATGTGAGAAATGAGAAACAACCATCAGCCTTGCACGCTCAGTGTCTATCCTATACTCTGTCTTCTCTGTGTCCGGGGAGGAAGGAATGAATCCAGACGAGACAAGCAGTATGAGATGTAGCTTTCAGTGCTATCTTTCTGAAGCTAGGTAGAACTTGGAGCTTTCGTCGATGGAACAAGTCAAGATATTATTAAAGCGAAACACAAATCTGCGCTATTCTAGTACCAAAACAATTGTCGTGGTCGATCAATACCTTCCAGTACCATCGTTACGCTCATCGTAATTGCCACTATACGGATTTGCACCCATACCACCATATCCACCTTCAGCACCTCCCGGAGCACCCCCATGATGCGGCAGTTCAGAGCCAAACTTGCTATCAGTCTGTTGACCACCCATAGCGCCAGTAGCACCTGCCAACGCACTCGGCTGAGCAGTCTGATGACCACCAGCAAGCTGACTCAACTCCTTCTCACCTACTTGCTGTCCAGTCACGACCTCTTTAATGACATTCCACCACGTCTGTGCATCCTTCTCCGTTCTGGCGCGGAACTCATACTCCTTGGCACCAGATAAATGCATCTTTCCCTTTACATCTTTGCCCTTGACACTGAATGTTGAACCGTTGATGCCGCCCATTGTGCAGTCGGGAAGGTAGAGCGACATTTCGGGAGTAGGATCCTTCTTCTCGTCATCGTCTGTTTCAAATTCGTGGAGGAACTTGCTAGGTGTAATGACGTAGAGGCTTGAAGAGAACTTCTTGAGTAGTCCTGATTTACGCTCGAGGCTGCCCTGGCACATTGCTTGCGTAGAACGATGGTTCTGGTTGGCAAATGTTGCCGTTCCGAGTGTGCGAGGAGGTGCAGACGGGTCAATCAGGACGTTGTTGTTGCGGTCAATAAAATCTTTCCACTCATAGAGTGGATCGACGCGTTGTGTTGTCTCGACCATGTTGCCATAGAGCTGCTTTTGCTGGTCTGCTTGGTTGCCGACGGCCTGGTAGAAATGGCCCATTCCCGTCTGGAACGACTTGATGACGTGAGCTTCGAATTGGCCAAAGTTCTCCTGTACAGCAAGCATATCGTTGCGACTTTCGTTTTCCTCGTGGATCTGCTTGCCTAGTCGGTGGGTGACACCTCGCTGGATGATGTACGGGTCGTGCATTGGATCGGGCTTTGAGTGGCCGGCAGAATCGTAAGCCGCGGTTTGCTGGCCGAGGAGCTCGACGTGCTTCATTGTGTCTTTGCGGGTCTTGTCTACGAGTTTG
>Ga0160428_1001648_pt1 | contig 16087 bp, 9 predicted proteins | sample SolpanmetagenomM_FD_108198 | JGI IMG/M metagenome (GOLD analysis project Ga0160428, IMG submission 108198) | Solar panel surface microbial communities from Lawrence Berkeley National Laboratory, California, USA - M | ecosystem: Engineered > Built environment > Solar panel > Unclassified ... | reverse complement strand
TCCGCCAGGCTGCCAAAGCTGAACAGACTCGACGGAAATGAGGAGAAGGCGCAGCAAAAAGAAGGCTTTGACTCGAGGTGGTGCAGAAGATGCGCCGAAGCGAAGAAGCGCAAAGAGGAAGATAGTTCTCGAGGACAACACTGACGACTGAGACTCAAGAATGTCAGATGTTTGGGGAAGTATGACGACAGAATTAATCAGCTAGACGTGGGCGTGAATATCAACCACGATAATGTGCTCAAGATCTACAGCGACTTCTGTATGAGGAAGTCACAAAAGACCATATACGAGAGTCGTATCTTAGGGCGTCACTGCGGATGCGGTTTTTCTCAATCGGCTTCTGCCATGACGCTTTCTGCCTTGCGTGAGCCGTTCTTCTATTATTGCGTCTTTTATGTTCTTTCTCTGCGCTCATATCTCAAGCTTCGATAGCATCACGGCTCGTGTCTCGTGCCGCTAAACAAGGAACAGACGACAAAGGCTCAGCCATCGAGCTGAACTTCAAGACTGCGGCCTCTGCCGAAAAGCCTGTTGGCCAAATACAAAGTAAGATTGCATATGACTCAAGCAAGATCTTGACGGCTTGTCAAGCGAAGCGCCAAGACGTTGTATGATTGAGGCCAACAACACCATCCCTGTAATCAAGCAACTGCCTTATGAAGGCTTATTAAGTTATTACCCGCTTACCCCGCACACCCCACCCCCACTCGAGCGGTAGCTCGGACCAACCCGACCCGAAGAAACGTCGGTCTCCACCTTGTATCTTTGCACCGAAGTGCACTGCAAGCGGGCAACAAAACATTTATGAAACTCTTGCCAAAATGTTTATAAAATGCATGTCTCCTTGGTGGGGTATGTTCTCAGCAAGATCAATCCTGTTTTCTTTATTACTACTCGAGAATGCTTTTTGCGAGATACTTTACGGGCTTACTGCTCTTACTTCTCCATCCGTTACAGACTTTGTGCCTCAGTGACAACCTCACCGAGACTATCACTTGGGATGGAGACTCCCTAATGGTAAATGGCAGTCGTGTTTGGATCCTTTCCGCCGAATTTCATTATGCAAGGTACGATGCACACGGCTCTTAGTCCGGGCGTCGAGAGTTCTTACTGATCATGGCCTAGACTCCCCATCCCTGAGCTGTGGTTGGATGTGCTCCAGGTGAGTTACAGTCCTGCCAGCGTCTCAGGCACCATTGCCTTGTGAAGATGAGCTCACATATCGTGTCGTCCAGAAATTCAAAGCAGGTATGCAAACAAACCTAGGGCTTCTCCACATAGATGGGTACGGCCTCCTAAAAACAAGCTTGATCTTCGCTCATTAATTGAGACTCCATCTAGGCCGATGACAACTAGCTGCCTCAAAACGCCTGAAATCCTAGGCAAACCACCTCACAGAGCACTCATTCTGCATTCTGCTGAGCGCCTGTTTCAGTCGGTCAACACCTCATTTTTGCACAGCAAACGTTGTTGTCTCCTCCCCATTTGTTTGAAGAAGCTGGAAAGCCGGAGCAGGCGCTGTTAGAAGAACAGTAGTAAGCCCTGTTCGTTTGCAGTACGTCGACGAAGACGTTTTAGAAGAGAAGTTGGGAGAGGAGCCGTTTGTTGGTTTTTCGGAAGCATGAAGAGAAGCTGTGGTATCAGCAAGTCAAGAAGAGCAAGCTGTAGAGTCAGCCAGAGAAGAAGCAAGCTGTAGAGTCAGCACGTTCAAGAAGCAAGCTGTCGGTTCAGCACTTTCACCTCCTCAATTCAAGCTGTTTGCCAGCACGTCAAGATTCAAGCTGTCAGTCAGCAAGTCAACAACGAAACAGCACGCCGCTGTCGACCGATCCTTTGCTATTCGACACGTGTTCCTTTCAACTTTTCAAGATGTTTGCCAGCACGTCACCGCCGTCAGTCAACAAGCAAGCTGTCAGCCAGCAATTTTCCTTTCACGATTCATGACGTTATCCCACACACAAGCTGTCGCTACAGCAAACACACACACACCCGTTCAAAACGTTCAAACGACAGCACAACGAAGCTTCAATTCAATTCAATTCAGCAAAGCACACTGTCGAAACAGCAAGCTGCTGCCACAGCAAGATTTCACCTGTCACGTCATCGTACAACAACAACGCCACGCCAGCAAGCTTCATTGCATCTTTGTTTTGCACACATACTCAATTTAGAAAGAGGCTGTTTAGTCAGCAGGTTCGTTCAGTCAGAGACGTACGTGCTTCATCAGTTGGACGGCGAGTTGAGCTATCATCCCATGACCTAGTGAGCTGCGGCGCTAGGGGGGCCTGGATAGGCAACAGCTGGAGGATTGAAGTGAGTTTGAATAGCTCGTTAGTGCGCTTGAGGACAAGCGCCTTTTGAAGGAGGGGGTAGTGTGACGGTTATGGCTGGAGGCTCCCTGCTGGAGGCTCTGTTCAGCCCTGTCATGTGATTCAGCCCTAAGATGCTTGGCACGCGCCATATCAGCGCGTTGCTTTCACATTGTACTTAGCTCTTTAGCTTTTATTACTTCGTTTGTCACGTTATTGATATGGTTATCTGACGCTTGTTTCATTTAATAAAAGCTAATCCATTGCTGTATTCGTAATTCATGTCTAGCTATTTGTGCAAAACACTTCTAGAAAGTTCAATTCCAAACAACCCCGTCTCTACGCCTTTGCCCAGTTATATCGTGCAGAATTGTGTAAAAGCCTGCTCCGGTAGTGGGGTTGTGCTATTCCTCTTCATTCGTGCATATTAGAGTCTACTGTCCTATTCCTCTTCATTCGTTCTAACGGTTCCACTCTCGGAAGGAGCAGTGGAAGCTAGAGTACTACTGGGAATCGCATCCGAGTCGAAAGAACGAAATGCTCCTTGGTCAGGCGAAGACGCAGTTGAAGGCTGGCTTGCGGAGTCTGCTGGCTTGGTGTGTTCTGAAGTCATATATTAGTATTTGTCGATCACATATGAGGTTTCTGTGCTAGCGCTAACCTGGCAGGTCGAAGGACATCCCGGTGATAATAATGTCTTCATTCTTTCCCACGGCCTCGGTTTCTTCGCTAGAGGGTGTGCTGGAGCCACCAGATTTCTGTAGCTTCCCATATAGGGGTCGTAACTTGCGCTTGCGCTCTGCTTCAATAAACCGAGCCTTGCGTGCCTCCTTCTGGTTCCACTCATCCTCAAAGGACGGTCCGTCCGTGAGGTAGCAAGTCCCCTCGATCTGCTTTGGGTTGTACTCGCGGAGAGGTGCTCCAGGCTCGGCCGAGGTATCTTCGAGGATGGGTGTAAAGGGCGGAAACACTCTCTTTCCTTCCTTTTGGAGCACGATTTCGGCATCGGCAATGACTGAAAGTGTCTGGTGGGCAAGAACCTCGATTTGCACGATGTCGCCCTGCTGTTCGCTGGGGGCAAGGTATCTGCGCCGAATTTCTGCACATAGACGCAACGCTTCGTGAGCGAACTTTTTGCAGTCGTAGAGTTCTGGGTTGGCTGCGAGTATGTCAGCAAGATTATGCCAACGCAATCCGATCACACTACAGCGAGAGCCCAGGAGGGAGATGCTTACTGCACTGGGCCAGGAGAAGGTTCACCATAGCTCTTCGAAAGAGTGACAGGTCTGGGACAAGCCTCATGCGAAGCAGCAGTACTAAACCCTTATCGTCCTGTTTCTGCAACAAATCCCTTGCACTGATGTACATGGCCTTGTGGACAGCATCAAGATTTCCCGACATGGTAGCTTGTTAGAGAATAGAATATTCAATAAGCTGAGTGTGTGGTAAAGTGTTGATTGAAAGCTATGGAGTGGTGAAAGCAACTATTTATCATGTCAAACGCCAAGCAATCACATGCTGAGCCCTAGCAGGCTGAGACCCTGGCTGGCCACTCAATAACCCTGGACCATAACAATTCCCCACAACAATTTGAAAAGGCACTGCCCTCAGTGCCATACAGCTCAAGCTGTAACAGAAAGCAATTACGTCAAGCGACGTGGTCGTTATGGTCGTAAGCGGTAGTAGCAGCATGGTCCAGATCCGTGTTAGCCTAGAGTGCTATTGGTAGGAGCTCGTTGTGTGGAGTAAACGTGTTGAAGGCAAATTGAACGAAGCAAATTGGACGAAGCAGCTGCAAAGCAAGCTGAAAACCAGGCTTGAAAACGAGCTGCAAAACAAGCTTATTTGGTGTTGGTCAATTGACCACTCCATTGCAGGAGCGTTGCTGAATGGGTGTGTCAATTCACCGTTGGGAGCAGCCCATCCTCATGCTAACACCTGGATCAAAAACGTGCTGAATGAAGCTGCAGTTGACAGCCTGAATGGGATCGACGAGGCTGACGTTGTTGTTCGGCCTGATATCGTCGTGCTGGATCAACTTGTTGGAAGCACGGTGTTTGACGACGTGCTCGTTTGCCTGTTTGCTGACAGCGGTATTAACCTGTTTATTAACAGCAGTATCGACCTGTTTATTGACAGCACTGTTTGCCAAGCTGCTGTTGTGCCCGATGACATTGTCATCATTCTCTTCCTCTTTCTAAACGTATTGAGGAGGCTGAGTTTGCTCGGCATGCTGAATAGGCTGAATAGGCTGAATAGGCTGAACAGGGGGGGCTGCTGGAGCTGCTGGAGGCTTGCTTCGTCGGAGGAGCAGGAGGATACGTTGCTATTGTCGGGAGGCGCTTGCTGCGTGATGCTTGCTGCTAGATTGAAGAAGTCAGCTATCAACTGTCGAAGCTTATAGCTTAGGCGTTGCTCGGCAAGCTGTTGTTCCTTAATAGCTTGATATTACCGGCGAATACAGAGTCGCTGGTGAGTAGCCTGTTGTTGGTATTGGCGAATTGCAAGGTCACTTTGGGCTATAAGAGCTTGTAACGTGGCTAATTGAAAACAAGCTGTTGTTTAACGAAGCTTGAAAATAGGGTATTTAATAAAACGATAAGAATGACGCTTTGCGGAAGCGGGAGGACGATAGTTAAATAATCAACTAGGATTAGACAGCCGATACTAAAGCTATGGAGAGGTGAAAGCGACTATTTATCATGTCAAACGCCAAGGCAATCACGTGCCGAGGACCCTGGCTGCAGGCTGGCCATCAATAACCCTAACCATAACAAGGGCTCTTTTGGGTCCTGTAATTGGAATGAGTACAATTTAAATCCCTTAACGAGGAACAATTAAATAATAGCGTATATTAAAGTTGTTGCAGTTGATGATATGGTTGATGATCAAGGGGCTTATGGTCAAGCGCGTTTGCGTTAAGTTAGAGTTACAGTCCAGGTGGCGAAGTGGATCGACTAACCCGTTCTGGCATACTGCCTTCAAATGCCGCCTGTACCAATACCAACACTCTGACTTCACCTTTGCACGAGCAAACGGCAGCTTCATGTTATTCGGCGAGCAATGCTTTTAGAAGAGTAAAGACGACAAGAGACACCATGTTAGGTTCATAGCACTGCCAAATACCTTTGCACGTTGAAAACTAGATTTCACTGCCTGTAATGCTTGCTTAAACGTGATTTCAAAATGTGCCTTTGCTTTCCGTATGTTTCACCAGCAGGTAACCGTTGCGTGGAAGCAAACGTCTCAACACCATGCGGTCTAGCGCAGCAGAATTTTCATAAGAAAGGCCGCACCCCTCCCTCTATTCTTTTCCTCACCCGCCCCCCATCATCCTTCTGCCCCTGCCTCGTCCATTCCTCCTCACTGTCTGCAACACTCGCTGAGCTCCACCCCGCCTCGGACATAACGAATTGGCGTCACGTAGCAGTAAGAATTTGTGCCTGCTCTGGGAAAAGACCTGTGTTCGACCTGGTCGCGTCATTTCGCTGACCCACTATCAGTAGAATCTGAGCATACGCCATCTGCGCTCATCGACTGAGCTCGATCGAGCGCCTTGTGCTCTAACTATTCACGGTCACAAAATCATCCAGGAAACATCCAGAGCTCTCGCTTCATTCTGTTTTTCTTGAACAGCTTCAGCCTCCACAAGAGGTATCTGCGCAACAATTATTAATCTATGTATGTACCTGGCTTGAGTATTACGATTGTAGCCATGAAGTCACAAACTCTAACATATATCACTAGCTTGAATCGCCAGCACAAATCGATCCACGCGATCGAAAGCACTCCAGACGTGCCTCCGCACAATTTCCAAAACTATTCGTTGGGTGTGACGAGAGCCTCTTCGCACTACAATTCCAAAGCTCACACATAGTAGCTTCTCGGAATTGTGTTTCAGTCGAGTCATATGCGATAGACCACCCTTGTCCAGACCCCGTCGTCAGTGTTGAAGCATTCAACTCAGCACAACACCACGTATCTCAAGGATACTTGATATTTTCAAGTCGCAACAAATCGCCGATACGCACATCGGCAAACAACTGCTCAACTCCATTCACGACGTCAGAGATAGACTTGATCAAGCACAAGTTTCAACTCTTGCTTCATCGTTTCCTAAGCACTCGCCGCACTCCCGGGCATAATGCCTCCAAAGAAGAAATCGTCTGCTGTCTTCGCAACCGTAAGTCACCACATGCCTGGAGCAAGCTATCATTGACCAATGTCAGGGGAAGAAATCCACGAAGGGACCTACCACAAGGTCCAAAAATCAAACTTCATCGTCAAAGGCGAAGCATAGCGAACCTGATCCTCCCCCGTCGAATACCCCGAAAGAATCGTATGCTAGAGGCAGTCAATCTTCCAATGAGGGTTCCAGCGAACTGTCCAGTTCCCCCCAAAGCCTTGACAAGGAGGATGCCCTATACGGGTGCGAGGAGACTTCTGAAAACATCGACCCTTTATCGGGTGAAGATGAGGACTACGAGGAGGCTACCAGAGTCGAGGAGATCGTAAAACCCAGAGGGAAAAGGTCGAAGAAAGCTCGTACCACTCTCCCAAAAACTCCCCTTTTAGTGGAGGAGACGAGCAAAACACCGTTCTGGAACCCCCCTCTCGCGCTTGCAGAAGTCAACGGGAGAGCCCGGAACTTGCAAGAGTTCCAGAATGTACACGAGGAGGTTGCTGAATTCCTCCTGGATGGCAAGAATCTGCAACATCTCCGTGCTTTGAATGGCAAAGTGACGAACGACCAACGACCTATAAATGTCAACATTGGTTTGCACTCTTTTGCAAACTTGCGCCTCGTATACGCTCGCGAACCCATCCGATCCCTGCAAAGTACGATCCATGGGCATGGTAAAGAGGAAAGCCTCCTCGTATTTCCAGCTGGGGTACACACGACGGAAGCCATGAAAGACGGAAATTACATGAAAATCGAGTTCTTGTGGTTTTCTGACTACGAGCGCGCCGACCTGGAAGTCGTTTGCCAGTGGTTGGCCGCATTTTTGGCACGTTATCCAACTCCGCTCAATGAGGTAACGCTGGAAAGGTCGGTGAGACATGCCATTATTGTCGCTGCAATCGTCTCGGCTTCCTTGTTTGCGGAGATTCCCAGCTCTTTGGTGCCAGCACTTGGAGCGCCTGTGAAAGGTTCAAACCCGCCTGCAATGCGGACAACGAAAAAAGCCCTTTACCATGGTATCAAGTGGAACGAAACCCAGGTTGCCCTTATTGCCATTCTAAGCAATCCCAAAAAAGTTGCAACCTTTGCAGAGTTTGAGAGTTTCGACATTAAGTTCTTTCCTGGCCGAACTGCCACTCAGGGCAGCCTGCGTTCCAACATAAGAACACGATTCAGCAAGAATGCAAAGCTTGTCGGCGAAGCTTTCAAACCAGGTCCTGAGTACCCCCGAAGCATGCCAAAGTACCGCTTCACAATCGCACCTAACTCTATGACTGAGGCTGTGGCGCTTCTCAAGACGTTCAACGATGCTCTTGCCAACCCCGGACCCCATGTCATTGTTCCGGCTGTGATTTCCATGCCTCAATTAATTTTCCACATTGATCGTGGCAATCTGGTTCTAACACTCCAAGTTGTTACGCATGACCCAATTACTGGAATATGGCAAGACAGGGGGATAACCATCAAGGTTAAATACGTGCGGACGGATGTTACAATCCCAAAAGTTGCAGACTACTATCGCTGGGACTATCGGAACGAGGAGTACTCGGAGCAACAGAAAGCTTACCTCAAGGCGATTCTCCACGACGGTAATCTTGATCATCTCCCTCCAGATTTTCGCGATAAGGCTACAGACGAGCAGATCTTGCGAACAATTGAGCTCGGAAAGTACCTGCAAACCACTTTTCATGGCATGTTCCTCGAAAATAAGGACTATTTTGGACGCCGTCACTCCATCATTGAGAGATTCATGAAAAGAGGCTACTCCGCCCCGTTTTTTGCGAGGGACCCTGATCGAGCAGTATCAAGTCTGTATCCAGGTCCACAAGCTGGTTCACTTTGGATTCTTCGCAAAGTTGTCGTCGACAACATTGCCCAAACTTCGGTACGACTGCGCCTAGCCGCTCTTAGAGACATTGAAGTAGAAGCGTCCGCCCGAAGCGTGGTGATCTTCATTCCTTCAAGAAACCATGCTCGCATACTTCCAGCTCTCGAAGCGGGCCTCCAAATGTGGTTGCGGGGTGGTGATATCTGGCAGGCTTTTATGGAGATTGCTCGCCAAGCGGATTTAGAGGCAACTATGCGCAACAACGACGAAGTCTCTTTACCAGTCTTGGACCGCACTGAGGATGAGAAGTCTGGAGCCTACCACGTTTGTATCGGCTGTCTGACGGCTCAACCATACAATGAGTTCACTTGGTCAGAGGCGCTGCAGGTCGACCTATGTGCTCAACCACGCTGTAGCAATTTGGCGACCCTGGAAGAAGACAGTTTTCAGGAAGGCGGAGACGAATTCTCTCGTGTTTTTGGAATCGAGCGAGCCTTCAGAGAAAATCTTATGATGGAGGCTCGCCATCTTGGCATTGATCATAGAAGTCCAGAATTTCGAGACATGCTGAAGACGGTTTGGCCTCTGTTCAGAGCCAAGCACTCCGAAAATGCGGCTGGCACATTCTGGCGTGATGAGTATGTGTCCCGTGGAGGTGACGAATCGGCCATTCCGCTCATGAATCTCTGTCCGGCCACTTCCGTAGGCTCTGGCTTCTTCACTTCCGGAGGACATGAGTTTGACGTACGAGCAGCCAGTTTTGAAGCTCGCGATCCGTTTTGGCGAGATCCCGACGTCCGGGCGACCTTTTACCATGATTTCTTTGGCGTCAACACGACAATTACGAATACATCGATAAACCTGCTGAAAGGACCGTCGCCGGTAAGTTTAGTTCATGATCCATAAGTCGCCAGTCCTTCTCTTATTGAGGTCGATAAGCTAACATGCTCTTCCAAGCGATTGGCGCTCTACGCTATTAAAGAGATTTGTCGCTGCAATCGCACTCTGGCAGCACTTTCATCGGTCTCCGGGAATGAAACGACGACGAAGAATGTGCAAAAAGAACGAGATCATTTTGTTGAAATGGTCGGCAACATAAGTGTCAGCAACTTGTCCGTTGGTAGGTACCAAAACAATCGTATCGGTATGACAATCAGCGAGGAAGACATGGATTCATTCAGCCTGAACTGGACACGTAACGTCCCACTCCCTCGACACCTTTTACCGAAGAGTTCCAAACCATTCCGACTCCTAAAGCTGAACACCGCCCACTTTCGACCTCATGCAAAGGATCTTGAGTGGTTACTCAGGGTACTTAAGGAAGCCGCGAAAAAGCTTGGGTTCAAGGGGGAGTACCTTTGGATGGGCATCGTGTTCCCCTTTTCTGAATCTGCGAAACAACACATATCAAAAGAGGATTGGACGTGGGAATACGTTTATGTCTACTTCAACCACAAGTTATACGTCATGAAAAGAGAATGCAACAGATATTGGTGGACTATTTGTACAACCACTATTCTTATAGCAACTGTCACGATTTGCTTCATGAAGGGGGGCCAGGATTTCATTGGTCTAGACATCTGGCCTTTCGTCAGCACTATCTTTTCTGGCAGTGTCGGTAAGGTCCATCATGCGATGGCCATGTTAACTGGATGGACAGGTCCAGATGGTGAGCCAACTACAACTCCTGAGGGTTTCGACGATTTCGTGAATGAAGTCTGCAATATAGAGTGGGGATCATGGGGAAGCAACAATTACAAGCGGGACTTCGACGAACGCCAATACCCTGACATGTTAGGCTTCATCGACAAAATCTTCCCGCCAGAACAACTTCTTGGTGTCCCGGCTAGCGACATTCAAGTATGGAACTGGCGGGACTTGAAGTACTCCGACGGCACTGATGACGAGGTTACGCTCCCGGACGTCGCGGCTCTGGACGTTTGCCCTTTCGAAGACGTTCCCGAAAGTGATGAGGCAGAGAACCCCAGTGATGAGGCAGAGGACTCCACTTATGAGGCAGACGACCAAAGTGATGAGTCAGACGACTCCAGCGATCAAGATATCAGTATCTCGAATGAAAACGATGACGTTGCGGAATCTGCCGTCAAAGCTAAACTGCGAGATGCAACGCTTGCGATTATAGCTGTCAGAGTCGCTGCCATCAAGGCTGGCGCACCGAGTGTTCCCACTTCAGCTGCAACAAACGCCGGAGCTAACCAGCTTGCTTCCAATCAGCTCGCAGCAAAGCAAACCGCCACTAATCAAGTCGCGGCAAAGGTGACTGCCGGCACAGCCGCTTTGGCCAAGCAAGCTACCGTGAGCACCGCCGACCAGCAAGTTGCAACAAAAGAGGCTGCTTTGAAGCGAGTCAAAGCACAAACAGCCGCGGGCAACGCAGCAGTACTTGATGGTGTTCCACAAGGCCCAAACTGGAATCGAACCCGAGGTTTCGCCAATCCCGCACTGTTCTGTTACCAGAACAGTGCGTGTCATACTTTGTTTGGTATCGAACCAATTCGTGACCGAATACTGGACATCGTCGTTCCAGAAGAGAACACCGACAGCCAACCTCTGGAGCTTCGCGTACGCCTGGAAGTGATACGACAGCTGCAGACTGTATTGCGCCGCCTTGGAGCGCAGTCGATCGTGAGCATCGATCCCAGACTTCTCGGGCAGGCTTGCTTTCTCATTCAGTCGAAGTTCGACGGTCAGAAGAACGAGGATCCGTATGAGTTTTTTGGTTTCTTGATGGACATTTTCCATCAGGTCGAGGGGTTCATCGAGGCTGGCGAGTGGAGGGAATGGGATAATCGCGTAGATCACGCGCTCCTGGTAAAATCTACCGACCACTACGAATGTACCAAGTGCGGCTACGGGGGCGATTCGCGCGCACAAGAAGCACTCGGGCTCTCTCTAGGTCTTCCAGACGATCTGATGACAACGACGTCTGACGAATCCAGAACTTTGGACTCGCTCCTGGACATGTTTGGGAATACGGAGATTGTCGAGTAAGTCTGGCCTGCGTCGTTGTTCTTCATGTCTAACTTTCTACAGGTACATTTGTGAGAACGACAACCTCACTGGGGAGGAACTCGCCAACCACACACAAAGGCGGAGCACAACGACCCTGACCCGATTGCCTCCATATCTCGTAATCTCAATCAAGCGCTACCGTTTCAACGCCAGGGGCGAGAAAATGAGGACAACGGTCCCAAACGAGCTCAAATTGACTCTATTGAACGCTCTCCCAATCACGCTCAGACAGTCACCTGATCAAGAGCATGAGCCGAACTATGAGCTGATCAGTCAGATTCAGCACTTGGGCGAAGATCTCAATGGAGGCCATTACGTATCGTATCAGAGGACTGGTAAACGCGGTGCCGAAGACGAGTGGACAAGGTTCGACGATATGAACCACGTTCGCCCCTACGCCCGGATCTCTCCTGCTGATAAGGATCAACTAGAGGGTGACGTGTACATGCTTGTGTATAAGCAGAGGTCCGTCAACAACAGACCCAAGCCAGCTGAGAAACCATCTGCTGTTCAAAATCTCGCGGCTCCGCCAGCAGGCGATGATGAAGCCTCCAAGCAAATACAAGCACCCGTCCAAGTCGATGAAGAACCAGGCACGGAGGCTGACTTGGCCAATGATGAAGCTGAGATGGCAAACCCTCCAGAGAAGCTCAATATCACAGGCGAGGAACCCGATCCCTTAGTTGCTCTTGCGCAGATCCGTGCTATCTTGGCACAGTTTTCGGGCGCATCTATGGTTCCTCTTGCACTACTCGTCAACGATGAGCTCGTCACTGGTTTGCCGGATGCATCACTGGCTCGATACGTCAGTAAGGCCCAAACGGAGCTCACTAGACGTTTGCCAGAATCCTCGCTCGATGACAACACCTCAACTGTGGATCAAACTCTTTCCCATAACATTGGTAACGACTCGATCCATGAAAACTCCACAAACAAGTTCGAGGAGCTTGTCGATCGTGTTGAAGAACAAGGATCAATCAAGGAATTCGGCCTCAATGTCTCGCGCAGTCTTCGTTACCGTATCCCGGTCACAGAGATTGTTGAGTACGCGAAATACAGTGTCGAGGGGCTTACCAGCTGCATCCCAAACGCTGACATGCTTGACTACGCATCGCACATCATTCGAGACCTGAGGGAGATGATGCCGGACGATTCAATTGATGAATACACCAAGCTTGTCCAGCAAGACTTATGCCAGCACAACGACACAGAACTCCTCCAAGACACCATCCTCGACACCATGGGTGACACCGACATGCCGGATGCCGAGGAACGTAGACAAGATTACTTTGCCAACCGTCGGGAGCGCATTCGCATGCGCGAGATCGATGATACACCTCGCCCACGCACTCCGCCGTTGCAATCTGCAATATACGGTTATTCAAACGCTGAAGAGTCCAAAGAGAACCGCCCGCCAGGCTCGAAGCGCGCCCGCAACCTCAGATTTGACGAGGACTATGTGACTACACCGACCACGCCGCGCGCTGGCCGAGCGAGCAGGTCGGCAAAGCGGCCAGCCGATATCTCCCAGCTGTACAATCGATCGATGATGCTCACGCCACCCAAGTTTCCGGGTTTCAAGACTCTCCTGGGACCTATCGGCACGCCTTCCATATCCTCGTCAAAGGAAGACGAAGCCGAGCAGGATCCCGAAGCACGGCCTGCTGACAAGTCCGCTGAGGAGGTAGATGAAGAGGGTCTGTTGCTTATGATAAACGAAGAGACGGACGAGGATGATCCTTTTGCTTGATTTCCACGCTTGATAGGCTTATTGCGAATGGCATTCGATGTCTTCACTGGATTGAACAGGTAGCTGAAACTATTCTGTTCGTTATGGAACAAATTTTGGAATATAAGGGACTGCGGTGTGGGAGAAAAGTTGGAAATTTAGGCAAAGGCCTAGAAACGGCGTTGTTTGGAAATGAACTTTCTAGAAGTGTTATGCATAATTAGCTAGACATGAATTACGAATACAGCAATACAGCAATTTGATTAGTCGTTACCACTTCTTAATTAATGAGCGAAGATCAAACTTGTGGAGCAGTTCGCTCTTTCGACTCGGATGCGATTCCCAGTAGTACTCTAGCTTCTACTGCTCCTTCCGAGAGTGGAACCATTGGAAAGAATGAAGAGGAATAGGACAGTAGACTCTAAGGGCCTGTTCGAGAACTCACAGGATCCTAGTTCCAATACGAGTTGATATGGGGGTAACGATTCAAGGCCTGTGTAGATAGCTGGGTCTGTGAGCTGATCCATTTAATATAGTACCGTTGTTAAAAATGGAGTGTCACTCAATTGCCACTCACGTGACATGCCTAGAGGGCTCCGATAATCGACCACTTCGTCGAATATGGAGAGTGCCTATGGTGCAGTGGGAACGCACCTAGGATGCTCTTTCGAACACCTGGGAGGTTCTGGGAGTGGGCTAGCCGCACCTCTGTCGACGTAAATAAATATCAATCAATCAATCAATCAATCAGTCGAATATGGAGAGACCATGTAACTTAGGGAACGTTCCCACATGTCCTCAAACATCTCGAAAACGTCTAAAACGTCATAAAACCACTGACGATTCAAGGCACGGGCGTTTTTGTCATGTAATATCTCGTGGATTTGAACGCTGCCAAGAGCTCAATTGAACTTAATTGAATATGTCGCTGCCTTTTCGCTACTAGAGAGTGGTGATGATCTCGACCCTTTCTGGCCTTGACCTCGGTCGGCTGGTTTGGGCGGGTGTCGATGGACGTCTGACAGGCTACCTCCTCTTCTTCTTCTTCTTCTTCTTCTTCTTCTGCTTTCTCTTCTTCTTGCTCTGCTTTCTCTTCTTCTTGCTCTGCGAATCTTACTTTTCTCACTGCGTCCGAGGAGTTTATGCGTGGAAACTTGATGCTTTTTGTCTTTACTTGGTTCGACCGCCATTTGTGCTACGCCCTATTGCCTGATGATTTCTATGGCCATGCTTTTGATTTGTCACTGTCAATTTCTTACGTCTTTTCTTCTTATTACGATGTATTATTGGCTTAACTTTTGTTACTTTCTGGATTTCGTTCTGTACTTGATGGCCTGTTTCAATCAACTTCAGCGATGATACCTCACAATCATGATATTCACGTTCGAGCTTCTTGTCAGGTTATAAGCACGATAAGCCAGTACAATAAGATCATGAGGGGGCTTTCAGGATACTACTTGGCTACGGCTTTCGTTACTCAAGTTCATGTTGGTTTTTCATACAATTTAATATTTTGAAGGTATCACGAGAAAGTCATGATCATTTGAACTAGCTGCTACGTCCCAGCACATGGTATTCTTTCTTAACTTCGCATTCCCACGTCGTCGTAGTTTGTCCCTGGTCTCGACCTGCAATAGAGCAAGTAGAAAATCGAGGCCGGATTAACAAGTCCTGAAGGGTGTTGTTAGTTTCACATGACAATTAAAACGAATTTATTCGCAAGCCAGCCTTCAACTGCGTCTTCGCCCGACCAAGAACGGTTTCGGGAGAGGTAGAGGTGAGAACGCGAAACATCTCAACAAACAGCCGCACTCTGGACACCTTGAGACTTGTCTCGAACAAGGTGGCGTGTTTGAACAATCACGACGTCAAGAGCATAAATCAAGCAGCATTGATACCCCCATAGAGTGAATATTCAGGAGTATTCTCCTCATTCAGCTAGACATGAATTACGATTACAGCGACGCATTCGTCGTTAAGTTACCATTTAATAGTTGATGGCCGAATATCAAGCTCGTTATTGACCACCGACTTGGGCTTCTGCATCGTTGCAATTCATGTTTCAAAGAAAAAAGCCAAATTACATATCAGCACAGCAAATCCGCGATAAACTCTACCAGATTAAACTCACCAGTCTAATAACTCGAGGGTAACAACTCATAGATAGTTCCACATGACAATTAAAACGAATTTATTTGAAAAAAACCCCGCTCTTGTGCCTTCTCCGCTTTCCCAGAGTTTCTTATTGCCCTATCCTAAACAGGTGAGCACCCCAGACCCTGCGAGCGAAAGTAACGTTTTTTTTTAAAAATCTCAATTTCTTAAGAGATAAATATAGTAATACCGTACTCTACGTAAGATACTATTAAATAATAATTATATCTCTAGATTACGCTCGACTTACGCTACTATTTTATTTTAAAAAAATAACTTAATTCGCCTTAATCGTATAGTAAAGTATTTATAAAGTTCTAAAACTTAGATTAAAAATCTATCGTAACCGACTTTACCCTCTAGCCCCTTTCTTACCCCTTTTAATTTAGTATTATTATCTAGAAATCTAGAAATCTAGAAATTCGTCTTATTCTATATATACTAGTACTACTAACCTAGAGCGGTAATTACTATAAATAAGTAAATATAGAGTACTAGCTATTATATATATTTTAAGCCTAAATCTACTTAATTACGACTATTATTCGTTATATTATTAACGTTTAAATCTATATTTTACGGGGTATTTAAAAAAAAAACGTCGTATGTTTTCAGGGCCTAGGGTGCTCACCTATTTAGGATAGCACAGTAAAAAACACCCGTAACTTACTAGTACTAGTACTCTCACCAGTCTCAACCATCAATAATTTATAACACTCTCCTTCCCGTTGGAGATGCCTATGTACGAGGTCGAACACTGTTGTGCTCTATCCGAAGAGCAGCAAGACTCGCTTGCAGAAGCCATCACAAACATACACTCGGAACAATTTGGAGCGGTCAGGCTATTCGTG
>Ga0160428_1001647_pt1 | contig 16102 bp, 9 predicted proteins | sample SolpanmetagenomM_FD_108198 | JGI IMG/M metagenome (GOLD analysis project Ga0160428, IMG submission 108198) | Solar panel surface microbial communities from Lawrence Berkeley National Laboratory, California, USA - M | ecosystem: Engineered > Built environment > Solar panel > Unclassified ... | reverse complement strand
TGACCGGAATTGACAGCTTGCGCAAGTCGCGGGTAAGCGTGCCGGGAGTTGATGGAAGCTCTCCCGCCAAAAAATCTATCAAACAACAATCGGCGACTATTCGTACGCCATGGCTGCCTAGTTTAGAACTACGCACTGCCATCGTGCCGCCCGGGTACGTTTTTACACCTGGGAGTTCGGCGCGTCGTAAGTAGAAACTAGCCCTCGGAGAGTTGTGATTCGGGGGCGAAAATCAACTGCAACTAAGGGAGTTTCAAGGGCCTGATGTGCGCCTGGAACGCCTCGAAAATCCAAGCATAGATACGCACGTAGAAAGCACGTTGACTTCCTTGTCTGGACCAGGGTTCGAATCCCTGCATCTCCACTGAAAACCCGCTCAAAGCTATTTTGAGCGGGTTTTTTCTTTTTTAGGTAAAACAATGGTAAAACACGCCCGCGAATGCCTACTGAAACCCGCACTTTCATGGGCCTCGACGGCTACGCTGGTCTCCGGCGCGACCAAGCGTATGTACTGCGCTTTGAGCGACTCGACGACGGCCAGGTAAGTATCGAACTCAACCACGCGCAGGGAGGGGTAGGGCCACTGGTGGTGAGTGGTGAGCAGTTTAAGGCGTGGTGGGTGAAATAAAAACAATTAAAAAATATTATGTCAATTATTGTTCGATTCCCATTTGAGAGTGAAAAGGTACTGGCTGAGGCTTCGCTAAGCCTAACTGACCATAAACAAGGACTAGCAATGGACGCGCTAAGGCATTTGCTTAGCACAGTGAGTACCCATTCTGTTCAGCTAGAAGGTATTTTAGCTAGCTTTTGGATAAACACAGACCCTGAACAGAATAGGTTTAGAAGTACAACAATCGCTGATTTGGTATGGTCTATAATAGATAAAACAAGACAAATGATAAGGGTTATGCCTTTCATTAATGTGGTTATGAATCAAAGTGATGAGCCGTTAATCGCAAAAATTAAAGAGTTTCGCGATTCCTACCATCATCTAGATGAAAGAATTAACGATTACTTTGTCAATAATGGTCACTCTGTGTTTGGGCATATCAGTTGGCGCGAGCGCAAATCTGCAGAGGTAAAGCGAGAACATCATACAATCATGAGGACTGGAGTAGTGCGTGGCATGTCACAGTTTTCCCCAGAAGCTATTATAGACCACATTGAGGAATTTAGGCATAAGGTAGGAATTTTTGATGTTAACTTTTATTATGTCAAAAAAACCTTTTCAGGCAAGGGGAAAAATAAAATTGTCCAACATGAACAGCTAGGGATCAGAATTGATGACATTGTAGATTTTATAAATACAATTGTCAGTGTGTTAACTGTGCAAGTTGCTGCAGTGTTATTAGAATCAGCTATGCGAAACAATACCACTATTGACAGAATGCACCACTATGGTTTTCTCCCGCGAACTATGGGATTGCAATCCAGGGATGGTGAAATAAATGATGAAAAAGCCCCACCAACACCTTAGCAGGGCTTCTCATCCTGTTCCTTACCGTTTCCGGCTTGACCTCTAGGATGCAACAGGCAAGCAAACACACTTGGACACATCGTGAATTTGTGCCACTTTTTCTATTTTTGCCTCTGCAAAGCTAAGAAAGCTTCGCAGAGGCAAAACTTTCTTAAGTCCACTCTTCGGGCAGATGTACCCCGTGGCTATAATCCTCCAGCGGCACGCTACTCACGAAGCTTCTGAGCACCACCGGCTGCTCCTGGCCGTAGTCCACGCCGACCTCGACAAAGAAGCTGCGGCCCTCGTCGGCGCAGTGGTAGAGGTTGACTCCCTCATCATCGGCTTCCCAACGCTGGGCCAGGAAGGTGCCGTGCTGGAGCACCCAGTAGAGCTGCACGACGGGCGAGAGCAGGCGGAAGACGTAGAAATTCACAGGAATGAATTGTACTTTATAAAGTGGAAATTGGTAGTTTATAGGAAAGCGTCTTGTAATGTGCATGTCACAGATTTTAGAAGTTTGTCCTTTTGAAAGACATTCAACCAAGCTTCCTTTGTGTTGCCATCCCTGACGCAGCTGGCATTCACAACTTTACTATTTTTTTCCTGATGAGACTAAAATCAATACTCCTTAAGTCACTCCTGCCTCGCATCTATCGGCCAATGGCTTTGTTAGCGCTTGGCACTGCACTTCTCATGCAATCTTGTTCGAAGGACGCTGATAAAGTGGTGCCTTCAGTACGAACGAATAAGGCAGATGCACAAATAGAAGGGTATAACGTACAAGTTAACATTTATCAATCTGGTGCTGGCCTCAATTCCGGGGCTACAGTGGATATGTCTTGGTATGACCCAGAACAGGAAGATAGTGGAGTAACAGAGTCCAGTGCAGCCTTCCGCGTCGAATTTTATAACAGCACTGGGCTTGTGCTAGTAGCTCCTCACGTGGAGTCAGACATTGCCATAAACGGCCCGTCGGGAAGTTTTAGGAATGGTTTTACCTTCTCTATACCGTCCTATTTGCCTGCTGGAACATATGAAGTTAGGGTATCACCTGATGTGCCTAATGGCAGTTTAGTTGCTTACCAAACCACACCTTCCCCCGATGGTCAAGGGCATGTAACCATTACTCAAGGTCCAGTATCATCAGCTGCGAACAAGATAACAGCCGCCGCAGGCCCCTATGACGGGTCTTTTACTGCTAGATACTCTTCTGGACTTAGCTATTTTGGCTATAATAAGATAATTCGACTAGGTCTGCAAAATACCGCTACTGGTGTTTTTTTCTTACTCGCACCTCCTAGCGCTGATTGGCCACTAGCTGCTACTAGCACGACGAACAATCGATTCCAAACACCAATGGATGGTAGTTCAATCCCTTCATTTTCAGCTAGTTATTCTTCTGCTGATATTGGCCCAACAAGTATATCAAATGCCAGCGGTACAGCATATAAGCTATTTCTTGACGATTACAATACTACTTATATTTCAGGTGCTACAGTGTACCTCAACTAAGCAAGGTTGTTTCATAAAAAAGCCCCGCGTTACGGCCGGGGCTTTTTTTATGTAGTAAGTTATGAGATAAAAGCCAGCTACTAGGCACATTCCCCACACTACTACCCGCACCCGGTCGGCGGGCCAGCCCACCCGCCGCGCCACCCACTACACTGCCCGGTCGCTGGCCGCCGTCTGGCCCACCGCAAAAGCCTTATCACCGGCAGCCAGGTTTAGCACCGGGTCAAACAGCAGTAGGCGGGCCAGTACTGCTATGCTGCTGCTGACCATAATGACCTCCTCCCAATTACTGACCTCCTGACACCGCGTGGAGACTACAAATTTGGGGGCCAACTTACAGAGGGCTAGCTATTGGCAACAAGAATTAGGGAGTGCATTTTAAAAGAGAAGTTATCTATTAGTCTACTGTGGTGAGAGCGTTATTGCCCCTCTCTCCTATGTCAGCAGCGCAGGCTGAAAGCAGCCTCCTTTTGGGATAACTCCAGCTTTTTTTGTCATCTTGCGGCTTATTATCAGGTGCCTGCCGCATGCTGTTTCGCTTTTATATTACGCTTCTGCTGCTGATAAGTAACGCGGACTGGCTAGCCGCCCAGCCGGCTGATGTCGCTACTGCTTACTCGCAGGTAGTCGGCGTAGGGGTGCTGCCCGACCAGGGGTACTCCTGGGCGCGTGTCCGCACCGATTCTACCTTACCCTTCGCCCCGGCCGACTCCCTGCACCCAGCCCAGGCCCGCCGCTACTGGCTGCGGCTGCGGCTACACAATCCCAACCACTATCCGCAGGCCATACAGCTGCGGGTACTGCCCGACCTCGACAACACGCTCTACTACTTCGACGAGGAGGCCCAGGCCTGGCGCACGTGGCGGGCCGGCAATGCCGTGGTCACCGACAGCCAGCGCACCAAGGGCCGGCTACCGCTCTACCTGCCGGGGCGGGCTACGACGACGTGCTACGTGCGGGTGGCGCTGGGGGAGGGGGCCCGCCTGCCGCCCGCCGTACACCTGCACGTCAGCTTACTGGCAGCGGCGGCGGCGGCGCGCACCGAGCAGTTTTACCGCACGGCCTGGCTAGTGTCGCTGGCCGTGCTAACCCTGCTGCTGCTGAGCAACCTGCTGGCCTTCCTGCGGCGGCCCGACCCCCTGACCCGCTGGTACGTCTGCACCCAGGTGGGGGCCCTGCTCTACGTCACGGCCTTCCGGGGCTACTTCCGGGCCCTGCTGCCGGGGCCGGTGTGGAGCGCGGCCGTGCCGCCCGACGGGCGCAGCTACGTGTACGAGCCCAACAACCTGGCCATTCACCTGGCCGTCATCTTGTTGCTGCTGGGCCTGGGGCAGGTGACGCGGGCCTACCTGAACACCCGCCGGCACCTGCCGCGGCTGGATGCCGCCTTGCGCGTCGCCCTGCTCGGCTACGGCGCCTTCTCGGCCGGAGTGCTGGCCGTCAACCTGGGTGGCTTCTACCTCGAAACCTACTCGCTGGGCCTCGATAACCTGTTGGTACTGGGGGTGGTGGGGCTGCTGCTGGCGCTCGCCGTCGTGGCCTACCGGCGCCGCCTGCCGCTGGCGGGCACCTACCTGGTCGCCAATCTGCTGCCCGTGCTGGGCATGGGAGGAGTGGCCCTGCAGCACTTGCTGGTGAGCGTCAACAACGACGGTAACCTGCTGCTGCCCGACGTCGTCATCCTCACGCACGCGCTGGGCTTCGCCGCGGCCCTGCACCTGCGCCTGCACCACGCGCAGCAGTACGTGCTAACCACCGAGCGCGAGGCCGCCGCCCTGGCCCTGGACATCGAGCGGCAGCAACTGCGCCACCGCGAAATCGTGCTCAAAAACGGCCACATCCAGGCCGCCCTGCTGGCCTTGCAGCAGCGCCAGCAGGCCCACGAGCAGCAGGCCCAGCAACATAGCACGGACATGCAGGCGCAGCAGCAAGCCAACCACGCCTTGCAGCAGCAGCTCGCCACCCACCACGACCTGCAAGCGCAGCTGGAGGCCAACCAACGTGAGTTGGCCTCCACCAGCCTCTACGTGCAAAAGAAGAACGCCCTGCTGGCCGAGCTGCAAGCCCAGCTGCGCGAACTGCACCGCCAAAGCCCGCGGGCCGAGCAGCCGCCGGCCCTGGCCGGGGTGCGGTCGCTGCTGCAAGCCGGCCAGCACCTCGATGAGGACTGGAGTCGCTTCAGGCTTCACTTCGAGCAGGTGCATCCGCGCTTTTTCGAGGAGCTGCAAGCCAAGTACCCCGCCCTCACCAGCCACGAGCAGCGGCTTTATTGCTACTTCCACATCCAGCTCGCCACCAAGGAAATCGCGGCCCTGCTCAACATCGACCCGGCTAGCGTGCGCCGGGCCAAAACCCGGCTCTACAAGAAAATCGGGGCCGTTGACCAAGCCGCTGGCCGCCCCGCCACCGCCGAAAGCCCGGCCGAGGAATAGCCGCCGGGGCTGCCCGGCGGGCAATGCGTGCAAAATCATAGCGTTGTGGGTCATTTGATTATAAAATTTGTCTACGCTTTGTCCACGCGCCTTTTTTGGAGAAAGCAGGGCAGCGGGCGGAGCATTGTGGCCAGTTGGGGCGGATGGCCGCCGCCCCGGCCCCCGAGCCCCTCGGCAACCGCGCCCGGCCCCGGCCGGCGCGGGCGGCGCGCCGGAGCCAGAGGTAAGCCCTCGGCTCCGGTGCTGCTGCATGGGCACGGGCTGCCTCGGCTGCTCTTCCGCTGCTTATGTTTAAACGCTACTTCCGCGCCCCCCTGGCGGCCCTGCTTCTGCTGGCTGCCGCCCCCCACCTCGCCCGGGCCCAGACCACGCCCAGCGGCTCGGTAGGCATCGGCACCACCGCCCCCAACGCCTCGGCCGCCCTCGACATCGTGAGCAGCGCCAAGGGCCTGCTGCTGCCCCGCCTCACGCAGGCCCAGGTGGCGGCCATCGCCAGCCCGGCCACCGGTCTGCTCGTGTTTCAGACCGACGGCACGCCCGGCTTCTACTACAACGCCGGCACCCCGGCCGCCCCCGGCTGGCAACTGCTAGGGGCAGGCACGGGCACCGGCACGACCGGCGACAACCTGGGCAACCACACGGCCACCCAGGCTCTGAACCTGCAAGGCAACCCGCTGGTGGGCAGCGGCGACGACCTGGGCACGGCCGTGGGCGTGGGCATCCGGGCCGACGGGGGCCTCAACCTGGGCCAGAACACGAATGGCAACATTTTCCTGGGTTACCAGGCCGGGCGCGTGAACACGAGCTACTACAACCTGTTCAGCGGCTACCAGAGCGGCTTCAGCAACACGACGGGCAACGCCAACGTGTTCAGCGGCTACCAGAGCGGCTTCAGCAACACAAAAGGCGGTAGCAACGTGTTCAGCGGTACCGATAGCGGCTACAGCAACACGGAGGGCAGCTACAACGTGTTCAGCGGCGCCGGCAGCGGCAACAGCAACACAAAGGGCAGCAGCAACGTGTTCAGCGGCGCCAGCAGCGGCTTCCGCAACACGGAGGGCAACGGCAACGTGTTCAGCGGCGCTGGCAGCGGCAACAGCAACACGATAGGCAGCTACAACGTGTTCAGTGGCTTAAATAGCGGCTATAGCAACACGGAGGGCAAGTATAACGCGTTCAGCGGTTCCTACAGCGGCGGCAGCAATACGACAGGTAGCAACAACGTGTTCAGCGGCGCCTACAGCGGCACCAGCAACACGACGGGCGGCAACAACCTGTTCAGCGGTACCGATAGCGGCCAAAATAACACGACGGGCGGCGATAACCTGTTCAGCGGTAACAATAGCGGCCAAAACAACACGACGGGCAGCTTCAACACATCCCTGGGCTCCAACAGCGGCCCGGCCAGCGGGGACCTCACTAACGCCACCGCCCTGGGGGCCAATGCGGTGGTGAGCCAGAGCAACAGCCTCGTGCTGGGGGGCACCGGCGCCAACGCGGTGAGCGTAGGCATCGGCACCACCGCGCCCGATGCCTCGGTCGCCCTCGACATCGTGGGCACCAACAAGGGGGTACTGCTGCCGCGCGTGATTAACGTTAAATTCATTGCCAACCCCGCCACCAGCCTGCTCGTGTACCAGACCGACGGCCTGGCGGGCTTCTACTACAACGCCGGCACGGCCACCATGCCCGACTGGCAGCGCGTGAGCCCGGGCGACAACCTGGGCAACCACCTCGCCACCCAGGCCCTCAACCTGCAAGGCAACCCGCTCGTGGGCACCGGGTCCAGCGTGGGAACGGCCGTGGGCGTGGGCATCCGGGCCGACGGGGGCCTCAACCTGGGCCAGAACGGCACGGGCCACAACCTGCTGCTGGGCTACCAGGCCGGCCAGGCCCTAACGCCCAGCCTCACGGCCACCGACAGCCTGGGCGCCTTCAACCACTTCAGCGGCTACCAGAGCGGGGCCGCCACCACCACCGGCAGCGGCAACCTGTTTGTGGGCTACCAGGCCGGCCGGGCCAACACCACGGCCAGCGGCAACCAGTTCATCGGCTTCCGGGCGGGCCAGGCTACCACCACCGGCGAGGGCAACCAGTTCAGCGGCTTCAACAGCGGCCTGAGCAACACCACCGGCTACGCCAACCTCTTTAGCGGCCCCAATAGCGGCTACGCCAACACCACGGGCTACGCCAACCAGTACCTGGGCTTTAACGCGGGCGGCAACTCCACTACGGGTTTCCAGAACCTGTTTGTGGGCTATGGCAGCGGCGTCAACAACGTTGACGGCACCAATAACACCGCCCTGGGGGCTAACGCCGGCCCCGACCGCAGCACCCCAACCCTCACCAACGCCACCGCCCTGGGGGCCAACGCCACGGTGAGCCAGAGCAACAGCCTCGTGCTGGGTAACAACGCGAGCGTGGGCATCGGCACCGGCGCCCCCAGCGAGAAGCTAGAGGTGGCCGGCACGGTGTACAGCAGCGCGGGCGGCTTCAAGTTCCCCGACGGCACGCTGCAAACCACCGCCGCTACCACCGCCCCGGCCCAGCAGCTGGCCCTCAGCGGGCAGAGCTTGAGCATCAGCAACGGCAATACCGTGACGCTGCCCACCCAGCAGCTGGCCCTGAGCGGCCGCGACCTGAGCCTCAGCAACGGCAACACCGTGACGCTGCCCACCGACCTCGACAACCAGACGCTGAGCATCAGCGGCAGCACCATCACCATCTCGGGCGTGAGCGGCACTGGCAGCAGCGTCACCGTGCCCAGCTCGGCCGACAACCTGGGCAACCACACGGCCACGCAGGCCCTGAACCTGCAAGGCAACCCGCTGGTGGGCAGCGGGGACAACCTGGGCACGGCCGTGGGCGTGGGCGTGCGGGCCGACGGGGGCCTCAACCTGGGCCAAAACAACAGGAACAACATTTACTTGGGCTACCAGGCCGGGCGCATTACCACGGGTAGCAACAACCTGTTCAGCGGCTCCCGGAGCGGCTCCAGCAACACGACGGGCAGCAACAACCTGTTCAGCGGCACCAGCAGCGGCACCAGTAATACGAAGGGCACCGACAACGTGTTCAGTGGCTTTCTGAGCGGTTTCAACAACACGGAGGGCATCGGCAACCTGTTCAGTGGCACCAATAGCGGCTTCGGCAACACGACGGGCAGCAACAACGTGTTCAGCGGCCTTGTAAGCAGCATCTACAACACGACGGGTAGCAACAACGTGTTCATCGGCTATCAGAGCGGCGGCGGCAACACGACGGGCAGCTTCAACACGGCCCTGGGTTCCAACGCTGGCCCGACCAGCGGGAACCTCATCAATGCTACCGCTCTGGGGGCCAACGCCACGGTGAGCCAGAGCAACAGCCTCGTGCTGGGGGGCACCGGCGCCAACGCGGTGAGCGTAGGCATCGGCACCACCGCCCCCAGCCAGAAGCTGGAAGTGGTCGGCAACATCAAAATCACGGGCAGCAGCACCGGCATTATCTTCAACGACGGCAGCGTGCAGACGTCGGCCGTCACCCCGGCTACCGGGGCCACCTTCATTCAGAACGGCACCACCCAGCAGGCCAGCAGCAACTTCAACGTCAGCGGCAACGGCACGGTGGGCGGGTTGCTCACGGCCGGCAGCGCCACGCTAGGCAGCGCCACGGGCGCGGTGGTACTGCCCGGGCTGAGCACGGCGGGCTTGGTCACCAACTCGGCCAGCGGGCAGCTCGGCACCGTCACCGCCGCCAGCCTGGGCACCAGCTTCGTGCTCAACCAAAGCAGCCCGCAAACCGGGGCCACCTTCAACGTCGGCGGCAACGGCACGGTGGGCGGCAACAGCACGGTGGCTGGCAATAGCACGGTGGCTGGCAATAGCACGGTGAGCGGACTGCTGATGGCGGGCAGCGCCACGGTGAGCGGGGCCACCACCCTGGGCGGCCCAACGACGCTCACCGGGACGACGGCCATCAACACCACGGGCACGGCCAGCACGACCCTGGGTAGCGCCACCGGGGCGGTGGTACTGCCCGGGCTGAGCACGGCGGGCTTGGTCACCAACTCGGCCAGCGGGCAGCTCGGCACCACCACCGCCGCCAGCCTGGGCACCAACTTCGTGCTCAACCAAAGCAGCCCGCAGACCGGGGCCAACTTCAACGTGGGCGGCAATGGCACGGTGGGCGGCAATAGCACGGTGGGCGGGCTGCTCACGGCCAGCAGCGCCAGCGTGAGCGGCAACGCCGTGGTGAGCGGCACGCTGGGCCTGGGCACTACGGCCGTGGCCCCGGCCACCCAGAAGCTCGACGTGCGCGGCAACGTGCGCCTGGGGGCCGACGGGGGCAGCAGCGCCACGGGCCTGGGCCAGACTATCGAGTTCGTGGGCCCCGGCTTCAACACCGACCCCGTGGGCCTCTACCGCACCAACCCGGGCAGCGACCAGAGCGAGCTGCGCGTGGTGGTGGGCGATGCGGCCGACGCCAACGATAAGTTTGTGGTGGGCCGCAGCAGCGCCACGGCCGAAGGCGGGCTGGCCGCCGCCACCTTCACGCCCAGCTTCACGGTGCGCAGCGACGGCAACGTGGGCATCGGCACCAGCACCCCCGGCCAGAAGCTCGACGTAAACGGCAACGCCAACGTGAGCGGGCAACTCACGGCCGGCAGCGCCAGCGTGAGCGGCAACAGCACCGTGAGCGGGTTGCTCACGGCCAGTAGCGCCACGGTGAGCGGCAGCAGCACGGTGGGCGGGCTGCTCACGGCCGGCAGCGCCACGGTGAGCGGCAACGCCGTGGTGAGTGGCACGCTGGGCATCGGCACCACGGCCCCCGCCGGGGGCCTGCACATCACCAGCGGCAACGGTGGCCCGGGCACGGGCGCCGCCACGGCCGGGGTCGTGATGGGCGGGGCCGCCAGCCTGCCCCCCTACCTCGAGCTGCGCGGCTCGGGCGCCAGCGGTAGCCCCACCACGCCCTACATCGACTTTGCCGAAACCATCGACCAGGACTACGCTACCCGTCTCATCAGCGTGGGCGGCACGCTGAACGTGAGCGGCAGCAACGCCTTGCTACTCAAGGTCAACGGCAGCGTGCAGGCCACCAACGTCACCTACACCTCCGACGCCCGCTTCAAAACCAACGTGCGCCCGCTGGCCGGGGCCCTGGCCAGTGTGCTGGCCCTGCGCGGGGTGCGCTACGAGTGGAACGCGCTGGGCATTCAGCACGGTGGCACGGCCGGGGCGAGCCAGGTGGGGGTGTTGGCCCAGGAAGTGGAAAAGGTGTACCCCGAACTGGTGAGCACCGATAAGGACGGCTACAAGGCCGTGAACTACGCCCAGCTCACGCCCGTGCTCCTCGAGGCCCTCAAGGAACAGCAGCAGCAGATTGAGGCCCTCAAGGCTGCGGCTGGCGCTGCTAAAGCCGAGTTACAAACGGTAAAAGCCCAGGCTGCCGCCGATAAGGCCCAGGCCACGGCCACGCTGGAAACCTTCGAGGCCCGGCTGCAGCGGCTGGAGGCGGCCACCGGCGGCCAGGCCCGGCGCTAGCGGAGGCCGCTCCGGGAGCACTACGCTCACATTAACCAGCTGACTAACAATGGCAAGCCAAGACTGTCTGCACGTTGTCTACGCCCCTTTTTAGGATAAGCGGCCCGGGTGGGCGGAGGTTTGCCCGCCGCAACGCCCGGGCTCCGTCCGGCCCCTTTGCTGCACTGCAAACAACCTTGGCACTGGCCCCACTCCCCGGGGCTGGCGGCACGCCGGGGCCTGAGGTAAGCCCTCGGCCCTGGCGCTGCCGCCTTCGGCCGCTCCGCGCCCGGCCCTTTTTCTTAATCAAGATATGCAAAAGCACTGCCTCCTACTCGCCCCGCTGGCGGGCCTGCTAGCCGCCGCGCCCCACCTAGCCCGGGCCCAAACGGCCCCCGGCTCCGTCGGCATCGGCACCACGGCTCCCAACGCCTCGGCCGCGCTCGAAATCAAGAGCACCAGCCAGGGCCTGCTGCTGCCGCGCCTCACCCTGGCCCAGCGCCAGGCCCTGACGGTCAGCCCCACCGCCCCGCCGGTGCCGGGCCTCGTCATTTACCAGACCGACAACACGCCCGGCCTCTATGCCTACGACGGCGCGGCCTGGGTGCGCCTCGGGGCCGACAACTTGGGCAACCACACCGCCACCCAGAACCTGGACCTGGGCGCCAACCAGCTCGTGGGCAACGGCGGCACGAGCGGCCTGACGGTGAGCAGCGTCGGCAACGTGGGCATCGGCACCGCCCCGCTCTCGGGCCTGCACGTGGACCGGCCCGAGAGCGGCGGCACCGCCGGCGGGGCGCAGGGCGTGCTGCTGAGCGGGGGCAGCAGCGGCAACCCCAGCATCGAGCTGCGCGGCCAGGACAAGTCGCCCTACATCGACTTTGCCGAGAGCAGCACCGCCGACTACTCCACCCGCCTCATCAGCCAGGGCGGCACGCTCGTCGTGGCCAGCGACGGCAAGGCGGCCACCACCCTGGCCGTGGGCGGCAACCTGCGCGTGAGCGGGGGCAGCCCGGCGGCGGGCAAGTTCCTCAAGGCCACCGACGCCACCGGCGCGGCCGTGTGGGACTACGCCGCCGGCGCGCCCGGCCCCACCGGCCCGCAGGGCCCCGCCGGCGCCACGGGGGCCACCGGGGCCACGGGCCCGACCGGAACCACCGGCGCGCCCGGCGCCACGGGGGCCACCGGCCCGCAGGGGCCCACCGGCGCTACCGGGCCGCAGGGCCCGCAGGGCGTGGCCGGCACCAACGGCACCGGTCCGGCCGACAACTTGGGCAACCACACCGCCACCCAGAACCTGAACCTGCAAGCCAACGCCCTGGTGGGCACCGGAGACGACCTGGGCAGCACGGTGGGCGTGGGCGTGCGGGCCGACGGGGGCCTGAACCTGGGCCAGAACACGAGCGGCAACAGCCTCTACCTGGGCTACCAGGCCGGGCGCGTGAGTACGGGTGGCAACAACCAGTTCACCGGCTACCAGAGCGGCTACAGCAATACCGAGGGCTTCCTTAACCAGTTCAGCGGCTATCAGAGCGGCTATAGCAACACCGAGGGCAACTTCAACGTGTTCAGCGGCTATCAGAGCGGCTACAGCAACACCGGCGGCAGCGACAACGTGTTCAGCGGCCTTCTGAGCGGCTACAGCAACACGACGGGCAGCGACAACGTGTTCAGCGGCTTTCAGAGCGGCTTCAGCAACACCTATGGCAACTACAACGTGTTCAGCGGCTCCCAGAGCGGCTTTTTCAACACGACGGGCAGCTTCAACCAGTTCAGCGGCTATCAGAGCGGCTACAGCAACACCGGCGGCAGCAACAACGTGTTCAGCGGCTATCAGAGCGGCTACAGCAACACCGGCGGCAGATACAACGTGTTCAGCGGCTATCAGAGCGGCGCGTTGAACACGACGGGCCAATACAACCTGTTTAGCGGCTATCGGAGCGGCTATAGAAACACGACGGGCCAATACAACCTGTTTAGCGGCTATCAGAGCGGCTATAGAAACACGACGGGCCAATACAACGTGTTCAGCGGCTATCAGAGCGGCTATAACAACGTGACGGGCAACAACAACACGGCCCTGGGCTATAACAGCGGCCCCGATTCCAATTCCCCCGACCTGACGAACACGACCGCCCTGGGGGCCAATGCCACGGTCTTCGCCAGCAACACCATTCAGCTCGGCGATGCCAACATATACTTTCTGCGCTGCCAGGTGGGGCTGACGGTGACTTCCGACGCGCGCTTCAAGTACGATGTGCAGGCCAATGTGCCGGGCCTGGCCTTCATCGAGCGCCTGCGCCCGGTCACCTACCGCTTCGACCAGGCCCGCCTCACGGCCTTCGCCCAAACCGGCACGCTGCCCGCCCCCAGCGCCCCCGACGCCGGGGCCGAAGTGCGCACCGGCTTCCTGGCCCAGGACGTAGAAGCCGCCGCCCGGGCGCTGGGCTTCCGCTTCGACGGGGTGCACGCCCCGGCCAACGCCCGCGACTACTACGGCCTGAGCTACGCCCAATTCGTGGTGCCCCTGGTGCGCGCCGTGCAGGAGCTGAGCGCCGAAAACACCGCCCTCAAGGCCCGCGCCGCCGCTGCCGAAACCAAAGCCGCTCAGGCTGCTACCGAAGCTGCCGCTGCCAAAACCCAGGCGGCTGCCGCCACGGCCACGCTCGAAACCTTCGAGGCCCGGCTGCGGCGCCTGGAAAGCGCGGCCGGGGAGCCGGCCCAGGCCCGCAAGTAGCCAGCGAGCAACCGGCCCGTAGCGGACCTTGTCTACACTTTGTCTACGCTCCAGCTTAGGAAGAAGGCCCGGCCTGAGTCGACCTTTGTTGTACTTATCCGTCATCTTTTTATGCTGAACCGTTACTTGCTCGCCCCGCTGGCCGCTCTCGGGCTACTGGCCGCCCCCCGCCTGGCCCTGGCCCAGACCACCATGCCCCCGGGCGGTGTCACCATCGGCGCGCCCACCGCGCCCGATGCCTCGGCCGTGCTCGACCTGCGCAGCACGAGCAAGGGACTGCTGCCCCCGCGCCTGAGCGCCGCCCAGCGCGACGCCATTGCCAGCCCGGCCGCCGGCCTCACCATCTACAACACCGACACCAACCGCCTCAACACCTGGAACGGCCGCAACTGGGACCAGGCCCTGAGCGCCAGCGAAACCCCCATCAGCGCCAGCCCCCAGACCTACACGGTGCCGGGGCAGTACAGCTACACCGTGCCGGTGGGCATCGTCAGCCTGGCCGTGGAGGTGGCGGGCGCGCGCGGCGGCGACTACAGCAGCACGCCGGGCGGCGCGGGAGGGAGGGCGCTCAGCACCCTCAGCGTGACACCCGGCGAAACCCTGGTGCTTACCGTGGGCGGGGCCGGCACCGTGGCCCCCACCGTCGGCACGGGGGGCGGGGGCTTTAACGGGGGGGGCAATGGGACCGACGGCCGCGGCGGCGGCGGCGGGGCCAGCGACATCCGGCGCGGCAGCACCCGCATCGTGGTGGCCGGCGGCGGCGGCGGGGCCGGCAATAACTCGTCCACGGGGGGCAACGGGGGCACCCCCGACGGCCAGCCAGGCACGGGCACGGGCGCAGGCGGCGGGGGCACCAGCACCGGCCCCGGGGCCGGCTACGGCGGGGTGGGCAACGGCAACGGCAGCATCGGCGGCACGGGCGGCTACACCGGCGGCGGCGGCGGCTACTTCGGCGGCGGCGGCGGTGGGCAATTCAGCATGGGCGGGGGCGGGGGCGGCAGCTCCTACGTGGCCCCCACCGGCACCAGCGGCGGCAGCTACGGCGTGGCGGCCACCAGCACCGGCGATGGCAGCATCACGCTCACGCCCGGCCCCTTCGTGGCCCAGTCGGTGTCTAACACCCCCGGCGACAACCTGGGCAACCACACGGCCACCCAAAACCTGAACCTGGCCACTTACCAGTTGGTAGGCAACGGCGGCAGCACGGGCCTCACCATCAGCAGCACCGGCAACGTGGGTATCGGCACCGCCGCCGCTGACCCCATCACTCAGAAACTGGACGTGCGCGGCAACGTGCGCCTGGGCGACAACGCCAACGGTGGCACCGGCGCGGGCCAGGCCCTCGAGTGGGTGGGGCCCGGCGTCAATACCGACCCCGTGGGCCTCTACCGCTACAATACCGCCAACGACGCCAGCGAGCTGCGCGTGGTGGTGGGCGACGTGGCCGACGCCAACGACAAGTTTGTGGTGGGCCGCATGCCGGGCACCAACGCCGAGGGCGGTATCCCTACGGGCAGCTTCACGCCCAACTTCACGGTGCGCGCCGATGGCAACGTGGGCGTGGGCACCGGCGCGCCTACCAGTACCTTGCAAGTAAATGGCTCGGTGGCGGCCAGCATCCGCACCCTGAGCAGCGGTACCATTGCCGATGCTGACTATACGATTATCATCACCGGCAACGTGAGCCTGCCCGTCCCTAGTGCCACCAACACCGGCCGCATGTACCACCTCATCAACGGCAACACCAACAGCAACACTGTCTCAGGCACCTTCCATGACGCGGGCAGTAATAGCAGTTTCCCCAGCTTCACGCTAGGCACCGGCACTGGTGGCAAGGGCATCACGGTGCAGAGCGACGGCACGCAGTGGTGGCTTATCGGCCGCGAGTAAGGTAGGACACTACACCACACTGAATGAATTGACGCCGCAGTGGCTCCTGCCGCCGGTCCTCTCACCCATAACGTATTAATATATTAATATGAGAAAATATATTACCCTGGCCCTGCTGCTGCCCGCCCTGGCCGCCACGGCCCAGACGACGCTCACCAACGACGGGGCCACCCTCACCGTAACGAGCGGGGCTACGCTCTACGTAGCCGGCACCGTGCAAAACAACGCCAGCGGCACGCTCACCAACGCCGGTACTGTGCAGCTCACCGGCGACCTGACCAACACCGGCACGCTGGCCAGCTCCGGCACGCTGCTCTTCAGCGGGACTACTGACCAGACCTTCACCCCCGGCGCGGCCACCGTGGCCAACCTCACGCTCGACAACCCCGGCAACGCCAGCAACCCCAACGCCAACCACCTCTTCCTCACCCAGGACCTGACGGTGGGCACGCTGCTCACCCTCACCCAGGGCCTGGTGCGCACCCAGGCCCCCGGCGGCCCGCTCGTCACGCTGAGCCTGCCCGAGGGGGCCAGCCTGACGGGCGAGCAGAGCGGGCGCTACGTG
>Ga0160428_1001646_pt1 | contig 16105 bp, 16 predicted proteins | sample SolpanmetagenomM_FD_108198 | JGI IMG/M metagenome (GOLD analysis project Ga0160428, IMG submission 108198) | Solar panel surface microbial communities from Lawrence Berkeley National Laboratory, California, USA - M | ecosystem: Engineered > Built environment > Solar panel > Unclassified ... | reverse complement strand
TAATGCGGAGATAGAGCCGCAACCTTACTTTCATAGTCTTTGTAATTTACTTGGTTTCCATCTAGAGCGGCGTTTATATGAGTAATGTAGGTCGTAAGTTCGCCCCTAAGGGCGTCGATCCAGGCTTGACGAAACTCAGAAGTCTTTTGCTCTTTGCTTATTATCAAGCCTAAAAGAGAAACTAGCGCGGCAATCACTGCCGCCGATATCGTGCCTATCGCTACCTGAGGGACCACAAGCTCACCACTTTCCTTTTGGGCGTCGCGCCGGTAGGCTCCAGAGACTGGGCCGTGACATTTCGCCTTATAATACGCTGTTAGGGGACCAATGTGGAGGAGGCTAGCTTTCAGCTTCGGCTGACTGGAGGAACGTCAGACCGCCATAACTTTCAAGGTTATGACGGCTACATGTCGCTTGCAGGATTTGCCCTCACATTATCGCTTGTCACAAACTACGTTGAAACGGGGGTAATCCGCCATAAAGGCGACTTTCCGGGTAGGGGCGCGGTGCGTGCCGGTGCACTCCGAGAGGGAAGCGTTTTAGCTGATTTCGCCGTCCTGCTACATTCGACGCCAAGCGCTGTGTTTGGTGGCGCAGTCGCGACTGCAGGCAGTGCCTATTTGCTTCAAGGTTTGGTATCGAGAGTGATTGCGCGGAATCTCGGTCAAACAACAAAAGAAAAAAATGATGCTGTAAAAAATCTTGTCGCCGTTAAGCGAGGAGATGTAGAAGCTCTTGTGGCTGCAACGGAAGCCTCAATTCGTCAATCTCACGACGTTATCGGGAACGGTGCAAAAAAGATCCAAATTTCCGGTGGTGTGAATATACTAAACAATTATAATGCTGTTTCTAAACGCTACGTGCGATCCAGCCAGAAGGATAATACATTGCTGACATCGACGGTCAGTGTTTCAGGATTTTATGGAAACTCTGGACATGGGAGTGTTTTTGATCCGGGATTAGGAAAAAATGTGTCAATTGGGATGCTGTAATCTGTCCTTGACCAGTACGGCCCAACGTTTTCTTGGGGTTTGCACCAGTACATCAACAAGACCGGCAAGCAGATAATTATTAATTACACGAGAATACTCGCGATGGATGGCAGACCAAAGCGTTATATAATACAGAGTGCAACGCCAGCGTAGGACCGGGCGCGGCGCAAAAGCCTTTTGTCAAATTCGGGCCGGACTGTTAAATCAGACGATGCCACAGTAACAGATCAAAAAAGAATCTTCTGTTCTTAGAATTTGAGGGCATTTTTATCGATCCCCTCGGCTCCACCATTTCCTGAATATCGCCGGAAATCAGGCCGCGGTGATCCACGCCGCCCGGCGCTGCGATCGTGCGCGTGACGTGTAGCGTGCGTTAGTGCGCGATGACTTTACCCGATGCCGTTCGTGCTGAGCCTGTCGAAGCACCTGCCCTGTGTTCGCGCCCTTCGACAAGCTCAGGACGAACGGTGGGGGTGGATCGACGCTATATCGTCTTGGTCTAAGCCAGCGCGTCCGCGATCCTGTCCGCCAAACGGGCGGCGACGTCTTCCTTGGGCAGCTTTTCCCAGCTTTCGACGCCGTCGGCGGTAACGATGTGGACGGTGTTGGCGCTGCCGCCCATCACGTCGCCGGAGACGTCGTTGGCGACGATCCAGTCGACCTGTTTGCGTGTGCGCTTGGCGGTGGCGTGTTCGATCACGCGCTCGGTTTCGGCGGCGAATCCGATCAGCAAGGCGGGGCGGCGGGGGTTTCGGGCGAGGCCGGCGAGGATGTCCGGATTCTCTACGAGGTGCAGCACGGGCGGCGCACCCGATTTCTTGATTTTCTGCGGGACGCCCTCGACGCGCCAGTCGGCGACCGCGGCGACCATCACGGCGGCGTCGGCCGGCAGTGCCGCCTCGACCGCGGCGGCCATTTGCAGCGCCGTCTCGACGTCGATGCGAGTCACGCCCGGCGGCGTCGCCAGCGTGACCGGGCCGGCGACCAGCGTGACGCGCGCGCCGCGTGCCGCCAGCGCCGCCGCGATGGCAAAGCCCTGCCGTCCGGACGAGCGATTGGCGATGTAGCGGACCGGGTCGATCGGCTCGTGCGTCGGCCCGGCGGTGACGAGGATGTGCCTGCCGGCGAGCGTCGCACGATCGGCGGGGGCGGTCACCGGTGCAGCGCGCGCTGGATCGCGGTGAGGATCGCCTCCGGTTCGGGCAGGCGGCCGGGGCCGTATTCGCCGCAGGCCATCGCGCCCTCGTCCGGTTCGAGCACGGTGATGCCGTCGCCGCGCAGGGTCGCGACGTTGCGGCGCGTGGCGGGATGCAGCCACATGCGGACGTTCATCGCCGGCGCGGCGAGGACGGGCTTGTCGGTGGCGAGCAGCAGGGTCGTGGCGAGATCGTCGGCGATGCCCGCCGCCATCTTGGCCATCAGATCGGCCGTCGCGGGCGCGACGACGACGAGGTCCGCCTCGCGACTCAGCTGGATATGGCCCATCTCGGCCTCGTCCTTGAGATCCCACAAATTGGTGTAAACCTGATTCTCGGACAGCGCCGCGAGCGTCATCGGCGTCACGAAATGCTCGCCGCCGGCGGTCAGGACGCACTTCACGCCGATACCGGCCTTGCGGCACAGGCGGATCAGCTCGCAGGCCTTGTAGGCCGCGATGCCGCCGCCGACGATCAGCAGGATCTTCATAATGTCAGCCTCGTCACCGTGATCTTGCGGCGATCGCGCGCGGCGACGACCAGGTCGCGCACCGCATCGGGCACGAAGGCGAGGCCGATCAGGATCGTCGGGGCGATCATCAACCCCCAGTAGAAGGTGTCGACGCGGCCGAACAGCGCGACCAACGCCGCATAGCCGCTGAAGACCGCCAGCGCGCGCAGCGCCAGCGGGTCGCGCCACGCGGACCAGCCGAACAGCGCCAGCGCGACGAGCAGGGCGGCGAGCCAGGCGGGGGCGAGGTTGAGCGCGGTCGACAGGCCCATCGTCTTCACGAAGAAGCCGAAGCCGAGCATGCCGGACCAGCCGGGCGAGGCCGGATCGAGCGGTCCGACGACCTGCCCGACCGCACGCGCCTGAAGGATGACGACGATCGCGAAGGCGCACAAGGTTCCGGACCAGCCGAGCGCCTCCTCGCGGCGGCCCTCGGCGAAGGCCATGATCGCCATGATCGCGACGTAGAGGGCGGCGGTCTCGCGGATCAGCATCGCGATCATGCCGAACGCGACCGCCTCGACCCAGCGACCGGGGCGGCGCAACGCGAGCGACAGCGCGATCAGCAGCCCGGCCCAGACCTCGTGGAACCCGGCGAGATCGGATTGCACGAAGGCGACCATTCCCGCGGCGAGCAGGATCAAGGCGATGATGCGCGGCGGCGGGCGGGCGAAGGCGTCGCGGAGCCGGATATACCAGGCTGCGAGCACCGCGGCGGCGAGCGCATAGAGCAAGGCGACGGTCACCGCGTCGGGCAGGTTGGCCTGCACGACGGCGAGGGTGGGCAGGCGGAACGTGACGAACGGCTTCAGCGGGTAATCGCCCGCCCGCAGCGCCGCCGCGGTGACGGCATAGTAATTGCCCCCGGCGCGCACCCCGGCGACGATAGATTCGTACAGCATGACATCGGCCTGGTCGTCGGCGCGATTGGCGGGATCGTGGCTGACCGGCGGCGGGCCAGGCACCAGCAGCGCGCTGAGGCTGGCGGCGAGCAGGACGGCGAGCAACAGCAATGCCAGCCGCGCACGCGCCGGCTTGAGCCCGGCGAAGCGGCTCGGGATGGAGAGCCAGACGGGGGGTAGCGCACGCCCGGTCATGGCCGGGGGGCCAGCACGAGGGAAGCGACGTCCTTCGGTTCGACGAACTGGATCCGCGTCACGCCGCGATCGGCCAGTTTGAAGGCGATCTTCGCGAGGCATTTGATGTCGGTGCTGGCTCGCGCGATGACGCGAAGCGGCCTGCCCGCGGCCCATTCGTCCGATCGGCGCTTCAATTCGGCATCGTTCATGTCGCGATCCGCGAAACGGACACGGCATTTTTTCTTGTCGATCGCGGTGACGACGATCTCGTCGACCGCCTCGTCGGCGCCGAACGCAGCGGCGGGGGGCGGGAGGAGCGCCTGCCCGAGCGCGAGCAGGACCAAAGCCGCGATCATCCGAGCACGGCCCAGCTCGCCGCGACCGCCGCGGCGGCGCTGAGCAGGGCGACGGCGAGATAGCGCCAGCCGCCGCCGATGCGCACGATCTCGATCTCGCGCAGGGGCGGGGCGGGGGGCGCGCCGCCGGGCGAGGGATAGCGCGCCTCGATATTGCGGATCAGTTCGGGAAGCCGCGCGAAGGTGCGCAGGTCGGTGATCAGCCGATCCGCGACGAACGCTTCCGGACCCAGCTCGGTACGGATCCATTCGCGCACGAACGGCGCGGCGGAATCCCACAGGTTGATATCGGGATCGAGGCTGGTGGCGACGCCCTCGACCATCACCATCGTCTTCTGCAGCAGCAGGAGGTGCGGCTGAGTCTGCATGTCGAAATCGCGCGTGATGTTGAACAGCCCGTCCAGCATCATGCCGATCGACATGTCCTTGACGGCGAGACCGCGCATCGGTTCGCCGACCGCCCGCAGCGCGGTGGCGAATTCCTCGACATTGTGGTGCGCCGGGACATAGCCGGCCTCGAAATGGATTTCCGCCACGCGCTTGTAGTTGCCGGTGATCAGCCCGTAGAGGATCTCGGCGAGCCAGACGCGCGCGCGCCGGTCGATCCGCCCCATGATGCCGAAGTCGATCGCCGCGATGCGGTTGCCGGGCAGCGCGAACAGATTGCCCTGATGCATGTCGGCGTGGAAGAAGCCCTCGGCGATCGCCTGGCGCAGGAAGGCGTGGACCAGCGTATTGGCGATCGCCCGTACGTCGTACCCGGCCTCGATCAGGGCGGCGCGATTGCTCAGCTTGATGCCGTCGACCCATTCGAGCGTCAGCACCTTGCCGCTGGTCCGCTGCCAATCGATCTTCGGGACGACGAAATCCGGTTCCGCGGTCATCGAATCGGCGAGTTCGGACGCCGAGGCGGCTTCGCGGCGGAGATCCAACTCGCGCGCGGTCCAGCGCTTGAACGTCTCGATCACGAGCCGCGGGCGCAGGCGGGAGAGTTCGCCGCCCATGCCCTCGACCTGCGCGGCGGCCCATTGATAGGTGTCGATCGCGCGCGCGAAATCCTCCTCGACGCCGGGGCGCAGCACCTTCACCGCGACGGTCCGGCCGTCGGTGGTGACGGCGCGGTGGACCTGTGCGATCGAGGCGGCGCCGACCGGAACGGGATCGATCGACTGGAACAATGCGCTCGGATCGCGCCCGAACGCGCGGGTCATCGCGGCGTGGATCGTCTCGTAAGCGACCGGCGGCAAGGCGTCCTGCAGGCGCAGCAGATCCTGCGCGGCGGCATCGCCGACGATGTCCGGACGGGTGGCGAGCGACTGGCCGAGCTTGATCGCCGCCGGTCCGATCGCCTGGAGCGCATCGGCATAGGCCGGCACCTTCGGCACGCGGGCGCCGAGGCGGGCGACGCGCGCCAGCCGACGGATCGGCGCGGGCGTATTGGGATCGCGTTCGATGCCGCGCAGCGCGCCGTGCCGGGCGAGGATGCGGCCCCATTTCAGCAGCCGCCAGAGGTGGGTGGCCGAGGTCGTCACGAGCGCATTCCCCTCCCTGGAAGGGAGGGGAGACGTAAGTACGCCATCAAATCTTCCAGCCGCTGTGGATCGCGACGAGCCCGCCGAGCATCGGTTCGACCTGCGTCTGGACGAAGCCGGCGTCGGCGATCATGCCCTTGAACTTCTCCATGTCGGGGAAGCGGCGGATCGATTCGATCAGGTAGCGATAGGAATCGGCGTCGCCGGCCAGCATCTGTCCGAGCTTGGGCACGAGCCTGTGCGAATAGGCGTCGTAGATCTCGCCGAAGCCGGGCCACACTGTCGTCGAGAATTCGAGGCAGAAGAAGCGTCCGCCACGCCGCAACACGCGGTGCGCTTCCTTCAGCGCCGCCGGGATGTCGGTGACGTTGCGGATGCCGAACGCGATCGTATAGGCGTCGAAGAACCGGTCGGGGAATTGCAGGATCTCGGCATTGGCCTCGGTCCAGACCAGGCCGTCGATGCCGCGCTTCGCCGCACGCTCCATCCCGACCTCGAGCATCGCCGGGTTGATGTCGGCCACCGTGATCGCGGCGCCACCCTCCGCAAGACGGAACGCGATGTCCCCGGTACCGCCGGCCATGTCGAGGATCTGTTCGCCCGCGCGCGGTTTGACGCGCCGTACGAAACGGTCCTTCCACAACCGGTGCATGCCACCCGACATGGCGTCGTTCATCAAATCGTATTTCGACGCGACGTTGGTGAAGACGCCGCCGACACGGGCGGTCTTTTCGGAAGCGGCGATATCTTCGTAGCCGAAGGAGACGATGTCTGGCGTGGTCATGCCCTGCGCTCTAGCCAAGGCTTGTGGCAGGGGCAAACGCAATGCAGGGAAGAGGCATGCCAGAATTGCCGGAAGTCGAGACCACCGTTCGCGGGCTGAGGCCCGTGCTGCAAGGCGCGCGGCTGATATCGGTCGAGCCGCGGCGCGGCGACTTGCGGCGTCCGTTTCCGGTCGACCTGCGCCAGCGGATGACCGGGGCGACGATCGTCGGCCTCCGGCGGCGCGCCAAATACGGCCTGCTCGACACCGATCGCGGCGATACGATGATCTTCCATCTCGGCATGTCCGGGCGGTGGCGAGTCGATCCGGCGGACCTGTTGCCGCACGACCACCTGCTGCTCGCGACCGAGGCGGGGCGGCATCTCGCGCTCAACGATCCGAGGCGATTCGGCTCGGTCGATCTGTGGCCGACCGCGGAGCTGGATGCCTATGGTCCGTTCCTGGCGATGGGGCCGGAGCCGCTCGGTCCCGACCTGACTGCCGAACACCTGTCGGTGGCGCTCTCCGGGCGCAAGGCGTCGATCAAGCTGATGCTGCTCGACCAGCGGATCGTCGCGGGCCTTGGCAACATCTATGTGTGCGAGGCGCTGTTCCTGTCGCGAATCTCGCCCAGGACCGCCGCCGGGCGAATCGCCCGCCCGCGACTGGAGCGGTTGGTCGGCGCGATCCGGGAGGTCTTGCTGGCGGCGATCGAGGCCGGCGGTTCGTCGCTGCGCGATTATGCACGGCCCGATGGCGAACTGGGCTATTTCTCGAAGCAGTTCGCCGTCTATGGCCGGGAAGGCGAACCGTGCGGCTGCGGCGGTACCGTCCAGCGGTATAGCGAGGGCGGGCGTTCGACCTTCTGGTGCCCGAAATGCCAACGTTGAAGGTTGACCGGATCGCACAGTCCCGGTAAGGGCGACGCTTTCCCGGGGCCGGAGCAATTCCGCGCCCCTTTCTATTGCAGATCGAGGATTTCATGGCGAACACGCCACAGGCGAAAAAGCGTATCCGTCGTAACGCGGCACGGACCATCGTGAACGGTAACCGCGTCGGCCGCATCCGTACCTTCGTGAAGAAGTGCGAAACGGCGTTGGCATCGGGCGACAAGGCTGCGGCGACCGCGGCTCTGGCGCAGGTCCAGCCGGAACTGGCACGGGGCGTCGCCAAGGGCGTGTTCCACAAGAACACCGCCTCGCGGAAGTTCTCGCGCCTCACCAAGGCGCTTTCCGCACTCGCCTGATCCGCGATTGTCGACAGACATTCTGCCCGTCGGGATCCGTCCCGGCGGGCTTTTTGTCGTCCGCGACGGATCGATATCGGGGTTCTGCAAATGTACCGTCGGTGCGCCCGGCATGGTAAAAGCCGGCTGCTTTGAAAAGCTAGGATTCGTCGCGATTCGCACCGCATTGTTCCGGAGCCGACTGCCGAACATTGGCGATCATTGAGCGTTTACAGGCACTTATAAGATATTCGACGGGAATCCTTGGCCCCTTCGCTGTCAAGGTCACAAATCGGAAATAATCCGGTTGATCGACTCCCGCCCATCTCCCTAATTGATCGAACGCGGCGGCGGACTCGCCACCGTGTTCCTAAGGCAAAAGCTTCGGCGTCAGACGGACTCGATTCCGGCTGCGGGGTTTTTTTGTCTGCGAAATCGAGCGGCGAGGGAGGCTTAGTCCTCGCTGCGGGGCAAGAGGGTGCATGATAGATGGGGTCTGCGATCAACCGACAGAGCGAGGCTGTGCGCGCATGGGCGACCGTGCGGGGGCATCTGCGCGAGTCGGCGGGCGCGCGCCTGTTCGATCAGTGGCTCAAGCCGATCGAGTTGATCGAGGACGCGGAAGGCGATGCGATCCGCCTCGCCTTGCCCTCGGCCTTCATGACCAATTGGGTGCGCAACCATTATGCCGACCGGCTGGTCGCCGAGTTCCGCGCGCTGCTCCCCGACGTGCGCAGCGTGTCGATCGAGACGCGGGCGGCCGCGGTCGCGGCGCCGGCGGTGCTGACGGTCGAGACGTCCGCGGCTCCCACCGCCGTCGCGGCGCCCCCCTCGGAGCGGCCGCCGCTGGACGCGCGCTTCACCTTCGACCGGTTCGTGGTCGATGCCTCGAACAAGGTGGCGTTCAATGCCGGCAAGGCGCTGGCCGAGCCGGGTGTGCCGCGGTTCAGCCCGCTCTTCCTTCACGGCGGTACGGGCCAGGGCAAGACGCACCTGATGCACGCGATCGGCGCGGCCTATCTCGCCGCCGTGCCGGACGCGCGGGTGATCCTGATGTCGGCCGAGCGCTTCATGTTCGAATTCGTTGCGTCGATGCGCGCACGGGATACGCACACGTTCAAGATGCGACTGCGCTCCGCCGATCTGCTGCTGATCGACGACCTGCAGTTCATCGCTGGCAAGGATTCGACGCAGGAAGAATTCTTCCACACGATCAACGAAGTGATGGCGGCCGGCAAGCGGCTGGTGATCTGCGCCGATCGGTGCCCGCAGGGGCTGGACGGGGTTGAGGCACGGATCACCTCGCGCCTGTCGGTCGGGCTGGTCGCCGATATCAAGGCGCCGGATGCGGCGCTGCGCCGCGCGATCCTCAATCGCAAGCTGGCCGACATGCCGGGAACGATCGTACCGGCCGATGTGCTCGACCTGCTCGCCACGCGCATCACGCACAGCATCCGCGATCTCGAGGGGGCGCTGGGCCGGGTCGTCGCCTATGCGCAGCTGACCGGCGATCCGATCGACCTGGACTTCGCCGTCGCGACATTGGGCGACGTGCTGCGCGGCGCGGAACGCCGCGTGACGATCGACGAGATCCAGAAGGCGGTGTCGGCGCATTTCGAGCTGAAGACGATCGATCTCGTCTCGGCGCGCCGCGCGGTCGTCGTCGCCCGGCCGCGTCAGATCGCCATGTATCTCGCCAAACGGCTGACGACACGATCGCTGCCGGAGATCGGACGCAAGTTCGGCGGCCGCGATCATTCGACCGTGATCCATGCCGTGCGCCGGATCGAGCAGCTGCGTGACACCGATCGCGAGATCGACGGCGCGGTGCGGACGCTGCTGCGCGAACTCGAAGGCTGAGGCTCGCTGGAGCGGAATACGGTCAGTCCGTACCTCCGCCCGCCGTTCGGCCTGAACGTGTCGAAAGGCGGGTGCTGTTGGACATGTGCTTCGACAGGCTCAGCACGAACCTTTCGAAGGACGGCGTTGCGCTCTAGCGATCGGCGAACCAGTGACGGTAGCCGCCACGGCTCAGGCCGATTCCGAGCGACAGGACGACCAGAAGCGCGGCGACGACGACGGCAAGCGCGACCGGTTGCGATTGCCGGCCGCCGGATGCGTAGATCGCCGACAGCGCCCAGAGCATCACCAGCGCATAAGGCGGGTTGCCGCGTCCGGACAGGATCGCAGCCGCGGCGATGATCCCGGCCACGATCAGGACCGAAGCGGAGATCAGCGGCGTCGCATCGCCCCCCTCGACGCCGTGAAAGCGCAACGACGCGGCGATATTGACGACCGAGGCGACCGTCAGCCAGCTCGCCAGCGCGGTGAGCGGCAGGACGAGGCACCAGCGCTCGCCGGCGGTGAAGCGCGCGGGCCATGACGCGACGATGCGGTAGATGGCGAGCAGGCAGGCGAGCGTGGCGAGGATGATAACCACGGACAGCGCGGTCAGGCCGAAGCTTTGCGTGTAGAGCGCCCACAGGCCGTTGCCGAGAAACGCGCCCGCGGCGGGCCAGCGGATGCGGGCGAGCAGGGCGGAGTCGCGGTTTTTCGGGAGCGCCTGGAAGACCGCGAAGACGAGCGTACCAAGATATAGCGCGCCCCAGATCGAGAACGCCCAGCCGGCCGGGGTGACGAGAGTCCGGACGCTGTCGGATTGATCGCCGATCGGCCGGCCGATACCAAGCAATGGTAGCGTCGGCGTGAGGATCTGGAAGATCGCGCACGCGACCGGTGCGATCCGGGCGAGTGTCGAGGCGTTGCGCGGACGGGGTGCGTGGTCGGGCATCCACGCTAAACCAGCGACGCACCGGAGGGTTGCCGTCGCCAGAACGGTGCCTGCGATCAGATATGCAGGCCCATCGCGCGCTGCGCCTTGAGCAATGTCGGCGTGGCGAGCGCGCGCGCCTTTTCCGCACCGTCGTCGAGCAGCTTGGCCACGGCGGAGCGGTCGTCGAGCAGGCGCAGCATGCGATCGCGGATCGGGCCGAGCTTGGCGACCGCGAGATCGGCCAGAGCGGGCTTGAACGTGCCGAACCCCTGGCCGGCATAGTCCGCGATCACCGCGTCCGGCGCGACGTCCGCAAGCGCGGCGTAGATCGTGACGAGGTTCTTCGCCTCCGGCCGGTCGGCAAGCGCGGCGACGGTGTCGGGCAGCGGCTCGGCATCGGTCTTCGCCTTGCGGAACTTCGCTGCGATCGTATCGTCGTCGTCGACCAGATTGACGCGGGCCTGTTCGGACGGATTGGACTTCGACATCTTCATGCTCGCGTCGCGCAGGCTCATGATCCGTGGCGCCTCGGCGCTGACTATCGGTTCGGGCTGGGTGAACAGCTCGATATCGAAGTCGAGGTTGAACTTCGCCGCGATGTCGCGCGCGAGTTCGAGATGCTGCTTCTGATCCTCGCCGACGGGCACGTGCGTCGTATTGTAGAGCAGGACGTCGGCGGCCATCAGCACGGGATAGTCGTACAGCCCGACGCTGGCGCCCTCGCGATTCTTGCCGGCCTTGTCCTTGAACTGCGTCATGCGATTGAGCCAGCCGACCCGCGCGACGTTGTTCAGCAGCCACGCCAGTTCGCTATGCTGCGGAACGCGGGTCTGGTTGAACAGGATCGACCGGTCGGGATCGATCCCGGCCGCGACGAGTGTGGCGGTCATCTCGATCGTGTTGGCGTGCAGTTCGGAAGGCGCGATCCATTCGGTCAGGCCGTGCAGGTCGGCGATGAAATACAGCGTCTCGCCACCCTGCGCCTGGATCGCATCCTGCATCGCCACCCACTGCTTCACGGCGCCGAGATAGTTGCCGAGGTGAAGGTTGCCGGTGGGCTTGATGCCGGAAAGGACGCGCATGTCGATAGGAACTCGTGTCAGGCGGCGCGGCGGCGCCGGAGGAAGGCGAGGTCGTCGCGGGTGAACGCGCCGAGGACGAAGGTGGCGATCGCATAGACCAGCCCGCCGGCCGCGACCAGCACGACCATCGCGCCCGAGCGCACGATCCAGCTGCCATGCGTGTAGGGCATGACGAAACCCTGCAACAGCCACAGGATGACCCCCATCACCAGTGCCGACGCGGCCAGCCGCCAGGTCCGGCGCAGCAGCCGCGCATCGGGCACGAAATGGCCGCGCTTCCGGAGCATACGGTACAGCAAGGCGACGTTGACGGTGGAGGCGAGCGCGGTGGCGAGCGGCGGGCCCATATGCTTGAGCGGGACGATCAGCGCGAGGTTGAGGACGAGGTTCACCACCATCGAGATCGTCGCATAGCGAACCGGCGTCCGCGTATCGGCACGCGCATAGAAGCCCGGCGTCAGGACTTTCACCAGGATGTAGCTGGGCAGGCCGATCGAGAAGGCGGCGAGCGCCTGCGCCGTGAAATACGTGTCTTCGGCGCTGAACTTGCCATGCTGGAACAGAGCCGCGACGATCGGGCCGCCGCACAGGACGAGCGCGACGGTGGCGGGTAGGGTGAGAAGCAAGGCGAGTTCGAGCCCGCGATTCTGCGTCTCCATCGCCGCCGCATCCTCTCCCGCGGCAAGCTGGCGGGAGATGAGCGGGAGCAGGACGGTACCTAGCCCGATGCCGATCAGCCCGAGCGGCAGCTGGTTCACGCGGTCGGCCATGTAGATATAGGTCACCGAGCCGTGCGCGAGCAGCGAGGCGGCAAGCGCGGTCGAGACGACGAGATTGATCTGCACCGCACCGGCGCCTGCTGCGGCGGGCAGGATCAGCGCCAGCAGCCGCTTCACGTCGGGGCCGAAGCGCGGCATTTTGAGGCGCAGGCTGATGCCGTTGGCGCGGCACGCCAGGATCAGCCAGAGCAACTGCAACGCGCCGGATACGGTGACGGCGAGCGCCTGGTTGCGCGCCGTGACGAACGGGTTGGAGGCGTGGAAGAACAGCAAGGCCGCGATCAGCGTGAGGTTGAGCAGGATCGGCGCGGCGGCGTTGACCCAGAATTTATGCAGCGAATTGAGGATGCTGCCCAACAGCGACACCAGGCTGATGAGCATCAGATAGGGGATCGTCAGCCGCGACAGCAGGACGGCGAACGCGAATTGATCGGGACCGACGCCGTTGAACTTGCCCGACAGCGCCAGCGTGACCGGCCAGGCGAGCACTTCCAGCACGATCGTCATGACGATCAGGATCGGGAACAGGACGGACAGCACGTCCTGCGCGAAGCTGATCCCGTCGGGCAATCCGGCGCCGGTCTTGTCGCCGACCTTGCGATTGAACATCGGGACGAACGCGGCCGAGAAGGCGCCTTCCGCGAACAGCGCGCGGAACAAATTGGGCAGCCGGAACGCGACCAGGAACGCGTCCGATGCGAACCCGGCGCCGACGAAGCGCGCGAACAGCGAATCCCGCACCAGACCCAGAACGCGGCTGGCGAGGGTCAGGCCCCCCACCGATCCCAGCGCGCGCGTGAGGTTCATGCGATTACCTTACCGGTGTCCAGGATCGTCGTCATCCCCGCGCCGGCGAGAATCCATACTGGCCGAGGCGGGCCGGGCCGACGCCGACGTCGGCGAGTATGGATCCCCGCCTTCGCCGGGATGACGGATCGAAGGCGAGGGGAACGTTCAGGCGGTGCCGGTTTCCGCCGTCGTCACGGCCGGCTGGCCTGCGCTCTGCTGCTGATACATCGCAGCGAAGTCGATCGGCTCCAGCAGCAGCGGCGGGAAGCCACCGTCGCGCACCGCATCGGCCAGCACGCGGCGGGCGAAGGGGAAGATCAGGCGCGGCGCTTCGCCGAGCAGGAACGGCTGCATATGTTCGGCGGGCACGTTGCGGATGCCGAACAGGCCGGCATAGGAAAGATCGACGATGAACGCGACGGTGGTGTCGGTCTCGGCGCGGACTTCGACCTTCAGCACGACTTCGAACACATCCTCGCCGACCTGGCTGGAGGCGATGTTGAACTGCACGTCGATCTGCGGTGCTTCCTGGCTCTGGTAGATTGCCGGGGCGTTCGGGTTCTCGAACGACAGATCCTTGATATATTGCGAGATAAGACCGACCGCAGGCAGCGTGTCTTCGCCGTTGCTGTAAGGTTCGCCGGTGACGCCGTTGTCCTGCTCTGCCATGGAATTCTGGTCCTCAAAGTGTAGGGGATGAGAAGATCGTAGGATGTGGGGCGCGCCTAGCAGGGGGCGACGGCATGTTCAACGCCCCCTGCACGGGGTATTGACAGTATGGCGGAACAATCAACAGTCCCGGCATTTGAAACCTTTCCGGCTTCGGCCTATGTAACAGTATCGGCCGGATGCAGCGGCCAGTATCGGAGAACCGGGTGCCTTACGTTGTTATTCTCGCGATGATCGCCGGATTTGTGGCGCTCCGGCTGTACATGGTGCTCGGCAAGCGGACCGGGCACGAACAGCCTTTGTCCAAACCGGTCGAGGACCGCGCGCCGATCACGACGCTGCCGCGCCCGATCGAGAATGCGCCGGAGCCACGCGATATCGCCAACCGCAACGTCGAGGCGAAGGCCGAGGCGGGGCTGCGCCAGATCGTCCAGGCCGAACCCGGCTTCGACATCGCGCAGTTCGTCGATGGCGCGCAATCCGCCTATCGGATGATCCTGGAAGCCTTCTGGAAGGGCGACGAGGAATCGCTCGACTGGCTGGTCGAACCGGATGTGAAGCAGGCGTTTGCCGAAGCGATCGCGGCCCGCGCTGAGGCGGGCCATGTGCTCGACAACCGGCTCGTGTCGATCGAGCGCGCGGTCATTTCCGACGCTTCGCTGGACGGCAAGCTGGCGCGCATCACCGTGCGCCTCGATGCCGATATCGCCGCGGTCACGCGCGACAGCGAAGGCAATGTCGTCGCAGGTTCGATGAGCGACGCGGTCGAGACGCACGACGTCTGGACCTTCGCGCGGACGCTGCGCAGCAGCGACCCGAACTGGAAGCTCGCCGACACCGACGAGGCGTGATGCGCAAATATCGGGGGCGGGGGATGAGCCCGGCGCGCTGCGGTGTGGCGACGGGCATGATATTGGCCCTGGCGGCGTGCAGCGGCGGTATCGTCCCGCCGTCCACCCCCTCGCGCAGCGGGGTGCCGCCGCAAAAATACGTTCCGGTACGGCAGCCTGTCGCGGCGATTCCGATCGCGCCTGTGCCGGTCGCCCCCGTGACCGGCGCGCAGACCGCGGCCGCCGCCGGTGTTTCCGCCGGCCCGCCGATCGCGTCGCTGCCGATCACCGACGCGCAGGCGGCGCGGGCGCTCGCCGCGTTCCGGCTGACCTGCCCATCGGTCGTCCACCGGGCCGATACGTCTGGCTTGACGCGCGGTGCCGACTGGCAGCCGGCCTGTACGGCGGCGGCCTCGGTCGCACCCTCGGAGGCGCGGGCATTCTTCTCGACCTGGTTCGAAAGCGTCCAGGTCGGCGACGGCAGGGCGTTTGCGACCGGCTATTATGAACCGGAGATCGCCGGATCGCGCGATCGTCGCCCGGGCTACGAGGTGCCGATCTATGGCCGTCCGACCGATTTGCTGGATGCCGATCTCGGGCTCTTCTCGGATGACCTGAAGGGCAAGAAGATCCGCGGGCGGGTCGAGGGGCGCGCGTTCGTGCCCTATTTCGATCGCACCGCGATCGAAGAAGGCGCGCTGGCCAACCGTGCGCCGATCATCGCCTGGGCGGCGGACCCGATCGAGATCTTCTTCCTGCAGATCCAGGGCTCCGGCCGGCTGCGGCTTCCCGACGGTTCGGTGATGCGGATCGGCTACGATACGCAGAACGGCCGCGGCTATACCGGGATCGGGGCGCTGATGAAGGCGCGCGGGCTGATCGGCGCCGGGCAGACGTCGATGCAGGGCATCGTGCAATGGCTCCGCGATCATCCGGTCGAGGGGCGCGACATCATGCGCGAGAATAAGAGCTTCGTGTTCTTCCGCGAATTGCAGGGGCCGCCGCTCGGCGCGATGGGACTTGCGGTGACGGGCGCGGTCAGCGCGGCCACCGACGTCAAGTTCGTGCCGCTCGGCGCGCCGGTCTTCCTCTCGCTGGACCGCACCGACGCGACCGGATTGTGGGTGGCGCAGGATACCGGCGGCGCGATCAAGGGCAGCAACCGGTTCGACACGTTCTGGGGGGCGGGCGACGAGGCGCGCGCGACCGCCGGCGGGATGAGCGCGCGCGGCACGGCATTCCTGTTGCTGCCGCTGGGGACGGTGACGCGGCTGAACGGGGCGCGGCTGAACGCGGCGCGGGGCGTTCCGGCGCCTTGATCGATGGATCATCCCCTTTCCCCTGAAGAAGCGGCGTTGTGGGAACGGGTGCTGATGACGGTGCGGCCGTTGCGTGTCGCGCCCCAGCCGGTCGCGAAGGTGCCGCCCGCCCGAACGCCGCTGGCGAACGCCCCAAAACCCGCGCGCGAAACCGGCGGTGGGGCCGCCGCAGGTGGGGTGGCCGCCGCACCGCGCATGGCGGCGAAGGAT
>Ga0160428_1001645_pt1 | contig 16113 bp, 16 predicted proteins | sample SolpanmetagenomM_FD_108198 | JGI IMG/M metagenome (GOLD analysis project Ga0160428, IMG submission 108198) | Solar panel surface microbial communities from Lawrence Berkeley National Laboratory, California, USA - M | ecosystem: Engineered > Built environment > Solar panel > Unclassified ... | reverse complement strand
GGTCCAACGTGTGGGTGCGCGACGGCGACGATTTGATCCAGGTCGATCAGATCAAGGGTCGCGGCACTGCGGCGCAGCTTGGCGGCGTGACGCTATACGATCGCGAGAAAGGTAATCTGGTCGGGATCATCGAAGCGCAGCGCGGTCGCTATGCAGCGCCTGGCTGGCAGATCTTCAACGCGATGCGGTTCGACGTCGCCAGCGGCAAGCGCAGCAACATCGGCAACCCTGTCGTCGCCAAGGCCGTGCGTCCGGATCAGTTCACGCTGGCGACGGTCGATGCGGACTCGCTGTCGTTCGGCACACTGCGGGCGGCGATCGGCGATCTGTCCGATGCCGGGCGTCCGACCAAGTCGCTGGAGGGATCCGCTTGGCATAAATTGTCCAGCCCGCTTTCGTCCATGCTGATGCCGTTGCTCGGCGCCGTGGCAGCTTTCGGATTGGCGCGCTCGGGAAAGTTGTTCCTGCGCGCCGCGATCGGGATGGGGCTCGGCTTCACCTATTTCGTCGCGGACAACTTCGCGCTCGCGATGGGCAACCTCGGCGCTTATCCCCCATTTCTCGCAGCTTGGGCGCCGTTCCTGCTATTCTTCCTGATCGGTGAAGCGGTTCTCGTACGCACCGAGGAATAATCGAACGCCGGACGTCGATGGGCGAAGGTGAGGCGACGTCTATCGGAACGGCGCAAACGAAGCGGATGAGAGGAGGCTCTCCGTTCTCCATTCCGCTATGTCGCTCAATGCAGAGCTACCTCACCAAACCCGTTCATGCCGAGCCGGTCGAAGCACCTGAGCTCGTACTCGTCCTTCGACAAGCTCAGGACGATCGGTGGAGATCGAGCGACGCTACGCACTCTCCTCTAAGGTCTACCCAGTGCTGAAACCGCCTCAGCGGGCGATCATCGTGCTGCGAGCGATCTTGGCGACCAGGCCGGGCAGGCCCGGATAGCTCGCCCTGTGATACGGCGACTCCTGCTCGAGCGCAGCCGAAATCCGGCGGTGCGCCTCGCCGAGGGCGTGGTACGGCAGGCCGGGCAGCAGATGGTGCAAGGCATGATAGCGCAAGCCGACCGGCGCCCACAGCATCGGCAGCAACGCCGGCGGTGGCACGTTGACGGTATCGAGATACTGCGCGGTGACGGTCATCGCCTCGCCCTCATTCTCCCACAGATGCGCAACCAGCGTCCGCACCTGATTGATCACCATGACGGCAGAAGCGATGCCGAGACCGATCAGGAACGTCCGGAGCGGTAAGACGCCTGTCGCCACCATCGCGACCAAAACGATCGCCCAGAGGCTCGCTGCGATTTCCTGCCACAGCCAATGCCACTTTGCAGCGTCTTCCGGCGCACGACGGCGGAACGCCGGGTTGATCGACAATGACGAATAGCGCTCGACGACAAGGCGACGCACGGCGGGAATCAGCGAAAGCGGCGTGAGGATTGCGAAACGGAACAGCAAGGCGACCGGGCCAAGTGCCGAAACGACGATGAACAAGGGCAGGGTCCACGGCTTCATCAGCGCGAGCGGCAGATATTCCGGATCCTCTGCGGTGCCGTAGCGCGTACGGGCGTGGTGAAGATTGTGTACGCCCTCGTACATGAAGCTCGGAACGAGCAGCGGGATCCCGGCGATCAGGTTCCATGCGATGTGGAAGCCGGGCACCGCCGATGGCTTGAAATGGGTGAGTTCGTGAATGAACGATCCCGCGCGGTACAAGGCCAGCACCGAAACCACGCCCGCCAGAACCGCCCAGCCACCCGGCGCGAGAATCGCAGCGGCAAAGGCCGCATACCCGACGACGGCGGAAGCGATCAGGTCGGCCCAATAGATTGCCGGTCGATGCGCCAGGATGTCGCGCGTGAGATCGGCGGCGGTGCGGAGCATCGCACGATCATCGGCGATACGCTCCCGCATGACGCGCTCCTGAGCCGCCGGAGCCGCGGCAGCGCGGCGGTCTAGGGTGATCGAGCTTTCCATAAGGCGTTCCATTAGCCCTAGATAGTGGCGGCAGCGTGGCAGTTACAGGGGTATGACTTTCCGGGACTTGACGTCGCGGACAGGAACGATCGGCCGCCTCCGGCTTGACAGCGCGCGAGACAGGCGAGACTGATCCGCCCTCTCCTTCGCATAAGGCACGCACCTTGGCAGACCAATCGCTTATAATTCGCCCGATCAGCAGCAAGGCCGACCGAAAGGCGTTCATCGATCTCGCCTTTCGCCTCAATGCCGACGATCCCAACTGGGTACCGCCGCTGAAAAGCGAAGCGTTGGGACTGATCACGCCCGAAAAGAACGGCTGGTTCAGCCATGCGGATGCGCAATTGTATCTCGCCGAGCGCGGCGGGCGGACGGTGGGTCGCATCTCGGCGCATATCGATACGCTCGCGCTGACGCTGCCGCCGGAACAGGGTTTCGGCCCGGGCGTCGGCTGCTGGGGGCTGTTGGAAGCGGAGGACCGCGACCTCGCGCACACCCTGATCGCGACGGCCGAGGACTGGCTGCGCGGCAAGGGCATGGTGCGGGCATTGGGGCCGATCAGCATGTCGATCTGGGAAGAGCCCGGCCTGCTGGTCGAGGGGTTCGATCATCCGCCGACAGTGATGATGGGCCATCACAAGCCGCATTATCAGGAGTGGATCGAGTCCGCCGGATATCACGGCGTCAAGACGCTCTTCACGTACGAGCTGGATATCACGAAGGAGTTTCCGCCGATCTGCGGACGGATCATCGCCAGCGGCGAGAAGAACCCACGTATCCGTATCCGCAAGGTCGACAAATCGAAGTTCGACCAGGAAGCGGCGATCATCCTGTCGATTCTCAACGATGCCTGGTCGGACAATTGGGGCTATGTCCCGCTGACCGAGCCGGAGATCGCCGATGTCGGCGTGAAGCTGAAGCCGATCGTGTTCGAGGACCTGATCCGGATCGCCGAGGTGGACGGCGAGCCCGTCGCGTTCATGATCACCCTGCCCGACCTCAACGAAGCGATCGCGCCGCTGAACGGTAATCTCTTTCCGTTCGGCTGGGCCAAGATCCTGTGGTGGCTGCGCAAACCCAAGGTGCGGACGATGCGCGTGCCGTTGATGGGCGTCGTCAAGCGCCTGCAGTCTTCGCGACTGGCGAGCCAGCTGGCGCTGATGATGATCGAATATATCCGGCGCGCGTCGGTAAAGGAGTACGGCGCGTCGCGCGGCGAGATCGGCTGGATTCTCGAAGACAATCAGGGAATGCGGTCGATCGCCGACATCATCGAGTGCACGGTGAACAAGAAATACGAGATCTACGAGCGCACGCTGTAAGCGGGGTTTGACCGGGTCGGCATCGGTGCCCGCGGCGATCGTGCGCCGCCGCGGGCCGATGCGACATCACTTGGCGAGCGGATCGAAGCCCTGGGCCAGCCATTGATCTCGGGTGTTGCAGATCCTGCGCTTGAGCATCGATCCGGTCGGCACTTCCTCGACGCAATATTGGACGGGCTTCGCAGCAGGCTTGGTGGCAATCTCAGTCGGCTGGCTCGACGGCTCGGCTGCAGTCTTGGCGAGGTCGGCGAAAGCTGGCGATGCGGCGGTCAGGAGTGCGGCAGTCAGGGCGAAAGTGGCGGTCTTGATCATGGTTTCCTCCATCGATCGATCCGGCAGCGTGCCGGTCGTGACTGTGTTAGTGCATTAGTCATGCCAAACACTGAAACCGTGATTTTACAGATACTTACTCAATTTTTGCCGGCCGCGACGCCGTGATAGGGACGATTTTCTGGGATGATCCGCCAATCATCGGCAGATAATTCAGAAGCGTCGAGAAACTCCGAGATAGAGTTCGACGTCAGGCGAATTGCGGTTCAGCCCGGCATTGCCGCCAGCGTCGATCTGCATGTCTTTCCCCACCATGCAGGCCAGGGACAGCCCGGCGAGAGTCTGGGTCGTCGCCCCCATCGGGTCGTCGTCGCGACGCACCTGAAACTCCGCGCTCGCCGTCAGCGTCTTGTTCAAGGCCCAGGCCAATCCAGCCGTTTCGCTATACGCCAGATGGCGACCGTGCATATCCTCATCCACCGCAGCATCGATCTCCGACGTCGCGGCCAGATTGAGCGCGTCCGTCAGGTCGTAGGTCAGCGGAACGAGAAGCCCGGCACCCCAATCCCCTGCCCCGATCGGCTGGCGCCCGACGGGGATGGTCACGAACGGTTGCAGCGCGACCGACAAGCCGCTGCCGTCGGGGTGCGCCAGATTGACTTTCATCCCGAGCAGCGCATCGCCGACCCGGTTCGCACCGTCGATCTCGCCACTGGCTTTATCGCGCGTCCGCGAATGGCCGAACGGCGTGAAACCGGCCTGCACTTCGATCGTGTCGGTCAGGCCAAGCCGGACCAGCGTGTCGCCGATCAAGATGGTGTCGCTGCGCTGGTCGGGATCGTCCTGCCGCGTCCAATCGACCAAAGCCGTCTCGACCGAAACGCGGCCCGGCGACATCGTGCAGGCCGGCGTCCCCAGCCCCGGACGTTCCGGACAATAGTCGCGATCCTGCGCAGCAGCCGGTGCGGCCGCAGTGATAAGCAATCCGGCCAACATCCAACGCATGCGTAATTTCCTCAGCGGAGCCGCACCCAGGTCGGAGCGTGATCGCTGGCCTTTTCGCGCCCGCGATAGTCCTTGTCCACTCCGGCGTCGGCCAGCCGATCGGCGGCGACCGGTGACAGCAACAGATGATCGATGCGGAAACCTGCATCGCGTTGCCAGGCCCCGGCCTGATAATCCCAGAACGTCCAGACGCCGCCCTTGGGGAAGCGCGTGCGCAAGGCGTCCGTCCAGCCCTGTGCGACGAGCCGGCGCAAGCCTTCTCGGCTTTCCGGCTGCATCAAGGCATCTTCCGCCATCGCCCGGACGGAGAAGGTGTCGTCGTCATTGGGGATGACGTTGTAATCGCCTGCCAGCACGACGGGTCGTTCCTCGGCCAGCAACGCTTTGGCCCGAGCGGCAAGACGATCTATCCAGCGCAATTTATAGTCGAACTTCGGACCCGGCCGAGGGTTTCCATTGGGCAGGTAGATCGAGGCGACGACCACATCGTCGACCTCGCATTCGAGATAGCGGCTATGCTCGTCCTCGACCTCGCCTTCCAGCCCGCGCTGGCGCTCGATCGGGTCGCGCCCCTTAGCGAGCACCGCGACGCCGTTCCAGCTCTTCTGGCCATGCCACACGGCGCCGTAGCCGGCGGCGCGGATATCCGCCTCGGGGAATGTCTCGTCACTGGTCTTGAGTTCTTGAAGGCAGACGATGTCGGGCTGCTGCTCGGTCAAATACTCGACCAGACGCGGAAGGCGCGCCTTTATCCCGTTGATATTGTAGGTGACGATCTTCACGCGTGTCGATCAGACCGAAAAGCTCGAACCGCAACCGCAGCCCGATGCGGCGTTGGGATTCTCCACGCGGAACGCGGCGCCCCCAAGCGATTCGACATAATCGACCGCGCAGCCGCGTACGAGATCGAGACTGACGGAATCGACGATCAGCTTCACCGCGTCGGTCTGCGCGACCACATCGTCATCGGTGATCGTGTCGGCCAACTCGAATTTATACTGAAAACCGGAACATCCGCCGCCATCGACCGCGAGACGCAGGATGGCCGGCTTGCCCTGCCGTGACGCAATCGCTGCAACGCGCGCGGCGGCCGAGGGGGTCAGGGAGACGGGCGATGGAGCGAGTGTGGCCATGTACCGGAGATAGGCTGTCCGGAAGGGATCGGCAACCGTCGCCGCAGCCCCCCGCCAGTCAGATCAGTCGGCGGCGGGGTTTGCCGGGCCGCCCATCGCAACCGGGGTCAGCTTGGCGCCGTTCTGCGTATTGTTGAGGTAATCGGCAGTCTGGAGGAACGGGATCGGGTTGACGGCGTGACCGTCGATCCGGACCTCATAATGAAGGTGCGGGCCGGTGGAACGGCCGGTCGACCCCATCAACGCGATGAGCTGGCCACGCTTCACGCGGGTGAACGGCGCGACGAGGATTTTCGACAGATGCCCGTAGCGCGTCTGGATACCCTTGCCATGATCGAGCTCGACCAAATTGCCATAGCCGCCCGAACGCTCGGCCCGATCGACATAGCCGTCGGCGGTTGCGTAGACCGGCGTACCGACCGGGCCGGGAATGTCCACGCCGGCATGCATCGCGGCGGTGCCCCGGAACGGATCGGACCGGACACCGTAATTGCTGGTGAAGCTCAGCCGTTCGACCGGCTGTGCGGATGGAATGGCGATGACCGACTGCTCGAGCGTATCGAGCTTCTTCCACGTCATGAACAAGGAACGGAACTGCTGGTCGGCCTGCAGTTCGACGCTCGCTTCGCTGCTGCCAGCAGCTTCGAACGGACCGCCGGTCGCGACCGGCGCGACGTGTTGCGGATGATGCTCGGCCGAGGCCGCGTGTGCGGCACCGCAGACCGAGAGGGACATCGTCATCGCGGCCAGGCCGGCGGCGACCATTTGGGTGCGACCGATACCGGAGCGACGCGGCGCACGACCGTCCTCGGAAGCAAAGTCGCGGGCGGTGAGCCGATCCCGGACATGCGCGAGCTTTGCAGCGGTTTGGTCCGCGACGCTCGCAATAGAAATCTTGGTCATTAATCCCCGGCGATCTTGCTAGGGACACCGGAGATATCCGGCATCCAACCCTGAAGTGTCCCGATCGCAGCCCCTCCGCGCTCTTGACCCATCCTTTGTGACCCGCAGAGTAGTTAACTAACAACCCCATCGACCGGAATGCGCGGTCAACCGCCGGAGTAGCGCGATGAGTTGTTATATCGCGCGTGAACTTTCGACGTATTTCGTGATGCAGATCACAAGCGGTCTCGAACGGGATCGCGGTTGCGCTATCGCAAACGACGTTTTCGGAGCCTCAACCGGCGGCTATCAGCGCACGGGCCGCGTCCAATACCGCAGCGACATGACCCGGAACTTTAACCTTGCGCCACGTCTTGCGCAGCGTACCGGAGCCGTCGAACAGCCAGGTCGATCGGTCGATCCCCATATAGGTCTTGCCGTACAATTGCTTCTCGACCCAAACGCCGAACGCTTCCGTCACGCTGCCATCCTCGTCGCTGGCGAGTGGAACCGCCAGATCGTATTTCGCGATGAACTTGCCGTGCTTGGCCGGCGTGTCGCGCGAGACACCGAGCACCTGCGCGCCGATCGCGTGGAAGTCCGCCAGCACCGCTCCGAAATCCTGCGCCTCGCGCGTGCAGCCGCTGGTGTCGTCCTTGGGATAGAAATACAGGACCAGCGGAGCCCCGGCATAACTGCGCAGCGGAAGCGTCGTCGCATCGGGAGAGACCAAGGTCAGGTCCGGAAGCGCCTCGCCAATCTCAATCGCCATCTCGGCCTCCAGTCTTTGCCCAGAAATCCATCACGTCCTGTCGCGCCTGCTCGAACGCGGCAAGCGTTGCCGGCCAGTCGGGAAGGCCGACGGCCCGGGCGATCAAGGCCTGCGTCGTCGGCTCGGGGATTTGCGCATCGGGCGCGACGAGCCGCAACGTCACGATCAAACGTGTGAGCAGATCGTGGCACGCCTGCATCCTGGGCGGTGCGAGCCCTTCGCCGATCAACGCCGCGATCGCGCGGCCAAGGTTCGCATCGAACCCCGTACGGTACTGCAATTGCGCGAGGTGCGTGGCGAACTCCAGATCGACCAGGCCGCCCGGCGAAAGCTTGGCGTCGAGCGGGCCGGTTGGCGGTTTATGCGCCGCCATGTCCGCGCGCATCTTTGTCGCATCGGCGATGAGATCGCGGTCCGGCCTCCCGCCGCGCAATACCGTATCGACGACGTGCATCGTTTCGGCGCGCGCAGCCGCCGATCCGAACACCGGCCGCGCCCGGGTGAGCGCCATATGTTCCCAGGTCCAGGCGCTTTCGCGTTGATAGCGCGCGAACCCGTCGAGCGAGACCGATAGCGGCCCCTGCGCGCCGGACGGTCGGAGCCGAGTGTCGACCTCGTACAACGGTCCGGACGCCGTCGCGACGGAGAGCGCACCGGTGAGACGCTGTGCCAGGCGATTGTAGTAAAGTACTGCACCCAGACGCTTCTCGCCGTCCGATTCAGCCGCAAAATCGCCGGTGAAGAGGTAGATCAGGTCGAGATCCGAGGCGTGGGTCAGCGCGCCGCCACCCATTCGGCCGAGCGCCAGGACGACCAGTTCGCTGCCCGGAACGCGGCCGTGCTTGACCGCGAACTCATCGACGGTCGCGGCGGCCAGCACCTCGATCGCAGCCTCCGCGACGCGCGCATAGCCGGCCGAAACGTCGAGCGGATCGGCCGCCCCCGCCACGATCTGCGCGCCAAGTGCGAACCGCTTTTCGCCCACCACCTTGCGCACGTGATCGAGCAGCGCCTGATAGTCCGCACCGTGCCGCATCTCGGCGGCAAGGTCCGCGACCGAGCCGACCGTCTCCAGCGCGCTGGCGTCGATCAGCCCATCGAGCAATTCGGTCCGGCGCCCGAGCGCGTCGGCCAGAGGCTCGGCGTGGCTCAGGATCGCGCCGAGCAAGCGGGCAAGCGCCGGACGCGCCTCGATCAGCCGCAGGAAGTTGATCGCGCTGGGCAGACGCGCCAGCATCGCATCCAGCCGCAGGATCGCGGCATGCGGATCTGGCGCAGTGCCGAGCGCTTCGATCAAGGCGGGCAGCACCGCCTCTAACGCCTCCAACGCGGCCGAACTGCGCAAGGCGGCATAGGATCCGGCCCGCCACTGCGCGATACGCTGCACCGCCCCGGCCGTATCCATGAACCCGGTGGCGCCAAGTTGCTGCTCCAGTCGCGCCGCATCGTGCGACAGGCCGTCGCCTTCGTCCGGCTCGATCGAATCGTAGATTCGCGCCGTGCTCTCGACATGAGGCCGGAGCAGGTCGAGCAATGCCGACCGGTCCGCCAGCCCGTGCAGTCGTGCCACCGTGTCCAGCGCCGCCCCGCTCGGCAGGCGATGCGTCTGGCGATCGTCGATCATCTGCACGCGGTGCTCGATCGTGCGCAGCACGGTGTAGCTCTGCGCCATCGCCTCGGCTTCATCGACACCGATCCACCCCGCCCCGGCCAGCGCCGCCAGTGCATCGCGCGTCGCCGGCGCGCGCAACGCCGGATCGCGTCCGCCATGGATAAGCTGGTGTATCTGCGCGAAGAACTCCACCTCGCGGATACCACCGCGACCACGCTTGAGATCGAATCCCGGCCCGAACGCCTGCCCTTGTGCATGGTGATCGCGGATCCGGCGCGAGATGCCGCGAATTTCGCCGATCGCTCCGAAATCCAGCGCGCGGCGCCAGACGAACGGCCGGATCGTTTCGAGGAACCGGCGACCCAGCGGAATGTCCCCCGCCGCGGCGCGAGCCCGGATGAACGCGGCGCGCTCCCACGGCAGTGCTTGCGATTCGTAATAGGCGATCGCCGCTTCGACCGGCAGCGCGAGCGGCGTCGCCTCGGGCGACGGGCGCAGGCGGAGGTCGACGCGCAGGACATAGCCGTCCCCGTCGCGCGCCTGCAGCAGTTCGACGACGCGCTTGCCGATCCGCACCGCCGCTTCCTGCGCGTCCTCGCGCGGCCGGCACGGCAGGGTCGCCGGGTCGAACAGCAGGATCGGATCGATGTCCGACGAGTAATTGAGTTCGTGGCTACCCTGCTTGCCGAGCGCGATCGCGGCGAACCCGACCGGATCGGCCCCGGGCGTACGTTCCTCGATCGCGGTGCGGATCGCGAGATCCAGCGCGTGATCGGCGAAGTCGCTCAGCGTACGCGTCACTGCGGTCAGATCCAGCACGCCGGCCAGGTCGCCGATCGCGACACAGAGGGAAAGCCGCCGCCGCGCCAGCCGCAGGGCGCGTGCCGCGGGCGACTGCTCGGATATGACGATCGGGACGGTCAAATCCGGCAGGACGCCGGCCGCAAGGTCCGCAGCGACTTCAGGCTCCCGTCCCAAGACCATGGCGAGAAACGGGGATTCGGCGCGGGCCCGATCGGTAGCGGCGGCGATGCGCGGGTCTGGAGCGATAGTCTTCATGCGACGAACCGGTGCATCGGCGCTTCTACCGGCTATTGGCAAGCAACAATTGTCCGTGTCGCCCGTTGAGGCGGGATGATGTCACAAGTTCTTCTGCAATCGGCTCAAGAAGCGACGGGCGGACCGTTCCGCGTTGCCGCGCCGTTTGCGGGCGATGTCGTGTCCCGCGCGCTGCATAATGCTTATGACGACGGGCTCGACTTGCCGGAGGACATTCGCAGCCTGCTCGATTGTCTCGACCAGTTCGAATAGACGTGCCGTCGATCGCGGCTCGCGTCGGCTGCGCCCATATCGCCGATAGCACGCTCTGTTCGTCGCGGCCGCGACGCGATATGCTGCGATATCAATTCGAAACGGAACCCGCGCAATGCTCGATACACCAGCCGCCCAAGTCCCCGCGCTATCGCTTAAAGACGAAGCGGCCGATCCCGCAGCGTTCGCCGCCGCGCTTGGCGGATCGTTCGAGCGGTTCGGTTTCGCCGTCGTATCGGATCACGGCATCCCCGACGAGTTGATCGAGCGCGCCTGGGCCGAGACGCGCCAACTGTTCGAACTTCCGGACGAGGAAAAGCGAAGCTATCACACTGCGGCAGGTGGCGGTCAGCGAGGCTACACCCCGTTCAAGACCGAGATCGCCAAGGGCGCGAGCAAGGTCGACCTGAAGGAATTCTGGCACGTCGGACGTGGCCTGCCCGAGGGTCACCGGTATTCCGACGTCATGCCGCCGAACATCTGGCCGTCGCGTCCCGAGGGTTTCCGCCCGGTGTTCGAGGAACTGTTCGCCGCATTCGACACGGCGGGCGACAGGCTGCTCTCGGCGATCGCCCGGCATCTCAAGCTCGACGCGCATTGGTTCGATCCCGCGGTCAAGGACGGCAATTCGATCCTGCGACTGCTGCATTATCCGCCGATCCCGGCCGACGCCGAGGGTGTGCGTGCAGGCGCGCATGAGGACATCAATCTCATCACATTGCTGCTCGGCGCGGAAGAGGCGGGCCTGGAACTGCTCGGCAGCGACGGCAAGTGGCTGCCGATCAAGCCGCCCGAGGGGGCGATGGTGGTCAATGTCGGCGACATGCTGCAACGCCTGACCAATCACGTGCTCCCATCGACGACGCACCGCGTGGTCAACCCGCCGCCCGAGCGCCGCGGCCATTCGCGCTACTCGATGCCGTTCTTTCTGCATCCCGCGCCCGATTTCCTGATCGAGACGCTGCCCTCCTGCATCACGCCGGAGAACCCCAATCGCTATCCCGAGCCGATCACGGCGCACGATTATCTGCACGAGCGGCTGGTCGAAATCGGGCTGGTGAAGAAATAACCGCGCGGCGGACGACCGTCGGGCTTGTTCCCCGCCCGCCTCGTCCGCTAGCCCACGCTGAACCCCGGGATGATTCCGGGGCGACGGGGGTGACCATGACTGAACCACTTCGCATCGCGCTCGCAGGCCTCGGCACGGTCGGCGGCGGCGTCGTTCGCTTGCTCGACGCGAACGGCGCACTGATCGCGCGGCGTGCCGGTCGTCCGATCGAGATCGTCGCCGTTTCGGCGCGGGACCGGGCAAAGGATCGCGGCGTCGACCTGTCGCGCTTCGAGTGGGTCGACGATACCAGCGCGCTGGCCAGCCATGATAGCGCCGACGTGGTCGTGGAACTGATCGGCGGGTCGGATGGCCCAGCGCTCACGCTGGCGCGGACGACGCTGAAGGCCGGCAAGGGTTTCGTTACTGCGAACAAGGCGATGATTGCGCACCACGGGCTGGAACTTGCGCGGACCGCGGAACAGTCGAAAGCGGCGCTGAAGTTCGAAGCGGCGGTCGCCGGCGGCATTCCCGTGATCAAGGGGCTACGCGAGGGCGCGGCCGCGAACGAGATCGCGCGGGTCTATGGCATCCTCAACGGCACGTGCAATTTCATCCTGTCGAAGATGGAAGCGGAAGGCCGCGACTTCGCCGAGGTGCTGAGCGAGGCCCAGGCGCTGGGATATGCCGAGGCCGACCCCACGTTCGACATCGACGGCGTCGATGCGGCGCACAAGCTGTCGATCCTTTCCAGTATCGCCTTCGGTACGCAGCCCGCCTTCGCCGGCGTAGTCGCCAACGGCATCCGCCATGTCATCGCCGCGGATATCGCGGAGGCGGCGGCGCTCGGCTACCGGATCCGCCTGCTCGGCGTCGCGGAGGATGGCCCGCATGGCCTGTTCCAGCGCGTTCACCCACATCTCGTACCGATCAGCCACCCGTTGGCGCACGTCACCGGCGCGACCAATGCGGTCGTCGCGGAAGGCAATTTCGTCGGGCGGCTGCTGTTCCAGGGCGCCGGCGCGGGCGATGGACCGACTGCGTCCGCCGTAGTCGCCGACCTGATCGACATCGCGCGCGGTGAATACGGGCCGGCGTTCGCCATGCCCGCCGATTCGCTCGCCGAACACCAGGCGGCGGACACCGGCGAGCGCCGCGGACGCGCCTATGTCCGCTTCACCGTGGCCGACAAGGTCGGCGTATTGGCCGAGATCGCGGCGGCGATGCGCGATGCCGGCGTGTCGATCGAAAGCCTGATCCAGCGCGGCTCCGGCGGCGAGGACGGCGTATTGGTCGCCATCGTCACGCACGAAGGGCCGGAACGTAGCGTCGCACAGGCGCTCGAAAAGCTTCGTGGGTCGCAAAGCCTGTTGGGTCAGCCGATGTGGATGCACATCCTAGGGTAGGATGACGCTTGGCGGCGGAGCCTCGTCGAGCGGGATCGGCACACGTCCGGTCTTGTCCGGCTTCCGCGCAAACGCGCGCTTGGCGAGATCGACCGCACCGGCGAGGATCGGCATGACGGGCGGTCCAAAGCCGACCTGACAGCCGCCAAGCCTGGTCGGGCACGGGTTATCCGTCGCGTTGAGCGCTCCCACTGCACGTAGCTCAGGATTGGACGGAACCGGGCCTTTCGGGACCACCTCGTTCGGGTAGGGCAAGCTTTGCGATGGCAGCGGTTGGCCGCATACCACGATGTCGCTCTGCCGGTCGTTTTCCCCCGTGGCGGCACGACGGCAAGGCTCGTTTGGTATCGGCTCCAGGATCGACCAAGATTCGTTCGCAGGCTTGCTCGTTCCGGCAGCCGGGACGGCTTGTGCGAGAAGGAGCGCGATGATCATCGCGTAAGACTGCGCGTCGATCGTGGCGAGATTCAGGCGTCGGTCGAAATCTTCGCCACGCCGAGCGCCGGAATGTCGATCGCCGGGCAACGGTTCATCACGACCTGCAGACCCGCCGCCTCGGCCCTGCGCGCGGCATCCTCGTTGACGACGCCGAGTTGCATCCACACGGCCTTGGCGCCCGCCGCGATCGCCTGATCGACCGCCTCGCCCGCCGCTGCCGAATTGCGGAAGATATCGACGATGTCGATCGGGTCGCCCAACTGGTCGAGGCCGCGGAACACGAATTCGCCGTGGACATGCTCCCCGGTGATCTGCGGGTTGACCGGGATCACACGGTAGCCGTGATCCTGCAGCGTCTTCATCACGCGGTAGGACGGCCGATCCGGACGGTCAGAGGCGCCGACCATCGCGATCGTACGGGCATTCTCGAGCAACGACTTGATCTCGGCGTCGGATGTAAGCGGCATAATCGAACCTCCTTCGGGCCAGGTGGCGAACCGGGTTCACCCCAGCCAGGTATCGACCTTCGCCGCCACATCCCTGAACGCCGTCGCTTCCGGGCCGTTCCCCGCGACGGGTGGCGTGCCCCCGTCGGACGCGGTGCGGATCGCGATGTCGAGGGGGATACGGCCGAGGAACGGTATCTCGAGCACGGCCGCCGCCGCTTCGGCCCCGCCCTTGCCGAACGGATCGGAAACTTCGCCGCAATGCGGGCAGGCATAGCCCGCCATATTCTCGACCAGACCGATGATCGGCACGCCGGCCTTGACGAAGAAGTCGATCGCCCGCTTCGCATCGATCAAAGACAGGTCCTGCGGGGTGGAGACGATCACCGCGCCGGCCGGCCGGTGTTTCTGCACCATCGTCAATTGCACGTCGCCGGTACCGGGTGGCAGATCGACCACCAGCACATCCTGGTTGCTCCAATTGGCATCCAGCATCTGGCCGAGCGCACCCGCGGCCATCGGCCCGCGCCACGCCACCGCCTGATCGGCCGCGACCAGCTGACCCATCGACAGGATCGGAACGCCATAGGGCGTCGAGACCGGCTGCAACTGCTTGTCGTGCGCGGTCGGCTTGGTGCCCTCGACGCCCATCAGCATCGGTTGGGACGGCCCGTAGATGTCCGCATCGACCAGCCCGACCCGCCGTCCGAGCGCGTGCAGAGCTAGCGCGAGATTGGTCGATACAGTGGACTTGCCGACCCCACCCTTCCCGCTCGCGACGGCGATGATCCGCCGCGCGGTACGCTGACTGGTCTGCGCCACGCGGACCGTGGCGATACCGGGCACGGACAATGCCGCAGAGCGGACGTCCGCCTCCAGCGCCTCGCGTCGTGCTTCGTCGAGACCGGTGACATCGAGGATGATACTGGCGCGACCTTCGTCCAGTCGCGCAGTCGCGCGTTGCCCGGCGACGCGGGCCAGCGCGCTTTCGATTGTAATATTGTGTGCCATGTCGCGCAGATAGGACCGTTAACAATGCTTGCCACTGTTTTTCGTAAACGCCCGCCCCTATAAAGACTTCATGACGATCCTCACCGGCTGGCTCCAGCGCTTCAATATCCATTTTTCCGATGCGCCGAAAAGCCCCTGGGGTAGTGGCAATGGCGGAAGCAACAATTCCGGTGGCAATGACGGCAGCGGCCCGCGCAACCCCTGGGCCGTCCCGCCTTCGGGCGCACGCGGCAGCAAGCCGACCGCACTGGACGAATTCCTCCGCCGCGCCCGCGGGACCGGCGGCGGCGGTGGCGGCGGCGGTTTTTCCGGAATTCCGGGATCGCCGAGCGCGCGCAACATGTGGTTGATCGGCGTCGGCCTGATCCTGCTGGCGTGGATCCTGCTGACGAGCGTCTGGCAGATCGGTCCGCAACAGCGCGGCGTCGTCACGGTGCTCGGCCGCTATTCTGACACGTTGGAGCCTGGCATTCGCCTGACACCACCGGCGCCGTTCGCCAACGTCTACAAGGTCGACGTGCAGGCGATCCAGACCGACGATTTCCCTACCGGATCGGGCGGCGAGAACCTCGTCCTGACGGCCGACCAGAACATCATCGACCTGGCATATTCGGTCCGCTGGGACATTTCGAACCCGCAGGATTACGTGTTCCAGATCGCCAACCCGAAGGAGACGGTCCGCGCGACCGCCGAGAGCGCGATGCGTGCGGTGATCGCCACCACCCCGCTCGACGATGCGATCGGTTCGGGCCGTGGCGTGGTCGAGACGCGCGTCCAGCAATTGATGCAGGAAGTGCTCGACAGCTACAATTCGGGCGTGCGCATCCGCGGCGTGGCGATCCGTCAGTCGCAGGCGCCGAATGCGGTGATCGACGACTTCAAGGCAGTCTCCGCTGCGCAGCAGGCGGCGCAGAGCAACATCAACCTCGCCCGCGGCTATGCCCAGCAGACCTTGGCCTTCGCTCAGGGTGAGGCCACGTCGTTCGACAAGGTCTACGAACAATATCGCCTGGCGCCCGAAGTGACGCGTCGCCGCATGTATTACGAGACGATGGAGGCGGTGCTGGCCAAGAGCGACAAGACGATCGTCGAGGCCCCCGGCGTCGTGCCGTATCTGCCGCTGACCGGTTCCGCGCGCAGCCTGCCCGACGCGGTACCGGCGCCGGCCAAGCCGACCCCCGCACCTGCGGCAGGAGCCGGCCAATGAACGCGCTGTTCCGCAACCCGATCATCGCCGGCGTCGTCGCCTTGCTCGTCCTGATCCTGATCGCCAGTACGATCAGCATCGTTCCGGAGACCAAGCAGGTCGTCGTGCTGCGTTTCGAGCAGCCGTATCGAACGGTCAACCGCTGGCAGCCGAACCAGCCGTTCGGCCGCACCGGCGCCGGTGTCATCCTGCGCCTGCCCTTCGCCGACCGGCTCGTCTGGGTCGACAAGCGCATCCTCGACGTCGAACAGGGCGATACGCAGGTCCTGTC
>Ga0160428_1001644_pt1 | contig 16114 bp, 12 predicted proteins | sample SolpanmetagenomM_FD_108198 | JGI IMG/M metagenome (GOLD analysis project Ga0160428, IMG submission 108198) | Solar panel surface microbial communities from Lawrence Berkeley National Laboratory, California, USA - M | ecosystem: Engineered > Built environment > Solar panel > Unclassified ... | reverse complement strand
GCGCCCGAGAATGTCGCCGGGCTGCGCTGGCGCGTGAAGGCGGTCGCCGCGGGCGGAAAGGCGACGGACGAGATCACCGTCTCGAAGGACGTGATCCCGGCGATCCCGGTCGAGGTATGGGCCGGCACGCTGGCACAGGTCGGCGCCGCCACGACGATCCCGATCGCTCCGCCCGCAGGCGCATTGCCCGGTCGCGGTACGGTGGATATCCGGCTGAGCGATACGCTCGCGCCGCCGCTTGCCGGGGTGCGGCTGTTCCTGGCGGCACAGCTGTACACCTGCTTCGAACAGCGTCTGTCGACCGCGGTCGCGTTGGGCGATGGCGGGGCCTGGAACCGGCTGGCGAGCGAACTCCCGACCTATCAGGCGCCAGATGGGCTGCTGCGCTACTGGCCGTCGCAAAGCCTGACCGGATCGGAAGCGCTCACCGCCTACGTCCTGTCGCTGACCGCGGAGGCCGGATTGCCGATTCCCGAGGCGCCGCGCGCGAAGATGATCGAGGCGATGAAGGCGGTGCTGGACGGGCGGCTGCGCCACGAGGATTATGGCGATGTCCGCCTGCAACGCGTCGCGGCCTTTACCGCGCTGGCACGGCAAGGCGCGGCGACGCCAGGGATGCTCGGGCAGATCGGCATCGCGGCGGCCGACATGCCGACCTCGATCCTGTCCGACTATCTCGTCGCGCTGGACCGCGTGCCGGGCCTCGCCAATGCGGCGGCGCTGCGCACCAGCGCGGAGGCGGTGTTGCGGACGCGGCTGGTTTACGAAGGGTCGCGGCTCGATCTGTCGGACCAGAACGCCGCGCCGTGGTGGCTGATGTCGTCCGGCGACGAGGGATCGATCAAGGCGGTGATCGCGACGCTCGGCCGGCCGGGCTGGCAGGACGATGCGCCGAGGATGATGGTCGGCGTCAGCCTGCGCCAGGCGCGCGGGCATTGGGATACGACCACCGCCAATGCCTGGGGCACGATCGCGGCGAAGAAGTTCGCGGCGATCTATCCCGCCAGCGCGATCACCGGCGCGACGACGATGTCGCTCGGCACCCAGACGATCAGTCGCGCCTGGCCGCTGGCGGTCGATCTGCGCCAGGTCCGCTTCCCTTTGCCGGCGGCGCAGACCCCGCTGCGGCTGAGCCAGGCGAGCGGCGCCGGACCCTGGGCGAACGTCTCCGTCTCGGCCGCCGTGCCGCTGACCCAGCCGCTATTCGCCGGATACCGGATGGCGAAGAAGACCGAGGTGATGCAGGCGCGGACGAAGGGCGTGCTGACGCGCGGCGACGTGGTCAAGGTGACGATCACGGTCGAGGCTTCGGCGGAGCGCAACTGGGTCGTGGTCAACGATCCGATTCCAGCAGGGGCGACGATCGTCGGCGATCTCGGCGGGCAATCCAGGCTGCTCAATGCCGATGCCAAGGCCGGGGACGGCACGGCCTTCGGCGCGATCGACGGCGACGGCAAGGCGTGGAACGTCGAGGTCGGCGTGCAGGCAGCCTATGTCGAGCGGCGTAACGATTCGTGGCGTGGCTATTTCAGCTGGGTGCCGCGGGGTCGCTTCACGATCGTCTACGTCATGCGGCTGAACGGCGCCGGGCGCTTCTCGCTGCCGCCGACGCGGGTGGAGGCGATGTATTCGCCCGCGATCCGCGCGGCGCTGCCGAACGCGCCGGTCAGCGTGGCGCAGCGCTAGGGCGATGTCCGGGGGGAAACCCAAAACCCCGTTCGCCCTGAGCCTGTCGAAGGGCGTGTCGCGAGCGGTGCGTCTGGGACAGGTGCTTCGACAGGCTGAGTACGAACGGCTTTGGGACACGGTACGTACCAGGCGGGGGCTGACTTTGGTCGGACTGGGGGTGGCGATCCTCGCCTTTGCCGGGATCGACTATGCCACGCTGCCGCCGCCGCTGCCGGATTACGCCCGGACGCGCGGTGCGTGGCATCCGTCGGAGGCGTGGCTGTACGATCGCCACGGGCAGTTGATCGATTCGGCGCGGGTCGATTTCGCCGCGCGGCGGCTCGCCTGGACGCCGCTCGATGCGATCTCCCCGGTGACGCGCGCGACGATCGTCGCGGCGGAGGATCGGCGGTTCTTCTCGCATGGCGGTGTCGACAGCCTGGCGATGATCGGGGCGGTGCGCGACCGCATGCTCGGCCGGCGCCATCGCGGTGCGAGCACGCTGTCGATGCAGCTTGCCGGCTATCTCGCACCCGATCTCGCCACCCCCGGCATGCGCGGAGTGTGGGACAAGATTCGTCAGATCCGCGCCGGCTGGGCGATCGAGCGGACGTGGAGCAAGGACCAGATCCTCGAAGCCTATCTCAACCTCGCCGGGTTTCGCGGCGAGGCGCAGGGGATCGGCGCGGCGGCGCTGGGTCTGTTCGGCAAGACCCCGGACGCCGTGTCGCGCGACGATGCGGTGCTGCTGGCCGCCTTGCTGCCCGATCCGCAAGCGTCGGCGTCGGTCGTGGCGAAACGCGCGTGTGCGGTGTCGCACGATGCGGACTGTACGCGCTTCGCGGGCGAGGCGGCGTCGATGCTGGGTCCGGCGCGCAGCCTGGCGCTCGATCCCGGTCTTGCCCCGCACCTCAGCCAGCGCTTGCTGACCAAGGCCGGGGCAAAGATCACGACGACGCTGGATGCGGCGATCCAGCGTACCGCGATCGTCGCGTTGCGCCGGCAATTGCAGGGGCTTGGCGGGGCGCGGGCGCGGGACGGCGCGGTCGTGGTGATCGACACCGCGAGCGGCGACGTGCTGGCCTATGTCGGCGGGATCGGCGGCGCATCGACCGCGGCAGCGGTGGACGGTGCGAACAGTTACCGGCAGGCGGGATCGACGCTGAAACCGTTCCTCTACGCACAGGCGATCGAGAAGGGGTACCTCACGCCGGCGTCGATCCTCGACGATTCGCCGGTGCAGCTCGACACCGCCTCCGGCCTGTACGTGCCGCAGAATTACGATCATGCGTTCAAGGGCCCGGTATCGGCGCGCAACGCGCTGGCCGGGTCGCTCAACGTTCCCGCGGTCCGAACGCTGCTGCTCGTCGGGGTCGAGCCGTTCCGCGATCGGCTGTGGGATATCGGCTATCGCGGGCTGGTCGAGGACGGGCAATATTACGGTTTCAGCCTCGCGCTCGGGTCGGCGGAAGTCACCTTGCTCGAGCAGGCGAACGCCTATCGGACACTGGCCAATACGGGGAAGTGGACGCCGCTGCGGCTGACCACGGCCGACGCGCGCCCCGCCGCGCGCCGCATCGTCAGCCCGCAGGCGGCATGGCTGGTGTCCGACATGATCGCCGATCCGGATGCGCGGACGCAGACCTTCGGGCCCGACTCTGCGCTGCGCCTGCCGTTCTGGGCCGCGGTGAAGACGGGTACGTCGAAGGCGATGCGCGACAATTGGTGCATCGGCTTTTCCGATCGCTACACCGTCGCGGTGTGGGTCGGGAATCTGGAGGGCGACCCGATGCGCGCGGTTTCCGGCACCAGCGGCGCGGCGCCGGTGTGGCGCGATTTGATGATCGCTTTGCATGCGGGTCGCGCCGGGCGAGCACCCGCCCGTCCGCAGGGGATCGAGCAGCGCCGGATCAGCTTCGCGTCGGGGATCGAGCGGCCGCGCAGCGAATATTTCCTTGCCGGCACGGGGCAGGCGCAGATCGCCGCGGCCCCCGCCGCGTCGCGCCGCCCGCGCATCGTCAATCCGGTGTCGGGCAGCGTCTATGCCCTAGATCCGGACATTCCGATCGAGCGGCAGCGCCTGGCGATCGGCGTGTCGGGCGAAGTGACCGCGCACCGGCTGATGCTGGACCGGCGCGATCTCGGCGCGGCCGATGCGAAGCCGCTGATCCTCGCCGGACCGGGCCGCCACCTGCTGCGCCTCACCGACGTCGCCGGGCGGGTGGTCGACCAGGTCATGTTCACGGTGCGCTGACTCGTCGGGTTCGGACGCAGGGCAGACGTGAAAAGGCCCGGGCGGATCGCTCCGCCCGGGCCAGGTGTCTACCGGGAGCTTACCAGTAGAAGTTGCGGATCACGTCGACGACATAGCCGCGGCGGGTATCGACCAGCAGGACGTCATTATAGTGACGCACCCAGCGCTGGTTGAAGCCCGGGTTGGGCAGGCGGTAGCGCCACGGATCGTTGATGAAGTAGCGCGAACCGTAATAGCTCGGCGCGATCCGGACGCCGCTGCGGAACGTGGTATAGCGGAACGGCGCGTTCCAGTTGCCGCGGGCGTAGATGTTGCGGTTCTGGTCGCGATAGCCGCGCCAGTCGTTGCGGCCCCAGTTGCGGCGCTCGTCCCCGCGGCGATCGCGGACGTCCTCGCGCAATTCCTGGCGTGCGTCGCGGACATCGCGGCGTTCGTCACGAATATCGCGGCGGTCGCCGCGGCGATAGGCGTTGTTCAGTTCGCGCTGTTCCTGGCGCACGTCCTGACGGTCGCGGCGGATTTCGGCGTTGGACTGGGCATTCGCGGCGACGGCTGGGAAAGCGGTCGCGGCGATCAATGCCGAGAGGATCAGTTTACGCATAAGAGCATCTCCATTCTGTCCGGCGGCAGATCGGGAGAACCGCCGTCGTCGAACGGTGTGGAGCATGCGCGCTGAACGGCGCGGGAACGCGTTCGTCAGCAAATTGTAAGGGAGTTGCGCGAAGGTTCTGAGAGAAAACGGATTACGGCGTGTCGCGATCACCGCCACCGCCGCCCTGGCCACCGATCGCCCCGACCGTGCCGATATTGCCGAACAGTTCGTCGAAGAAGCCGCGCTTGCGCCCCAGGGTCGGCGTGGTCTTGCCCCATGGACTGATCGAGGCGATCTGTTCGATCCCGCCCTTCGAGATCGACGTCACGTTGCCGGCCGCGTCGAACGCGATGCGCAGGGTCAGCTGCGATTTCGCCTTCGGGTTGTTGTACGCGAAGTTCCGCGAATCGCGCGCGATGTAATACCAGTCGCCCTGGTTAAACTGGCTGGTGAAGGTCGGCTTGCCCAAGGTCTGCAACACCGACGCGCGGTTATCGACGCCCGGCTGGACCGAATTGACCAGATCGGCATCGACGATATAGCCCTGATGCGAGCGCAACGGGGTGCAGGCCCCGGCGGCGATGCCCGCGAGCCCGAGGGCGGCGATCGTCATCAGCCGGGTTTTCGTGACGCTCATCGAAATTTTCTCCAAGGACCGGTGCCAAGAGTACACGTTGCACCGGCGCGCGATCGCCTCAATATGCCGGGGATCGCGGCCAAACAAGGGCAAGCGCGGGGCACGGAGCAGACATGGGTTGGTTGGCAAGTCTTTTAGGGCGCAGGAACGAGGAGGCGCTACCGCTGTACACTGCGGTGGTGGCGCGGGCGCGCGAGCCGCATTGGTATCTCGATGGCCAAGTGCCCGATACGGTCGACGGGCGATTCGACATGATCGCGGCAATGCTCGGTTTCGTCGTGCTGCGGCTGGAACAGGACGGGCAGGGTGCGGCGATCTCCGCCGTGCTGACCGAGCGATTCGTCGACGACATGGACGGGCAGTTGCGCCAGATCGGCATCGGCGACGTCGTCGTCGGCAAGCATATCGGCAAGATGATGGGCATGCTCGGCGGGCGGCTCGGCGCGTATCGCGAGGGTCTGGCCGGTGACGGCATCGACACGGCACTGGTGCGCAACCTGTACCGGGGCGAAGCGCCGGAGCCGGCCGCATTGGCGCATGTCCGCGACACTTTGCTCGCCTTTCGCGATCGGCTGGCGGCGACCCCGATCCCGGATCTCGCCGAAGGACGCCTGCCATGACCGCGCCGGAATTCTCGCGTGTCGAGCGGATCGACACGTTCGGCGCGGGCGACCGCACGGTCGAAATCGAGGCGAACGCAGCGGAGTGTGCGGCCTTGGCCGAACGGTTCGGGCTCGTCTCGCTCGATCGGCTGACGGCCAGTTTCCGCGTGCGCAAGGAGGCAGCGGGGATCGTCGCGCGGGGCACGGTGGACGCATCGGTCGTGCAGGCCTGTTCGGTCACCGACGAGCCGATCCCGGTGACCATCGCCGAACAGGTCGCACTGCGCTTCGTCGAGGAACAGGCGGTCGACGAGGAAGAAATCGAACTGTCCGAGGACGCGCTGGATACGATGTTCTACACCGGATCGGCGGTCGACCTGGGCGAAGCCGCGGCGGAGACGGTGGCGCTCGCGCTCGACCCGTTCCCGCGCAGCCCGAATGCGGAAGCGGCGTTGAAGGCGGCCGGCGTGATCCGCGAGGACGAGGTCAAGCCGCTCGGCGCGCTGGCCGGGTTGAAGGGGTTGCTGGAGAAGAAATAGCGCTCAGCGGGGTCCGATCCCGGTCGCCAGCATGTCGGCAATCACATCGGCGATCGCTTCGGGGCTCTGGTCCTGCGCCCAGACGCCGTAGCGCAGGCCGAGAAAGACGTTGATCCCCATCAGCGCCCAGGCATGGACTTCGGACACGTCGCCGCGAACCTCGCCGCGCGCCGCGGCAGCCTTGAGCCGTGCCGCGATGCGCTCCGCCGTGGTCGCATAATGCCGGCGGAAACTTTCGGGATCGACGAATTCCGCTTCGTCGATGATGCGATACAATTCCTTGTGCCCGCGGACGAAGGCGATGAAGTCGCGCAGCCCGGCATGTTCCGCGGCGAGCTGGTTCGGCGCGGCGCGGATCCCGGGGGCGACGTGATCGCGAACCTGATCCGACATGTCGCGCACGAGCGCGCGGAACACCGCGTCCTTCGAATCGAAATAGGTGTAGAAGCTGCCCAGCGCGACCCCGGCGCGCCGCGTGATGCCGCTGACCGACGCGTCGTGGAAACCACGCTCGCCAAACTCCAGCGCCGCCGCATCGAGGATCGTCCGCATCGTCTTGCGCCCGCGTTCGGTCCGCGGCGTCTTGCCCGCCCCGGCGGCATCGGCGCTGCGCTCGCGCGGCGTTCCCGCAGCCAGCTCATGCGGCGATTCCGGCGATGGATCGGCCGCGTCGCCCGGCGCCGGCGTTGCAGATTCGCCACGTGGCCGCATTATTTCCTCTCCCCACGAACACCAAGTTGAAACCTGGTTCAGGTTTCATTATAGCGACCCCAGACGGCGCACAACCCGGCTTCGACCGGGGGCATCATGCAAGCGCCAACAGAGGGGATCATCACCATGTCACGCCGGGTATCCACGCGCACGCTGCTCAAGGCCAGTGCCGCGTTCGCCTTCGTCATCACCGCACTTCCCGCCGTCGCGCAGGATGCCGGCCCGGTACCGGCCGAGGCACCGGTCGATGCCGGCGTGATCGAGGAGGATCCTGGCGCGATCGTCGTCACCGCGCGCCGCCGCGAGGAACGGCTGATCGACGTTCCGGTCGCGATCACGGCCTTTACCGGCGCGCAGCTCGAGGCATCCGGCGCGCTGGATGTGACCGATCTCTCGAACGTCACGCCGAACGTCACGCTGGAAGTGTCGCGCGGTACGAATTCGACGCTTTCCGCCTTCATCCGCGGTGTCGGGCAGCAGGATCCGGTCGCGGGCTTCGAAGCGGGCGTCGGCATCTATCTCGACGATGTATATCTCAACCGCCCGCAGGCCGCCGTGCTCGATATCTACGACGTCGAACGGATCGAAGTGCTGCGCGGCCCGCAGGGTACCTTGTACGGGCGCAACACGATCGGCGGCGCGGTGAAATACGTCACGCGGCGGATCGGCGACACACCGACGCTCAACCTGCGCGCGAGCTATGGCAGCTACGATCAGGCGGACGGCGTGATCAGCGCCAGCACCCCGATCGGCGATAGCGGGTTCCGCATCGGCGGCGCGGTCGCCAAGCTGACGCGTGGCGGGTTCGGCAAGAACCTGACCACCGGCGAGGACAATTACAACAAGGACCTGTGGGGCGCGCGCGGCACGCTGCAATACGAGCCGAACAGCAGCGCGTTCTTCCGCCTGTCGGGCGACTATACCAAGGACAATAGCAACACGCGTGGCGGCCACCGGCTGATCGCGCCGCTGAACGGCACCAATTTTCCGGTGTTGAAGGATGTCTATGACAGCCAGGGTGCGTTGCTTGCGCCAAAGCAGTCGGTCGAGGCCTATGGCGGATCGCTGTTCGCCGAGGTCAAGCCGAGCGACTGGCTGACGTTCCGCTCGATCACCGGATACCGCAAGGACGACAGCGCGACGCCGATCGATTTCGATGCGCTGCCCGCCGTCGATGTCGACGTGCCGGCCTTCTACAACAACAAGCAGTTCAGCCAGGAAGTGCAGTTGCTGGTCGATACCGGGCCGCTCAACGCACTGGTCGGGCTGTATTATCTCGATGCGCAGGCGACGACGGTGTTCGACGTGCGGTTGCCCGCATCGTTGACCGCGCTGACGTTCGGCAACGTGCGGACGGATACCGTCGCGATCTTCGGCGATGCGACCTATGATATCACGCCGATGCTGAGCATCTCGGTCGGTGGGCGCTATACCTGGGATACGCGGCGGTCGCAGATCCAGCGTAACGTCTATGTCGGCGCCTCGCCCTATTTCGGCGGCACCAGCGCGCCGATCGTCCGCCAGACCGATTTCCGCGGCACCGCCGAATTCTCCAAGTTCACGCCGCGTGCATCGATCAGCTTCAAGCCGGCGCAGGATCATCTGTTGTATGCAAGCTATGCCAAGGGCTTCAAGGGCGGCGGGTTCGATCCGCGCGGCGTCGGCACCTCGGCCCCCGATCTGAACGGCAACGGTGTCGGTGGCGCGGGCGGCGACCAGCAGGATATCTACAACTTCCTGTCGTTCGACCCGGAAACCGTGGAAAGCTTCGAGATCGGCTACAAGGCGGCGATGTTCGACCGTCGCCTGACGCTCGCCGTGTCGGGCTTCCACGCCAAATATACCGATGTGCAGGTGCCGGGGTCGGCCGGGACGATCGTCGGCGGCATCCCGACCTTTGCCGGCATCACCACCAATGCCGGCAAGGCGCGGATCAACGGCGTCGAGGTGGAAGCCAATGCCACGCTGATCCGCGCGGCGGACGGGACGCGCCTGTCGGTCGCCGGCACGCTCGGCTATCTCGACGCGAAGTATCTGGAATTCATCGGCAACATCAACAATCTTCCGGTCGACGTAGCGAAGTTCCGCAAGTTCCAGAATACGCCCGATCTGACCGCCAGCGGCACGGTCGCGCTGTCCGCGCCGATCGGTCGCGGATCGGTCGATCTCAGCTCGACCGTGTCTTATCGCAGCGGCTCGCAGCAGTTCGAATTGCGTACGCCGGGGCTCGATCAGCCGGGCTTCGCCCTGCTCGATGCGAACATCGTCTACAATATCGACGAGCGCTTCTCGATCGGCGTGCACGGCAAGAACCTGACCAACAAGCGTTACATCGTTTCGGGCTACAACTTCCTGCGGCAGGACCCGCTGAGCGGCAATTACGTGCAGGCGAACGGCGTTACGCCGGGGTTGAACTCGACGCTCGGCAATACCGGCGTGCTGACGGCTTATTACGGCAATCCACGGCAGGTCTTCGCGACTATCAACGCGAAGTTCTGATCGCCGCAGCGGTGCGCGGGGCGCGCCGAGATAGACGTGGACGACCGGAGTGCGGGTCGTCATGACGGGGAAAGGCGCGCGGCATGCATCGCGCGCCTTTTCACAACGCCCGGGAGAGCCTGACGATGACGACCGCGCCGCCGACTGGCTCGCAGACCGGAGCCGGTGCCGCTTCGGAAACGTCCCGCTATCCTGCGGTGGTGCTCGCGATGCTGCTGCTGGTCTACACCTTCAACTTCCTCGACCGGCAGATTCTCGGCATTCTCGCCAAGCCGATCCAGGCGAGCCTGAACCTGTCCGACGGGCAGTTCGGCATGATCGGCGGCACGGCGTTCGCGATCCTCTATTCGGTGCTGGGCGTGCCGCTCGCTTTGCTTGCGGACAAGGTCGGCAAGACGCAGGTGATCGCGGGATCGCTGGTGGTGTGGAGTGGCTTCACCGCTTTGTGCGGCGCCGCGACCGGCTTCTGGTCGTTGTTCCTGTACCGGCTGGGCGTCGGCGTCGGCGAGGCGGGCGGTGTCGCGCCGTCCTATGCGCTGATCGCCGACTATTTCCCGGTCGAACGCCGCGCCCGCGCGCTGGCGATCTATTCGATGGGCATCCCGATCGGGCTTGGCTCGGGCGTGCTGCTGGGGGCGTATATCGCCGCGATGGTCAATTGGCAGTCCGCCTTCTTCACCGTCGGGATCGCCGGTATCGTCCTTGCGCCGGTGTTCCTGTACGTCGTGCGCGACAGGCCACGGCCGGTCGCCGCGCCCGACGCGGTCCATGTGCCGGTATTGTCGGTCATCCCGATCCTGATGAAGAAGCCGGCCTATTGGCTGCTGTCGATCGGCGCCGGATGTAGTTCGATGGCGGGCTATGGCCTGGCCTTGTGGGTGCCGAAGATCATCGCGGTGCATTATGGCTGGACCGCATCGGCCGACCTGATCAAGGTCGGGCAGTTCATGGCCGGGTTGCTGCTGATCGGCGGCACGACCGGCATCTTCCTGGGAGGCGTGCTGGCCGACCGGTTGGGGACGATCGACCGCGCCTGGTATGCGCGCATCCCCGCGATCGCCTGGCTGATCACCGCGCCGATGTTCATGCTCGGCCTGTTCACGCCGTATCCGATGCTCGCCTGGTTCCTGTTGCTGATCCCCAATGCGCTCAATACCTTGTGGCTCGGCCCGATCGTGACGGCGGCACAGCATCTGGCGCCCTCCCGGATGCGGGCGGGCGCGTCGGGGACGTTCCTGCTGGTCAACAACCTGCTTGGGCTGGGGCTCGGGCCGTGGCTGATGGGTGCGCTGTCGGATGCGCTGAAGCACAGTTATGGCGACGCATCGTTGCGCTATGCGGCGATCATCGGCGTCAGCCTGTATCTGGTGGCCGCCCTGCTCGCGCTGCTGGCGATCAAGCCGTTGCGGCGCGGATGGGTCGAGGCGGATAGCTGACGCCGCACGGGCGGCGTGAACGACTCCGCCGGTCGCAGGACAAATCGCCCCATTGGCACACCCGGGTGCACGCGCTATACGCGAACATAAGGGGGCCATGGGCAACTTGCAGACTGAAATTCTCTGGATCGCGCCGACCTGCGCCTTGCTGCTGGGCTATCTGCTCGGATCGATCCCGTTCGGCGTGATCCTGACGCGGATCGGCGGTGCCGGGGATTTGCGGTCGATCGGGTCGGGCAATATCGGCGCGACCAATGTGTTGCGGACCGGGCGCAAGGGCCTCGCTGCCGCGACCTTGCTGCTGGACGGCGCGAAGGGCTGGGCGGCCGTCATAATGTGTGAATATCTATGGCCGGGCACGGGGCCGCTGGCGGCGGCCGCCGCGTTTATCGGGCATCTGTATCCGGTGTGGCTGCGCTTCCACGGCGGCAAGGGCGTCGCGACGCTGATGGGCATCGTGCTGGCGCTGCATTGGCCGAGCGCGCTGATCTACGCCGTTCTGTGGCTCGGCCTGCTGGCCGCGTTGCGGATCTCGTCGGTCGCCGGGATGGTCGCGGCGGTGAGTGCGCCGGTCAGTGCGGCCTTGTTCGGGCGCTTCGACATCGTGTTCCTGCTGGTCGCGCTGGCCTTGCTGGTGCTGTGGAAGCATCGCGAGAATATCGACCGGCTGCTCGGCGGCACGGAGCCCAGGATCGGCCGCAAGGGTGGCTGAACGCGCCGCGGCGGACCACCAAGCCGTCGCGCGCCTCAGGTTGATCCGCACGCCCCAGATCGGGCCGGTGACCTATCGCCAGCTGATCGCGCGCTTCGGGAATGCCGGCGCTGCGCTCGACGCCTTGCCCGACCTGGCGCGGCGTGGTGGCGGCCGGGCGCTCGCGGTGGCGCCGGCCGCGCTCGCCGAACGCGAGATTGCGGCCGCGGCGCGGCTCGGCGCGCGGCATCTGTTCATCGACGACGAACTCTATCCGCCTCTGCTGGCCGAACTCGACGATGCACCTCCCGTGATGACCGTTCGCGGCAATGTCGCGCTGTTGCGCTGCACGGCGGTGGCGATGGTCGGCGCGCGCAATGCCTCCGCCGCCGCCTGCCGGTTCGCCCGCCAGCTCGCGTTCGAACTCGCCGACGATGGCGTGGCGGTCGTCTCCGGGCTCGCGCGTGGAGTCGATACGGCGGCGCATGTCGGGGCGGTCGGGCAGACCGGCGCGGGCGGCGGTACGATCGGCGTTATCGCGGGCGGGATCGACGTGATCTATCCGCCGGAAAATGCCGCCTTGCAGGAGCGTATCGCGGTCGAAGGGCTGCTGATCGCCGAACAGCCGCCCGGCACCGAGCCGCGCGCACGGCATTTCCCGTATCGCAACCGGATCATCGCCGGGCTGGCGGTCGGCACCGTGGTGGTCGAGGCGGCACCGCGCTCGGGATCGCTGATCACCGCGCGGCTGGCCGGGGAGGCGGGGCGTGAGGTGATGGCTGTACCGGGCTCTCCGCTGGATCCGCGCGCGCAAGGCTGTAACGGGCTGATCCGCGACGGTGCGATCCTGATCCAGTCGGCTGCCGACGTGATAGAAACGATCCGCCCGATCGACGCGCGCATGGTGCGAACGCCGCAAGGGGTCTTCACCGGCCCGCCGCCGCAGGATGCGAATGACGGCGAACGTCGCGACGTCATTTCGCTGCTTGGCCCGGTGGGGGTCGCGGTGGACGAACTGATCCGCCAGTCCGGGCTGGCCCCGGCGATCGTACAGACCGTGTTACTCGAACTGGAACTGGCCGGGCGGCTGGAACGGCATGCCGCGGGACGGGTAAGCCTGGTTTAGACGGTTTCTGATGCCGCCACACGCGAGAAAGTCCGTAACGCAGATCAAATTCCGGAACGCGGCCGCTTCGTGGGACATTTTGTCTAATCCCCGCCCGGGCGTCTTCGCGATAGGCCTGTCACATGGACGACACCCCGATTCCCGCACCGCAGTTCGGCTCCGACGGCGAGAAGTTCCGCTGGATATTCTCCTGCGGCTGGAAAGGGTTATGCCCGCGCTGCGGCAAAGGGGCGATGTTCAGGTCATGGTTGAAGGTCGCCGACCGCTGCACCGTCTGCAACCTCGACTATCGCTTCGCCGCACCCGACGACGGCCCGGCCTTCTTCTCGTTGTGCATCATTGCCTTCCCGCTCGCCTTCTTCATAGTATGGATCCAGGTAGCCTTCGACCCCGCGTGGTGGGTGCATCTATTCACTTCGCTGCCGGTGATGGTCCTGGGGACGCTCCTACCGCTGCGCCCGATCAAAGGCTGGCTGGTCGCCTCGCAATTCGTCAACCGCGCGCAGGAAGCCGGCACGCGCCACTTATGGTCGCAACTGCACGGAACGGGGGCAAATTCGAACGACTTCGACCAGTGAAGATTAGTCCGTCGCCGCCACGGGACGCCATTCGCGGCGGACCAGCCAGCTGATGATGGGTGAGCCGAGCGTCAGCATGAACAGGGCGAAGATCGGCTGGATCATGCCGACGACGAAGGTCAATACGCCGATGATCAACGGGATCCAGCTGGATCGGCGCATCATCCGCACGTCGGCCGGATCGGCATCGTCACGCCGCATCGCCGGGTTGGCGAGTGCGCTGATGATGAGCCAGCGGTTCATCGCGCCGACGAGCATGAGCCACCCGACATACAGCCCGATCCCGACGCGCAACTCGTTGTAATCGCTGAACACGGCGGTGGGGAACGGCATGAATGCAACCGCCATCAGGAATAGCAGGTTGATCCAGACGAGGCGGCGATCCACCGCGTTCAGCAAGCCCATCACGGTATGATGCCCGACCCAGAAGCGCCCGACGACGAGGAAGCTGACGACGAAGCCGATATATTTCGGCAGCAGGTCGAGCAGTGCCTGGCCCAGCATCGCGTCGCTGCGCACGTGGATTTCCGGGACATGGACTTCGATCACCAGCAGCGTCATGGCGATCGCGAAGACGGCGTCGGAGAAGAAGGTCATCCGTTCCAGTTGTTGATGCCCGCGACTATTAACGCTGTGAACCACGGCTGCTGCCCCCTATTGACCCAGCCCTATTGACGGGCCCCGCGCTGGCTTGCCACCCTCGCGCGTACACGTAAGGACATCGCACACCTCCATGCAGCTCGTCATCGTCGAATCGCCCGCCAAGGCGAAAACCATCGAAAAGTATCTCGGGAGCGATTACCGCGTTCTCGCGTCGTACGGCCATGTCCGCGACCTGCCGCCGAAGGACGGATCGGTGAATCCGGACGATGGCTTCGCGATGGAGTGGGAGAACTACGCCGACAAGTCGAAGCAGTTGAAGGCGATCACCGATCTCGCCAAGACCGCCGACCGCCTGATCCTGGCGACCGATCCCGATCGCGAGGGCGAAGCGATTTCGTGGCACGTCCGCGAAGTGCTGCGCGCGCGCAAGGCGTTGCCCAAGGAAGTCGAGCGCGTCACGTTCAACGCGATCACCAAGGCGACGGTGACGGCGGCGATGAAGGCGCCGCGCGAACTCGACGACGACCTGATCGATGCCTACCGCGCGCGCCGGGCGCTGGATTATCTCGTCGGCTTCACGCTGTCTCCGGTGCTGTGGCGCAAATTGCCGGGTGCGAAATCGGCCGGGCGCGTCCAATCCGTCGCGCTGCGGCTGATCGTCAGCCGCGAACGCGAGATCGAAGCGTTCCGGGCGCAGGAATATTGGACGGTGATCGCCGATCTGGAGCAGGACGGCACGCCGTTCCAGGCACGGCTCGTCTCGTTCGAAGGCAAGAAGCTCGATCGCCTTTCGATCGGCGAGGAAGGCACGGCCCTGCGCGCCAAGACGGCGGTCGAGGAAGGGCGCTTCTCGGTCCAATCGGTCGAGACGAAGCCGGCGATGCGCAACCCGCCCGCGCCGTTCACCACCTCGACCTTGCAGCAGGAAGCATCGCGCAAGCTCGGCTTCTCGGCCGACCACACGATGAGGATCGCGCAGGGTCTCTACGAGGACGGCGCGATCACCTATATGCGCACGGACGGCGTGCAGATGGATTCGAGCGCGATCTCGGCCGCGCGCCTCGCCGTCGCAAACCGCTACGATGCCAGCTACGTGCCGGACAAGCCGCGCCAATATACCTCCAAGGCGAAGAATGCGCAGGAAGCGCACGAAGCGATCCGCCCGACCGATTTCGGCAAGGACAAGGTCGGCGGTGGCGATCATGCCCGGCTGTACGAGCTGATCTGGAAACGCGCACTGGCGAGCCAGATGGCAAGCGCGCGGATGGAACGCACGACGGTCGAGCTGACCGACGGCAGCGGCCAAACCGGCCTGCGTGCGACCGGACAGGTCGTGTTGTTTCCCGGCTATCTTGCCTTGTACGAGGAAGGATCGGACGACAGCGAGGGCGAGGATGCCAGGCGCCTGCCCCGGCTGCGCGAGGGCGATGCGCCGGCGAAGAAGGCGGTCCATGCCGAACAACATTTCACCCAGCCGCCGCCGCGCTTCTCCGAAGCCAGTCTGGTCAAGCGGATGGAAGAACTGGGCATCGGGCGCCCATCGACCTACGCTTCGATCATCAAGACGCTAAAGGACCGCGCTTATGTGCGGGTCGAGAAGAACCGCTTTTTCGCCGAGGAAAGCGGGCGGCTGGTGACGGCGTTCCTCGAGCGCTTCTTCGAAAAGTACGTTGGTTACGACTATACCGCCGGGCTCGAGGACGAACTGGACGAGGTTTCCGGCGGGCGGGCGGAATGGCAGGCGGTGCTCGCGGCGTTCTGGCAGGATTTCAAGCCGCGGACGACCGAGGTGATGGAGCAGAAGCCGTCCGAGGTAACCGCGGCGCTCGACCTGTTCCTCGAGCCGTATCTCTTCCCGGCACAGGCCGATGGCGGCGACGCGCGCTTGTGTCCGAACTGCGGCCAGGGGCGGCTGGCGTTGCGCGGCGGCAAGTTCGGCGCGTTCGTCGCCTGCTCGAACTATCCGGAGTGCAAATATACGAGGCGTTTCGGGCAGGGCGGCGGCGAGGATGGCGGCGATGCCGGGCCGGAAACGCTGGGTAACGATCCCGAGACGGGGCTGCCGGTCGAACGCAAGTCCGGGCGGTTCGGGCCGTATATCCAGCTTGGCGAAGGCAAGGAGGCGAAACGCGCGTCGATCCCGAAGGATCTGCCCGGCGACCTCGACCTCGAATGGGC
>Ga0160428_1001643_pt1 | contig 16141 bp, 11 predicted proteins | sample SolpanmetagenomM_FD_108198 | JGI IMG/M metagenome (GOLD analysis project Ga0160428, IMG submission 108198) | Solar panel surface microbial communities from Lawrence Berkeley National Laboratory, California, USA - M | ecosystem: Engineered > Built environment > Solar panel > Unclassified ... | reverse complement strand
GGATCAGGCGGTTCGGCTTGGCGCGCGCCTCGATGACGTAGAGCTTGGACTCGTCCGGTGAGAAGGCCAGCCCGTTCGGACCCGCGAGCCCCGCCACTGCAAGGCTCGCCTGCCCGCTGGCCGGGTCGATCCGGTAGACGTTGCCGGGAAGCTCCGGTGCGGCCATCGACTCGTGCGGGTTCGGCCCGAAGGCCGGATCGGTGAACCAGACCGCGCCGTCGGAATGGCAGACCACGTCGTTGGGCGAGTTCAGCGGCTTGCCGTCGAACCGGTCCATCAGCGTGGTGATGGTGCCGTCGTGCTCGGTCCGGGTCACGCTGCGGGTCCTGTGCTGACAGGTGATCAGCCGGCCCTGCCGGTCGCGGGTGTTGCCGTTGGCGTAGTTCGACGGCTTGCGGAACACTGAGAGCGCGCCGGAGGCCTCCTCCCACTTCATGATCCGGTCGTTGACCACGTCGCTGAACAGCAGCGATCCCATGTCGCCGAACCAGACGGGCCCCTCGGCCCAGCGGAAGCCCGTGGCGACGCGCTCCACCGTCGCCGAGGCGAGGCGGTACCTGGCGAAGGCCGGATCGAGGATCTCGACGGCCGGGTCCGGCACCCGCTGCGACGGTTCCCAGCCCGCTCCGGCCGCCCGTGCAGCGCCGAGCACCGCCGCCCCGGCCAGCAAGCCCCTGCGCGCGATCGTCACCATGTAACCTCCCTGTGGTCTGGCCCGCCGCCCGTTGCCGACGTTTCCAGCCTGTCAGTGGATCTCGGGTTCGGGGATGCCGCCCGCGCCCTCGAGGAAGTCGAAGTCGCAACCCTCATGCGCCTGCCGCACGTGCTGGGCGAACAGGCGGTTGTATCCCCGCGGATAGGTCCGGTCCGGCGGGCGGAAGGTCTTCACGCGCTCCGCGATCTCGGCATCGTCGAGGTGCAGGTGGATGCGCCGTCCCGGCACGTCGACCGTGATCAGATCGCCGGTGCGCACGGCGCCGAGGGGCCCGCCCGCGGCGGATTCCGGCGACACGTGCAGGATGCAGGCGCCGTAGCTCGTCCCGCTCATCCGCGCGTCCGAGATGCGGACCATGTCGCGCACGCCCTGGCGGAGGAGCACCTTCGGGATCGGCAGCATGCCCCATTCCGGCATGCCGGGGCCGCCGATCGGGCCGGCGTTGCGCAGGATCATCACGTGGTCGGGGGTGACGTCGAGGGTCAGGTCGTTCACCGCCGCGCTCATCGCGTCGTAATCGTCGAAGACGAGCGCCGGACCGGTGTGCTGCAGGAAGCGCGGGTCGGCGGCCGGCGGCTTGATCACGCAGCCGTCGGGGGCGAGGTTGCCGTACAGGATCGCGGTGCCGCCGGTCGACACGATCGGCTGGTCGAGGGGGCGGATCACGTCGTCGTTGTAGACCCGGACGCCGGCGAGCCCGTCGCCGATCGTGCCGCCGGTGACCGAGCGGGCCTCGAGGTGGAGGAGGGGGGAGAGCCGCGCCATCAGCGCCCGGATGCCGCCGGCGATGTGGAAGTCCTCCATCAGCCACTGGCCCGAGGGCCGGAGGTTGGCGATCACCGGCACCCTCTGGGCGAAGTCGTCGAACTCGGTGAGCTTGACCGGGAGGCCGGCGCGGCCCGCCATGGCGACCAAGTGGATCATCGCGTTGGTGGAGCCGGCGAGCGCGTTGTGGACCACCAGGGCGTTGTCGATCGAGCGGCGGTCGAGGATGTCGGAGGGCTTCAGATCCTCCCAGATCATCGCGACGATCCGCCGGCCGCAGGCGCTGGCCATGCGGGGATGGTCGGCATCCGCCGCCGGGATCGAGGCCGAGCCCGGCAGGCACAGGCCCATCGCCTCGGTGATCGACGTCATGGTCGAGGCCGTGCCCATGGTCATGCAGGTGCCGGCCGAGCGGGCGATGCCGGCCTCCATGTCGTTCCATTCCTGCGTGGTGATGGTGCCGGCCTCCTTCTCGGCCCAGTACTTCCAGACGTCCGAGCCCGAGCCGAGGATCGTGCCGCCGGAATGCCCGCGCATCATCGGGCCAGCCGGCAGGAAGACCATCGGCAGGTTCATGGAGATGGCGCCCATCACGGTACCGGGCGTGGTCTTGTCGCAGCCGCCCATCAGCACCGCGCCATCGACCGGGTGCTGGCGCAGCAGTTCCTCGACCTCCATGGCGAGGAGGTTGCGGTAGAGCATCGTGGTCGGCTTGACGAAATTTTCCGACAGCGACAGCGCCGGCAGCTCGATCGGGAAGCCGCCCGCCTGCCAGACGCCGCGCTTCACGTGCTCGACGCGCTCGCGGAAGTGCTGATGGCAGGGGTTGATGTCGCTCCAGGTGTTGATGATGCCGACCACCGGCTTGTCGCTGAAGTCGGCGCGCTCGTAGCCCATCTGGAGCATCCGCGAGCGGTGGCCGAAGCTGCGCAGGTCGGTGGCGCCGAACCAGCGCTGGCTGCGCAGCTCGCCCAGGGTCTTCGTGCGCGCGGTCATGAGGGACTCACAGGTTCGGCCGCGAGGGACCGTCGGGAACGCCGCAGTGCTGGTCGGGCCCCGGGCTCAGCGGCCGGTCCGCTTCCGCCACGCGGCGAAGTCGGCGAGGCTCTGCTCGTCGGTGGCCGGATAGAGCCCGAGGATCGAGCGGCCCTTGCGGACCTCCTCGGTGACGAAATCCTCGTACGCCGTCATCTCGACGGCCTCGGCGGCGACCGCCTCGGCGATGTGGGCCGGGATGACCGCGACGCCGTCGCCGTCGCCCACGATCACGTCGCCGGGGAAGACCGGGGCGTCGCCGCAGCCGATCGGCACGTTGATGTCGATCGCCTGATGGACGGTGAGGTTCGTGGGCGCCGAGGGCCGCGCATGATAGCTCGGCATGTCGAGCGCCGCGATCTCGTCGGCATCGCGGAATCCGCCGTCGGTCACGAGGCCGGCGCAGCCCCGCACCATCAGCCGCGTCGCCAGGATCGAGCCCGCGGAGGCGGCGCGTGCGTCCTTCCGGCTGTCGATCACGAACACGGCGCCCGGCGGGCATTCCTCGACGGCCTTGCGCTGCGGGTGCGCCCGGTCGCGGAACACGGTGATGGGATTGAGGTCCTCGCGAGCCGGCATGTAGCGCAGGGTGTACGCCTCGCCGACCATCGTGCCGCCGCCCTTCCTCAGGGGCAGGACGCCCTGGATCATCTGGTTGCGGAAGCCGCGCTTGTACAGCGCGGTCATCAGGGTCGCGGTGCTGACGGTCTTCAGCTTGGCGCGCGTCTCAGGGGACAGCCCGGGCATCTGGTCTCCTCCCGATGGTCGTGTCGCCGGGAACCGGAGCGTCGCGGATCCGGCCCGAACGGACCTCTGGTCCCTGGGCGCCGACTGATATCTCAGGACTTGCATAGCACGCCGCGCGAAGCCATTGTCAACTCCAATGCACGCGGCCTACCGAGCGGCGGATCGATCTCTGAAACGGGCGAGAACTCTGTTGGCCAGCCCCAGACCTGTCACGGCTGAAGCGGACGGCGACGCCCTCGTGCCGAACCCGCGACCGCCGCGCTCCCTCGCGGAAACCGCCTACGACGCCATCGAGCAGATGATCATCAGCCGTCGGCTCGCCCCGGGCGCGATGGTGTCGGAGGGGGAACTCGCCGAGGAACTGGCCCTCGGGCGCACGCCGGTTCGCGAGGCGCTGGCACGGCTCAAGGCCATCGGCTTCGTCGAGGTCCACCCGCGCCGCGGCGTCCTCGTCACCCCCGTCGACATCATCAAGCACCTCGAACTCCTCGAGGTCCGCCGCCCGCTGGACGAGACCGTGGCCCGCTGCGTGATCGCGCGGGCCTCCGAGACGGACGTGGCGGCGCTCCACGCCTGCGCGACCGGCCTGATCGCGGCGGCCGGCGCCCGGGACCGCGAGGCGTATTTCCGGCTCAAGCGCGCGCTCCACGAGGCCCTCGTGGGGGCCGCCTACAACCCGACCCTGACCGGCACCATGGCGGCACTCCATGCCCAGTCCCGCCGCTTCTGGTACACCTACGAACCGACCGCGAGCTTCCTCGACTGCGCGCGCATCCACCTGGGGATCGTGGCGGCGATCGCGGCGCGGGATCCGGAGGCGGCGGTGACCGGGATCGGGACGCTGTTCGACTTTCTCGACCAGATGACCCGCAAGGCCCTCGACCGGCGGCCGCTGGTCTGACAGGTTGACGGCACAGGGCACGCCTTTATCCTCGTCTGAGATATCAGGCGCATTCCAGGCCGCGGGGCGTGATCGCGGCGGAGCGGTCCGTCATGGGATCCGGGCCCGGCAGACGCCAGGGAGAAACGGCTTGAACGCATCGCCCGCACGCACCGGCGCCCAGGTGCTCGTCGACCAGTTGCTCGCGCAGGGCGTGGAGCGCGTCACCTGCGTGCCCGGCGAGAGCTACCTCGCGGTGCTCGACGCCCTGCGCGACAGCGGCATCGACGTGCTGGTCTGCCGCCAGGAGGGCGGAGCCGCCATCATGGCGGAGGCCGCCGGCAAGCTCACCGGCCGGCCCGGCATCTGCTTCGTCACCCGCGGCCCCGGCGCCACCAACGCCTCGGCGGGCGTCCACATCGCCCGCCAGGATTCCACGCCGATGATCCTGTTCGTCGGGCAGATCGCCCGTCGGATGCGCGACCGCGAGGCCTTCCAGGAGGTCGATTACCGGCAGATGTTCGGCGGCGTCGCCAAGTGGGCGGTGGAGATCGACGAGGCGGCCCGCATCCCGGAGATCCTGGCCCGGGCCTTCCGGGTGGCGATGCAGGGTCGCCCGGGCCCCGTCGTGGTGGCGCTGCCCGAGGACATGCTCGACGACGTCGCCGCCGTGGCGGACGCGCCGCGCGTCGTCCCGGCCGCACCGGCCCCGTCGCCGGAGGACGCAGCGCGCCTCCGGGCGCTGCTGGCGGAGGCGCGGCGGCCGGTGGCGCTGCTCGGGGGCGCGCGCTGGACGCAGGATGCCGTCGCCGCGCTGGCGGCTTGGTCCGAGCGCCACGACGTGCCGGTGGCGGTCTCGTTCCGGCGGGCCCAGCTCTTCCCCGCGGACCATCCGAACTTCGCCGGTGAGCTCGGCATCGGTCCCAATCCCGCGCTGCTTGCCCGGATCAAGGACTCGGACCTTCTGCTGATGGTCGGCGGGCGCCTCTCCGAGATGCCGGCACAATCCTACGGCCTGCTCGGCATCCCAAATCCCGGCCTGCCGCTGGTCCACGTCCATCCCGACGCGGCGGAGCTCGGCCGGGTCTACCAGCCGGCGCTGGCGATCGAGGCGACGCCCGGGACCTTCTGCGCGGCCCTGCCGGATTTCGCGCCCACCGGCAGCGGGCGCGCCGCCGAGGCCCACGACGCCTACCGCGCGTGGTCCGAGACGCCGGAACCGAAGCCCGGAGCGTTCCAGTACGGCGAAGCCATCACGTGGTTGCGCGGGCGGCTCCCGTCCGACGCAGTGATCTGCAACGGCGCCGGCAACTTCGCCACCTGGATCCACCGCTACTACCGGTTCCGCGCCTTCGGCACGCAGCTCGCGCCGACGTCGGGCTCCATGGGCTACGGCCTGCCGGCCGCCGTGATGGCCAAACGCAGTCACCCCCACCGGATCGTCGTGGCGCTCGCGGGCGACGGCGACGTGATGATGACCGTCCAGGAATTCGCCACCGCGGTGCAGTACGGCGTCGCCATCGTCGTGGTCGTCCTCGACAACGGCATGTACGGCACGATCCGGATGCACCAGGAGCGCGAGTATCCCGGGCGCGTCTCGGCGACGGAGTTGCGCAACCCCGACTTCGCCGCCCTCGCCCGCGCCTGCGGCGGCCACGGCGAGCACGTGGAACGGACCGGGGATTTCGCCCCCGCCTTCGAGCGCTGCCTCGCCTCGGGCCTGCCCGCGATGATCCATTGCCGGGTCGATCCCGAGGCACTGACCCCGACCATGACCCTCGCGGCGATCCGCGAGAAGGCGCTCGACGCGCAGCGCGGTTGACCGCCATCGCGGGGCGCCGAGACGCTCCCCTATCACAGGATGAGGACATGCCCATGACCCTGCGCGGCGAGAACCTGATCGGCGCCGAGGCGCGGCGCGGCACCGAGGCGGCCTTCCGGGCCGTGGAGGCCGCCACGGGCGCGTCCCTGGAGCCCGACTTTCCGGGGGCGAGCCTCGCCGACCTCGACCGCGCCTGCGCGCTGGCGGAGCGTGCGTTCGATACCTACCGCGAGACCGACCCGGAGACCCGGGCCGGCTTCCTCGAAGCGATCGCCGCGAACATCCTGGAGATCGGCGACGATCTGGTCACCCGCTGCATGGCGGAGACCGGGCTGCCGCGCCCGCGGATCGAGGGCGAGCGCGCCCGGACCGCCGGCCAGCTGCGCCTGTTCGCCGGCGTGGTGCGCGCGGGCGGCTACGTCGAGGCCCGGATCGACCCGGCCCTGCCGGACCGCAAGCCGCTGCCGCGGCCCGACCTGCGCCTGCGGCGCATCGCGGTCGGCCCGGTGGCGGTGTTCGGGGCGTCGAACTTCCCGCTCGCCTTCTCGGTGGCGGGGGGCGACACGGCCTCGGCGCTGGCGGCGGGATGCCCGGTGGTCGTCAAGGCGCACCCGGCCCATCCCGGCACCTCCGAACTCGTCGGCCGGGCGGTGCAGAAGGCGGTCGCGTCCTGCGGCCTGCCGGACGGGACGTTCTCGCTGCTCTTCGATGCCGGCCAGTCCATCGGGCAGGCCCTGGTGGCCGATCCCCGCATCGCCGCCGTGGGCTTCACCGGCTCGCGCCGGGGCGGAACGGCCCTCATGGCGATCGCCGCCGGGCGCATGATGCCGATCCCGGTCTACGCCGAGATGAGCAGCATCAACCCGGTCCTGCTGTTTCCGGGGGCGCTCGCCGCGCGGGGCGCCGCGATCGGCACGGCGTTCGCGGCCTCGCTGACGCTGGGCGCCGGGCAGTTCTGCACCAACCCGGGCCTGATCCTGGCGGTGCCGGGGCCCGGCCTCGACGCCTTCCTGAAGGCGGCGACGGCGGCCCTCACCGAGAGCCCGGCCGCGACCATGCTGACGCCGGGCATCCAGCGCGCCTACCGCGAGGGCGTCGCCCGGGTGGCGGGCCACGCCGCCGTCACCCTCCTGGCCGAGGGCCCGGAGGGCGCGGCGGCGCAGGGCCGGGCCGCCCTGTTCGCCACCGATTCGGACGCGTTCCTGGCCGAACCCGTGCTGCAGGAGGAGATGTTCGGCGCCTCGGCCCTCGTCGTCCGCTGCCGCGACCTCGCCGCGATGCGGACCGTGCTCGAGCACCTGGAAGGTCAGCTCACGGCGTCGCTGCACCTCGCCCCCGAGGATCACGCCGCCGCGCGGGATCTCATGCCGCTCCTGGAGCGCCGGGTCGGGCGCATCCTGGTGGACGGGTTCGGCACCGGCGTCGAGGTGGCGCACGCCATGGTCCACGGCGGCCCCTACCCGGCCACCTCGGACGGGCGCACGACCTCGGTGGGCAGCCTCGCCATCGACCGGTTCCTGCGGCCGGTGAGCTACCAGGACGTCCCCGACGCCCTGTTGCCGGCGGCGCTGCAGGAAGCCAATCCGCTCAACCTTCCCCGGCGGATCGACGGCACGCTCGACCCGCGCTGAGGCGGGCACGCGGGCGGGCCGCCGGAAACGGCCCCGCTCGCGGCTCGGCCATCTTGCCAGCCCGCCCCCCGGCGTCTAGAGAGCCCCGGCCCACGGTGGGGCGTCGCCAAGTGGTAAGGCAGCGGTTTTTGGTACCGCCATTCCCAGGTTCGAATCCTGGCGCCCCAGCCAAGCCTTCCCGGGGTCGTCGATCCAATTGCAGGCGGCTCGCAGCCGCCGCGGGACTGGACCGCGCGTTCGTGCACCGAGCCGGTCTGCGGGGCGAAGGGCGACGCGCACGTGATCGCGAGCACGCGCGACAGCTGCCCTGTTCGGATACCCGTGATCGAAGCGCCCAGCGCGGTCGACACGGCGGATGGCGACAGCCCCGCGCGCCAAGCCGAGCCGGACGGTGGCGCCGCGTTCAACCATGACGGCCGGCGTCGTCCGCCCGGACCCCGGATCGGCTGGACGGCTCTCGGCTTGAGCCCGCTGGATACGGCTGGACGAAGAAGGTCCGCTTCGGGGCAGGCCTGGCGGAGGGGCCGACGGGCGCAGGCCGACCGACTTGGTAAAGAGGTCGGTTCCAGCCATTCTGTGCGCGATCGGGGCTGCCGTACCGGTTCGAGGGCTGCATGAAGCGACTGGACGTAGCGGTCATCGGCGGTTCGATCGCCGGACTGACCGCGGCTTGCCTGCTTGCGCGGAGCGGGCATGCCGTCTCGGTCTTCGAGCGGTCGGCGAGCGCACTCACGAGCCGCGGAGCGGGGATCGTCACGCATCCGGGTCTCCGGTCGGTGCTGGAGCGCTGCGGCAGCCCGGCCGCCGCGCGTGATCTCGGCGTGACGGTGGAGGGCCGCAGGGTGCTCGACCGGGACGGGCGCGTGATCGCGGAGCGCAGGCTGCCGCAGGTGCTCGCAGGCTGGGGGCGTCTCTACCGCCTGCTGCTGGACGCGCTGCCGCCGGACCGGATCCGCTTCGGCGCGGCGCTGGCCACGGTCGACCACCGGGAGGATCACGTCGTCGCGGGCTTCGCGGACGGTCACCGGATCACGGCCGATCTCCTGGTCGGAGCGGACGGGCAGTTCTCGACGGTGCGGAGCCAGTTCCTGCCCGCCGTGACGCCGGCCTATGCGGGGTACGTGGCATGGCGCGCGGTCGTGGATGAGGCGGCCCTCTCGCCCACCACCCGGTCGGCGATCGGCGGCCATTTCGCGTTCTGCCTGCCGCCGGGCGAGCAGATCCTCGGCTATCCGGTCTCAAGCCTCGAGGACGGGGACGCGGCGAGGAGGAGCTTCAACGCGGTCTGGTACAGGCCGACCCAGGAAACGGCGCTCAACGCGCTGCTGACCGATACCGGCGGCATCCGCCATGCCCTGTCCATCCCGCCGGGCCGGATCAAGGCGGAGGTGCTGGCGGCGATGCGCGCGGACGCGGAGCGGGTCCTGGCGCCGCCGTTCACCGAGGTCATGCTGCGTGCCGGCCAGCCGTTCCTGCAGGCGATCCTCGACATCGAGACGCCCACCATGATCCCGGCCCGCGGCGTCGCCCTGATCGGCGATGCCGCGTTCGTGGCCCGCCCCCATGTCGGGATGGGCGTGACCAAGGCCATGGAGGACGCGGCCGCCCTGGCGGAGGCCCTCGACGCGGCCGGCGGCGTCGTGGAGGCCGCCCTCGCCGCCTTCGACGGCCGCCGAAGGGCCTACGGCGCGGCCGTCGTGGCGCGGGGACGGGAACTCGGCGCGTACCTGCAGGCGCAGCAGCACGGCGCGGCCGAGCGGGCAGCCGCGGAGCGGTTCCGCAGTCCCGAGGCGGTGATGGCCGGGACGGCGGTCCCGCCGGACGAAATCCTCGTCTAGAGACACGTCCGATCGCGTCGCACACGGCGCGACACGAGAGGCGGCGGGTCGGTATCAGCCCCGTTCCGGTCGCGGCCCCCGAGCGTGCCGCAAGGCGGCCGGTACGGCCCTCAGGCGTGCTTCTCGGGTCGCGCCCAGCCCGGTCTCAGGCCGCGCTGCGCTCGGCCCCGGCGCGCATGGCGGCCGGGAGCGCGAGGGGCGGATTCGCGCTCGCCAGGAACTCGACGGTGGTGAAGATCAGCTCCGTGTCGCCGATATTGGCGAGGTCGTGGGTCATCGACTCGCCCGGCCCGAAGGACAGGTGCTGGATGTCGCCCGCGCGGTAATCGACCTCCGCGATCCGTCCGTCGCCGTAGTGCGAGCGGGCGCGCCCCGCGGTCACGGCCGTCCAGAAATAGTCGAGGACGTGCGTGTGGAAGCCGATGCGCGCGCCCGGCGCGAGGACGATGGTCCAGACCCGGCAGCGCGCGTCCTCCGAGAGGAGGCGGGTGCCGACGCAGCCGTTCCCGCGGGCCGCCGCGAATTCGCGGGCCAAGTCCGGCGGCAGCGCCGCCGATGCCGGTTGTGATCCCTGGGTCATGGCGTTCCTCCGGCCTGCGAGGCTAGCGCAGTTTCCGCGGAAGTCATCGTCGAAGCGGCCGGTTCCGCTGCCGCATCGACGCCGCCACCGCGCTTCTCGGAACATTCGGAGCCCGGCGCTACGGCCCGGCGGCCGCAGGCGCCGCCATCACCACCCGGCGGTGGGTCGCGAGCAGGCCCGGCAGGGCCGCGTCCAGCATCGCGGCCCGGACCGCGTCGCGGTCCGCGGTGCCGTCCATGCCGTAGACCCGCGAGCGCAGGCCGACATAGACCAGGGCGCCGTGGATGCCGAACAGGAGCTCGAACTCGTCCGCGGCGAGCGGCTGCGCCTCCGGGTCCGGCAGGTTGGATTCCGCCCGCATCCCGGCGAGCAGCGGCGCAAAGATGCGCGCGCGGACCATGCCGAGGTAGCGGCTGGGGAGATCGAAGCCCTTGAGACCCGCCGAGACGAAGATCCGCAGCCACGCGTAGTCGTCGATCCGGCGCTGGTAGTCGATCTCGAAGCGCCGGAAGCGTTCGAGGCAGGGGAGGGCGGTGTCGCGCACCGTCGCCTCCCAGCCGGGATCCCAGCGCCTGAGGTAGACCTCCTCGTAGATGCGCTCGATCAGCGACGCCTTGGTCGGGAAATAGCGGAACAGGAGCGGCTGCGTGATGCCGAGCCGGCGCGCGAGTTCGCGGGTGTGCCCGTCGAGCCCGACCTCCGCGAAGTAGGCGACCGCCCCCTCGACGATCTGGCGCTCGCGGGCCTCCGGGGTCAGCCGCCGGCCGATCTGGACGCTGTCTTCCCGGCCCGCCGGCCGCCTTGACGCCATCACGGATTCGCCTTCTATTGAGCGAACGATCAATAAGGGCCTCCAGCCTGTCCCATCGGGGCGGTCATGGGCAAGCCCATCGGGAGGATCAGGGCTTGAAGGCGCCCGACTTCGCCTACGCGCGGCCGGCCTCGCTCGACGCGGCGCTCGCCCTGCTCGCCGAGCACGGGGAGGACGCCGTTCCCCTCGCGGGCGGCCAGAGCCTCGTCACGGCCCTCAACATGCGGCTGTCCGCACCCGGTTTGCTCGTCGACCTCAACGCGATTCCCGAACTCGCCGGCGTCTCGGAGGACGAGGGCGTCGTGCGGATCGGCGCCATGACACGCCACCGCGACGTCGGCACGGCGGCCCTCGTCCGCGAACGCCTGCCGCTGCTCGCCGCCGCGCTGCCGCACATCGCCCATCCGGCGATCCGCAACCGCGGCACGATCGGCGGCTCGGTGGCGCTGGCCGACCCGGCCACCGAATGGCCCGCCTGCTGCCTCGCCGCCGGCGCCACGATCGTGGTGCGCGGCCCCGGGGCCGAGCGGCGCATCGCGGCGGACGCCTTCTTCCTCGGCCTCTACACGACGGCGCTGGAGCCCGGCGAGATCGTCACGGCGATCGAGTTTCCGGTACCAGGCGACGGCGCGGTCTGGGGCTTCGAGGAATTGTCCCGCCGCCACGGCGACTACGCCCTCGTGGGCCTCGCGGCGACCGGGCGGCGGTCCGCGGGCGGCCTGTCGGACCTGCGCCTCGCCTTCTTCGGGGTGGCCGACCGGCCGGTCCTGGCCCGCGCCGCGGCCGCGGCCATCGAGGCGGGAGACCTCACGGGCGCCCAGGCGGCGCTCGCCGACGAACTCGACCCGCCGGACGATCCGGCCACGCGGGCCGCGACGCGGCTCCACCTCGCCCGCGTCGTCCTCGGCCGCGTGGCCGGACGGATGCGCGACGGCACCGCGAAGGAGGAAACCTCCCATGGCGCCTGAGAGCCCGGACCGCGCGCACGCGGTCGCCTTCACGCTGAACGGCGAGGCCGTGCGGGCGCACGTCCCGGCCCGGATGCATCTTGGCGACCTGCTGCGCGAATCCTTCGGCCTCACGGGCGTGCATCTCGGCTGCGAGCACGGCGTGTGCGGCGCCTGCACGATCCTGGTGGACGGCCGGGCGGTGCGCGCCTGCCTGATGCTCGGCGTGCAGGCCGACGGCGCCACCGTCGAGACCGTGGAGGGCCTGACCGAGAGCGGCCGCATCCGGGATCTGCAGGACGCCTTCCACGCCCGCAACGCCCTGCAATGCGGCTACTGTACCCCCGGCATGCTGGTGACGGCCGCCGAGCTTCTGGAGGACGCGGACGCGGCGGCGTCGCGCGAGGAGATCCGCGCGGCGATCGCGGGCAATTACTGCCGCTGCACCGGCTACCACGCCATCGTCGACGCCATCGCGGCGACCGCCGAGGCGCGTCGGGATGGACCGAAGAATTCCCGCCGGGAGGCCGCCGAATGAGCGCGGACCTAAGCGGCCTCACCTTCCTCGACCGGCCGAACAGCTATATCGGCCGCTCGGTCCCGCGGCCGAACGCCCGGCGCCTTCTCGAGGGCCGAGGCGTCTACGTGGACGACGTGGCCGTCGCCCGCCTCGGCCATGTCGCCTTCCTGCGCAGCCCCCACGCCCACGCCCGCATCGTCGCGCTGGACACCGCGGACGCCAAGGCGATGCCCGGCGTGATCGCCGTGGTGACGGGGCCCGAGCTCGCCGCGGTCTGCACGCCCTGGGTCGGCGTGCTCGGCCACTTCAAAGGCCTGCGCTCGGCGCCCCAGCACGCCCTGGCCCTCGACCGGGTGACCTGGGTCGGCGAGCCGTTCTGCGCGGTCGTCGCCCGCAGCCGGGCCGAGGCCGAGGACGCGCTGGCGGCGATCATGGTCGAGTTCGACCCGCTTCCCGCCGTGGTCGACATGGAGACGGCGCTCGAGTCCGCGACGCCGCCGATCCACCCCGAACTGGGCGACAACCTCGCCTTCGAGCGCGTCCTCGACGTCGGCGACGTCGACGCGGCCTTCCGCGACGCGGCCGTGGTGGTCGAGGAGACCTTCCAGTTCGGCCGGCACACGGGCGTGTGCCTGGAGCCGCGGGCGATCCTGGCGGACTGGGCGGCGGCGGACGGGATGCTCACCGTCCACCACTCCTTCCAGGCGCCGCACATGATGCAGGACATCCTGTGCAAGCACCTCGCCCTGTCGGAGGGCGCCGTGCGGGTGATCTGCAAGGATGTCGGCGGCTCCTTCGGGATCAAGGTCCACATCTACCCCGACGAGATGGCGACCTGCGCCCTGGCGCTGATGCTGAAGCGCCCGGTCAAGTTCGTCGCCGACCGGCTGGAGAGCTTCCAGAGCGACATCCACGCCCGCGACCACCGGGTCACCGCGCGGATGGCCTTCTCGGCCGAGGGCGACATCCTCGCCCTCGACATGGACGACCTCACGGGCATCGGGCCCTACTCGGTCTACCCGCGCACCAGCGCGGTCGAGGCCAACCAGGTCGTCAACCTGACCGGCGGCCCCTACCGGCATCAGCATTACCGCGCCCGCGCCCGGGTCGTCCTCCAGAACAAGGCGCCGACCTGCCAGTACCGGGCGGTGGGCCACCCGATCGCCACGATGGTCGCCGAGGGGCTCGTCGATCTCGGCGCCGCCCGGCTCGGCCTCGACCCCTTCGCGGTGCGCGTGCGCAACGTCATCCCCGACGATGCCTATCCGTGCGCCGGGGTCTCGGGGATCAAGCTGGAGAAGCTGTCCCACCAGGCGGCGCTCGCCAAGCTCAGGGCGATGATGGACTACGACGGCCTGCGGGAAGAGCAGGCGCTCCTGCGCCAGCGGGGAATCCACCGGGGCATCGGGCTCGCGGCCTTCATCGAGATCACCAACCCGTCGGCGGCCTTCTACGGGGTCGGCGGCGCGCGCATCTCCGCCCAGGACGGCTGCACGATCCGGCTCGATCCCCAGGGCGGCGTCGTCGCGGCGGTCAGCGTCACCGAGCAGGGCCAGGGCACCGAGGGCATCATCGCGCAGATCGTGGCCACCGCCACGGGCGTGCCGATGGACCAAGTCCGGGTGATCTCGGGCGACACCCAGACGACCCCCTACGGCGGCGGCACCTGGGCGTCCCGCGGGGCCGGCATCGGCGGCGAGGCGGCGTGGCAGGCCGGCAAGGCCCTGCGCGGCAACGTCCTGGCGGTGGCGGGCGCGATCCTGCAGGCGGATCCCGGCAGCCTCGATATCCGTGACGGCGCCGTGGTGGACGCGGCCACCGGGACGGAGCGCATGCCGCTCTCGGAACTCGGCCGCATCGTCTACTTCCGCCCCGACACGCTGCCGCCGGGGGTGCAGCCGGAATTCGTTGCGACCCGGCACTACGTGCCGAAGGACTACCCCTTCGCGTTCACCAACGGCGTGCAGGCCTCCTACGTCGAGGTCGACACCGAGACGGGTTTCGTGCGGCTGCTCAAGCACTGGTGTGTCGAGGATTGCGGCACCGTCCTCAACCCGCTCCTCGTCGACGAGCAGATCCGCGGCGGCATTGTCCAGGGGATCGGCGGCGCCCTGTTCGAGCACTGCCTCTACGACGCGGAGGGCCAGTTGCTGAACGGGTCGATGGCCGACTACCTCGTGCCGATGGCCGGCGAGATGCCCGACATCGACGTCGCCCACGTGGTCTCGGCCACGGCCTCCTCGGAGATCGGCGCCAAGGGCGCGGGCGAGGCCGGCACGGCCGGCGCGCCGGCGGCGGTCGTCAACGCCATCAACGACGCCCTCGCGCCCCTCGGCGCGCGGGTCTCGCGCCAGCCGGTGACGCCGGACGTGGTGCTGGAGGCGCTGGGACTGATCTGAACTCGAGCACGGGCGTCTCCCCGGTCCCACCCTCGACCTCATCCTGAGGTGCGGCGGAGCCGCCTCGAAGGAGCCCTCCAGGGATCGCGCGGCCGGCTGGAAACCTCCTTCGAGGGCTCCCCGGCGCTCCGGCACCTCAGGATGCGGTTGAGGGTGGGATGGGGCGAGCACAGGTATCGACGAGAGACGGGGCACGGTCCGCTGAAGAGACCGGTCCCGACGAGGAAACGCCAACGGAGGGACGGGAATGGGAACGGTCTTCGACAGGCGCCGGCTGCTCCAGGGCAGCGCCGCCGCATCCGCGCTGGCGCTCGCCGCCCCGGCGCTCCTGCGCTCCGCCGCCGCGCAGGCCGGCCCGATCCGGGTCGGCTTCCCGGTGCCGCTCACCGGCGCCTTCGGGGCCGAGGCGAACGACCAGGTGCGCGCCGCCCAGCTCGCCATCAAGGAGTTCAACGAGGCCGGCGGCTTCCAGGGCCGCAACGCCGAGCTCCTCGTGCGCGACGACAAGCTCAACCCCGGCGAGGCCGCGACCCGGACCCTCGAGCTGATCGAGAAGGACAAGGTCAACTTCCTGGTCGGCGGCCTCTCGGCGGCCGTGACCCTGTCGACCAACAACGTCGCCCGCGAGCGCGGCGTCATCTACAACTCGATCAGCCAGTCCGACGCGATCAACGAGGCCAAGGATTTCGGCCGCACCACCTTCCACGAGGCCCTGAACCCGCACATGACCGCGGGGGCGGTCGGCCGCTACGTCTTCCCGAAATCCGGCAAGCGGGTCGCCTTCCTCAGCGCCGACTACGCCTACGGCCACGAGATGATGCGTGGCTTCAGGCGCGCCGGCGAGGCCTCGGGCATCGAGGTCGTGGCCGATATCCGCCACCCGATCGGCGCCTCCGACTACTCGGCCTTCCTGCCCCGGATCGCCGCGCTCAAGCCCGACGTGCTCTGCCTGTGCAATTTCGGCCGCGACCAGGTCGTGTCGATCCAGCAGGCCACCGAATTCGGCCTGAAGCGCAACACCAAGCTGGTGGCGCCCGTCCTCCTCTTCACCGCCCGCAAGGCCGGCGGCGACGCCTTCGACGGCGTGATCGGCGGCACCTCCTACTACTGGCGCCTGGAGGACAGCGTGCCCTCCGCCAAGGCGTTCAACGACCGGTTCCGCGCCGCCTACAACGGCGCCGTGCCCTCGGATTACGGGGCGCTGGGCTATGCCGGCGTCCGCTCGGTGCTGGAGGGCGTGAAGGCCGCCGGGTCGGTCGAGACCGACAAGGTCGTGGCCGCCATGGAAGCCCTGAGGGCGGATTTCTACAAGGGGCCGCAGAGCTTCCGGAAGTGCGACCACCAGTCGGTCCAGTCGGTCCTGATCGTCGAGGCGAAGTCGAAGGACCTGAAGACGCCGGACGACGTGTTCACGATCCTCGGCACCGAGGGGCCCGACGAGCGCTTCCTGC
>Ga0160428_1001642_pt1 | contig 16148 bp, 11 predicted proteins | sample SolpanmetagenomM_FD_108198 | JGI IMG/M metagenome (GOLD analysis project Ga0160428, IMG submission 108198) | Solar panel surface microbial communities from Lawrence Berkeley National Laboratory, California, USA - M | ecosystem: Engineered > Built environment > Solar panel > Unclassified ... | reverse complement strand
TGGCGTATGATGGGCGATCAAGACTGCGGGAAGAGTAGGTAGGAGAAAAAAAGCAGGGCTAGCGTTTGTACGAACCGTAGCTTGAGGCTAGATCAGTCTAAGTCGCTAGAATAGCTATCCCAGCGTGCACGGCAATCTATAGAAGCTATAAATACAGTATCTATATATTTTATATAAGCTAGCAACTCCTATAATAGCTAATACATATCAATAATCTGAAAAGCTTTTTAATAGAATATTAACTTTATATATATAAGCTAGGTGTTATGAACTATATATTATATATATATTATAGTAGATTATAGGTAAGTAGTAGAAGGCGGGTCATATAAAGTTCTTAGTTATACTTAGTATTACTTAATACTAAGTAACTACTAAGTAACTACTAAGTATATCTTATAGAAGCTATAGTCTTCTAATATATAGAAATACTAATAGATTTATATTCTATTATGTTTAACTCACTTATTTACTTTAGTATAGTTATAAATTCTATTCTTCTTTATAACTATAATTCTACTATCTATATATTATACTTAGTCCTTGAGAACTAATCCTTAAACTCTTTATTCTTATTAGTTAGAAAGCTTATGATACTAGGTACTATATAAATAGTAAGATTATATATATATCTATAGCTACTAGATATATCTTATTACTAATTTATAGTATTAGTAAGATAGAATAATTAAGCTTTCTTTTTCTCTATAGAAATTTCTAATTGAATAATAATATCAAATAAATATATCGTTAATAGACTTATATATATCCATATAATATAATTTAGATAATCTAAAATTAGATTTATATAAACAGCCTAGAATAGTATTCTATAAGACCTCATAGATATTTCTATTTATATATAATATTAAGGTATTTAATAGCTAAGAATTAAGTTCAAAAAACTTACTACTCTAATACTAACTATATAATCTTCATAATTATTCTACCTATCAAGGTTACTTAGCTTAAGTTTTGTGAATCGTTACACAAAGGCAGTCGAGTTGGAAAGATTCCAATTACATCACTCTTGGTGTAGTTATGAGTGCAGGCTGGGGTAACGTGCGCGCTAGGGTGGCTTATTCCATTGCGCTAAGGATCTTTCTCCACCAAAGACTTGACGCTAGCGCAATTTCGCACTGTAACAACACGCGCAGAGAAGCCTTACTTACCATTTACGAAACTCAGGTTGAACGTGGCATAGATCACCGCCGACGAGCGACACGTAGAAGCCTAGAGCTCTCGTTTGCCTCTTGATGCAACTCCAGTTGACTAGGCTGCCATTGCCCACCACTTTTGCGCTCATCCCCGATCGACTTAGATGATCACAACACGCACCAAAACAGACGGGAAAAAAAGGTCAACGAAAGGCGTGACCCTTACTCGATCCATACGTTGGGCTTTGACTCCATACCTGATTCGTTCGAGCATGTGAAAGTACAGGTCTACACCCTTCCGGTTCGACGACATTGTCAGACAAGGCCACTATCCTCTCTCTCGGGTGCTAAACTACAGCTTTCGAGCACCACGACCTTGTCCGATCCTTTGATCAAAGCAGAGCCAAGGCGGCCGCGTCAATGCGTTCGACTGTATAGTACCTCCCCCAGTCCTACGGCCGCGTAATCCGTAACGGTACCTTGTGGTGCGAAACCGGACTTACAGAGTCAATTCAAGGATCGTACGGAGTACGAGGGGCTGAATTGCGTACCCTCTTCTTTCCTGCTCGGTGCCCGGTCTGGCGACGTGATCCCGGAAAGACGTCGTGCTGACAACGCCCCGGGGCGCAGAGCTGCGAACAAGTGATACAGCTCCGCATTTCGTCGGGCTTCGGTTACTTGTTGTCGAACAGTAGAACGCTACGATTAACTTAGGTGGCGTCGTTCAACACCTACTATATGCAAGAACAAGGGGATGACATGATAATATCCTAAACATGGCGTCGAGGCTGGAGCAAAAGTCTTCATTCTGCAGGGCGCAAACCCTACGTGGCAGACACTAGCTAATGACAAGTGCATGGCAAGTTGAATCCTGTCTGGACAAGGGCTTCTCTCGAAAAGAATAAAAAGGGAAGGAAAGAGAACATAAGAGAAAACCAGTCCGCTGGGCCGTACAATATCTAGTGCAGCCCTCCTCGTTGCAGATCTAGAGCCCACCGTTTCTGGAGATAGATCTAGAGGTATGAGAGTGCTGCCGATGTAGTCTTTTGAGACGCATTTGGAGAGCTGTCACCCCGAGTCTCTTACCGAACTTGTTCTCGAATGCTTTAGCAATGGCCTTCCACGAACTTTCCTTCCACTTTCGATGTTCATAGATAAAACCGTTCTCCTCTTTTCACCCGTTCTCGTTTTTTTCGTACGTCTTGCCGTTGAGTGGGTTTCTTGTCTTGGTTTTTCGCTGAATGTGGAAGCGGTTTTGGAGCAATTGCTTTGTACTTGCGGCGAGTTGTGGCCTCCTGCTCAGGTTGAGTCCCTGCACAAGACTGCGAGCTCTCTGGCTGCTGAGCTATAAGTAACGGCGTGGCTGGCTCGTTTCGCAAGGCCTCCGGTCTGGGCGAGACCCCACTCTTCGCTGGCAAACCAGATGGCCACCATTGATTACATTGCGTCGCATTGCGTGAAAACCCCGCCAAAGGAATGCGTTCGCTCGGCCAGATCATTGCAGCCGACCCGTATGTGTACGATGAAGGATACAGATCAGTCAGGGGAGGCTGGCTGACACTGGGGCCATAGCACATCATCGAAGTGTCGCAAATTGTACCTTCAGGCATAAGCATGACGGTGACGATTAGATCTCTGGAGGTCCTGGTTGTCAGATACGACAACCGCTTGTGAAATGCAAACGGTCTTGATTTAAGTACCTGGCAACTGGCTATATGTGAATATGTATGTAGATCCTCATATGGTCACAAGTTGCATCTACGCCAACAGTCTCTAACAGTATATTTGGACACTCCGGTGATACTCGAGGGTCTCTTTGACTGTTGCCCCTGAGCTGCGGCCGCACCAACCAAGGGTTCTTACGCGACGAACACCCCGACTCCATCCGCGAGTAAATGGTCACCATGGGACGACGCTCGGCCTGCACATTGACCCGAGGATTGCAGTCCCGCAGTCTCAACTCTATTGACGTGGAAAGATAACGTGATGCTCACGTTACCCTGAACACCTCGCGACCAGAACTCGGAAAGTCTGGTCATGACCATTCTTCAGCATGCATCCACAAGGGCCGGAGTTTTGTCAGGGGAAAGAGAATGTCTTCCACGACTGAGCCGTAAGACGTGACGGCAGGTCTGAGCTGTGACTCGACGACTGGGCCGTCTCGGTCCGGAGCATCGCTCCGGCAATCATCATCTGCAGCGACGGCCACGCTGTGGGAGCATGTTGAAGAAGTGGACCCGGTTCCGAAAAGCTCGGCCAACGCGGATGAGATGACGTACTGATGTAGTTTTATGGTAGATCGTTCCATGTGAGCAACGTGCATCCTGTACAACTTGACAGGATCATCGTTCCTGCACTATCAAATGGAAGTATGTTAAGGTCAAGCGAGAACTGTGCTAGTGGCCTTTGCATCTTATTCCCACTGTTTGTTTCTAGCATTCATCAAACTTCAGGATCAACATGGAAACGCCAGACCTGATTTATCCACGCTCAATCCAGCTCTACCATTCAGATGACACGATCTCTCCGTTCCGGCACAGTGTGCCTGCCGCGACGGTCATGGCTGGTCCAGCGTGCCCATCGCTACAAAGGACAAACACCGTGGAAGAAATGCATTCCAAGAGGCCCGTGCATAACCTAGCGGTCAATGGTGGCGGCGCTACAGACTGCGTCGTCGCTGCAGGCAGCGGCTCGTTTGCCGATGTCGCAACAGTCGCTCTGGAAGCCCTCGGATCCCTAATTGAGGTACTTGCTCCTTCCGGTATGCTGCAGGACGTATCAGTCGCATGTATCTGGACGCCGGCTGTAGCAAGACTCACCAATCTTCGCTATCGCTAGTGCAAGATCCTAGCGCTTCCGTACTCATGTCAACATTCGCTCCTTCGCCTCTTTCCACGCTCAGCCCTGGATCGGGAAAATCCACGACTCCTTTTCCCGTAGTACATTCTCCCGGTATGTTGGCCGTGAACAGGCCAGGCAAGGACTGTGTGAAAGCATCATCGTCCGATCCGTTCGAAATGGTCACTGGAGCGCAGTTCATGTAGAACTCTCTGTTTCCGAGCTTGTTGAGCCAAGTCCAAGCCAACGTCGCGTCACCGTTCTTGAGTGAATGCGGCACAGGGACGCGGTAGTGTTTCAAGCACTCCGTATCGTGCGAGCTGTCACAGTATCTTGGATAATAGCGGCCATGGCCATCAGTGCTCGCAGCGCCGTACTCGAGATTGCCTGCAGCGGAAGCGGGACAGCCACCGATGATGCTGTGGATGACTTTCCACCTAGCTTTGTCGCTTGGTGGGGGCCGATCGTATGTGATCGAAAGCTGGCACGAGCCCCCTCCGTGAACGGCAGAGCCGGTGAAGTTGAGCAGCATAGGTGTACCCGCCACGAGGTGGGTGACCTGCTCGGCCGGAGGATATGCAGAGGCAGAGCTCCCGTACTGACAGGGAAACCGGGATGCTCCGCCTTCTCGATCAAGCGGACCAACCTGAAGGAGTGGCGGCTCCGTCAGACCGTAGGGAGTGGGCGTGTTCATCACTACGTGAGCGGTCGATAGATGAAGGAGCGTTGCAAACCGAACACACTTCGCGCCAGTCATCAAGCACTCTCGAACACCTCGGCGTCGTGGGGATGTGTAAGCACCAGCCTTCATGGCTGACTGAAGTGAGGGGCTTGTATGTACGAACTTGGTGCTCGCTGATGGTGATGGAGAAACTGGAAGGACATGAACAGAAGCAAAGGGAAGCCATGACCTTATGAGCGCATAAGCTGCTGCGTGATGGAGCTAATTAGAATCTGAGGATTTTGAGTGCCGCCAGTCAGTCGCAGGTGACGGCAATCCCGGAAAGTGAGATGTTGCCAACATCAACCACTTCAAAAGTGCTGCCGTGTGATAGGCACAGCGCGTGCGGCCCATGTAGCTCAAGCGGCGGCAAATCCTCACGGAAATACACGTGCGCAAGTCATTGCGTGCCTTATCCCGTGAGTGACTGATGAACCAGCTTCGTCGACCAACTTCAATCTCGAGCCCACACAAGTTCGATGCACGGGTTCTGCCAGCTTACGAAAGCGAGTCGTATCGAGTGGTTGTGATTTACAGCTAGGAACAGGCTCGTGTATTCCTCACATGCGATGTTCGGCCTGGCGCCACCATGGGGAGTGTTCACTGTTGTTTGCCAAATTCTTGTACCTGGTACCCTAGCTGTACGCTGTTGTCTTCGCATCGACAACAGCACGGTAAGTTAGGGCAGTGCTCGTGAGATAAAGTCCAAGGACTGGTCCAGATTTTCATAAGGCCGGCTCCGTAGCTGTCAGTCAGCCAGATCACGAACACAAAGTAAAGTCTGCAACGGTAGGACACGTCTCAAAGCTACTCGGTTAACGTCAAACTTGAACTAGTGAATGTCAGATTGCTTCAGATATGTACGGCGATATCCTGTATTATCCAATCGCTTCATCGCCAGGAAAGTCATATGCTTTCCAGCTTCACCTACGAGGCTACAACAACCATTTCCTCGGTCCTCCTGGCGCTCTCCCTCTATACTCATATCTCAAGGTAGAGGAGCATGTGGTCTCGTCAGAGACTTCGGTAAGCATCTCATGTTGAAGCATGAGTCGGTCGATACATTAGTGTCCGCGCTGAAGCGCAAAGGGTTGTCGGGATAGCAAGCAGATGCGCCGTGCAAATATGGACTCAAAGGTCGCGACGATTGCGCGTTTCAGTTGATTGTATCTTGATCATCGTCCTTCACTGTGGCGCTTCCTTTCTTTTCCCCCTTGTACCCGCAAGCATCTTTCGAAGTGCGTCACGCTGAGACCCTAAGACTTGCTGAGCGGATGATATCTCCGCTGCAATCTGTTTGCCTTTCGAGTTGTCCACTGTCTTAGATGACATAGACAATATTGTGTTGATCGTTTGCAAGTCTGCCATCTGCGTTGCGTTCAACGCATACTGCCCACCAAGAAGCTTCCGTTCGGCTCCGATTATACTCGCCATGGCCTTGACAAGTGGGAGATGAACGATCTCGTGCTTCGTGAACCATACCGAATGATCTGGGCCCACTTGCTTAGTATCGTAGAGGCGGTTAAGTGCTTCAGCACGTCGACGGGCTATCCGTAGAGGCTTCGTTGATGTTGGTGATGGCTCATGCTTAGAGATCCAATCAATATCCGGTAGCGGGTATCTGCCCGTGGTGTAAACGGCCCACGCTTCATATTCCTGCTCGCTCATCTCTCTGACAGCAATACTCATGGGGTTTCTCTCTTGTGTCTTAGACGCAGCAAACCTGGTTAAAAGAGCAATGCTTCCTCCGTGACGAACAGCATCTGCGAGCGCGGTCAACTTGTGTGCGACATCTGCAGCGGAATCTTCGCTTTGTGGAATTTGCAAGAAGTTCATTTGATTGTCGAGATCGATTCTCTGTTCTTCCACTGATGTTCAAGAAATCGATAGTGTTCTTCTCACGACGTAGCGTTGTAGAGGGCGAAACCGGAAAATCAGATAAGCCGACTCCCGGGGGGCTTTGTCGTCTTATTCGGATACACAAACTTTTAGGGTTCTCATAGGTCAAAGCGTATCTCAAAATCACCGCCGGACACTCTCTTCGTCCATCTTATCCATCTCTTTGCGTCAGGGTCACCATACATGGCGTCCGATCTGCGGAAGAAAGCAGCCATCCAGAGGGTCATGTCGCGTTAGTCTCGTCATCGGTGACTATGACGTTCGCTTTACGATTTTCGGGGCGTTTGCTAGCATTAGTGCAAAGCTATTGCGCTTCCCATCAGGCTTCCTTCCACCTTGGACTACGATGGCCTCCATCGTGTGCCGACCCGCTTTCACTCTCAACGTCCTCGTAAGCCGTGGCTTTTCCATACCGATCTAAGCTGACCTCACCCCTACAGTATTTGCACCGTCAGACGAGACGAAGACGAGCCAATGCAAGACAAGACAGAACAGAAGTTGCGGTAGCCGGGCCCACGAGCACTGCAATGGCGGGACACAAGCATCATCACAACACACGGCATCCGCGCTCACCCCGACGATACGTGGAGCAAGTATGTCGGTTTTGAGGAGGATTTGCGATACGTCAACTGGCTATCGGCGCCGGAAATGCTGCCATCGGTGGCTGCGCAAGCACGGCTGATGAGATGTGGATACGAGTCGCATGGGTTCGGAAAGGACGCCATACGACAAAAAGTGTCTACGGTTGCGGCGCGACTCGTAGCCGCCCTGATGCGGGAGAGAAGGGTACGCTATCTCGTCAACATGCTGAGTTGTAGCTTAACAAAGAATGCTTAGGAGGTCCGGCATCGACCCTTGATGTACATCGCTCACTGCTTCGGTGGGCTAGTGGTTCTTAAGATCCGAAAACGAGCAGTTGCCGTGAGCTCGCACGCTGAACGCTGGTAGGCCCTCCTCGAGGCGCAGCAGTTTCGAGATGACTGGCCCGGCCTGTTCGACTCAACCACCCGACTCGTGTCCTTTGGCACGCCTTTCCCGGGAGCGGAGGGGTGAAGCAGGCGGAGATGTTCGAGGCGGCACGGCGAGATTGCAAGGCGGATCATATAAAGGCGAGGCACTGGAAGTGCCAGAGCCAGGAACGAGATGCTCCAAGACGTGGTTAACCGATTCGGGAAGACACGATCGGAACGGGACAAGGCCAGAGATGCTTACTTTTACGAGTCAGAATCGACTAGATTCGGAGGGATAGTAGGCGGACAGGAGCGGGTGGTGAGCAGTGCTTCCTCCTTCGCTACCGTAGCTTTCTGAGCCGATAGCCAGTGGTTCTTCGTAAGAGAGAGTTCTGACTGTCTAGACCTTTCAGACTCCACAGCCAAGTAACTCGCTCTGGCGAACGCACCTTAACATGAAGACTTCAAAACGGTAAGGGATATTCTTAGCAAGATGGACGCTAAGAGCCCTACACTGATCCTAGCTCGGTCTCAATGTAAACATGCACCTGCTAGTCATCTGTCTGTAGCCGCTAGTTAGCTGTCCACTAATCTCAACCTAGAGACTGGTAAACAACAAGTGCCCTCTAGCCTGAAAGGTATCCCTTACATCCGTCATCACGTCGAGCGTGAGTCGTACACGCAAAGGCTCGGGGCTTACTTCTACACCCGAACCGGCAGAGAGTCCTTGTCGTGCACGGAACGGGCGGCATCGGCAAGACGCAGCTGCCAGTGGCATTCGCGCGGAAACACTAACACAGACACAGCGCGATGCTCTGGCTGGTCGGGTTATCAAGAGAATAACAGGAACAAAGCTTGGTCGACGTCGTGGCGCAGTCGCCGAGAGAGGAGTTGAGTGCAGGTGCCTTCGAAAGCCCTCCAACAGGAAAAGATCGATGCGAAAGCTATCGTAGAAGGGGTCACTCGATGGCTCCGTCTTCCGACGAACAAGCACTGGCTGCTCATCATCGATAATGTCGACCGCGACCCCCCGGGGTGAACTAAGGGATGATCAGGCGTTTGACTTGACTGAGTATTTGCCGTCAACGGACCATGGATACATGCTTGTGACAAGCCGGTCGTCAGAGGATTGGCAGACGTAGCAGGAAGTAAAATCTGGCAAACTCAACGAAGAGCAGTCAGAACTGAGGCTTGAGAAAACGACTTGCTAGCGAACGTCCTGCACTTCTGTCTCCCCAGAGGCGGCGTTGTGGATGCATGTGTCAAAACAAGCAGTACGACAAAACGAGCGACCCCAGCCTATGAATGATATCTTCACAACTCTCAAAAGGTCGTGCGACCTGCTCAGCATATCGTGGTCGCATATCGTGGTCGCACATTGAGGTGGTATGAGCGCTGATCTCGATGGCTGCCTTAGTGGACCGTCGTTGACATTTGGAGGTGCGAGTAAAGGCAGCCTTCTTGCTCTTCATAGTCAGAGTCCCTTTGCTACAACTAGGAGCAAACGATTTGTGCATCTCTCCTGAAGGCTGAGGCCTGAAATCGACGTCTAAAGAGTGTATGGATTGGACTGGAGCTTTTCTGTGGTTCAGACAGCGACAAGCGTCCAGACGGCGTGCAGCCAAGCCCGCGCACTCTACAGAAGCGTTGATACTCGCAGTCAAGCCAGCACTCGTGTTAGAGCAGAGAGAGACAGCTAAAGTGGCTTTCGGTGCCGTGACCGAAACCATCGGCAGCATGACCAAGACCGCCGTGATTTTCCTGAGTGCATACCGAAGTTTCTTTAGAGGAATAGCTGAAGAGCAGGACATATTGACTGCAACGTCGTAAACATATCAGGGAGAGCATGAGATGCCTGAAGATTGGGTTCGTCTCGGCACGGGGCGTTTCTCGCTACAAAGGGACGGACATTAATCAGGAGAGCTCGAGACTGCTAAGAACACGAGCGCGAGGTTTGCGGGCCAAAGCACGTCCAACTACGTGATAAGATTAGATAGCAGTCTTCATGCTGCCCTCGCTAACGCAATCTGGGAAGGCCAAAGCCAATTACCACGTCTCCTTACTCATCATGTAACTAATTTCGGTCACTGTCACAGGAAAACATGCTACCGTGTCCACAAGCAGAAAGTCCGTCCCAGCGCGCCCTGCGCGTTTGTTCCCTCGTCAGCCATGCAGCACCAGTGAACGCTCCCCGCCCTGCCGCACGACCCCCAGGTCAAGGCACGGTAGCGCAAGTCTATGCACTCACGCTGTCACCAGTCTGTCCTGCTTCTTCTGCTCCATTTGCTCCATCCGTCCTGTCAGTTCGGCTAACATCTTCGCAAACGAGGGCACCTGGTGGAGCTTGTCGTGGCCGGCGTCTCCATCCGAGTCGTAACCCGACTCGAAGAGAGGCTCGTCCTGCAAGCGAAGGCCTTTCATGGCGTCAGTCAGGACGCGCTCTTTTGTTTGGAGCTTCTGTCCCGACACACGGCACCACGCCCTCACGTTGTCCTTTGTAACGGCTACTGTCCAGACTTCATTGACATGACTCCGCTTTACCCATCTTGCGTTGGGTCCTCCCCTCTCGCCACCATGGATGAGGATGAAGTCGATCGGATCTCTCTTGTATGTGCGGCCCGGGCCTCTGTACACTCGAGCTATGCCGAGGATGGCACAGCTGGGCTGGTCGAGACCTTGCAGCCAGTCTTTGCCCGCAATGTCCATCTCCTCCTTGTCGGGGGATGACAGATAGTTCCTCAGAGCGCCCTTCTCAAGGAAGCTGGATGCTACAAGCTCGAACCAGGAAGTGTCGTTCTCGCCCGCTCTCTGGAGAAGCAAGCGATGACAGTCGTTCTTCCCTACTCGAAACGTCATCACACCGTTGATGGCCATGCGCTCGCCCTTGTGGTGCGCGTACCCTGTCTCGATCTTGACTCGCATAGCCCTCATGCCGTTCACCAGGACAGTCTTGGGTTGATGCACGTGGTCATCGTTGTCGTGATTCCATGTCTGGCCGCTACCACCACCGCCATTGTTGCGGTTGCCCCCACCACTTCCCCTTCCAACCCCGCCGCTGCCGCCAGCGCTGCCTTCTCCACCATCCTCTCGTTTTAATCCATCCTTGCGTACGTGGCGGGCTTGGGAGCCCGGGCTGTTCAGGAGCACTGCATCATCGAAAGCCCACTCCTTTGGGTAGCGTTTCTGATGCAGGAAGCCTTTCAGCACTGTTCGACCGCCTTCGATGCGTTTGCTCACACCCGGGACGTTGGACGTCGAGGACGCGTTGAGCACGCTCCTCAAGCTGGCGTAATGAGCCTTCAGCGTCTTGACGTCGATCAAGGAGTCGTTCTCTGGCCGTGCTTGGACCTTGTTGCTTTGCCGAATGAGAGCGTTGATCTTCTCGATCTCATTCTCGGCTTCTCTGAGCTTGACGTTCCTCTCGTCAGACATGTCCAGCTTCTTCTCGATCCTCTGCTCGCCGTTGCTGTCGAGCACAGGGTTGCCTTGATCATCGAACACGGCGCTGTCGACGTATATCTCGGAAGTCCTCGCAATGACCTCGAGCATGTCGGTTGCTTTAGTGTAATGGATCGCTTTGACGTTACGCGACGCTCCCTGTACCGGCACGGCCTCTGGTGGCTCATCAACCCACTTGCGCTCGTCTGCTGACCAGAAGTTCCTGGGTAAGGGTTGCCCTGGTTTCCACTCGCGCATTTGCCCGTGGTAGTGCTCGAAGTCATCCTCTAAGGCAGTCTTCCCCGCCGTTGCGAGGTCTTGTGTTGTCAGTCCAAGCACTGCGTGACAGGAGAATGTAGGACGCGAAACGTACGTTCATATACCTGCTCCCGCTCAGGCTTTCCGTCGAACCAGGCAAGCTCCTCATACGCCTCCCTCCAGCTCTCGGCTAGCCTAAGCGGCGCGGCGATATATTTGCGGTCAATGCCCATCGCGTCGCACGCGTCACCCTTACTCGAGCGCTCGGTAAGCTTACCGAGGCGGTTGGCAAGCTTTCGCGCCTGCTCTTCTAGCACTTTGTCGGCCTTCTCCTGCTCGTGCGCGTCTAGCATGTCTACATCCCGCCGCGAGCTGGACTCAGCGTTGTCTTCGTTCATGTCGGGACTGTGGTCTTGATCGGTTTTGCGCTTCTTCTGGGATTGGAAGGGGCTCATATCTCAATGTATCGAAATCTGCCTGTTCTATCTTTGAACGATACTAGAGGTATCAACACTCTCAAGTCGGTCAAGCAATCCCGTATCTCTCTTCATGCCGCACCGCTAGCTGCGAGCTTAAGTACAATGCTCATGAGAGTCTCGAAGCCTGCTAGAGAGTGGTCTAGACGAACGCTGATTCAAACATAGATCCAACGGGCGCTTAATACAGGCGAAGAGCATCGTGCAGCGCTTCGCGCACATCTACGTTATGCTGTGCCTTGCAAACTCGGCTGGCTGGTTGGGTGAGACGTGTAAGTGTTCCGAGCGATGATTCCCCACTGCAGAGCCGCTAAAAGTGAGTGCGATGTAGACTGCTCACGAAAGGGGAAACGGAGGAAGACATTGCTACGTTCCTTCGGCCAAAAGCCATTTCCATGGAGTGGAACAACGTTCAAGGTGGCAAAGACGACTGTTTGTACTGCACTGCAATCTCGCCCGCTTGTTGACGACTTTGGGCTGAGGTTTCCTCTGATGCGCCCAAAGCACATTGGCTGCTCCACAGTAGCGGCAACTCAAGAAGACGACGAAAGTCCCAGCCTTTGCAACATCATTGCCAGTGTGATCGGACACGCGTCTGGTCTAGATGAGCAGCATCCGTGAGCCGTGCGTTCTCTCCGACTGTTGAGGTGTCTAGATCGGGTCAACACGACGTTGCCATGCTCGTCATTCGCGGAGCTACAGTAGCAAGGCCCTCGAAGCTTCCGTGCCATCCTTTCGCGACTGCACACGGTGTCGTGTCGAGAGAAAAGTTTTGCAGAGCTTGGTGACATCTACCTCTCGTGGCGCGGGTAGGTCGGCAATGACATTGTTGCTCTGTACCTACGTCTGCGGCGTCGTACAGGCCTCCAGCTGCATAATGGATAGTAGGAACCTTGTAGCTTGGCTTCACGCACCATATGTAGTGGACAGACGACAACTACATTGGAGATTGCTTGTTTGGAGGGCCGCTTGGCCATCTTTGCACAAGGGCTGAGTCTACATCTTTACTGAAAACATGGTGATGAACGGCGTTGCGAGAGCCAGACAACTAGAATCTTCTCCCTACCTCACACAGCACGACTAGACTTGCGCTCGTACAGAGTCGTCACGTGCATAGCGCAGCAAAGCAGAAACACAGCGATCTGCACGTCTGCTTGTCTCTCACTTCTCCCCACCACCTCCATAAGACCAGAGATTGACAGCATCACAATCACAGTGTAAAGCGAAGCGAGGCCGATGAAAGTTCCTACGGCTTGCCAGTTGCTGTACCGCGGGGTCAGCTCTAACTCTGGTCCTGGCTAGAAGGTCCTGCTCACGTGCGGTAATCTTCTCTCACCAGCACGTTGACAACTTCGTCGTCCATAGATGCCTGTGCGAGTCAGATAACGTCGGAGTATTGAACAAGAGGGAACAGACCTTCGAGAAAGACGTGCACAATCGAATGCAAGCGGGATCCAGAGCTCTAACTAGGGTAGATACCTGACGGATTTTGGAGCAAGCGTAAGAGAATCGGCACGACGAGGCAAGTTCCCCGTCATATATAGCTTACCCTGCGGCACGGTAGCCAGTTACTCCGTACGACTGGACACAAGCACGAAGGGGGGGTAACGTGCACGTCAGCTCCGCCAATCCACCCTGCTGGCTTGTCGGCCAACCATCAAACGACCATCTCGTGACCCACCAGCCAAAACCCCGAGAGCGTGAAGATCTTCTGCTCAGGGTCACCGATAGGTCTTAGCAAGCAACAGACGGATCGCGAACGCGACTTCAAGCTCTGTCGCCTTGCGTTGCGACCTCGTAGCTGTCTCGTGTCGTAGCACGGTCGGCACGCCCGACATTAGTGACCTACCTCCAGCTCGTTGTAACGTGCATAGCCACTGCTTGGCGAGAGGCCCGACGTGCGCCTCACTCTTGAGTTAGATAGCAAGATGTGTTGGTTCCGAGTCAACGACCTACATCGACCCGGGACGGTGCAGTAGCCGCCCCCCTTCTGGATGCATGGAAGCAGTCCATCTAAAGCAATGACCTGAAGATACAACCTACGACAATGGACGATGTAGCAGCGGGGATAGCGGCTTTTAGTTCGAAGTGGCGGGACCTGAGCATACTGAGATCTGGTCTTGTTATGAACATTGCGGATAGAGGACGCCAAAGAAAAAGACTTATGAAAGCATAGATTCGGGTACTAAGCCACTTCGTTCAGATGAAGCAGCCTTGACCGGCGCACCGAGCAGGGAGCGACTTCGAGACACATTTTCGCTAGGTATATCTTGTCCGTTGTGACGAATCGCTCGGAGACTACGTAAATGTCAAAGCCACTCCTCACACCTATCGGCAATTTGAGCGTCCATGTTATATCAAACAGTTGGCTAATACGAATACTCTCCAAGAGAGGGTTGACTTGCCAAAGGAGAATTGAGGGCTCAATGTCAGTTTATCACGCCATCAACGTGAGTTGAACAACTAGCCGGCAGGATCGTCCTTCGTGCATGTTTCGCGACATCTGACAATTCGCATTGTTCGATTGCAACGACTGTGGCCGTGTTTCGTCCTTCCGTTGAAGTGGCCGGTCCAGCCTAGTAGCTTGGAGTGACTCCAAAGTCGTTGTCAAACGGCACGAATCCGTTCTGGACCCGGCGCCATCGCTAATGAGGTTCGCGCTCTAGCTCGATGCTATCTGCGTGCCAATACACTTGGGCAGTGGATGTTGGATCCTAACCTGGCCTCCTCCGAGTCCCATAGCGGACTTGATTGTCCGGATGATGCAGCAAAGCCTCAACGACCGCTTCTCTCCCACTTCTGACGGCATACCATAGCGGCGATCGACGTTCCACATCCGCCAGGTTGACGTCAACGTCAGAGCTTTGAAGTAGTAGTCGGACAGTGTTCTCCCGCCCGCTCTCCGCAGCCCAGGAGAGTGCCGTGCGGCCATCGTCATCGCACCGATTCGGATTGACATCTCGCCTTTCGAGGAGGAGCTCTGTGTTGCGGTGCTGGCCGTGCGCAGCAGCGTACATCAGCGGAGTCCGTAGTCGACAATCGGCAAGATCAGCTTGAACGATCTGATGTTCTGGCAGCAACGAAAGGATACCCTGGTGAGTTCCGGCTGCGGCGTAAGAGAGCGCAGTACGGCCTTCGTTCGTATCCCCGATATGCCGAGCGTTTACGTCGAGGTCATCCCTGCGAAGCAACAGCCTCACGACCTCTTTGTGTGCACCCCAGACTGCCCAGATCAACGCTGAGGGAAAGCCGTTGTCCTCGTGGTTCGGTCTGATCCCTGGCATTTGCAAGAGCAACTGCACCACAGCTTCGTGACCCTTCCGTGCGGCACATGGAAGGGGTGAAAGGCCACAGAAACAATGGCCGGTGGAGCAGTCCAAGTCCATGTCTGTCCGACACGACAGTCTCTCAACAATCGTCTCGTGTCCAGCACACGCCGCGAGTGCAAGTGCGTTCTGCAGAGATCCTGCCGCTCTCCTGCTACCGTGCTCTTGATCCCATGCCTTGAGTGCGATCACCAAGGTTCGCTCGTGTCCTGCACGGGCGGCCCATCCAATCACCTTAGACGTTTCTCGTCGATACAAAGGGACAATCAGGCGCTGGAACAAACCTTGACATGTTTGCGCAAGATTAATAGCATCTTGAAGGGGCAAGTGATTGGTGATCATCAACTGCAGTTCAGTCGGTAGATTCAGCAACATCCTTCCTGATCCTGTAATGGCTCCAGATCGTGTCGACTGAAGTTCTTGCATGGGAACATCCGTTCCTTGGAAGACGGAAGTTACCCTAGACGCTGGCCAGGCTACTTAGCCAGAATGCGAGTGCGAATATGAGGGGTCCACCTTCGACGGGCATCTCACCGTATCCGACAGGGACATTCCTACACTTTTAGCTGTCGCGACTTGCATAGTCGCTATCGAATATATGTGATGTCAGCACCGGCAACACTAGTGCTCCTCGAGGGACTCTGTATGATGTGTGTGCCTTGATGCAATGCGATCAGCTCAGCCTAGTACGCACACTGTCCGTAGTGATTGTGTAATGACATGAACAGCCACGTCCCAGGTTCTCGGATCCTAGCACAATGTTGGGTGCAAAGATGGGGTACCCAGCGGATTTATCTAATAGATTGCTCGCTTCGTCTTGGTCAGAACACATACGGTGGCAGGCGACACGGCCACAGGAGGTCCTACACCGTCTAGCCCATTCAAGCAAGCATGTTCGCCGCTTTAGCGGATCTGTCGTAAGACTGATCGAGAACCGACAAGCTGCCCAGCGGATGCTTTCGTCGCGCCACGGCTGCGGGTGGGTCTGCGACTCTTTCGACTGATCTGAAGTCTTTGCCAGCGCGAACGACGCTGTCCGAAACGTGGTGGAGGGTGTTGCGGTAAACGTGGTAAAGGCGCTGTGG
>Ga0160428_1001638_pt1 | contig 16163 bp, 11 predicted proteins | sample SolpanmetagenomM_FD_108198 | JGI IMG/M metagenome (GOLD analysis project Ga0160428, IMG submission 108198) | Solar panel surface microbial communities from Lawrence Berkeley National Laboratory, California, USA - M | ecosystem: Engineered > Built environment > Solar panel > Unclassified ... | reverse complement strand
CGTCGCCGCGCAGATTGTCGAGCATGGCCAGGAAGGCGCCGCGCACGGCGGCGGCGCGCCGCTCGGCAAGTGCAGGCGTCCGGCCGCCGATCGAGACGTTGATCAGCTTGGTCTGGTCCACTAGGTCCACCTTCGGCAGCGGGAACGTCTCGGGCGCCTCTTCGGCGAGCCGGGCGGCGGCAGCCTGCATGCGGTGACTGATGATCAGCTTCCGGTAGTTCTCGGTGGGGCTCATGTCCGGGCTCGAGAAGACCGAGTTGGTCGTGCTGCTGGCCGAGCCCACGCTGTCGAGCGTCATCGTCGTGGCCGTGCCCGGGCCGGGCAGCACCATGACGAAGGCGGAGGTGTAGAGGCGAGGGCTGAGCAGGACGTAAGCGGCGGCTATGGCCCATACCAGCAGGATGGCGCCGAGCGCCACGAGCACGTAGCGCTGTTTGCGGCTGGCGGCAGCGCCGCCCCGGGCGGCCCGGCGAAGCAGGCCGCGCAGCAGCCCGGGACCACGTCGCCGGCCACGGAGGCGGCCGATGGCCAGCATTCCACGATCCCCGGTCAGAGCTTGCTCATGGGGCCGGTGGCACCCTCGGTGATCGTCCGCACCACGTCGCGGATGTTGGTGACCACGCTGTCGTAGCAGGCCACTCCGTCGCCCGGCAGGATCACCGGGTTGTAGCCGTCGCGGTCGCTGCGCCGGACCAGCCGTTCGATCTCGCGCTCGACCACCTCGGTGCGGCCGGTCGCCGGGTTGGTCGAGATCAGCACCGCCCAGCGCCCGGCATTGGTGGACTGGATCCCGCCGATGCAGTTGCCTGAGATCAGCGCCTGCAGCAGGCGGGTGCCGTAGGGGAAAGTCGTTGCCTCGCGCCCGACGGCGGCACTGGCGTTGCTGGCAGCCGGCACCGTCAGATTGGAAATGAAGGCCCGCACCCCCGGCGGCGTGATGGGCGAGGGGCGGGCCAGCTCGGCCTGGAAGCAGTGCCGGCTTGGCACCTCCACCTGGTCGCCATCGGCGAGCAGGATGTCGTCCACCTCGTCACCGGTGATCATGCCGGCCATGTTCACCACCCGGCGCACCCCGGCGCGCGTGACGGCGACATGCTCCACGTCGGCGTCGGGGCGCACGCCGGCCGCACTCGCAAGCGCGTTGCTCAGCGCACGCCCGGGCGCATGGTCGCCGGCCGCACTGTCGCGCAGCGGGTCCCGGTCATTGGCGGATTTCTGGTTCACCACCACGCGGCCAGGCTGGAACACCGCGCCCGAGACGCGGATGCGGACCGCGCCGCGGTCCAGCAGGCGCAGCGTGGCGCGGGCGTGGCCGGCACGGAAGAAGCCGGTGGCGACCACGCGCCGTGACAGTTCCGCCTCGGCTTGCGCAACGCTCAGGCCGGTGATCCGGAGCGTGCCCAGCACATCCAGCGCCAGTGCGCCGGCGCTGTCCACCTTGTAGGTGCCGCTCGGCGCCTCGTTGCCCGGCAGGCTCAGCTGCACCACGTCGCCGGGGCTGAGCGGCATCTGCTCGTCGTTTATCGCTCCCCGTAGCGGGGCGGGCCGCAGCGACGCGCTGCAGCGGGCGGCGTTGGCGCGGTCGGGGTCGCCGGCCTGGGCGTCGGGGCTGTCCGGCATGTCGCGGCGCTCGGCCATGTAGGCATGGCTGCCATTCATGTCATAGCTGTTGGCGGGCTTGTTCCACGCCATGCCGCAGCCGGACAGGGCGAAGCAGGCTAGCAGGGCGGAGACGATGCGGCAGGCGGGCATGGCGGTGATTCCTGAGCGACGGAGTGGGGCTGCCCTGTCCGTTGCAAGGCCAGCGCCAGGCCCTGCCGGTTCAGAAGCGGGAACGATCGCAATCAGTTAACAACTCCACAACGAGGCGATTCGCATTCTGCAACCCAGGCGGGTTCGCATTCCGCAATTGCGGCCTCCCGGCTGATTCGCAGTTCGCCAAGGTGGACCGGCCGGCGCGGGCACCGGTCGGTCAGATCCAGCAACAGGCCGCGCCAGGCCGCGACCTTGCGATCCAGCTGGTTCTCGGTGGACCGGCGCGCGGCGGCGGCCATCGGCGCCAGGTCGCGCGCGGCCATCTGGTGGATCGCGGCAGCCAGCGCGGCCGGATCGTTCGGCGGCACCAGCTCCCCCCATGCCGGCGACATCTGCTCGACCAGCCCGTCGACGGCGGCGGCGATCACCGGCCGCCCCGCCGCCCGGGCCTCCAGCCCGACCAGCCCGAACGCCTCCCAGCGCGACGGAACCACCACGCAGTCGATCCCGGCCAGGAACCCGGCCGGCCCGTCGCAGGGTCCGTGCACCCGCACATGCGGCAGATCCGCCGCAGCCCGGCGCAGCACCGCCTCGTCCTCGCCATACCCGGCCAGATCGAGGCTTGCGACGTACGGCGGCACCATGTGCATCGCTGCGATCAGCAGGTCGAAGCCCTTTTGAGCCGTGTAGCGGCCATAGGCCCCGAGCCGGAGCGGGCCCGCATGGCGCCTGGCGGCCGGCAGCGCCTGCACCGCCTCCGTGCCGATGGCCTGGGGAATGGACAGCAGGTGCGGTGCCTGAGCCAGCCCGGCCTGCTGCAGCCAGGCGGCCTGGCCGTCGGACACGGCCACGACCCGGTCGGCCACGCGGAAGCATAGCCGCAAGAGGACGCGGAACCGGCTCCGCGCCCGGACCCGCTCCCGCTCGTAGGCCTCGGTGTAGGAATGCTCGACGATGATCAGCCTGCCGCGGCATCGCAGGCGCAGCGACAGCAGGAACAGCAGCTTCGCCCAGGACAGGGTGAAATCCACCACGACCACGTCGGCCACCAGCCGGGGCGCGATTCGCCAGGCGGTCGCCATCGTCTGTACCTCGGCGGCGAAGCCCGGACCCATGCGGCGCGTCAGGTCCGCGACCCCGCGGGTGACGCCGCCGACGTTCGGGTCGTCGATCAGATGCAGGACGGCGATCATGCCGAGGCACCGCCGGCCAGCGCCGGGTTCACGGTGCGCAGCAGCGCCGCCAGGCCCCGCTCCGGCAGCAGTCGCAGCGCCGCGCAGGCGGCCAGGGTCGAACCGGTCTTCAGCGGCTCGCCCAGCAGCAGCGACGGCCGCAGGGCGAGCGCCCGGGTGATCAGGTGCAGGGCCATGCCGCGGTCGCGCATGTGGAAGCTGCGACGGGCCAGGTAGCGCAGCTCGCGCGCCCTTGCCTCGTCGCCGTGGCGGGCGATGAAGCCGGGCGCATAGGCGCGCACGGTCTCGTAGACCTGCTCCCAGGAGTCCAGCTGCAGGATGACGTCCGAGGACAGGCTGGTGCGGTTGATGCGATAATCGGTGTAGCGGCCGGGCAGCCCGGCGAACTGCCAGCTTGTCTGCAACGCGAGCCGCATCCAGCACTCCACGTCCTCGGACCGGCGGAAGCGTTCGTCGAAGTACCAGCGGCCGGCGCCGTCGGGTGCGCGGAAGGCGATCTGTTCCAGCGCCTCGCGGCGGAACACCGGGATCGAGCCATTCAGGATGACCCGGCCGCAGAACACGTCTTGGGCCGTGACGCCCCGCCGCTTCGGCTCCTGCCGGATGCCCAGGGGCCGGCCGTCATCGTCCATCAGGTCGGCGCCGGCGTAGCTGATCCCCACGGCCGGGCGCGCACGCAGGTGTGCGACATGGCGTTCGAGCTTCTCGGGCTTCATCGCGTCATCGCTGTCGAGCAGGGCGACGAACTCGCCAATGGCGGCCGAGATCCCGGTGTTGCGCGCTCCGGCCAGCCCGCGGTTGGCCTGGCTGATGATGCGGATCCGCGGATCGGCGAAGCCGCGGCAGATCGCGACGCTGTCATCGGTGCCGCCGTCATCGACGATGATCAGCTCGAAATCCTGGAAGCTCTGGCTCAGCACGGAGGTGACCGCGTGGGCGACGGTGCGGGCCACGTTATAAACGGGCATGACCACGGAAACGGTGGGGGGCATGGTGGAACTCTCCTCGGGTTTGGGTTAGCGGGCGATCAGCGGGGCGATCAGGCGCGGCGGCAGCAGCAAGGCCGCCACGGCGCCCGCGACGGTCAGCAGCGTGCGGCGGCCGCCGCCGGACAGCAGCGCGCCCGGATGGGCGCGGAGCGCCGTCGCCAGATGTCGGAAGGCCACCCGCGCGGGCTGCCCGGTGCGGAGCGCGCGCCGGGCCAGGTAGCGGGCGAACAGGGCTCGCGCGCGGGGCTCGGCCCGGGTGAAGGCCGCGTGCGGCGTGTAGCCGCGGGCCCGCTCCATCACCGTGCGCCATCCGGCCTCCATGCGGTCGAGATCGGCCGACAGGCCGTGGGCCGACATCCGGTAGTGCACCAGCTCGGCATCGATGCCCGCGACCAGCCAGGGCGTGGTGGCCAGCACCCGCACGATGAACTCCTGGTCCTCGGCATGGGTGAGCAGCGGATCGAACCCGCCGAGGACGGCGAACAGGCTGCGCCGCACGGCGAGATTCGACGCCGTGCAGCAGGGGTTCTCCGCCATGGCATGCGCCAGGGCGACACGCGGAAGGTGGGCGGAGCTGCGGCCCGGCCGTTCCAGTGCGGCGTCGTAGAAGCGGATGCGCCCGAACGAGACGCCCACGGTCGGCGCGGCCCGGAAATGTCCGGCATAGGCGGCGAGCGCATCCGGCGCCCAGCGGTCGTCGGCATCGAGGAAGGCGATCCACTCGCCCCGGCCCGAGGCGGCGCCCAGATTGCGGGCCGCGGCAGGCCCGGCATTCACCTGCTGCAGGATCCGCGCGCGGGGGTCGTCCCCGATCGCCGTCCGGGCCGCGGCGGCGGTGCCGTCGGGCGACCCGTCATCGACGACGATCAGCTCAAGGTCGCGCCAGCTTTGCCTCAGCACGCTGGATATGGCGATGCCGATCGTGCGTTCGGCACGATAGGCGGGCATCACGATGGTGAAGCATGGGTGTCGGGTCACGTCGGGCTCCTGGCACGGTTGTCGGAGCAGCCGATACAAGGAGCGCGCCACGGTCTTTTCCGAAAATAGATCAATTAAAGCAACGAGGTAAGACGGAAGACCGACGAGGACACCCTCGTTCTTTGGCAAACCTTCGCGATTTCGGGCGCACGACCATCCCAATGTGCGACGCATGGCGGGACGCGTCCGTGCGTCTGCTGGAACGAGTGCATTCCTTTCAAATAGTTAACGGATTGGCACGTGAGATGCGGATGGCATGGCAGAAACCATCCCGCCCCGGAGATCAACATGCACTCGTCCCGTCCCTCCGCCCCGGATCATCTCACCCGGCGCTCCACGCCTGAGTTCACCTGGGAAGAGCAGCGCTCCTCGCCCGCCTGTGCCTGGCAGGACCGACGCTCCGCGAACGATTGCGGTTGGCAGCAGGCGGGCCGGGCGACCGCCGTCGCACCGGCCACCATCCGCCTGTTCGGCATTGACGTGATGACGGCCGAGCCCGGTCCGGCGCTGGACTGGCTCTGCGACCGTCTTGAAGCCCGTGTCCGCACGCGGGTGGCATTCTTAAACGCCCATTGCGTCAACATGGCCGCGTGCGATGCGCAGTATGGCCGTGCGCTGTCCACGGCGGACGTGGTGCTGCCGGATGGGTCCGGGCTCGCGATGGCGGCCCGCCTGCATAACCACAGTCTGGTCAATCTCAACGGCACCGACCTGGTGCCGGCCCTTAGCCAGCGCCTCGCGCGGTCTGGCGATTCCGTGTTCCTGCTCGGCGGGCGGCCCGGCGTGGCCGCCGCCGCGGCGGCACGCCTGCAGCAGGACTGCCCTGGCCTGCTGATCGCAGGTGTCCGTGACGGATATTTCGGGACGGACCAGGATGCGGCGGTGGTCGCGGGGATCAACGCCTCAGGCGCCACGGTGGTGCTGGTCGCGATGGGCGTGCCGATGCAGGACATATGGCTGGCCCGGATGCAGGAACAACTGTCGGCCCCGTTGCTGCTCGGCGTGGGCGGCCTGTTCGACTTCCTGTCGGGCCGCATCCCGCGCGCGCCGGCCACCCTCCGCCGGGTCGGCATGGAGTGGACCTGGCGGCTGTATCAGGAGCCTGCGCGCATGTGGCAACGCTATATCGTGGGCAACCCGGTGTTTCTGGCGCGCGCGGCCGCGGCGGCGCTCCGGGAGCGGGCGGCGATGCCGGCCGGGCTCGACCTGCTGGGCAAACGGCTGCTGGACCTGGCCGGCGCCGGGGCCGCCCTGCTGCTGGCCGCCCCGCTGCTGCTGCTCTGCATGGGATTGATCCGGCTGACCTCGCGTGGTCCCGCCTTGCTGCGCCAGACCCGCGTCGGCGAGGACGGCGTGCCGTTCACCATGTTCAAGTTGCGCTCGATGTACCTCGACGCCGCGGCCCGGCAGGTGGGCTTGATGCACGCCAACGAGCACGGCGCCGGCGGCCTGACCTTCAAGCTGCGGCGGGACCCGCGGGTCACCCCGTTGGGCCGCCTGCTCCGCCGGAGCTCGATCGACGAGCTGCCGCAGCTCTGGAACGTGCTGAGGGGCGACATGTCCCTCGTGGGGCCGCGGCCGCAGCTGCCGCACGAGGTCCGTCGCTACGCACCGGGCCACTACACGCGTCTGGCCGGCAAGCCCGGCCTGACCTGCCTTTGGCAGATTTCGGGCCGCGCAGAACTGGCCTTCGACCGGCAGTTCGAACTCGACGTGCGCTATCTTCAGAACCGCTCGCTGCTGGCGGATCTCGGGATTCTGCTGCGGACGATTCCGGCGGTGCTGCAGGCGCGCGGCGCATACTGAATTGCCGAATGAGGCTTAGCCGTTGCAGATTGCAAGCGTAACCATTGCAATCTGCAACGCTTATCCTGTTTTCGGCCTGGCACGCCGCGTGCGGTGTCCGGGTGTGACGAAGTGGAGCCAGGCCTTGAGCGATGATATGATGGACGTCGACTTCGATGAGCCGCCGGGGCGCGTGCTTCTCCTCGAAGCGAGCCCGACCATGCGGCTAATCATCGGAAGCCTGCTGCGGCGGTGGAACTTCGCCGTCGACGAGCACCGGGCGCCCGGGGCCGATTACGACCTGATGCTGGCCGCCCCTTCCGCCGGCGATGCGGCGCTCGACGCAGCCAGGCAGATCGCGCGCGCGGCCGGAGTGCCCTGGCTGGCACTGTTACCGGCGCACGGCACCGACTTGTCGGCGGATGCGGATGGCTGGGTGCAGAAGCCCATCGTCGCGGAGGCGTTGCACCACGCCGTGCGGCTCTGCCTGCGGCGCCGGTCCCGCACCCACCGACCGGACGGGCTCGACGTCGATGCGATCGCCACCTTGTGGGGCACGAGCCGGAATGCGACCTTTCTGCGGGTGTCGGAGGTGTTCATCGAGGAAATGGCGCAGCGCTTGTCCGGTCTCGCCGGTGCTCTCGCCATGATGGACCGCGACCTGCTCACGATCGAGGCCCACTCAATCGGCGGGGCCGCCGCCAATGTCGGCTGCGCCACCCTGTCGCACGCCGCGCGCGTGCTGGAGCACGAGGCAGCCGAGGCCGAGCCGCGCCGCCTGAGGTCGCTGGTCGGGCAGGTGCAAGCGGCAGCCGCCGCTGACCTGGCTGCGCTGCGAGCGCTGGTCGCAGGCGGCTGAGGTCCTATGAAGGAGCGTCGCACCATCCTGATCGTCGAGGACAGCGCATCGTTGGCGCTGACGTTCCAGGCGCATCTCGCCCCGCTCGGGCACGACCTCCTGTTCGCGGCGACCGGGGCGGCGGCCCTCGCGGCGCTGCGCGAGAATGCCGTCGACTGCATCCTGCTGGACCTGAAGCTGCCGGACATGGATGGGCTCGAGATCCTCGACGCCATGCAGCAGCGGACCGCGCCCCCCGCCGTGGTCGTGACCACCTCGAACGCGTCGCTGGCGACCGCCGTGCGGGCCGTCCGCGGCGGCGCCTTCGACTACCTGGTCAAGCCGTTCCAGCCGGCCCGCCTGGTCACCACGGTCGAGAACGCGCTGCTGACGGTGACGCTCAAGCGCGAGGTGGCGACCTTCAAACGGACGCTGCAATCGGGCGGCTTCGCCGACTTCATCGGGCAATCGCTCCCGATGCAGGCGATCTACCGGACCATCGAGGCCGCAGCCCCAAGCACGGCCAGCGTCCTCATCACCGGTGAGAGCGGCACCGGCAAGGAACTGGCGGCCGAGGCGCTTCATCGGCTCAGCCGCCGCGCGTCCCACGCCTTCGTCGCGTTGAACTGCGCCGCCATCCCGAAGGACCTGATGGAGAGCGTGATCTTCGGGCACGTGAAGGGCGCGTTCACCGGCGCCACGGCGGACCAGGAAGGTGCGGCAGCCCGGGCGGATGGCGGCACGATGTTCCTGGACGAGCTGGGCGTGATGGACCCCGGCCTGCAAACCAAGCTGCTGCGCTTCATCCAGACCGGAACCTACGAGCGCGTCGGCGAAGGCCGGCCGCGCAAGGTGGACATCCGCTTCGTCGCCGCGACCAACCGCGACCCGATGGAGGCGATCCGCACGGGACGGCTGCAGGAGGATCTCTACTACCGGCTCAATGTCGTGCCGATCGAGCTGCCGCCGTTGCGCGCCCGTGGCAAGGACATCCTGATGCTTGCCCAGCATTTCCTGCGCGAGTTCGCCGCGGTCGAGGGGCGTGCGTTCACGACCTTCAGCCCGGAGGTCGAGGCCCGCTTCCTCGGCTATGCCTGGCCAGGCAACGTCCGGCAGTTGCAGAACGTGGTCCGGAACGTCGTCATCTTGCATGACGGCTCGGTGGTGACCCCGGAGATGCTGCCCGCCATGGCCGGTATCGAACGCGCAATGCCGGCCGAGGTGACTCCGGGCGCAGCCGCCGCACCGCTTGCCACAACGTTTGCGTCCCTGCCGCGCCTCCCGGCCGGCGCCGACATGATCGAGCCTCTGGCGGCGGCGGAACAGCGTTACATCGAGAACGCGATCACCCTGTGTGACGGCAATCTCCAGCTCGCCGCCCGCAAGCTCGGCATCAGCCCCTCGACGATCTACCGAAAGAAGGAGATCTGGGAGCGGGAGGCGACCGGCTCAACCGGCTGAGTCCGCGGGCGCCGCCGACCGCCCGAGCCGGTCCAGGACCCCGGAGCGGTCCGGCGCCTGCGGCTGCCGGACCAGGTGATCGGCCAGCTCCGCCGCCGCAATCAGCCCGACGCTGCGGGCGGTGTCGGCCAGCCCGGCGGCCTCGGTCTGCAGCGCCCGCCACTCGCCCGCCGCCTCGGCTGCCCGCATGGCGGCGATCCGGGTCGCCGCCTCGCTCCGGAAGCTCGCCATGACCTCCGCCGCCGCCTCCGGCCCGATCATCGCGGTCATCGCGGTGAACGCATCCGTCCCGCTCGTAGGCTGGCCGCCCCGCACATCGGTTACCCGGCCCGGCATGGCGCGCTCGATGACGCGGGCCAGCTGCGTCGGGGTGAAGGGCTTGCCGAGGAAATCGTCCATCCCGGCTGCGAGGCATTCCGCCTGGTGATGGCGGAACACGTTCGCGGTGAGGGCGATGATCGGCAGGCGCGCGAAGCCTTCGCCCAGCTTGCGGATGGCCCTCGTGGCGGCGAGTCCGTCCATGACGGGCATCATCACGTCCATCAGCACGAGGTCGTAGGGTGCTGACTGCACCGCGTTGAGCGCTTCGACACCGGAGGTCACCGCATCGACACGGTGTCCGAGCATCTCCAGCCGGGTGACCGAGACGATCCGGTTCGTGAGGTTGTCCTCCGCGAGCAGGATGCGCAGGCGGCGCTCGCCGCGTGCCGCGGGAAGCGTGTTCGTCCCGCCCTGTTCATCCGCGCCGGCCGGGGCAGGGTTCGCATCGATGGCGAAGCCTGCGTTGAAGCGGAAGCTCGAGCCGGCCCCGGGGGCGCTGACGACCGTGATCTCGCCCCCCATGCGCTTGGCGAGCCGGGCGCTGATGGCCAGGCCGAGCCCTGTCCCCCCGGAGGTGCGCGACATCGAGTTGTCCACCTGAAAGAACCGTTCGAACAGGCGCGCCTGCGCTGCTGCCGGTATCCCGATCCCGGTGTCGCGGACGGTGAGGCTGATGCGGGCGAGGCCGTCGCTGCCGCCCCGATCGCCGGCCACCTCGATGTCCACCCCGCCGGCCATGGTGAACTTGATCGCGTTGCTGACCAGGTTGAGCACGATCTGCCGGAGGCGCCCGGCATCCCCAAGCAGGTACAAGGGCGTCGCCGGGTGGATCGTGGTGCGGAGATAGAGGCCTTTCTCGACCGCTTTCACCCGCATCAGGTCGATGGCGCTCTCCACCACCAGGCCCAGGTCGAAGCCCGCAGTCTCGAAGTCCATCCGGTGGGCTTCGAGCTTCGAGAAGTCCAGGATGTCGTCGATGATCTGCGTCAGGCTGTCCGCGGCCTGGCGCAAGGTCACGGCGAACCGGCGCTGCGTCATAGACAACTCGCTGTCGATCAGCAGCCCGGCCATGCCGATGACGCCGTTCATCGGCGTACGGATCTCGTGGCTCATCATCGCCAGGAAATCCGACTGCGCGCTCTTCGCCGCTTCGGCCGCGTCGCGCGCATCGGCCAGGGCGCGCTCGTTGCGCTTCCGCTCGGTGATGTCGGTGTAGGTGCGGACGGCGCCGCCGCCGTCCAGTTCCCGGGTGCGGACCTCCAGCACCATGCCGTTGCGCCGGGTGCGCTCGTAGGCCTCGGGGCCGATGCCGCCGCTGCGCGCAAGCGACTCGACGTCCGGTGCGCCGTCCTCTGTCGTGTCGAACTCGTGCTGCTCGATCTACCAGGCAAGGATGTCCACGAACCGCACCCCGCCGCCGCCCAACGCGGCGGGCAGGTCCAGCAGCTCCATGGCGCGGCGATTCATCACCGGCACGCGTCCCTGCGCGTCGATCATCATGATGCCCTGGCTCATATTCGCAAGCGTCGCCGCAAGTGCGCGTTGCGAGCGGGACTGGCTCTGGCCCAGACGGATCAGCAGCAGGCTGATCAGACCCACGATCAGCGTGATGCCGGTGCCGATCCCCAGGTATTGCAGGCGGTCGCGCTCATAGGCGGCAAACACCTCCTCCGTGGCCAGCCCGACGATGACGGCCAGCGGCACCTTGGGCACCAGGCGATACGACAGGAATCGCTCGACCCCGTCGAGCGCGCTTCTGCTCCGGTAGCGGCCCGCAGGGCCCCCGGCGCGGATGCGCGCCATCGCGGCGTCGGGCACGGCGGCGCCCACTGCCTTCTCGTTCGCGGGCGCGCGCGCCCGGATCACGCCGTCCAGCCCGATCAGGGTGATCGAGCCCTTGCCGATATCAAGAGATTCGTAGAACCGGGCGAAGTAGGTTGGGTCCAGTGAAACCACCAGCACGCCGGCGAACCGCCCGGTCGCGTCGAACAGCTTGCGGGTGAACTGGATCGACCATTTCTTGGAGATGCGGCCAAGGACGGGGGTGCTGACGAACAGGATATCCGCTGGGTCTGTCATGTGGACGCGGATGTGCTCGCGGTCCGCGAGATTGACCCCGGCGCTGGGCCCGAGGTTGCTGCCGATCATGATCCCGCTTGCATCGGTGATGGCGATCTGCAGCGTCAGTTCGTTGAGCACCTGATCGCCCGGCGCCAGGGCGGCGATGTCGAACCGGGCGGGATCGGCCCGATACAGCGCGCGGATGGTCAGCATGACCTGGTCGACCGCCTCGACGGTGCGGTTGATGCTCTCGCCGAAGCCGCGCGCCAGGTTGCCGGTGTCCTGCCAGGCGGACTGCTCGACCTGCGCGCGTTCCTGCGACAGGTGAACCCCGATCCCGACCCAGATCATCGCGATGAGGACAATGACCAGGCCTAGCTGGAACCAGATGGAGCGGGACAGACCCGGTGGAACGACGCCCTGTGCGGCGATAGGGGGCTGGATCATTGCGGTCAACCTTTGCGCCGGGGCAGGCGGCCCTGGATTGCGCTGGCTGAAGCTGTAACAGCCGATCGATCCCAATGCGAGATGAACCGCATCGTCGCCGAATGGGAGGGTGTCGTCCGCCTCGGTGTTGCGGAATGCGGCGGCACGTTGGCGCAAGGCGGGAGGTTGGTTCGGGTTTGCACGCCTAGACCTTTCGGAACAGGGGATTTCCATGGCTTTGTGGGGTGGCGCGTCTCTTGCTGGTTTCGTGCCAGGCCGCACCCGCGGCGTGCAGGAGCCCGGATGATGACGGTCGCAGCCACAAGGAGATACTGGTTCCCCGGCCTGCCGCGCTGGCCTGATGGCGGCCGGCTGCTGCGGAACCTGACCGCGATGGGCTTGTCCCAGCTTGCGGTGCGGGCCTCTCGCCTGGTGACGGTGCTGGTCCTGACCCGTCAGCTTCGCCCGGCCGACCTGGGTGCGGCGGCGATCGTACTCACCGTCTATGAACTGCTGGCGGTGTTCACCCGCAACGGGATCGCCGCCAAGGTCGTGCAGACGCCCGATGCCGACCTGCAGGCCGTGGCGCGCACGGCGCACTGGATGATCTGGGTGGTGTGCCTGGCACTGCTCGCGATCCAGGTGGTGATCGCGATGCCGGTGGCGCTGCTGTTTCATGACCCGTCGCTGGCGCTGCCGATCGCGCTGATGGGGCTGATCTACCTTGCAACACCGCTCTGCGCCCTGCAGACGGCGATGCTCCAGCGCGAAGGGCGCCTGGGCCGCATCGCACTGGTGGGCGGCGCGCAGGTGGTGACCGACAACCTGCTGAGCGCCGCCTTGGCCCTCGCCGGGCTGGGGCTCTGGGCGATCGTGCTGCCGAAGCTGCTGGTGGCGCCGCTCTGGGTGCTGAACCGCTGGGCGCATCCGTGGCGGTGTCAGGGACCCGTCACATTCCGCGGCTGGCAGGCCATCGCACGCTTCAGCCGCGGCGTGGTGGGGGTGGAGATGCTGGGCACGCTGCAGGCCAACATCGACACGGTGCTGGTGGGCGTGCTGCTGGGCGTCGACGCGGTGGGCCTCTACTACTTCGCCTTCAACGCCGGCCTGGGGATCACGCTTGGCTTCGTGAACGCCTTCGCGGCCGCGGTCTATCCGCACTTGTGCGCCGCCCGCGGCGACCAGGGCGCCCTGGCCGCCCGGTTCCGGCAGGCCAAGCTGCTGCTGGCCTGCACCATGGTGCCGCTCGTGCTGGCGCAGGTCGCGCTGGCCCCGCTCTACGTGCCGCTGCTGTATGGTGAGGCGTGGCGCGCCGCCATCCCCGTGATGATGATCATCTGTCTCTCGGCCCTGCCGCGTCCGTTCACCTCGGCCACGTCGCAGATGCTGGCGGCACTCGGCCGCACCGGCACCGACTTTGCGTGGCAGGCTGTGATGACCGTCGTCCTGATCGCCTCGCTTCTGGTCGGGGCGCAGCAAGGGATCATCGGCGTGGCGGTTGCGATCCTGTTCACCCAGGTCGTGGTCGGCGGCACGTTCTGTCTTGTCGCGCGTGCGCACGTGCCGCGACGCAGTTGAGCCGGCACGCTCGCTCGGAGGCTGTTCAGGCCGAGGCGGCTACAGTGCGTCGTGTTCCCTCCCTTGTTCGGGCGCCCGGTAACGGCGCAGGGTGCCGCCTCAATGATTGCCGCAAGAGCAAACGGGGGAGAGAACGGGATGGGACGCCGAGCCAGGATCTACGTGCTGATGTTCCTGTTGGCTGCGATCAACTACATCGACCGCTCGGCGCTCTCGGTCGCGGCCGCGCCGCTGGCGTCCGAGTTCCGGCTGAGCCCGGTGGAACTCGGCTACCTGTTCTCATCCTTTCTGTGGCTCTACGTGATCTGCCTGGTGCCGATGGGCTGGATCGTCGATCGGTTCGGCGCGCGGATCGTGAACGCTGTGGGCATCACCGTCTGGTCCGGCGCCACTGTCCTCACCGGGTTTGCCGGCAGCTTCGGCACCCTGCTTGCCACCCGCGTGCTGATGGGGGCGGGGGAGGCCACCACCTATCCCGCGGCCGGGCAGGTCGTGCGGCAATGGGTGCCGGCGCGGGAGCGGGCGCTGTTCACCACCATCTTCAACAGCGGCGCCTATTTCGGCCCGGCGGTCGGCAGCCTGGGCCTTGCAGCCCTCGTTGCCGCCGCCGGATGGCGGTCTGCCTTCTTTCTGTGCGGGGCGATCGGCTTCGTGTGGCTCGTCGCCTGGCTCGTCTGGTTCCGCAGGCCGGCCGATGCAGCGTGGCTCGGCGCGGCGGAACGCGACATGCTGATGCGGGACTGCGCCGTCTTGGAGCCCGGTGTCGCTGACCGCCCCACGCTCGGCCTCAAGGCTCTGCTGCGCGCGCCGGCGATGATCGGGCTCATGATCACGCAGGGCTGCGGGGTCTACACGCAATATCTGTTCCTGACCTGGTTGCCGACCTACCTGCAGGCCGAGCGCGGCATCTCCATGGCCAAGAGCGGCTGGCTGACGGCGCTGCCCTACTTCGGCGCCGTCGTCGTCACCGTGCTGCTCGGGCGGTTCAGCGACGCCCGCCTGTCGGCGGAGGCTGTGCGGTCCGGTGGCCGCCGCCGCATGGTGGCCGGCATGATGCTGGTCGCGTCCGTGATCCTGCTCGCGCCGCTGGTGACGAACGTGTATCTGATCCTGCTGCTGATCATGGTGTCGCTCAGCGGGGTGGCGACCACGATCGGGCTGAACATCGCGTTGCTGAGCGACCTGCTGCGCAGCGACCGGGATGCCGGGCAGGCCACCGGGTTACTGATCCTGGGCGGCAACGTGTTCGGCATTCTGGCCCCGGTGGTCACAGGCTATGTGGTCCAGTCCACCGGCCGCTACGATGCCGCCTTCGCCCTGGCGGGAGCGCTGCTGCTGCTTGGGGCGCTGTCTGCCCTGTTGCTGACCCGCCGGCCCATCGGCGGCTGAGAGGAGACCGATGTTCTTCCACCCGCCCCGCGACTTGCCCACCACCGTGTTCGCCCGCCTGCCGGACGAGCTGCGCCGGGACAACGCGGACAATGAGTGGGTACGCGCCCAGCCGGCGGGCAGCCCGGCGGACTCGCTGCTCGAAGGCCCGTCCTTCGATGCTGACGGCAATCTGTGGTGCGTCGACCTGCCCAACGGCCGCATCTACCGCATCGGTCCGGACGGGACCTTCACCGTCGTCGCGGAGTACGACGGCTGGCCGAACGGCCTGAAGTTCCACCGCGACGGCCGGGTGTTCATCGCCGACTACAAGCACGGCATCATGATGCTGGACCCGGTGTCCGGCGCGGTCAAACCCTACCTGGTGCGCGCCAACCTGGAGCGGTTCAAGGCGGTCAACGACCTGCATTTTGCCTTGAACGGCGACCTGTACTTCACGGACCAGGGCCAGACCGGACTGCACGACCCCACGGGGCGGCTGTTCCGGGTGAAGCCGGATGGCCGGGTCGAGTGCTTGCTCGACAACGTGCCGAGCCCGAACGGCCTGGTCATGAACCTGGCGGAGACGATGGTCTACCTCGCCGTGACCCGGGGCAATTGCGTGTGGCGGGTGCCGCTGCGCGCCGATGGCGGCTTGGCCAAGGTGGGTGTGTTCGTCCAGCTGTCCGGCGGCTGGGGCGGCCCGGACGGCCTGGCGCTGGACAGCGAGGGCAGGCTCGCCATTGCCCATGTCGGCATGGGATGCGTCTGGGTGGTCGATCAGTTCGGCGAGCCGGTCTACCGGGTCAGGAGCTGCGCCGGCATGCACACCACCAACGCCGCGTTCGGCGGTCCGAAGGGGCGGTCGCTGTTCATCACCGAGTCCGGGACCGGGAGCATTCTCAGGGCTGAACTGGACGTGCCCGGTAAGGCGATGTACGGGCCCGCGTCAAAGCTGCCTTGAACATCAGCAGCAGCTTGTACACTGCCATTCAATCGAGCGCTGCCTCTCGGTGAATAAAGTAAGTTGTTACAAATCGCTTGTTCTAGAATCGATTTGAACTTAGTGCCGGGGTTGCCATAAATCCTTAGTGTCTTATTGCCAAGTACTAGCCTCGGCATCTAAGCCTAGGTCCGCCAGCTGATCATGGAGGCCGCTTTACACAACGGCGGAACGCCCGGGCTGGCAGCAGGACGAGCGCGCACCGCGTGATCCCGTCCACCAGGTCGCTCGGCCTGGCCTTCATCCAAGGTGTCCGCTCGCAACGCACAAGCGCGGGCACTGCCGCAGAGGAGACTACGCATGCCTGATGGTGTCTCAACAACACACATCACGTTCGACGAAGAGTTCAACGACCTTTCCCTGTCCAGCGGCAGCGGCTCACGCTGGCTGACGCAGTTCCCCTACTG
>Ga0160428_1001637_pt1 | contig 16165 bp, 14 predicted proteins | sample SolpanmetagenomM_FD_108198 | JGI IMG/M metagenome (GOLD analysis project Ga0160428, IMG submission 108198) | Solar panel surface microbial communities from Lawrence Berkeley National Laboratory, California, USA - M | ecosystem: Engineered > Built environment > Solar panel > Unclassified ... | reverse complement strand
TTATCGGCGATCACCACTTCACCGGCCACGCCGCTCCGCTCGAGGTAGCCGAGCGCCTTGCGGATGCAAATCGCGAGCGTCTCGGCCTCGTTGAGACACGGCATCAATATCGTCAGTTCGAGGGGCATTGCCCTGACATCATCCATAACCACCCTCAATCCACCCGACTTACCTGAAGCTGCAACGATCGACCGCCGATCTGGCCGGCGACGCCGTAGCGTGTCTTTGCGGCGTGAACATGGTATGGGGCGCCGTCAAAACTTGAGCCGCCCACCTGATGCCCGTTACTCTCGATCCGGCCCGCCGCGAACAGATCCGCCGCTTCGTGCGCGATGGTGGCCTGCGCGAATTGGTGATGTTCCTCGTCATCGGTGGCAGCGGCGCGGTCGCCTACACGGCGTTGAACGTGTTCTTCACCAAGTCCGGCATCAGCCCGAGCCTGTCCATCGCGATCACCATCGCGCTGCTGATCCCACCCGTTTACGTTCTGCAACACCGCCTCACCTTCCGCTCCGGCCGAAATCATCTCTCGGCCTTCCCCCGCTATGTCGGCACTCAGCTCTTCGGCAACCTCATCGCGATTGCCGTAGCGCTCGCGGTTCCGGACCCGATCAAGGCCAATCCGATCACTGCGTTTGTCCTCATCTCGGCCATTGTCGCAGCAATTAATTACGGCATTCTAAAGTTTTGGGCCTTTCGTCACAGCCCCACTGCGGCCGGCTAACGCCGGATTAGGCCGCGCTCAGCCGCATCTCCGGCGTCCCGAGCCGAACCACGATCGGCCGATGATCGCTGTTGCTTCGATGCAGCGCATGCACGGGGCCGCAGATCAGCCCGCGGATCAGGCACCGATCGATCCGAAGTGGAATAACGTCGCCGGCCCGATGCGTATGTTCCCGCGGCCCCACGTCGCGGAACCCGCGCAGCATCGTCGGGCCCACCAGATTATAGTCGCCCAACACCGCCGCATGCTCCGGCAGCGACTCCGCCACCCGGCGCAATTGCCGCCGGTTCAACAACTGCCCATGTGACAGGTGTACGTTGGCCACCTTGAACTGGCCGACATCCACGATCTGGGAGACCCGGCGGAACATCGACCCCGCCGGCAGCGCGATCACCTCCGGCGGCGGCAGGTCCCGCGGGCTCCAGAATGCCAGGCCGTGGATGCGCCCAGGCTGCTGCACCCGATGATAGGTGCCGCCCAGGATCCGCGGCAGCTCGTCGATCCGCTTGGTCGCCTCCTGCATCAGCAGGAGTTCCGGCCGTTCCTGCCGCGCTAGCCGAACCACGTCGTCAAGCGTGGCTCCGGTCAGACGCAGGAGATTCCAACTGACGATCTTGATCATTGGTCCGCACACTGGTCAAAGCCGCATCCGCCTGCAAGCCGCTGCTCGATGACGTTATGTCCACATGGCCGTCGATGTCGCCGACCCGGTCGTCCGTCGGCGGTGGCGGCTTGCCGCTCCAAAGCCGGATCGCCCGAATCATCAGCGTCGCCGAAACCCAACTGCCCAGCATCGCCAGTGGAAACGTGACGACCAGGGGATATACGACGGCCAGCAACGACACCGCGAACAACAGCGCGCCGCCGATCGCCATCACCTTGGCTTCCGCCGGCCCCAGGGCACGATGGTTGGTGATCGCCGCACTCACGGTGCTGCCCAATCCCGCCGCTCCCGCCGCGATGCGACCCGGGCTTCCCCGCCGCGGTGCCGCGAACCTCGATGCGCCGGATCGCGGCCGCGGCTCGGCCGCCAGCACCCGCCGCCGCTCCAGCACGATCTCGGTCGCATGGTCGAGGTCCCGCTCGAACATGCTCTCCATCTGCCCGGCGAAGCTCGTGTCCTCGACGGCGATGTCGAGTTCCCAATTACCGGCCCAGCTCGCCAGGTTGAGGTTGGTCGACCCGATCCGCCCCCAGCGCCCATCCGCGACCGCCGTCTTGGCGTGCAACATCGGACCGTCCCACTCGTACACCCGCACCCCGGCTTCGAGCAGCGCCCGATAGCCCGCCCGCGACAGCGCCTTGGCCACCGGAATGTCCGACGCGCCCGGCACCAGCAGCCGAACGTCCACCCCGTCCTGCGCCGCGTCGATCAGCGCCTGGACATACGATGTCGTGCCCACGAAATAAGCGTCGGTCAGCCAGAGCCGCTCCCGCGCCACCGCCGCGATCAACTGGTCGAACCGGTACAGCCCCATCGTCGCCGGCTTGCTGCCAATGACCCGCAACGCGATGTCGCCGACCGCCTCCACCTCTGCCCCGCGTGCCACCGAAGGGATTGCCGGCCCACCGGCGAATTTCCACGTCTGTGCGAATGCCAGGTCGATATCGGCCACCGCCGGGCCTCGCACCTCAACGCCGGTATCGCGCCACGCCTGGATCTTGCGTGCGGCATCTCCCACCCAGACATCGCCCACGCACAGTCCGGCGACATAGCCGACGGTCCCGTCCACGCTCAGCGATTTCCGGTGGTTGCGGCTCAGCCAGCCGAACGGACTATCCAGCCGCGGCCGGTTGAATCCTCGCACCTCGCCGCCAGCCTGCCGCAACGGACGCCAGAAGCCCGGCTTCGTCTTGGTCAGGCACCCCATCCAGTCGTAAAGAACTCGAACGTCGACGCCTTCCTGCGCCTTGGCGACCAGTGCGTCGCGGAACCGCCGCCCGGTCGCGTCGCTGGTGATGATGTAGTTCTCGAAATGCACGGTGTGCCGCGCCTGCCCGATCGCCTCGAGCCACGCCGGATAGTTCTCCGCCCCGTTCTGCAACAGCCGCAGCGCATTGCCCTGAACCTGATGCGCCCCGGCCACGCGGGAGAACACGTGTTCCGCGGCAACCCGGGTCAGTTTCTTGCGGCTATCCATCGGCGGTTCGGGATCGCGCCGACTGGAGCCGACTACATCGCGCCGCATCCGGCGCGCCGTCCGGAACTTACGCAACGCGTCGACGAGGCGCCCCCGCCCAGGCTGTCCGCCACCCACACTCAACGCCTGATCCCCGTCCCTGACTCGACTTCATGTCGAGCCAACGGCCCGAGCACGGGCGGAGACTACCCGAGCCAGCCCGGATCTGCCTATGCCGTCCCGGGCGGCGCCTCGCGTGTCGCTAGGCTCAGCCGGGTTCGGACAGTCCGAACCCGGCGCCGGTCGCCTTGATGGCCGCCCATGTCTCCGCTTGCAACGGCACCCCGTCGCGCATGCGGTCGGCACGGGTCTCAGCTTCCTTCTGTCCCGGCACCATCACCGGAACACCGGTGACCACCGGGTCGCAGGCCTGGACATAGGCGGCATAATCCGCCGCCGTTTGAGCAAACCCGGACGCTCCGAAATGCCCGGGGTCCAGGTAGATGGACAGCATCCCGTTTACGATGCCGCCGCGCTTGCCACCCGTCAGCGGCCCTGCGGTCGGACTGCCGCACAGGCATCCCGCCAGGATTTCGCACATAAAGGCGATCCCGCTGCCCTTGTGGTCGCCGAACGCCCGTAGCGCGCCGGTGCCGTTGCCCGGGTCGCGGATCCGCGTGCCCTCGATCGGCCCATAGAAATCCGCCGGGTCGGACGACATCCGCCCGTCGCGCGTCACCAACGCGTCGGACGGGATCGGCTTGCCGCCATTGCTGGCGACCAGCACCTTGCCCTCGGCCACGATGCTGGTCGCCAGGTCCAGCAGCAGCGGCGGTCCGTCAGGCTGCGGCACCCCGATGCAGATCGGGTTGGTGCCGAAGCGCCGCTCCTTGCCGCCGAACGGCGCCACGATCTCGCCCTTGCCGACGTTGACGAAATGGATCGACACCAGTCCGGCCTCCACCGCCCGCTCCGCCCAGCCGCCGATCCGCCCGATATGCCCGGCATTGCGCAGCGCCACGACCGACAGCCCGGCCGCCTTCGCTTTGCCGATGCCGAGATCGACCGCCTGCTCGGCCACCGTCTGGCCCAATCCCTGCTGGCCGTCGACAACGGCGTGCGTCGCCGTCTCGTTCACCACCGTCATCGAGCGCCCCGCGAACACCAGCTCGTCCCGCAGCCAGTCGCAGTAGCGCGGCACGCGGATGATGCCGTGGCTGTCATGCCCGGTCAGGTTGGCCGATAGCAGGTGCCGCGTGGTCCGCTCCGCCTCTGGCGGCGCACATCCGGCGGCCTCGAAAATCTGCGCGATGAACGTCTGCAACGTTCCCAGCGGAACGGTAACCATCTCGCCCATTATGCCTCTCCTGCAATGTGACGCGCCGTGTCGCGATAGAATGCGTTGTCCGTCGGCGTGATCGTCATTTCCGCCACGCAGGTCCGCGCCGGCAGCCCGGCTGCGAATACCGCTGCCGCCGCGATATCCTCGGGTTGCACCATGATCTCGCGCTCCGCCTCCGTCGGTGGCCTCGGACGCTTGTCCAAGATCGGCGTCGCCACCTCCCCCGGGTTGATGCAGATCGAGCGGATGCCGTGAATGCCTTCCTCGGCGTTGATCGTCGCCGACATCGCCCGCGCCCCGTGCTTGGACGCCGTGTAGGCCGGCCCGGACACGCTGAAGATGCCGACCGCCGCATTGGAGACGATGTGGATCAGCATCCCGTCCCGCCGCTCCCGCATCGCCGGCAGCACCGCCAGTGAACAGAGAAACGGCCCCTTGAGGTTGACGTCGACGAGATGCCCCATGTCGACGGCCGAAAGCTCCCGCCATGCGCGTCGCGCCGTGTTGGTGCCCGCGTTGTTGATCAGGATCTCGACGTCCCCAATCGCTTCCGCCACCGCCCGGTGCGCGGCCGTCACCTCGTGCGCGTCGCTGACATCGGCCATCGCCAGGGTCGCGCTGCCGCCGGCGGCTTCCACCATCGCCTGCGTTTCCGCCAGCGTCTCCCGCGACCGCCCCGTCAATGCCAGGCGACAGCCTTCCCGTGCGAACGCCAACGCCAGTGCCCGCCCGATCCCCGTTCCCGCTCCGGTGATCCAGACGGAGCGGTCGGTGAGCCCGCGCGCGGAACTTTCCGCGTGCCCGCCGCTCAAACGACTTTTCCGGACGCGGTATCGATCAGGTGCATGTTGGCCATATCCGCCTGTAGTTGCAGCCCATCGCCAGGCTGCGCCGTGTTGTCCGGGCTGACGCGCGCGATGGCCGCCGTCGTGCCTTGAAAGAAATGCACCAGCGTCTCCATGCCCATCGGCTCGACCACGTCCACCGTCAGCTTGAATGGCGCCAAGCCGGGACGTCCCGGATCCAGCATGTCGGTCAAATGCTCCGGCCGCAGCCCGAGCAGCATCTCCTTGTTGCCATGCGGCGCATAGCGCGCCCGGCGCGCCGCCGGGATCGGCAGCGTCTGCCCATCCTCGAGCCGGACGGCGAGACTGCCCTCATCGCCAACCAGACGCACCGGCATGAAATTCATCGCCGGGCTGCCGATGAAGCCGGCCACGAACTTGGTCGCCGGGTGATGATACAGCTCCTGCGGCGGCCCCACCTGCTCGATGATCCCGCCATTCATCACCACGACCCGGTCGGCCAGCGTCATCGCCTCGACCTGGTCATGCGTCACGTACACCGTGGTGGTCGGCACCAGTTGGTGGACCTTCTTGATCTCGGTCCGCATCTGCACGCGCAGCTTGGCATCCAGGTTCGACAACGGTTCGTCGAACAGGAACACCTTTGGGTTGCGCACGATGGCGCGCCCCATCGCCACGCGCTGCCGTTGCCCGCCGGATAGCGCCTTCGGCTTGCGCTCGAGCAGTGGCACCAAGTCCAGCATCCGCGCCGCCTCGTCCACGCGCTTGCTGATCTCCGCCTTCGGAAACTTCCGCAGCTTCAACCCGAACGCCATGTTCTCGCGCACAGACATGTGCGGATAAAGCGCATAATTCTGGAACACCATCGCGATGTCGCGGTCGCGCGGCGGCACGTCGTTGACGACCGTGCCGCCGATCCTGATCTCGCCGCCGCTGATCTCCTCCAGCCCGGCGATCATCCGCAACGTCGTCGACTTGCCGCATCCCGACGGCCCGACCAGCACCACGAACTCATGGTCCGCGATCTCGAGGTCGATCCCGCGCACGGCCTGGACGCCGCCCTCATAGGCTTTGACAACCTTGCGGACAGAAACTCCTGCCACGGCACGTCTCCTCGATTTTGCGACGGAGTGTGCCGACCCGGCAGGAGTCACACAAGGCTTGGCGAAAGAAGCCTTAGTGGCTGAGGCTCTTCTCGATTTCCTTGAGCGAGTTGTTTGTGAGGTCCTTCGACAGCGAGAACGCGATCGACCCCTCCAGCGGCTTGTGCATGGCATCACGCATCTCACCCAGCGTCTTGGGATCGGCGACCAGCACCATCTCCTTGAACGCGTGCTCGTCATGCATGGAGGTCAGCAGCTTGGTGAGGTTCTTGGCGAACGTCGCCTCCTCGGTCTGCTCCGGGCTCTGCTCGGCCGGGCGGGCGCCGGACGGCCCCTGTGTCAGCGTCGACGGTTCGACCCGGCGTTCTTCCTTCAACTGAAGCTCGCTGCCGGTGCCGGTGTTGCGGAACAGGATCGCCTTGCCGCCATCGGCAACGACGACCAACGCATTGGCGGGAACGATTTTCTCTTTGGACATAGGCTTACTCCGAAATTTCGATGGCCGTTGGGCAAGGCACTCTGACGCGCCGAATGCTCCGAGGTTGCAAGTGGTTATCAGCCGCGCGGTGCCGCACTGCCCGTGACAGCGGCCGGGCCACCCTTCTGCGCGTCGTCGATCAGGTGTGCGGCGTCGTCCGGCAGCAGGAAACGCTGCTGCACCAGGCGTGCCGCCGCATTGCGGACCGCCGAAACGTACGCCTCGCCATTATTGCCCGCCGACCCGTAGCGTTCCTCAATCGACAGCCGCGGATCGCCCACCGCCTCGCGTGCGGCCTTAGTCGGCGCAAACGGGATGAAGCTGCCCTGCAGGTTACACATCCCGCCCTCGAAGCGATCGGCTCGGCCGACGTTCCACCCGGTATAGGTGCCGACCGGAACCTGCGCGAACACGGAGCGGATGCCGCCGATGTCGTTGCCGTCCTGGTCCACCTGCGGCTCCAGGATGCCATAGCTGGCCGTGCCCACGCGCGGCGGCTCGACCGTGATGATGCCGCTCTCATCCTGCGGCTTGAACTCCGGCCCGAAATCGAGCGGATGCAGCGTATCGTACACCCGGCTGGTCACCGTCGCCGGCCGCTTCACCCCGCCATACTCGTTGGCCGGGATCGGCGGAAACCGCACCTGGTCCGGCGCCACCAGCGTCCCGCCGGCGATGGTCGGCGTGCTCGAGGGCGGCGGCGGCGTGCCGTCCTTGATCCAGGCCGTGAACGCGGTCAGCAGCGCCCGCATCGTCCAGGTCTGCGGATTGGGGTTGGATTGCTGCTGACACATGTTGCCGACGCCGGGCTCCGGCAGCGGCGGCGAGGCCGGACCGTGCTGCGTGCTGGCCATGATGTAGGTCCGCACCATGTCCGGATCGGTGAAGTCCTGCCGGCCCAACGGATCGGTGAAGCCGAGCGACTGTCGCCCTTCCCACATCTCGAGCACCGTCGCGACGTGGAACACCTTCGGGCAGGTATTGCTCGCCGTGCACCGGTCCAGCAGCCCGCCCGTCCGCCCGGTCAGCGGGTCCGTCTGGCTGCCATAGGTGAACGGGAACTCATACGCCGGATAGGTATGGTCCGTCTGCTCGCCCCACGCCCGATACGCCTGCCCGAACCGCACGTTGAGCGGCATCAGCCCGCCGCCGATATGCGGATACGCGCCCTCGAACACGCGCTGCCCGCGCTCGTCCTCATTGAACCCCAGCGCCAGCATGCTGCGGATCATCCGCCCGCTCTGCGATGTCCCCTCGATGATCGCGTGCGCGCCGTCGCGGTAGATTGGGTTCGCCGTTCCCGCATCGTCGGCCTTCGCATGGGTAAGGAACGCGCCCAGATCGCGCGAGGCCGCGAAGCCGATGCCCTGCACCGTCGGGTCCTGCGCCCGGTAGATCAACTCATACAGCCGACCCGGCTTGAACCCGTCGGCGAGGCAGACGTGCTTGGCGTCCTTCCCATCCTCGCAGGTCCCGAAATGCCACGCGGTCGCGGGGATCGTCACGCGCGGATCCTGCTCCCGCGCCCGTACGGTCAGCGTCGGCAGGAACCCGTCCGGGAACGCCGCCTTGTTGTCCTGCTGCGCCGTCGGATAGCCGTCATAGCTATCGGCCGGCGGCCCCATCACCTGCTGGCTCCGCGTGAACGACATCGAGTTCACCGGCCCGGGCGTCTCCATCTCCGCCCGCACGATCCCCGTCACCGGCGACCCGTCCGCCTGGTGCGCCACGATCTCCGGCATCAGGATCCGGTTCCAGCCCGGCTTCACGTCCATCTGCCAGCCCCACCAGATCACCGTGTAGCCCTGCTGCATCAGCCATCCGTCGCCGGGCGAGGTCAGGCCGTTGCGCGCTTCGGTATTCCCGGCGACCGCATCGTTGAAAGCACCCAGCGCCAGCTTGTTGCCGCGGTTGTTCACCTCGAACATCAGGGTGCCGTTGCCGCGCGCCGGATCCGCCGGCTTCAGCAGCTCCACGTCGGTGGTGTAATGCACCATGCCCTGCGCATCCTTCGGCGCCAGCGCGATGTCCTGGATGATCGCGTTGCGCCGGTCCGCCGGGTCGAGCACGCCCTCGACGCGCGCCGTCAGGTGGTCGTAGCGCCCCACGGTTCCAAAACTCTGCCCGCCGAAGGCCGGCTCCGTCTTGAGGACCTGCATCGAGACGATCCGCGCTTGCGCCGGCAACGCCGACAATATCGTGCAGCCGAGCAGCAGGCCCGCTTTGACGATCATGGAAGTCCCCCAATTCGTTGCCCGGCACTCTGCCCCGCCCCGAACCGTCTGGCCAGACTACCCACCCCCGCACTATCCGCAGCCGGACTGTCTGGATAAAGGAGACTGCATGAGCGCCATGGAGCATCGCCGATCGTCGATCGCCTGGACTGCCGCCCTTCTCGGCGCGACCCTGCTGCTCTGCGCCATTGCCCTGGGCAACGGCGGTCCCATCCTCTACCCCGACACCCTGGCCTACGTCGTCGACGGCGATCGCCTCGCCCATCTCCAGGTGCCGTATGCCGTCCGCCCGATCTACTACGGCGTCGCGCTCTGGCCCTTTCATGCCGTCGGCTACGGCCTGGCCATCGCCGTCCAGGCCGCGATCGTCGCCCATCTCCTCCTGCTCACCTTGCGCGCCACCGGCGCCGCCCCGACCCCACTCACCTTCCTGGCCGCCACCCTTGCCCTGGTCGTGCTGACCCCGGTCACCTGGCACGTCGCGCACCTCCTGCCCGACATCTTCACCGCGGTTCTGATCCTGGCTCTGTTCCTGCTCGGCTTCTGCCGCGACATCCTGCGCCGGTGGGAACGGTGGTACCTGCTCCTGCTCGCGACCGTGTCGGCGACGTTGCACGTCACCATGTGGCCGATCGGCGCCGCGCTCGTCGTGCTCGCCATTCTCGCCCGGTTCACCCCATTTCGCTGGTCGGCCCACCCCGTGTCGATGGCGATCCCGGTTGCCCTCGCGTTCGCCGGGTCGCTGGCCGGCTCATACGCCATCTTCCAACGCGTCACGCTGACGCCCAACAGCCCGCCGCATTTCCTCGCCCGCCTCCTGGCCGACGGCCCGGCCCGCGACTACCTGCGCGCGACCTGCCCCGCCTCCGGTCTGGAACTCTGCACCTATCTTGATACGCTGCCCTCGACCGAGGACGGCTTCATCTGGCGTATGCTGCCCGCGCTTCCGGTCGCCTCCGGTAAGCAGATCAAGGCCGAAGCCGGCCAGGTCGTCGCCGGCACGATCGCCATGTTCCCGCTCCAGGTCGCCGGCCACATGCTGGTCAACGGTGCCCGGCAGCTCGTGACCTTTCAGTCCGAAACCCAGCTCTCCCCCGAGGAATGGCACGGGGCGATCACCGAAGGCCCTCCCGCCGCCCGCGCGCTGGCGGCCTCCCTCGCCGGCACTCCCCAGGCCCATGGCGCCTTTGACCGCCCGGCGCTCGACATGGTCAACGCCGTCCACGCCGCGATCGCGCTGCTCTGCCTTCCGGCCGCGGTCGTCCTGTTCGTCCTCACCCTCCGCCGCCGCGTGTTTCGCCCCGCCGCCCTGCTCGCGACGGTCGGCACCGGGCTGCTGGCTAACGGCTTCATCTCCGGTGCATTCGGCGGCGTGTTCGGCCGTTACGAAGGCCGCGTGATATGGCTGCTGCCCTTCGCCGTCCTTGCGGCCGCCCTTGCGCTGCGGCGGTCCTCTCAGCTCGATCCAAGGGAGACTTAGTGCGCATTCTCGGAATCGGCTCCAAGGTTGAACTCGGAGACCTTTATGTCGGCCTCATGCGCGAGGGCCACGAGGTCCGCGTCTATGCCGGCGACCCCACCTATGCCGGCTGCTTCGAAGGCATCCTGCCCAAGATCACCGACTGGCAGGCCGAACTCGACTGGGTGGGCCGCGGTGACACCAACGACGGCATTGTGTTGTTCGAGCGCGTCGGCGTCGGCCCGCAGCAGGACGCCCTGCGTGCGGAGGGCTATCGCGTCATCGGCGGCAGCGCGCTTGGCGATCGCCTCGAATACGACCGGGCCTTTGGTCAGCAGACCCTCAGCGATGCCGGGTTGCAGACCGCCCCGGCCCACAGCTTTCCCACCGCGCCCGACGCCGCCGCATGGCTCCGCGCCAACCCCGGTCGCACCGTCCTGAAATACCACAACAACGCCAAGGCCACCTTCGTCGGCGACCACGCCACCGGCCGTGACGTGCTGTTCCAGCTCTCCCGCGGCCCCCAAGGGCCCGTCCTGCTCATGCCGCGCCTGGTCGGCGTCGAGGTTGGTGTCGGCGCCTATTTCAACGGCCAGCACTTCCTTCGGCCAGCCTGCATCGACTTCGAGCACAAGCGCTTCTGCGTCGGCGAGATGGGCGAGATGACCGGCGAGATGGGCACCCTGGTCGCCTATCCCGAACATAACCGCATCTTCGAGGCCACCCTTGCCCGCCTCGAACCCGTCTTTCGCGCGGCCAACCACGTCGGCTACGTCAACCTCAACATGATCGCCAACGCCGACGGCCTCTGGCCCCTCGAGTTCACCTGCCGCTTCGGCAACCCGGGCTTCGCCATCCTCGCCCCGCTGCAGACCGCCGGCTGGGCCGACCTCTTCACCCGCATGTTGGAAGGCGGTCACGCGACCTTTCCGACCTCGCCCGACTGGTCCCTCGGCATCGTCCTCACCGTTCCGCCCTTTCCCGAAGAGCGACCCGGCGCCGACCCGGCCGAAGACCCGCCGCTCTTCTACCACCACGACCCGGCGCCCGAAGAGCAGCCCCATTACCACCTCTCCGACGTCCGCTTGGAGGGCGAACAGATGTTCGCCCGCCGCCGTACCGGATACGCCATGGTGGTCACCGGCACTGGCGCCACGGTCGCCGCGGCGCGCGACGCCGCCACTCTCCGCGCCCGCAACGTCTGCGCCCCCGATCTCCGCTGGCGCACCGACATCGGTGATCGCTTCATTCACGGCGAGGGCGCCCAACTCGAGGCTTTAGGCTGGCTATGAACCAAACCCTGCACGACTGCATCGCCGGCCGCATCTCCCCGCAGATCGCCGTCGCCCACTTCATGTTCAACGGCGCCGACGCCGCCGCTATCCAGAACGAGCTCGCTCACGCCGAACCGCACCCGCAGCTCGATGCCATTCGCACCCTGCTGCTGACTCACACGCCCCAGATCGACGCCCTGACCGCCCATATCGGCCTCCACGGCGCAGACCACCACGCCTCCGGCGACACCCCCGAGGAAGGGGTCGCCCGTATCGCCGACTTCTTCGATCGCGCCGTCGCCGCCTCCCCCGAAGCCAGCGTCGCGCTTTATTCCCTCGGCGATCCCCTCATCCTCGCCGCCGCGACGGCCGAGATCGTCGAATGGCTCGAGATGTCCGACCTGCTCGCGCCCGAGGCTGACGTGCTCGATCTCGGCTGCGGCATCGGCCGGGTCGCCGGCGCCCTGGCGTCGCGCTGCCGCTCCGTCTTCGGCCTGGACGTCTCCCCCGGCATGGTCGCCGAGGCCCGCCGCCGCCACGTCGATCAGCCGAACCTCCGCTTCGAGGTCACCGCCGGCCAGAACCTGTCCTTCCTCGACGCCCACTCCTTCGACCTCATCCTGGCGATCGACAGCTTCCCCTATCTTGTCCAGGCTGGCATCGTCCCCGCCCACCTCGCCGACGCCGCCCGCATCCTGCGACCCGGCGGTGCCCTCGTCGTGCTGAACCTTTCCTACGAAACCGACGAATGGGACGAGATCCAGGCGCCGATCTGGGCCGCCGAATCCGGCCTCGCCTTGGTCGGCAGCGACCGCCAGCCCTTCCGCCTCTGGGACGGCTCCGCCTTCGTCTTCCGCCGTTGATCCGCCTCGCGCTTCTCGCGCTCCTGCTCGCGGCGCCCGTCGCGGCACAGCCAGCCGGCGGCACCCTCCGCCTGCTGGCCCACACCGCGGCCGGCACGCTGGACCCGCACCTGAACTACACCGCGCAGTACTGGCAACTCTACGCCTTCACCTATGACGGCCTGGTCGCGTTCCGTAAGGTCGCCGGTCCCCGCGGCGCCGACCTCGTTCCCGACCTGGTCGACGCGCTACCCACGCCCGAAGACGGCGGCCTGCTCTACCGCTTCCATCTCCGCCCCGGCATCCGCTTCTCCGACGGTCGCCCCCTCGGTCCCGCCGACGTCGTCGCCAGTCTCCGCCGCATCTTCCGGGTCCGCAGCCCCACCGCCGAGACCTTCTACGGCGCCATCGCCGGCGCCCCCGCCTGCCTCGCCACCCCCGACACCTGCAGCCTCGACGGCGTGACCGCGGACGGCGACACGGTCTCGATCCGCCTCTCCCGCCCGGACCCCGAGTTCCTCGCCAAGCTCGCTTTGCCCCACGCCAGCATTCTACCCGCCGACAGCCCGGCCCAAGACGCCGGCATCGTCCCGATCTCCGGCACCGGCCCTTACCGCTTCCTCGCCTACGACCCGAACGACCGTCTGCAGATCGTCCGCAACGAACATTTCCGCCCCTGGAACCCGGACGCCCAGCCGCCCGGCGGACCCGACCGCATCGAGTACGTCTTTGGCCTGGAAGACGAAGCCGAACTCACCGCCATCGAGAACGACCAGGCCGACTGGATGTTCGACGGCCCGCCCGCCGACCGGCTGGGCAACCTAGGACGCCACTTCCTGGACCGGGTGCATCTGGACCCGACCCCGGCGCTCTGGTTCGTTCCCCTGAACGTTCACATCCCGCCCTTCGACGATCCCCGCATCCGCCAGGCCGTCAACCTCGCCGTCGACCGCGACGCCGTCGTGAAGCTGTTTGGCGGCGCCAAGCTCGCGGCGCCCACCTGCCAGCTCCTGCCGCCGGGCTTGCCGGGCTACACCCCCTACTGCCCTTTCCCGCACGACCCCGCCCGTGCCCGCGCCCTCGTCGCCGCAGCCGGCGCGGCCGGCGCTCCCGTCACCCTGGTCACCGACGACAGCCCGGTCGCCCGGGCAGTCGGCACCTATCTCCGCGACGTCTTCGCCAGCATCGGCCTCGACACCAAGCTCCGCTCGCTATCGGCCAACGTGCAGTTCTCCTACATCCAGAACACCAACAACCACGTCCAGGCGAGCCTGACCTCCTGGTATGCCGACTATCCGTCGGCGGCCAACTTCCTGCTCGGCAGCTTCGGCTGCACGGCCTTTCACCCCGGCTCTGACTCGTCACCCAACATCACCGGCTTCTGCGACCCGTCCATCGACGCCCGCATCGCCGCCGGCGACATCGCCCCCGCCGACCGCGCCCTGACGGACGCCGCCATTGCCATCGCGCTGTTGAACCCGCGCTATGTCGACATCGTCTCGCGCCGGGTCGAGGATTACGCCTATCACGAGGTGTTCCACTGGCTGATCGCCCAAGCCCGCCTGCGCTGACCGTCCCGCGACTGCTGGCAGCGCTGGTGCTCCTCGCGATCGTGACCGGCACCCTGCTCGCACCGCTCTACGCCGGCCGCATCTCCGGCACCGATCCCTTCCTCAGCACGCCCATGGCGCAGGTCGATGGCCGCCCCGTCCTCGCCGACAATCCCGGCCTCGGCGTCACTCCCATCGGCCCCGCTTGGGAGACCTCCTGGCGCGGCCCATACCTCCTTGGCGCCGATACCCTCGGCCGCGACGTCGCCGCCCGGCTGCTCTACGGCGGCCGCACCTCCTTGCTCGTCGCCACGGCCGCGACCCTGCTCTGCCTCCTGTTCGGCGCCATCTCCGGCATCACCGCCGGCTTCGTCGGCGGCATCACCGATACCGTCATCTCCGCCCTGATCGACCTGCTCTGGGCCTTCCCCGTCTATCTCCTGGCGATCTCGCTTTCGATCATCCTGGTCAACGAGGGCCTCCATCTCGGCCCCGTCACCCTCGAGGCGGACAGCAAGCTCCTTCCTGCCCTCATCCTCGGCCTCGTCTACGTCCCCTACGTCGCCCGCCCCGTCCGCACCGAAGTGCAATCCCTATTGGGCCGCGACTTCGTCGAAGCCGCCTTCGCCACCGGCGGCACCCGGCTGCACATTCTCCGCCGCCACATCCTCCCTTCCCTCTGGCCCACCCTGCTCGCCCTCGCCCCGATCGTCGCCGCCATGACCCTGCTCACCGAAGCCGCCCTTTCCATCCTCGGCATCGGCATCCAACCGCCCAAAGCCAGCTGGGGCACCCTGATCGCCGACGGCCAAGCCCTGATCTACAGCCGTCCCTGGGTCGCCATCGCCCCCGGCCTGGCCGTCGCCACCACCGTCCTCGCCCTCAACGTCCTGGCCGACCGCGATGGGTAGGCTGGTCCGCGCGCTCGCCGTGGTGCTCGGCATCAGCGTCATCGTCTTCCTGATCTTCTTCGCCACCCCCGGCACCGACCCGGCCGCCCGCCTCGCCGGCCGCGGCGCCTCGCCCGACACGCTGGAAGCCATCCGTCACGAATACGGCCTCGATCGGCCGCTGCCGGTCCAATACGCCACCCTCATGCGCCGCCTGTTCTGGACCCGCGACCTCCCCTCCTTCGTAAACCGCGGCCAGCTCGTCGTTCCCGCCGTGCTGCGCGCCGCTCCCGTCACCCTGGCGCTGGCCACCGGCGCCGCCGCGATCTGGCTGACGGTCGGCTTGGGCATCGGCCTGGTCGGAGCCCTGTCCCGCCGCGCCGGCGCCCTCGTCACCGCGCTCGGCCTGCTCGGCGTCTCGATCCCGGTGTTCTGGCTTGGCGAGATCGTCAATCTCATCACCCAGGATCGCCTGCGCCCCTGGTTCGCCTGGGTGCCCCCGCTCGGCCTTCGCGACGGAGGCTGGGCTGACACCGCGCTCGGCTATGTCCTCCCTTGCACCACGCTTGCCGTGCTCTACGCCGGCATCTACGGCCGTGTGCTCCGCACCAGCCTCGGCGACGCCTATCGCCAGGACTACATCCGCACCGCCCGCGCCAAGGGCCTGGGCGAAGCCCGCATCCTGCTCAAGCACGCGCTGCGCAATGCCCTGCTGCCCATCCTCGCACTGTTCGGCCTCGATTTCGGCGCCCTCATCGGCGGTGGCACCCTGCTCGTCGAACTCGTCTTCGGCCTCCGCGGCGTCGGTAAGCTCACCTACGATGCGCTGCGCAACCTCGACCTCGCCATGGTGATGGCCTGCGTGCTCTACGCCTCGATCTTCGTCGTCCTGGCCAACGCCGCCGTCGACCTCCTGCAAACGCGATTGGACCCCCGCCGCCGATAGGCGGCGAGCTAGACGACAGCCGCCGTTAACGGCCTATAGTCGGATCATGCAAATCACCCCCGTCGCCACTTTCGACTACGTCGTGTTCGGCGCGACCGGCGACCTGACCATGCGCAAGCTCCTGCCTGCGCTCTATCATCGCTTCCGCGACAAGCAGTTCGATGCCCAGTGCCGCATCATCGGCGCCGCCCGCTCGCCGCTCGACGACGACGAGTTCCGCCGCCGGGCTGCCGACGCGCTGGAGCATTTTGTCGGCAAGACCGAGCGCGAACCTGCCGTGGTCGCCGAGTTTCTCGGCATCCTGCATTACGCGCGCGGCGACTCCACGCAGCCCGGCGGCCTAGACGCTCTCTCCGCCATGCTGGCGCCGCACCCCGACCGCGTCCGCGTCTTTTAC
>Ga0160428_1001635_pt1 | contig 16176 bp, 13 predicted proteins | sample SolpanmetagenomM_FD_108198 | JGI IMG/M metagenome (GOLD analysis project Ga0160428, IMG submission 108198) | Solar panel surface microbial communities from Lawrence Berkeley National Laboratory, California, USA - M | ecosystem: Engineered > Built environment > Solar panel > Unclassified ... | reverse complement strand
AGGGCCCAAAGCAGCTGGCGCGCGTCGGCGCAGCACTATATAGGAAAATCTCAGACCGAGACCCAAGCAATAGAGTGAGACCAGATCCGAGTCTCATCACGGCCATGTTCTTATTTCATCCTCGCCTATATACATCCTCCTCCCAGTCTGCGCTTTAGCGTTCCCTTTCATCACACACATTGGTATGCCATAGACACGAGGCAACATACAAAGACAGCGAGAGAAGTAAAAAACAGCGCAGAATCGAAAGGGTCTACAAGAGGAGATGCATAATATGAGGTAGAATCAATCATCAAGCATGAGTGGTACTCGCTACCCAATGGAGGAACAGAGGTAAGCAACAGCATAGAATATGTACAGCTGCTTAGTTCCAATAGGTGCGCTATCGAGTACATTGGAAAGGTTACTCCAGCAAAGAAGACAGCTGGATTACGGCTGCCGATCTGAATGCTACCAAATTAGTAAAATTGTATTGGGAACGGAGGCGGGATCTATTGCATTTATAGAAGATCCCATTAATCTACAGTGTTCAAGTCAAGCAGAGTAATCGTCAGATGTGGACGTAGCACCTTCTCCCATAAGTTTCGTCGTTCGAGTAGTCGAGAGTGCTGCTCGCCGCAGAACATCATCGAAGCATGCTCCATCTGTTGACCAAGATATGGTTGGTTCCGAAAGGTCTCTGCCGCTTCTTCCAACACCCGCTCGTTCCAATCCAGTACCGAGAGTATTTCCCTTTGTGTGTAGTCGTATTCTTCTTTTGCCCGTAACATCTTTTGTTTACATTTGTAAGCTGCAAATTGAACATGCTCTTCTGATCGCTGATCACTCCAAAAGGCCCAGTTGCTGAGTTTACAATCATTTTTCGTGAGTCTCGCGTGAGTTTCAGGATTAAGCATATGGTAAATATCGTTCAGATCCGCCATGAGCTGATTCTGTATGACTCTGACCGATTCCAATTGTTTTCGGTTGATTGTAGAACCCCGATAGCCAACTACATACGTTACGTCAGCAGCTGAGACAATGAATTAAACGCAGTATTTACGATACGTAGCAGATCGCTCTCGATAGTGATTCTCCAGAACAAGATTCGTTCGCAATTTATCCTTGATGTCCCGGAGCCATTCATTCAAGGCAGCATTCTTCCATCGAATAATCTGCGCTTCCCCATACCTGCACAAACCTTGCTTGCGTTCATAATCCTCCACTATTTTTTTGATCTTCCTGATTCTTATCTGGAGCTGAGTGAACTCCGGGGTATCCGGCTCCATAGTTTCTGCTTCATATGTAAGATGTTTCAGCTCTAGGAGAAAGCGCACATAACGTGCCTGCCATTCTACATGAATGACGGCACCAAACACCTCTAGATTGATGCCGTCCAGATCGGGATCTGTCAAAGGTGCATTAGGAAATATTCGTCGTAGTTCTTCCAAGTCAGCTTGAGCGAGCGTCTCCGCACTTGAGACTCGGTCGAGCTGTCTCAGCAATATGTCGGGAAGCTCGTCGAGCATCAAGCGATTGATTTGCTCCAAAGCATCAGAGATCGCATCTTCTCGCGTACTAATGCTCATTTCTCTTATCTTTGACCATAAATAGCGAAGTTTAGACCAAACAGTCTCAATTTCCTCACCAGGACTCAAACCATTTCCAGGAACTAACCACGGGAAGAATTTGTATTGACATTTAAGAATGTGAGGCAACGAATGTCCGATTGGGATGCAAGCTATCTTTGGGATGCCTATAAACTCCCTGTTTCGCAGATACGGTAGGAAGTTGCACCAGATGTCATACTTAAAGATGATTGTCGTAGCCCAAGGTTGAGTATAAATGCCTGCGGCAGCTCTTAAGGCCGCATATCCGCCTTCGGCGAAATATGGATGATCTTACTATTCAACCATCAGAAAGCTGTTACGGGTAATGACATCAAGTCTGGCAAGATCATATTGTCAGGCATGATGTCATAGAAGGAAATAATATCAGACAAGGAAATCATGTCGGGCACGCTAATTACGCCAGGCAAGGAAATCTTGTCGGGCAAAGAAATCTTGTCGGGCAAGCTGAAATCTTTCAAGTGAGCATCCATGTTCAGCAAAGTCTAGCAGTCTGGAAAAAAAGAGACAGATCCGTACTTGGAGAGCTTTCTTTCCATTTCGCCTTCAATTTTTTCTCGTACCACCAAGTCTCATGACACTCACTCACTCTCTCGTGGTCCCTGCGTCTGCTTCGAACAGGTATGAGCATTGATCAACCATACATTAACTTAGCTAACTTAACGCAGGTTTTCTGCTGCACGTCTCCTTTTGGACACCACATTCATCCAAACTATGATGTTGTATCTCACGCACAAGGAGCAACAGATCTTGTTATCAGCAATTCCAAAACATTACCCGATCCATCAATGGCTCAAGTATGAAGGCATACCACGTATATGGGGATCAGCAAAATCATGGGGAGCTCGTATGGAGAAAGTCAGTACTATAGCTCTATGGAGCATCAACTCTTCTATGATACAAAGCACGCAGAAAGAACTCTTATCGAAAATACTGCAAACGTTTGATTGTGTGATCGCAGGTGGCTTTGCTGTACAAAATGTCCCAGCTGGAATCATCGAATCAGGACCTGGTGGCCTCCCGATCAATCAGCCTCAAGACGATGAACAAGGAGATATCGACATTTTCATCCGCCCAGCTGCCATGAACGCACTCATATTCCTGATCTTCCATCACTTTCGAAAACATAGTGTGCAACACAAATACACTTCGAGGCTCAAACAGGGAAAAGCGTTCACAGAGATATTCTTTCCCAAATATACCGGTCTTCTCAATATGCAGCTTATTGCTCGGAGTGACTCATCATTACCAATGCAAGATGTAGTTACAGAATTTGATCTGAGTTACTGCTGTGCTCTCATCCAGTACGATCATTCAACACGCTCGCTTGTGTGGTGCTGTACTTCTGCTTGCCTTTATTCGATTCGACATAAGAAAACTCTAGTCCTCAGAGGTACTCTTCTTCAGCGCATCCAAAAGACCAAAAGCAAAGGATACACCGTTGTCAATTGGCCCCGAAATGAGCGTATGTTCTATGCTGATAAGGCACATGTTCGGATCGAACATTTGTTTTGTCAATACTTAACGGATCAGAACTACGAATTCCAACCCAGTGGCCTAGTATCGTTTCACAATAGTCCAAGGTTACTCATCGAAACAGGTTTCCTGGAAGAGTATATGAAGATGGCAACGTTGTATGATACGACCAGTGGTTCGATTCAGAGCGCTTACGTTGATTATGTTGATGGGGAATCGTTATTGACGTTCAGTCTCCGGCGAGGTTTCATAGCAGACACGGGCAAATTTCGAAGCAAAGCAAGCTACTGCTTGATTCGTAGCATAGACATAAGCGACAGTCGATGTTACTGTGCTTTGACTTATAGGATCGAGCCCCAGACCCTTAGAGGCGCAGTCATAAACGCGACTGAGAAGTATCGAGGAATGAATGTTACAGACATAGTCGTTCCTCCTCTACTATGCGTAGAAGACCTTAGCCGTTTTGATGCAGTATCATCGTTTAAATTCCGAGTAGAGAGGTAATCCTTTCACGACATTATTACTTCGGGAATCGAAACACTGTACTAGTTGCAGAATAACGATATTCATAATATATAATAATTAATACTTCTTTCATTATTTCACCTTCGGTTGGTCCTGTTATTTCTGTTTCATTCTTCCAACCTGGCGAACCGCTGAATTTCTGTGCTGCAGGGACTAGCAGATACGCATTCGCTTATTGGACGTTGGACTGGGCAGCTTACCGACATTGTGGCGGAGTATTGCTTCCAAGCGATAGCGAATCAGTCGACATCCTGCAAATGGGGGCCTGCCATTCTTTGGACAGTAAGGTTGACGAATAAGAGGCTCAATCGAGAATTGAACAGTGCATATGTCACCTACAAAAATATCTAATTAGCATATGTAACGCTTGCAACTAAAAACATACCTTGTGCAAGGTCTGCAATTTCTATCCGTCTGATCTTGGTTTCTCCATTGACCTGATATTCTTCTCGACGACGTGGCATATAGGTGCCTCCTTGAGCCAGATCCAGCTCACGCTCATCATAGACATAAGAAGTTGGAGTTCGAAATTTTTCCAACGTCTTGTGGAGAAGGTTTCCCAGTTCTGTCTTTCGTGTTGCTTCTGGAACAAATGGGTGGGTATGTCCAAATGCAATGCGAGGTCTACAGATTGGCCAGGCTAATCGTACCGATCCATCAGCTATTGGAGTACTAATTGGTATCTGACTATTTCCCATACTCGCCAAAGAGTGCGGATCAACAAGCTTGTCGTTCAGAGCATAAGCTGCCTGTTGAAACTTCATCATGAAGCCAGGTTCACCACGGAAGACGAGCACGTTCTGAGCTACTTTGAGAGATACACCTTGCCCTTCGGTGTGGCCTTCAATTTTCAAATTGCCGAATTTTGAGTAGATTCCGGTCTCGCCGTGCTTCCACATGATATTTCAGCTGAGCTCTGAGGAGCTAGTCGAGGTTGAAAACAACAAGCTACCTCAAAGACTAATACTACGACGAAGTTGGCCTCAACTCCTTCGCTGTCCACAACAACACAGGGACTCTCCGGATTTGAAAGATCGTTGCTTCGACGCATAACTCTGCAATGGGCCATTGTCGAGAGTGGTTTGTATTTTTCATCCTGCTCCGTTGTAATTCTTTTGAGTTCACTATCGTATTCCTCGAGAGTGATAGGAGTTTTCGTTTCTAAACGTGTTGCGGCCATGCCATTCGTGCTTGATTCGGATATCTTATCATCGTTTTGATCTGAGTGATTTGTATTCTCCGGAAATGTAGATGAAGTCCCATCAGATGCATCGCTACAAACATGATCAGCAAGACATATGACATCCAGCGTAATTTGTTTACCTAAATTGATCCTCCTCCTCAAGAACAGTTGGAAACTTCAGAGGTTTAGTTGGTGGTAGTGGGGATGGTGATCGTTGTTTTAATCCTCGTTTGAGTGCCATTTTAGCTAGTTGTAGATGATGATATGACTGAGTAGATGTTTCGGTATTTTGTTCAGACCTCAGAGCAAAAGAAAGCAAGAAGCGAAGATTCGTCAAAAGGCAGAGTGTGCCGCTTTCTAATAAATGAAATGAAAAAGTAGCAATATCTCCCAATTCGAAGAGTGTAATTTGGCGTGGAAACTTCGCAGAAATCCAGATTTATTCACACCAAGTTGAATGTGGTAAGCCAATCCCACACACCGTGAACAAACATGTCTCTTATATACAATCTGGGAGGAAGGCCATTGACACGCTCGCTCGTCTCACAAGACTATCTTAAAGTATATATTGGCAAAAGCAACATTCATGGCAAAGGAATATTCGCCTCACAAGACATAGACGCTAAAACTCGAATCATGCCATACGATGGCACAGCTCTTAACACCAGAGAGTTCGAAACACGTTATCACCTGAATGCACCATCCTATGTCATGGAATATTGTTTCCCTGGAACATCTGAATTATGCTACATCGACTCGAGTACTGATCTTTGGGCACTGGGACGATTCATCAACGCTTCGGACTATCCTGAAAAACCACGTCGTGCAAACTGTAAATGTATACCAGATACTCATGGCCAGTTATGGATCCATTCGGTACGGCCAATTACGAAAGGAGAAGAACTTCTCTACCCATACGGCCGTGATTACTGGGGAGATGCCGATCATGAGGGTAATCATAAGCGTATGCCGACCGATAGAATGATCTTAGATCGGCAGCGATATTGTGATAAAAAGGCAGCCCTAGGTTTTCGCAACAAATTGCTTGCAAACCTCCAAGAGAATGGAGAGCAAAGCTATGGTGAGCTGCTGAGTGATGCTTCAATCCGTTTCTATCTCTCCGAGGCTTGCTTGAAAAGTCAACGAGCGTTCTTCCTTAAGCACCAACTGGAAGTATTGGAAACTGACGCTCACTTGATATATGATTTCAGTACTCAAAAGTATATGACTAGTGACCGCTTCGAAAACGTGGTGCTATCGGTGCTTCATGATAAGGATTGGACAACTGTTGACAGCATTTGCACAAAATTAAGAGAAGAAAGACGATGCTCAAATGTTCCATTGGTATCTCTATTCTGCGAAAGATTGAAGCTATCAACTAATCAGCTTATAAAGTCTCCACGTCGTTTGAGAACAAAGATTCTTCAAACATTTGCTGAAGCATCAGAAAAGCTTGATTTCAATATGTATTCGGACAGCGCTAAAATCTTAGTTAGACAAAGTATCATCAGCGTCGCTCAAGCATCATAAGTATGTTGAACCTTCAAAGTCTTAATTATCTATTTTATATAGATCGGATCCCAAATTCTGAATCATCTCCATGCGATGGCCCACTCGTCTTTCGTCGAGTATTTTTACAATAATTTGTGATAATTGCCCGAACAGCTTCCAATACGGAGGATTTTGTCACATTTTCATCAATGATCAGCCGCTGTATTGCATTATCATAGTGTCTTCCCAATTTCTCTACCAAACTAGCGGCTGTTAACTCCAGATCTGAAGGAGTGAGCTCACTCTTTATTCTTGCAATCAATAGTGCAAGCGATGCATTGTTCTTTGATATGCTTTTGGGTGCTGGGACCAGATATAAGCGCAAGCCTGTGGTACAAACTACGGTATATTTACCCTTCTGATCTGACATGATGGTTTGTAAGGTGATCAATCCTTCGAGATAGTCTCATGAGCATAGTGAACGAGAAATCGGCCAATATTGAATACATACTGGTTCCGTTTTGTAGTTCATTATCTTGGATATGTTGTAATTGTGTTTGTACTTCATTACTTTATTTCCCCTGCTGACACGATTTCGTTTGCTGACATGATTCTTCGCCGACATGATTATTCCTACCGACATGATTACTTTCCGCATACATGAACTTCGGCCAAAATTCCTTTCTTCCATTAAAGTACAAAAAACTTTACGTTACCCTACCCTCCCACCCTGGCATTACGTAACACATAACACACAGAGCAAATAACACACATAACAAATAACAATGCAACATGATCTATTTTCTATCCCGACCAGCGAGGCATCGTCCGAAGTAAGAGCTATATGGAAGCAGACCAGAGAAGGTGAGAATACTTCAATCAACGACAGTCAAATTTCAGGACCAACACATCCAAAGGGCCAAACAAAGAGTCATATTCACACTTACCCGATCGTTCCGCAATTAACTACGCACCCCGATGGTTCTCCCCGGAACATCGCCACCGAACCCCATCCCGAAGCTCGTTGAAGAAATCGGATAATAGTGTAGACAAAGGTGTAGACAATCACAGCAGCTCCGACCTGGAAGAGATACTATTCCCAAATACCCCACTGCCGCTGTCATCAGAATCAAGAGACGAAGAAGAAGAAGCTGATATATGCAAGAACCTAGACAATATAGAAGAGACAACCCTAATGGTATATATCGTGATTGTATCTTGTACTGTAATCTTGACCAATCTTCATAGAGTCGAATGCTTTCCTCGCAACTGAGTCTACACAGCATAAGCAAAGAAGTCTCCCCGTTGGTGGAAGACCTAGAACGAAAGAGAAGTGCCGCACATGACAAGAAAATTTGTGCACAGGAAGACCAGGAAGAGGCAATTTGGGATACTGTTGAGGTGGTAGATGAAGATGAGCGAATGGTAATTGCGTCTTGCGTGAATGAACTGCTAATATCTTTACTCATTCACTCGCTTCCAGAGTAGCTTCGACAGTTCGCCACGCCGGATTAAGCTTCATCCGGAGGAAGCCTTGATTTCCAAGATCATAGAGAATTGTGAGAAACTTTCGAGCCCAGTAACTCGAGAGGAGCTGATGAGAGGCGGTCTTATAACAGCAATCAAGTTAGTACCCGGAGTCATCAACATGGAGGCAGTGAGAACCATTGAAGATATCCATATTATTCGGGATGTATGGCGGGATGGTCTAATCGATCATCCCGAATACCTCGGCTCGATTTACCGGAGCCGAGAAGAACCAACGTTGACACGGTATGCCGCTCTCTACGCCGTTGGAAGATACATCTGTGCAGCGGAGGCACACATCCGTGCTAAAGAAGGTCGGATTACAGACAAACTTCGGCGGAAGATTAGATCTATGGTAATACAAGGATATCCCCTGGAGACAAAGGCGGAAAATGATGTCCTGATATTGGTCCGGAGAGCGAGGGATCTGGTTGAAGTAGTGGAGAGGCGGGGCATCATCGTTCTATGCATGTTTCGAGCGCTCATGTTGTACATCGATCTGAAGGACAAAATAAGAGATCGTGCATTCGAAATCGTCGAAGCATTGGGCTACACGGACAAATACCTAACGGTTTCAGAATTGATTTGCCAACATGGGTTACGTACAAAGATTGACGATTGTTTGGAATTAGCTACAAGTCGCATTGCAGAAACATTCAAGGTGACCCCGGCAATGCGTAAAGAGGCTAAGACGACCAAAGAAAGAAAACTCCGAAAGTTGCTGAAACGTCAATCACAATAGAATTATAATATAGATACTGTACATCACAACGGGCAACTCAGCTGTTCCAAGCGGTGCATTTCTTTTCGATAGTTTGGCGGTAATTGTACTCTCAAATCATGTTCATCAAATGATGTGAGAATCCGTAAACCTTCTAGACTCCTTATCCTAGATAGCATTACATACAACGAATTAATTCCACTCTTAGATCTTGCCGGCTTTGAGAGATCAACAATTGCTGCATCATAGCTTTTACCTTGAACCTTGTAGTCCGTCAAGGCGAAACCTAGGGTCAAATAAAATGACGTGCGGCGAAAGGTCTTCTGCTGCTCGGTACCATTTGGGCTCACGCCTTTCACAACTACGCTCTCCGATCCCGGCATAATTGGTAATTCCCAGTCAGAGAGGCCATGGAGTGGTTCATGTCGAACTTCGCCCTGCTCGTTTCTCATGTCCAGAGTGACATATTCCGGGAAATCCTTCAGGAAGTATGGTTTTAGCGGATCAATTATATACTGGGCAGCTGCTTCAGTCTTATCTCGAGCTGATAGACAAATAGAAGCAACTTTTGCCGCGGCTCCATTGGTGACACCCAGAGGGACATGTTGATTCTTTGTGATGACTACAGGAGCGTCTTTGGTCAAGTAAAGAATGTGTGGTAAACCCTCAAACAAATGTTCTGAGCCAATCCGCTTCTTTACATCGAGGTGGTCCGGAATTATGCCGGGAATGACATCGTGACTCTGAATGGCAAACACCTGTTGGTTACGCTGAGCTGCGAACTTGAAAATTGCGCGAGTATTAAGCGCATGGCGTAGACTGTTACGTAACACAATGATAGGTCCATGATCAGATGATTCTAATGATCTGCTCATCACCTTCGAGCGCAGAATTTGAATATCGTTGTCAGATAGAGCGCCCTGCCTGAGCCTTGTCAGGATGGCTGCCCAAAATGGATCACCTTCCTGCCTTTTGCTTTGGTGCAAGAAAATAACTTTGTCGACTGATTTCCACAGCATCCTTCCATGATGCTGGTTATAAGCTTTAAGCCTCGTTTTTTCTTCCTTAAGTTTATCGATTGCACGCTTTTTCGTTGCGGTCAGAAGATTATAGTCCTCCTTAGAGAGTGAAGTCAAGTCCTTAGATACTAAGCCATCTTCGACTATGGAAGAATGTAGAAGACTTGTGTCTGCCACTGGCTTCAGTTGCATAAAGTCTCCTGTGAAACAAATACCTAGTCCACCAAAAGGCTTGTCAGTTTCGGCAGAGTCACGAACTCGACACAGTTCAGCGTTGATTTTCTGCATAAAATTGCATCCTATCATCGAGACCTCATCGATGATGAGCAGATGTATGTCTTTCCATTTTTTTTTAAGCTGTGAAACCTTCGTTCGATCGTTCTCCGAGATCTCACTCATATCCTTGTCCATAATTCCGAATCCCAACAACGAATGTAAGGTATGGCCATTAATCCCATTGGCAGCAGAACCGGTGTAGGCCCCCAGCAGAACCTTTTGCTGCAGTTGATAGCGCTGAAGAAACGCTAATATCGAATTTATAACATGGCTTTTTCCTGTGCCACCAGGTCCTAAAACTGCCAAACGAAGTTGAGTCGGTGGTTCTGACTCTTGTATCATAAAGATTTCCATCTCTATTACGTACTTGATTACAAGCATGAAAAACTGGTCCTGCTCTGCGTTTAGCTTCCAATCGGCACTGAACAATTGTGCTTCAGCCTCATGCGACCCAAAGCTTTCTTGAAGAATATATGCACTATTGATGGGCCGGGATTCGGAATCTAACTGCGAAAAAAAATCTCCCTCAATCTCAACACTTCTGGACTGGTTAACCTGATTCTTCAACTGTTGCTGATAATCCTTTGCAGTCACCGAAGGAGGTAGCGGACCCCGTATCTGAAACGAAGTAGATTGTTCGTATGAATCATCTCCACTTCCTAATGGAGTACCATCACCACCTATCTGAAAAAATCCAAGACTCCCAGCACTTTGAAGCACTTTGATTGTATGAGCATCATGTGTCTCGAGCGTACGTCTAAGCCTGAGAGGAATAAGATCTTCATCAGGATCATCATCGATCGTCTCATCCATGATAGTTTGCACATTTTGATAATCAGTTTCAGCAGGTAATACTTCGGCAGCAATATCAAACCTTTCCGCAATCGCCTGCTTTCGATCTTCCTCGCTTTGTCGCAAAGCATCTATATTTTGTATGTACGCTAGTATACGTGGCTCGATGATCCAATCCTCGAACGCCTCCACCCAAGATTGATCAACCCTTTTTAGATCGTTTGGTGAGCGCCAAGGTTTGAACAATGTCATGATTTGCTGCACGTATTGCTCTCGTCGATCTGTTTCGGAGTGTGGTATACTCTTGCCACTAAGAATAACTGTCAGAGGGTCTCCCCTCATAGCTGCAACATGTGTATCGTAATTTGGATGGCTCTTCTCATATAAAACCTTCAAGAAACAATCTCTTGTCTTACGACTATCTTCACCGCCGCACTCCTGGTCAACAAATTGTTTCTTGAATCTTCGATCGTACATGAACATTGCGTGTTCATAAAGACACATTTCTTCTATAGGCGATCCACGGTGTATATAATTCGATACAGCTTGCGGGCATTTGATATCCTCCTCGTCGGCATCTTCAATTTCCTCCATGTCAGCTTCTTCTTGGCAATCAGTGGGAGCTGTGACCGAGATATCTTTAGGGTTAACGGGAATGATGTCCTCATCCTCTTTGTTTCTTTCCTTGCCATAAACATATTGATAGAATTGATTTGTGTATAACTTTGTAAATCTCTCCGATGTGTAGTGAGTTCCGTCAGTCCCGAGGTTCAAAGCCATTGTTGCAATTTGTGCAGCTGAGAATTCTGTTGCATTGGAGGCTGTATTGTAACAGCGGTGAATCAAACGGCGTACTCTGTCCTCATCTGTCAGACCACGAGTTTGAGCTTCTAGGCTTCGAACGGAACTACTCATCAATGATAGCATAGAATGTGACGAAGGTCCTTTCTTCGTACAGTAGTTTGTCATGTAAAATAATGCAGACATAGATTCGAACAAACTGCAGAATAGGGGCTGGATATCATGATTTGCTTTCAGTGCGAGCAGGATGTATTCGTTGAAATTATTGACCATAGAATGGGATCGGCGATTTAAAATACGTAGAGGATCCAGCTCCACTATGGTATTCTCAATAAGCGGCCGTGGGAAAAGAAATCTGCAGTGAGGTCCTTTCTTTCTACATGTGGATGAATGTTTATGCAGTTGACATTTCTGAACAAGTTGACGAATTCTTCTGAGACTGTATGCTGTATATTCCTCTTCGGACATTAAATCAGGAGACTCTAAGGGCAGACACGAAGGTTGCAATTTCCCACTGGTTGATGATCTGGAAGGTGCACTTTCATAGTATCGCATCAGTAAAATCCAACAGAATTGTATAATTCTTACCAGCAGTTTGCTTCAGAGCTGGGGGTAAGGTTTTCCAGGCTTAATTGCTGTCGAACGAAGTGACTGCAAGTCTCGGGACCATCATAACTCAGCTCCGTATCTTCGACATTTTGGCATACAGATCTTTCCAGCAGGGCAATAATTTTTCTTTGCGTTTCTGGCTCAAGAATCATTTGTCGTAGAGAGGGAATATGGAGCCGCTCTCGGAGCTAAACCAAACCATGCAAATGCAGTGAACCCCGCCCTTGAGCTTCATAGACCCCGTAGAAACCCCTTGTTTTTCCCAATACCCCCTTGCCTTCAGCACACTTGTATCCAAAAAGGATTTCAAAGATGCTACGAATAACTTTATCGAAAAAGAGAGCTTGTGCGACTGGATTTGCTGCTAATATCCGCGTTCGATAGGTGACAGAACTAAAAAGAAGATTTTTCAAATCAATCTTTTCCCCTGCAAAGTGAAGAAATAATGGATGGTGAAGATCTGCTGGGTTGAGAGTGATAAAGAAATGAGGAGGGCCAAATCGAGTTATCATAGCTTGAATCTCTTTTCGTGGTTCTCGTAGTGCCGCTGGTGATCCCTGGATATATGATCCCACCGAGTAAATTTTGTCAAGGAGAAGTTTGATTTTGTCTGAATAATCTGATGGCTCTTGTGAAAGCGCAGCCTCGAGATCCTGGTACTTTACATCTTTAAGCTTTGCACATACTCGGTCATAATCTTTCCTTTTAGTCTGAAGCCGTGCCGAGAAACATGACTTTCTCCTCTGTATGACATTGAATACATGAAACATAAACGTGGAATGTTTACTGAAGCTCCGTGAACAATGCATCAATGCGAACTGTAGATGCTGATTGAGAGATACTAGTACTTCCCTCGCAGCTCCAGGATATCCCACGCCGAAAGGATATAACTCGGGATATGATCTTGCGATAAAATCTGTATCTTCGTATTCGTTATGAGGTTGATCCGAACGTGGCATATATAATGTCTCGGTCGAGTGGTTTCTGTCAGGAGGATTCATATAAGGTTCTTGTTGGAATGGTGTGGATAACTCCGAATTTCCTTTGAGCAAACTTAATGCGCTGAGGGCAATTTGATTGTGTTGGTGCGTTGCTCCGGTAGTGTCGATTATACCATTGATCTCGATATCGAGACCCTCTTCGGGAAATGCTTCGTCTTCTTGATTTTTGGCGTAGGTATCATGCTCTGCGGTATCGATACCCTCCACATCATCCATTTGATCCACTATCAAGTCCTCTAAATTGACACGATCATATTCGTTCAATGCATGATCGTCCAACTCAACGTTCGCATAAAAAGGGTTGTATTTTTGGAGATATTGCAGAGCTGTCTTAATATGCTTTGTACGCACTCCAAGCATTCGGAATGTGTTTCTCTTCCAGTTTACGCGGTCTTTGCCTGTAAAGACAACACGAAGAAAGTCGAGCACGCCAGTAGGTCGAACGGGAAGCACCGTCTGTAGGGTTTGGACTGGTTGCGGATAACTGACACATGACGCTTTGTATCCGCGCTGTTGACTTGTTATATCTCCTGTATGACTAACCAATCTAATGACAGTAACGCATGGACGGCTTGGTGATATCAACTTCCATTCTAGCCAGGTAAGGTCACGAAGTTCAAGAGGTAAAATCTTCGGTCTCGACCACATCTCGTTGGCATACGCAAGAGAAGGAGTCTTTCGTTTGAGAAGTGCATTCCGGCATGAGTGGCATAGCTGTGCTGAAGTGATATGCCCTTCTTCACTTGTGTTCAATCCCTCAGGCTCCAGGATGGTCCCTTTCAATGATCCTGACTTTGGAGTACATATCATGTTTTCTGGAATGTGTTCATATACAGATGGTCGTTGAAGGTACTGTGCATACACTGCAAGCTGTTTCTCCTGCCAGATTACGATCTCCGAGTGAAACGTTCCGCATACACCGCATACGGAAAGATCATTCTGTGCCGGTGCTACTGCAGCCTCATATTCTTGTAACTGACGCTGACAGTCTTTTTCTCTGATGACTTCCCCAGGGAACAAAGGTGTGACACCGGCGTTGCGATAAGTTTCCCATGTATTTTCGGCTGTACCTTCAGATTGCGATCGAACCCGTTTTCGTTTTCGAGGAAGGCTTCCGTAAGTTTCATCTGTTTAGCAGTTTTAGTAGTGTAGAAGAATTCGCATATGGAGGTGGTGTACCATTGTCGGAGTCGCCATCACGCCATTTAGACTCTTCTACTGCTTCCCGATACTCTCTAGTCCTTCGCTCTCTGATCGAATTATCTATCATGACAACTGAATCTGATGTTAGCATTGCCGTAGTCACTGCATGATGGATAGTTACAAGGAGTATATTGACGTCGTGGTGGAATTTTCGCTCTATATCTGGAACCTATTTATAATCTGAGTTTGTTGCTTGTGATTTGTCTCCAGATTACATACACGTATGATTCAAACTAGCCTCAGTGATGAGCCACTCAATCTCCACCCTCTTTGTGCTTTTCCTTGCGAGAACTCTGAATGTACATGTCCTATCTTTGCATATAGTGAGGAGACACCGAGCTGATTTCAAGGAGGTGTTTTCCGATGTTTTTGTCCCATGAGTGTTATTATATTGCTGTATTGCGTATCTGAGATTTGTTTTCGTGCATATGGTACCAACCTGGAGAGTCTGTGCAGGATCCTCGTGGGGAGGGCTGTTGGGGGGTGGGTTACTGGAAGACATGGAATGAGAAATTGTGGATTGTGGAAAAAAAAAAAAAACGCGAGAATTTTCATTAACGGGCAAGGTCCAAAATCGCCCAACTTTGCAAAACTGTGTGGTGGGCCTCGAATGTCGCTTCCCCCTTCTTAATTCTATATTTCATATAGCCTTAAGAGATTAATCGACTCCAGGATCTTGCGTGCAAAGATATACTTTTCTCCAGGACTACTTATGTTCACCATCTTATAAATACTATGGTGTTTACATACTGAGCCCATTACTCCACTATAACGAAGATGCTTGTGGTAAGATGTAGAGTCCGCTCCATCGCTAGCTTTGATGTCTGGACAGACTGGAGGAGGTGCCACGTCGGCTCTCACCTCCGCCGGATCTACCTCAGGCAGAAAGTATGCTGCTATATGCGTCAGTGCCATCGGGTGATTTTGGCTTATTCTTACCATGATTCCAGTGAGAGTGCTGCGGGTTGCGACATACATGTTCCTTGGCCTTGCATGAGAAGTTGCCATCAACTGTCAAGGTGACCGTACGGTGCACGCTTTCCGTGCAGGCGGGACAGTAGGTACGCTGAATCTCAGTAGGGACTGTGGAAAATGTCTCCCTAGCGTTCATTTGAGCTGAGAATTGTGGGTAAAATACCCGTAGGTTATCGTATATATTCGCATCAGTCTGTCCATACCCATTTGTGACAGACGCCCTACGTAGATGTTCACAGTAGTTATGCGAACTAACATGGCAGTCCATTACAAGTGATCGCATATCTGCTAGCATCTCAATCTGGAAGGCTAGCTCCGGCTTGATCGTAGTCGCAGCTACGTATCCGATTTTGATCAGGGTCTGATGAATTGTCATACAGCTCGAATGGTGTATCCTAAACCTTTGCTGACCGAGCTGACTGACTAGCCGGATCGCTTTTCCCGCAGATTGAGTAAAGCAAGGAGGAGAACATCTGCACGGCATTGTGATCTCGTCCCATAATTGTTCGTGTCGCCATGACGGGGCATATGAGTCCTCGATTTTCAGCTTCAGAAAAATGTGTGTTCCTTTTCGTGATCCATTATGAGTCTGGCTCAGGTGTTCCTTGCAGTAGACTTCGTTGGCGTCTGCAAGCATATGGCATGAATCAATAATAATTAAGCCGAGAGCAGGCTTTCGTATACCTTTAGTGCATGAAACGCATCTAAATCGTCCAATTTCATCGCATCCTGTGTGTATGCATTTTGGAGTATTGCCAATAAAATACCAAATCATGTTTGAGTAGCTGCTCCTTATCATTTCTTGGAGTTGTGCGCGTACGGTATTATGGCGATTAGTTATTTGTGGGTCTAGGGTGTTATAACTCGCTTCACTGTGTTCTTCCATGAAATCTATGAGCGTCCCCTCACTCAATATATCTTGTATGTGTGAACGTGCTGCTATATCCTCTGCCTCTGATGCGGGTGTATT
>Ga0160428_1001634_pt1 | contig 16178 bp, 12 predicted proteins | sample SolpanmetagenomM_FD_108198 | JGI IMG/M metagenome (GOLD analysis project Ga0160428, IMG submission 108198) | Solar panel surface microbial communities from Lawrence Berkeley National Laboratory, California, USA - M | ecosystem: Engineered > Built environment > Solar panel > Unclassified ... | reverse complement strand
TGCTGATGCTGCAACCGGATTTCGGCCAGACGGTGGTGTTCTGTTCGGTCTGGATCGCACTGCTGATGATCTCGGGCACGCCGGTGCGGACGATGGCCGCGTTGATCGGGTGCGTGCCGATCGGGCTCGTCGCGGCCTATCTGTTCTACGATACGGCGCGCGTGCGGATCGACGCCTTCCTGTTCCCCGGCGTCGGCGAAGGTGCATCGGACAATTTCCAGACCAATGCAGCGCACAATGCGATCACCAATGGCGGCTGGCGCGGAACCGGGCCGGGCGGCGGTACGATGAAGTTCCGCCTGCCGGAAGGGCATACCGATTACATCTATTCGGTGATCGGCGAGGAATTCGGCCTGATCGCCTGTGCGGTGATCGCGATCCTGTTCCTCGCCATCGTCGTGCGCGTGTTCGTGAAGCTGCTGGACGAGCAGGACGAGTTCCGCCTGTACGCCGCGGCCGGGCTGGCGACCCAATTCGGGGCACAGGCGCTGATCAGCATGGCCGTCAATACCGGCATGGCGCCCAGCAAGGGCATGACGCTGCCATTCATTTCCTATGGCGGGTCGTCGATGATCGCGCTGTCGATCGGGATGGGATTGCTGCTTGCATTCACGCGCCGGAACCCGTTCGTATCGCGTTCCCCTTATATCGCGCGGTGGAGCGGCGAATGAAGTGCGTTCGATGACGAGGCAGCGGCATTACGTATTGGCGGCGGGCGGCACCGGCGGGCACATGGTGCCGGCGGCGTCGCTGGCGGCCGAACTCGGGCGTCGCGGCCACCACGTTTCGTTGATCAGCGACGATCGCGGCGTGCGCTTTCCCGGGCTGTTCGACAAGGTCCAGACGCATGTCCTTCCGGCCGGCCGATTGTCGGGCGGGCCGCTCGGCTGGGCCAAGGCCGCGCGCGCGATGCTCGCCGGACGCGCGCAGGCGATCGAACTGTACCGCCACCAGAAGCCGGCGGCGGTGATCGGCTTCGGCGGGTATCCGGCGTTGCCGGCGCTGCTGGCCGCGTTCAAGGCCGGCATCCCGACCGCGGTGCACGAACAGAATGCCGTGCTCGGCCGCGTCAACCGGCTCGTCGCGGGGCGCGTGGACGCGATCGCCACCTCCTATGCCAATGTCGCACGCCTGAAGGACAAATATCGCGGCAAGGCGCATCTGGTCGGCAACCCGGTGCGCGATGCGGTTCTCGCGCTGCGATCGCGTCCCTATCCGCTGCTGGAGGAAGACGGCATCTTTCGCGTGCTGGTCACCGGGGGAAGCCAGGGCGCCAGCGTGCTGAGCCAGGTCGTTCCCGACGGGCTGTCGCTGCTGCCGATCGCGTTCCGGCGCCGGTTGCAGGTGACGCATCAGGCGCGCATTGAGGATATCGACGCGGCGCGCGCCAAATATGCCGAACTGTCGATCGCGGCGGAACTGGCGACCTATCTTCCCGACATGCCGGAGCAACTGGCTTGGGCGCACCTGGTGATCGCGCGCGCGGGCGCATCGACGCTGGCCGAGCTGACCTGCGCCGGACGCCCGGCGATCCTCGTGCCGCTGCCGTCCGCGACCGACGATCACCAGACCGCCAATGCGCGCGAGATGACCGAGGCGGGCGGGGCGCGGACGATCGCGCAGCCGGCCTTCACGCCGGTCGAACTCGCCAAGCAGATGCAGCGGCTCGGGCTGGATCCGGCCGCATTGCAGAATGCCGCCGGGCGCGCGCGCAGTTGCGGGCGACCGGATGCGGCGCGCGACCTGGCGGATTTGGTCGAGAATCTCAACGCACCGCTCAGCGATCTGATGATCGGGGTGCCATTGCCAACGGGAAAGCCGAGTTTCGCATGATGGGACGGATTTGATGAGAGGCGTGGCGACCGATATCGGCACGATCCATTTCGTCGGAATCGGCGGGATCGGCATGTCCGGCATCGCCGAGGTGATGAAGAATCTCGGCTATGACGTGCAGGGATCCGACGTGGCGGAAGGCTATGTCGTGCAGGGCCTGCGCGACAAGGGCATCCGCGTCGCGATCGGCCATGCCGCCGAGAACGTCGGCGACGCCGCCGTGGTGGTGACGTCGACCGCGATCGTGCGTTCCAATCCGGAAGTCGAGATCGCGCTGGAGCGGCGTATCCCGGTGGTGCGCCGGGCGGAGATGCTGGCCGAACTGATGCGGCTGAAATCGACCGTCGCGGTGGCCGGCACGCATGGCAAGACGACGACGACGAGCATGATCGCGGCGTTGCTGGATGCCGGCGGCGTCGACCCGACGGTGATCAACGGCGGTATCATCAACAGCTACGGTTCGAACGCACGGCTCGGCGCGAGCGACTGGATGGTGGTCGAGGCGGACGAGAGCGACGGCAGCTTCCTCCGGCTCGACGGGACGATCGCGGTCGTCACCAACATCGATCCGGAACATCTCGATCATTACGGCTCGTTCGACGCGGTGAAGGATGCGTTCGTCGAATTCGTCGAGAACGTGCCGTTCTACGGCGCCGCCTTGCTGTGCCTGGATCATCCGGAGGTGCAGGCGATCATCCCGCGCGTGCGGGACCGGCGCGTCGTGACCTATGGTTTCGCCGCGCAATCCGACGTCCGCGGCGTCAACGTAACGCCGATCCCCGGCGGCAACCGCTTCGAATGCCTGGTGCGCAGCCGCGATGGGACGGTGCGGTCGATCGAGGGCATCGAATTGCCGATGCCCGGCCGGCACAACGTACAGAATGCGCTGTCCGCGATCGGCGTGGCGCTGGAAATGGGTATACCGGACGAGACGATCCGGACCGGGTTCGCCAAGTTCGGCGGGGTCAAGCGGCGCTTCACCAAGGTCGGCGAAGTGGCGTTCGCCGACAATCGCAGCGCGACGATCATCGACGATTACGGGCATCATCCGGTCGAGATCAAGGCGGTGCTGGCGGCGGCGCGCGAAGGCGTCGAGAATCGCGTGATCGCGGTGGTACAGCCGCATCGCTTCACCCGGCTGGGCAATCTGATGGAGGATTTCCAGCAGGCGTTCAACGATGCGGACATGGTGCTGGTGACGCCGGTCTATGCCGCGGGCGAGCAACCGATCGACGGCGTGGATGCCGAGGCGTTGGTGGAGGGGCTGAAGCGGCGCGGACATCGCTCGGCGATGACCGTCGCCGATGCGGCGGCGCTGGCCCGGACGCTGGCGGAGGTCGTGCAGCCGGGCGACATGGTGGTGTGCCTCGGTGCGGGCGACATCACGAAATGGGCGGCTGGTTTGGCCGATGCGATCGAGGCGGCGCGGTGAACGCGCTTGCCGCCATTCCGCGGACCGCCGGCCGGCTGACCGCGGGCGCGCCGCTCGCGCCTTTGGTGTGGTTCAAGTCGGGCGGCGCGGCGGAATGGCTGTTCGAGCCGCGCGATGCGGCGGATCTTTGCGCGTTCCTCGCGGCCCTCGATCCCGCGGTGCCGGTGATGGCGCTGGGGCTGGGATCGAACCTGATCGTGCGCGATGGCGGCGTGCCGGGCGTGGTCGTGCGGCTCGGCAAGGCCTTCTCGCAGGTCGAGGCGGTGGATGCGACCACGCTTGTCTGTGGCGGCGGGGCGTCGGGTATCCTCGTCTCGTCCAAGGCGCGAGATGCGGGGATCGGCGGGGTCGAGTTCCTGCGCTCGATACCGGGGACCGTCGGCGGGTTCGTCCGCATGAACGGCGGCGCGTACGGCCGCGAGGTCAAGGACGTGCTGGTCGAATGCGACGTCGTATTGCGGTCGGGCGAGCGCCGCACGCTGGCGGTCGGGGAGCTGGGATATACCTATCGCCACAGCACGCTTCCGGACGGCGCGATCGTGGTCGGCGCGACCTTTCGCGGGTTCGCCAAGGACCCGGTGGAGATCCAGGCGGAGATGGACCGCATCTCCTCCGAACGCGAGGCATCGCAGCCGTTGCGCTCGCGGACCGGCGGATCGACGTTCAAGGACCCGGACGGCCACAAGGCGTGGGCGCTGGTCGATGCCGCCGGATGTCGCGGACTGACGCGCGGCGATGCGCAGGTCTCGGAGAAACATTGCAACTTCCTGCTCAACCTGGGGTCGGCGACGAGTGCGGAGATCGAGGCGCTGGGCGAGGAGGTCCGGGCTCGCGTCAGGGCGCAGTCGGGAATCGAACTCGAATGGGAAATACAGCGCGTCGGGACGCCCGCCGCTGCCGAAGGACGGGACGAGGTGACGAGGTGAGCACGCTGCATATCGCAGTCCTGATGGGCGGCTGGTCCGCCGAGCGCGACGTCTCGCTGATGTCCGGCGCTGGCGTCGCCGATGCGCTGGAATCGCTCGGCCACCGCGTGACGCGCGTCGACATGGACCGCGACGTCGCGACGCGACTGAAGGACATCGCGCCCGACCTCGTGTTCAACGCGCTGCACGGTACGCCGGGCGAGGACGGGTCGGTGCAGGGGCTGCTCGACCTCATGGGGCTGCGCTACACCCATTCGGGGCTGGCGACGTCGGTGATCGCGATCGACAAGGTGCTGACGAAACAGGCCCTCGTCCCGCACGGCATTCCCATGCCCGGCGGGCGGATCGTCAGGACCGAGACGTTGTTCGACGCCGATCCGTTGCCGCGCCCGTATGTGCTGAAGCCGGTCAACGAGGGGTCGTCGGTCGGCGTGGCGATCGTCACCGACCAGGGCAATTACGGCAACCCGATCGCCGCCGCGTCGACCGGGCCGTGGCAGGCGTTCGACGAACTGCTCGCCGAGCCGTTCATCCGGGGGCGCGAACTGACCACCGCGGTGCTGGGCGGTGCGGCCTTGGGCGTGACCGAATTGAAGCCGAAGAGCGGTTTCTACGATTACGAATCCAAATATACCGATGGGCTGACCGAACATATCTATCCCGCCGACGTGCCGGACGAGATCACCGAGGCGTGCAAGGCGCTGGCGCTGGAGGCGCATCGCCTGCTCGGCTGCAAGGGATGTTCGCGGTCCGACTTCCGCTGGGACGACGAGCGCGGCGTGGACGGACTGTTCCTGCTCGAGGTCAACACGCAACCCGGCATGACCGCGCTCAGCCTCGTTCCCGAACAGGCGCGGCATAACGGCATGAGCTATCCCGAGCTGGTCCAGGCGATCGTCGACGAGGCGATGGCCGACGGCGCCGGAGTCGGGGCGGGAGGCGCATGAGCAGCCGCACGCTCAAGCGCAGTACGCCGGGGCGCCCGATGCAGAAGCGCAAGGCGCCGCGCGTGTCGTTCATCGACCGGGTGATCGCCGCGCTGCCGATCAGCGAAGTGGCGCTGCATCGCATCGCGACATGGACGATCACCGGGGCGGTCATCGCCGGGCTCGGCACGCTGGCGGTCTGGGCCGGGGTGCCCGCGGCGATCGGTACGGCGCTGGCCGAAGGCGTCGGCCGCGCCGGCTTCCGCGTCGAGCAGATCGAGGTCACCGGGCTCAACCGGATGGACCGGATGTCCGTCTATGCCGTCGCGCTCGACCAGAAATCCCGCGCGATGCCGCTCGTCAGCTTGCAGGACACGCGCGAGAAGCTTTTGAAATACGGCTGGATCGAGGACGCGCACGTCTCGCGCCGGCTGCCCGATACGCTGCTGGTCCATATCGTCGAGCGCAAGCCGACAGCGATCTGGCAGGACCAGGGGCAATTGTCGCTGATCGGATCGAACGGGGTGTGGCTGGAACGGGTCAGCCCGGATGCGATGCCGGACCTGCCGCTGGTGATCGGTCCCGGGGCCAACGCGCAGGAGGCGGCGTACCAGAAGCTGCTGAGCGCCGCGCCGGCGCTTCGGCCAAGCGTCAAGGCGGCGACCTGGGTCGGCAACCGGCGCTGGAACCTGACCTTCGAAAGCGGCGAGACGCTGGCCCTGCCCGAGGGGGAAATGGCCGCGGCGCATGCGCTGGTCAAGTTCGCCGAGTTGGACGGGGTGAAGCCGTTGCTCGGCAAGGGGTGGCTTCGGTTCGACATGCGCGATCCGAGCCGGCTGGTCGCACGGCGGCCGGGCGAAGCCGAGGGCCGCGCGATAACGGACCCGAACGACAAGGATTCCGCTGCCAAGCCGGCTGTGATAGAAGCGAAGAAGAGCATTACGCGCGTGGGCGGTTCGGGGCAGGGGTAACAGGGCATGGCGAAGGTAGCACCAGAGGGGCTGATCACGGCGCTCGACATCGGATCGTCGAAGGTCTCGGCGATGATCGCGCAAAAGGGCGATGGCGGCGAGCTGATCGTGCTGGGGACCGGGCAGCGCGAAAGCCGCGGCGTGAAGCGTGGCTATATCGCCGACGCCGATGCGACCGAAGCCGCGGTTCGCGAAGCGGTCGAACAGGCCGAGCGCATTGCCGGCGTCAATATCCAGAACGTGTGGGTCAGCTTTTCGGCCGGGGGGCTGGTCAGCGATGTCGCGTCGATCGAGTTCGAGCTGGGCGGCCACCGCGTCGAGCAATCCGACATCGACGCGCTGCTGCACGCCGGGCGCGAGTCGATCGATCCTGCGGGCCGCATGGTGCTGCACGCCCAACCCGCGCTGTACACGCTGGACGGCCTGACCGGGGTGAAGAAGCCGTTGGGACTGCATGCCGATCGACTCGGCGTGCACATCCATGTCGTCGCCGCGGATGGATCGCCGGTGCGCAATCTGGGGCTGTGCGTCGCGAACGCGCATCTCGAGGTGAAGTCGATCATCGCCGCGCCGGTCGCGACGGGGATGGCGTGCCTCAGCGACGAGGAGCGCGAACTGGGCGTGGCGCTGATCGAGATGGGCGCCGGCATCACCAACGTCTCGCTGTTCGCCGGCGGGATGCTCGTCGGGCTCACCTCCATTCCGTATGGCGCGCAGGACATCACCGACGACATCGCCAGCGCGTTCGGCACCAGCCGCGCGCAGGCCGAACGGCTGAAATGCTTCTACGGCTCGGCCAATGCTTCGCCGCGCGACAATCACGACATGATCGAGGTCGCGCCGATCAGCGAGGACGGGCAGGCCGAGGGCAGCCGCATCACGCGCGCGCAGTTGATCGGGGTGATCCGCCAGCGACTCGATCACCTGATCGGGGAAGTGCAGAAGGCGCTGACGGAACTGAAATTCTCCGGTCCGGTCGGACGGCAGGTGGTGCTGACCGGCGGCGGCGCCGAACTGAAGGGCGTCGCGGATTACGCGCAGCAGGCGCTGGGCCGTTCGGTGCGCGTCGGCCGCCCGCGTGGGCTGACGGCCTTGCCCGACGCGCATTCCGGGCCGGCGTTCGCGACGCTGGCTGGCCTGGCCTTCTACGCCGCGTCCGACCCGGTCGACCTGCGCTCGCTTTCGTCGAAGCATCAGACGGTGCATCGCCCGAAGGGGCTCGGGGCGATCCGCCGCCTGATCGCGATGGCCCGGGCGAATTATTGAAGAATTACGACATCCGGTATCTTTCGCGCTGGCACGACCATGAGTGTTGGTGCAGAACGGTTACCATAAAACCTTTCGCGCCGGGGTGTGGGCGCGCGCTGGAGATCTTAGCATGAGCATCGAATTTCTCGCCCCGGAAGTCGACGAACTGACCCCGCGCATCGCGGTGATCGGCGTGGGCGGCGCAGGCGGCAACGCGATCGCCAACATGATCCGTGCCGAAGTGCAGGGCGTCGACTTCCTCGTCGCCAATACCGACGCGCAGGCGCTGAAGCAGTCGAGCGCCTCGCAGCGTATCCAGCTGGGTGCCAAGATCACCCAGGGCCTGGGTGCCGGCAGCCGCCCGGAAATCGGCCGTGCCGCGGCGGAAGAGACGATCGACCAGCTCGCCAAGACGCTGGAAGGCAGCCACATGGTGTTCATCGCGGCCGGCATGGGCGGCGGCACGGGCACCGGCGCCGCGCCGGTGATCGCCAAGGCGGCGCGCGACATGGGCATCCTGACGGTCGGCGTCGTGACCAAGCCGTTCGCGTTCGAGGGTAGCCGTCGCGCCAAGAGCGCGGAAGCCGGCATCGAGGAACTGCAGAAGTTCGTCGATACGCTGATCGTCATCCCGAACCAGAACCTGTTCCTGGTGGCGAACGCGAACACGACGTTCAAGGAAGCGTTCCAGATGGCCGACGAGGTGCTGCAACAGGGCGTGCGCGGCATCACCGACCTGATGGTCATGCCCGGCCTGATCAACCTCGACTTCGCCGACGTCCGCTCCGTCATGCAGGAGATGGGCAAGGCGATGATGGGTACCGGCGAAGCGACCGGCGACAATCGTGCGATCGAGGCCGCGTCCAAGGCGATCGCCAACCCGCTGCTGGACGGCGTGTCGATGAAGGGTGCCAAGGGCGTGATCGTCTCGATCACCGGCGGCGACGATATGCGCCTGCTGGAAGTCGACGAGGCCGCGAACCATATTCGCGAACTGGTCGACGAAGACGCCAACATCATCTGGGGTTCGGCGTTCAACCCGGAGCTGGAAGGCAAGATCCGCGTCTCCGTCGTCGCGACCGGGATCGAGGCGACCGCCCGCCCGCCGGAAGCGATGCCGTCGTCGCGCGCGTTCAGCTTCGGATCGCCGAAGAAGCCGGAAGAGCCGACCGCCGCCGCGGTCGCGCCGCTGGTCGAGCCGGCACCGACGATGGAAGACGCCTCCGGTTCCGCGCCGGAGCCGGAAGCGATCGCGCCGGTCGCCGCCGCGTCCGACGCGGACGAACTGGTTTTGGGCAGCGATGTCCAGGCGCCACCGGTGTCGACCGCGCCTGCGCCGGCCGTGAAGACGCCGATCACCTTCGGGGACGAGCCGACCGCACCCGCACAGGACGTCGCTGACGGTGGTGCGCGCCGCCGTTGGCTCTCGCCCGGCGCCGCTGCCGAGACGCCGGCTGAAGCGCCTGCGGAACCGGTCGCTCCGGCACCGCGCGTCAAGCTTGGCGGTACCTTGTTCGAGCGCATGTCGGGCGCGACGCGGGGTGCGGCACGTGACGACGAAGCCGAGCAGGGCGACAAGGGCGCGATGGATATCCCGCGTTTCCTGCACCGCCAGAACAATCAGTAAGTCGATCGGGATCGGCGGAACGATCCGCCGATCCCGTCGCCTGAACGGGGTGCGGCCCCGCACCCGCGTTCGCCGCGACGTCTCCGTTCGGGACATGCGGTCCGTCGTCGTCTTGCCGATAGCGACGTCGCCCGGGCTCATCGCCTGCCGACCCACCGATCTCGGTCCCGTTTATCGCCGGTGTGCGTCCGCCCGTCGCGCAGGCCCGACTTTAGACATTGCCGGTTCAGCGAAGCTGGCGTCTAGGCTGTCTCGCTCATGAAAACGATCGTCCTGACGTCCGCCGCCGCGACCCTCTTCGCTATCTCAGCACCGATTCCCGCCGCCCGTGCGCAGGTGCCGTTCGTTCAACAAAAGTCGGCCGCCGACGAACTGGCGAGCGAGATGCGCCTGCTGGCCGCGAGCCCGACGAACGTCGCCGCGATGGTGCGGGCGGGCGAACTGACGCTGAAGCTGGACGATCCGACCGCCGCCGCCGGGTTCTTCGCCCGCGCCGAACGGATCGATCCGAGCAATGCCCGGATCAAGGCCGGCAAGGCGATCATCCTGTTGCGCGCGGGGCGGCCGGGCGAGGCGTTGCGCGGCTTCCTCGACGCGGAGCGGTTGCGCGGCGATGTCCGATCCTTCGCGGCGGAGCGGGGTCTCGCCTACGATCTGATCGGCGAGCAGGATCGGGCGCAACGCGATTACCGGCTGGCGCTGAAATCCGGCACGCTCAGTTCGATCGCCGCGGATGAGACGACACGCCGCTATGCGTTGTCGCTTGGCATTTCGGGCAAGCGCGACGAGGCGTTGGCGCAGATCGACCCGCTGTTGCGGCAGAGCGACCGGGGGGCGTGGCGCGCGCGGGCGTTCATCCTGGCGATGACCGGGGACGGGCGCGGGGCGGAGCGGATCGCGGCGACGATGATGCCGGGCGGGCTCGGCCAGGGCCTGCAGCCGTTCTTCGAGAAACTGCCCACGTTGCGGCCGGCGGACCGGGCGTTCGCGGTGCATTTCGGCGAGGTGCGGACCACGCCGATGCGGCTGGCGGATGCGCGGATGGCGCCCGCGCTCGCGGCATTGCCGCCCGACCCGGAAGCGCCGGTCGCTGTCGCTGCGGCCGCACCGCGCGCGGTGGAGGTCGCCTCGAATTCGAAGCGCGACCGCAAGCGGGGCAAGCGCGACAAGGTCCAGGTGGCGATCGCGCAGGCAGCGCCCGTGCCGCTGCCGTCGCCGCCAAGCTATCAGGCGCCTGCCGTGGCGATGGTCCAGCCACTGCCGTCGCGGTCGGGCTATAGCGCGCCGGCGACTTCCTCGGCGACTGGGCCCGTAACGGTCGCGCGTACGGGCGCGCCGACATCGTCCTCGCCGGTGGTATTGGCGTCGAACCGCGGGAGCCTGCCGAGCGCTTTGCCGGTGCCGCGGCGGGATACAGCGCCGACCAACCGCGCCGCGGCCGAGTCGGACGTACGGGTGGCGAGTGCTCCGCTCGCCTCGACGCCCAACGTCGCCGCGGTGCCGACGAACAGTTCGCCAGCGCCGCTGGAGGATAGTTCCGGGCCGTATGAGCCGATCGCTCAGGCGACCGAAGTCCGCAAGACTGCCCCCGCGCCGGTGGCCACTCAGGCCGCTTCTCCGACGGGCGTTTCGATGGCGCCGCAGCGGGTCGTGCCAGCGCCTGCGCCGACGCCGCAAACCTCGGTTGCGCAGACGTCGGTGGTGCAGCCGGCGGTGGTGCAGCCGGCGCCCTCCATACCGCTGCCGCCCGTTCCAGGGCCGGTAAAGGGCGAGGATACGATCCTCGCCGCGATCATCGCCAACATCACCGTTCCGGGTTCTGAACTGGAAGTTGCCGCGCCGCAATCCGAACCGGCGCGCCCGCTCGTCGCGGTGCCGGTGAAACTCGCGGAGGCAGCACCGATCCGGACCGAGCCGCGTGCGCCGGTCCGCGCTGCGCCCGATGCGGCGGAAACGCAGGCCAGGGCCGCTGCCGACAAAGCTGCGGCGGACAAGAAGTTGGCCGATAAGAAGATCGCCGACAAAAAGCTCGCCGACAAGAAAACCGCGGACAAGAAGCTCGCCGATGCGAAGAAGCTGGCCGACGCCAAAAAGGCCGAGGAGCTGAAAAAGAAGAACGATCCCAAGATCCTGGAGCCGTCGCGCATCTGGGTGCAGGTTGCCGGGGGAGCGAATGAGGGCGATTTGCCCAAGGAATGGGCGAAGGTGCGTGAGAAGGCGCCGGCGGCGTTCAAGGGCAAATCCGGCTGGATGACGCCGCTGCGCGCGACCAATCGCGTGCTGACCGGACCGTTCAAGACCGACGCCGAGGCGCGTTCGTTCGTCAATACGTTGGCCAAGGAGGGCTTGTCCGGCTTCACCTTCACCAGCGAGGCGGGGCAGAAGGTCACGCGACTGGCCGGCAAGTGAGCGACGGCAGCGGCGGGGAGGTCGCGAATCGCGCCATCGCGCCGTGGGCGTCGGTTCCGGAACGCACGCGCGGGCGGCTGCATGCCGAACGGGGCGGCACGGTGCGGGGCCCGCGCGATGCGTTCCAGCGCGACCGCGACCGCATCATCCATTCGATCAGTTTCCGCCGCTTGCGGCACAAGACGCAGGTCTTCCTGGCGCCCGATGGCGACCATTTCCGCGTGCGCCTGACGCATAGCCTGGAGGTCGCGCAGATCGGCCGGACGATCGCGCGCGTCCTGGGGCTGAACGAGGATCTGACCGAGGCGCTCTGTCTCGCGCACGATATCGGGCATCCGCCGTTCGGCCATGCCGGCGAGGATGCGTTGCAGGCGGCGCTCGCCGGGCAGGGCGGGTTCGATCATAATGGCAACACGCTACGTGCGCTGATGACGATCGATTCGCCCTATCCGCGCTGGCCGGGACTGAACCTGACGTGGGAGACGCTGGAGGGGCTGGCCAAGCATAACGGCCCGATCGCGACGCCCGGCTGGGCGCTGGCCGAGGCCGATGCGGCGTTCCCGCTCGACCTCGCGCGCTGGCCGAGCCTCGAAGCGCAGGTCGCCGCGATCGCCGACGATATCGCCTATGACAATCACGATATCGACGACGGGTTGCGCGCCGGCCTGCTGAGCATCGAGCAGCTGATGGAGGTCGGGTTCGTCGCGCGCGGCTGGCGCCAGACCTGTGCCGACAATGACGATATCGCCCCGGTCAGGCTGGTCGGGGAATTGATCCGCGCGCAGATCGGCGTGATGGTCAACGATGTCATCGCCGAGACACGGCGACGGCTCGCCGCGGCGCGGATCGAGAGCGCCGACGATGTCCGGATGGCCGGCCAGTTGGTCGCCTTCTCCGAGCCGATGGGCGAGGACGAGCGCGCGCTGAAGCGGTTCATGTACGCCAACCTCTACCATCACCCGCGGCAATTGGCAGCGGCGGACGCGGCGCACGGCGTGGTGGCAGGGCTGTTCGCGGCCTATCACGCCGACCCCAGCCTGATGCCAGGCGACTGGTCGCAGCGCCTGCCCGCCGAGGAGCCCGGGCGCAGCCGCCACATCGCCGATTTCATCGCCGGGATGACGGATCGCTACGCCGTGACGCGCTATTGCGAAGCGATCGGTCCGGTCGATCTGCCCGAGGGGTTCTGACCGGGATCGCCACGGTGGCGTGGCGGCCCAGTCTTCGATCGAGCGCGCCATCGCCGACGACGCGCTCGATTCATCTCATCTCGGCGGGTTCAGCGCGATGCGACTTCCGTGCCGGCAATCGGCGCGTGGGCAGGTACGCTGAACGATACCGGGATGCCGCCCGATTTGCCGGTGACATAGCCGTTGCGCACGACGAGGCGGAAATCGCGGCCCGAGGCGCTGCGGCCCGACAGGATCGTGGCGTCGCCCTCGGTCGTGGCGGTGTAGACGAAGGTTTCGCCGTCGCGCGTAAAGCGCTTCGAGTCGGGCGCGTCCTTGGCGAAAGCAGGCGTCGCGAGGGTGGCGAGCAAGACAGCGGCGGAAAGAAATTTCGTCATAATCTGGTCCCCTTTGAAGAAGCCGGATCAGCACCCCGTCCCTGGATCGTGCGATATCGTTTTGTTGTACTTAGCATATTGCAGTGCAGCATTTCTCCAAGCGCAAATAGTGTTGCGGCGGATGCATGAAACGCACGGCGGGCCAGCGGAATTTCGGCATACTTCTGCGACAAAATCGGCGTAGCCTCCGGTGCGGACTTGAGGATGAGGCCATGGCGGACGTCACTATCGCGCCGAACCGGTTCGGCATCGGTGCGCGCCCGGACGAGCCGCTGCCGAAAGATGCGAAGGCGTGGCTGCGCGGCCAGATCCATTCGTATCGTCCGGCGCCGCCACCGATCGAGGCTGCCCCCGGGCGTCGCCAGGTGTCGCTCGATCTCCTGGCCTATTACGCCTTGCAACGCGGTGTGCGGCAACAGGCGAAGATGGCGCAAGCCGTGCCGATCGTCGGCACCGCGCCGCAACCGCCGGCAATGGAGATGCGGCCGATCGCTCCCGCACCGGCGAAACCGGAGGCGACGATGGCGAGCGGCGCACCGTCCGCCACCGCTACCGGCAAACCGAATCCGAGCGATGCCGCGCAGGCCGTGATGGAGCAGGCGCGCAAACAACGGCAGCTTTATTACACCGATGCGATCGGTACGCGGACCGCAGTGGCGCTCACGACGCCAGCACCCTTCGTCGAGCGGCTGGTATATTTCTGGGCGAACCACTTCGCGGTGTCGGCGGACAAGGAAGACGTGACCGCGCTGGCCGGAACGCTGGAATTCGAGGCGATCCGCCCGCACGTGCTGGGCAAGTTCGGCGACATGCTGCATGCGGTGGAGCGGCATCCGGCGATGCTGCTGTATCTCGATCAGGCGCAATCGGTCGGCCCGACCAGCCAGATCGGCGCAGGGGCCGCGCGGCGGGGCAACGCAAGGGTCGGGCTGAACGAGAATCTAGCCCGCGAAATCATGGAGTTGCACACGCTGGGCGTGCGATCCGGCTATTCGCAGACCGACGTGACGGAATTCGCGCGGGCGATGACCGGCTGGACCGTAGCCGGGATCGGGCGCGGTCCGGGCGCGCGCTTCGTCGATGCGCTGGCACCGGCGGGGGAGTTCGTCTTTGCCGAGCGCGCGCATGAACCGGGCGTGCGGACGATCCTCGGGCGGAGCTATGCCGAGCCGGGCGAAGCGCAGGCGAATGCGGTGCTCGGCGATCTCGCGGTCCACCCGGCGACCGCGACACATATCGCGACCAAATTGGCCCGCCACTTTGCCGGCGATACGCCGCCGCCCGCTTTGATCGCGCGGTTGCAGGCGGGGTTCGCCACATCCGGCGGCGACCTGCCGACCGTCTATCGCGTGCTGATCGATGCGCCCGAAATGTGGACGCCGGCCCCGGCCAAGTTCAAGACGCCGTGGGAATGGTCGATCTCGGCCTATCGCGCGATGGGGCTGAAGAGCGTTCAATCGCAGGCGGTGACCGGGCTGCTGACGCAACTCGGCCAGCCGATCTGGAAACCGGGCTCGCCCGCCGGCTATGACGATCTCGCCGGAAGCTGGGCCGGGCCGGACGCCGTGCTGCGCCGGGTGGAAGCGGCGCAGCGCTTCGCCGGGCGCGAAGGGCGGACGATCGATGCGCGGGCGCTGGCGCCAAGGCTGTTCCCGGACGCGGTCGGCACCGCGACGGCGCAGGCGCTGGCTCGTGCCGAAAGCGCGTCGCAGGCGCTGGCCCTGTTGCTCGTCGCCCCTGAATTCATGCGGAGATAAGCCATGATCGATCGCCGTCATCTGATCCGCGTCGGAGCGTTCGGCACTGCCGCGCTGGGGCTGGCGCCGCGTCTGGCCTTCGCCAAGGCGGAGACGGACAAGAGGTTCGTGTTCATCATCCAGCGTGGCGCGGCGGACGGGCTGGGCACCGTGGCGCCGGTCGGCGATCCGGCGTTCGCCGCGGCGCGGGGCGATCTGGCGACGGACTTCGTTGCCGCGACCCGGCTGGACGGGATGTTCGCGCTGCATCCGGCACTGGCGAACGTCGGCGCGCTCTATGCCCGGCGGCAGGCGCTGTTCGCGCATGCGATCGCCTCGCCGTATCGCGATCGGTCGCATTTCGATGGCCAGAACGTGCTCGAGACGGGCGGGACGGGAGCCTATCAGATCCGCGACGGGTGGCTGAACCGGCTGCTCGGCGTGCTGCCGCGCACGCAGGCGCGCGCCATCGCGGTAGCGGCGACGGTTCCGCTCGCGCTGCGCGGTGCGCGGGAGGTGGCCTCCTATGCGCCGTCCAACCTGCCCGACGCGTCGGACGACCTGCTGCAACGCGTGACGATGTTGTACGAAGGCGACAGCCAACTGCACGGCCTGTGGTCCGAAGCGATGCGGACCCGCGAACTGACCGGCGATCTCGCTGCCGACAATGGGCGCAACGCCGCGGCGACGGGAGCGCTGGCGGCGCGGTTGATCGGCCCGGCGAACGGCGCGCGGATCGCGATGATCGAAACGAGCGGATGGGACACGCATGCCCAGCAACGCCCGCGCCTGTCGCAGCAATTGAAGGGGCTGGATGCGATGATCGGCGCGCTGCAGACCGGGCTAGGCCCCGTCTGGGCGGATACGATGGTGCTGGTGGCGACCGAATTCGGCCGCACCGTGGCGATCAACGGCACGGGCGGGACGGACCATGGGACGGGCAGCTCGGCGATGCTGATCGGCGGCGCGGTGAAGGGCGGGCGCGTGCTGGCGGACTGGCCGGGTCTCGCGCCTGCCGCCCTGTTCGAGAACCGCGATCTGCGACCGACGCTGCAACTGGATGCGTTCATCGGCGGGGCGGTGGCGTCGCACTTCGGCGTCGATCCGGGCCGCACGATGGCGACGCTCTTTCCGGCGACCGGGCGTGGGGCGGGGGTGCGGGGGCTGGTGTGAGGAAGGTCGGCGCAACCGCGGTCGACATGGCCGAATGGTAACTTGATCCGCCCGCTGCTTTCCTGTGCGGTGCGTCGACGAACAGATGCGCCGAGGTGGGAAGGCAGAGCATAATCCATGATATATCTTGGCTACAGCATCGCTGCATTATTCGGCGACTTTGGCATGATCGATCAGCGCAACGCTTTGGCTAAATCCGGCGGGCCTTCACTGCTCGCATATCACCCGATCGGAAAAGACCGGAGCACGCATTTCAACGCCGGTCGAATGGCTGACGTTAGATCTGGCCAGTGCAGTGAGGTCTGCAGCCAGGACCTTGTTCCTGTTCGC
>Ga0160428_1001633_pt1 | contig 16193 bp, 17 predicted proteins | sample SolpanmetagenomM_FD_108198 | JGI IMG/M metagenome (GOLD analysis project Ga0160428, IMG submission 108198) | Solar panel surface microbial communities from Lawrence Berkeley National Laboratory, California, USA - M | ecosystem: Engineered > Built environment > Solar panel > Unclassified ... | reverse complement strand
TTCCGGCCTCAAGACCGCCGTCGCCAAACGCGTCGCGACCTACCCTGACGGCCCGCTTCCTGCCGCCGACGCCGCCGACATCGCCGCCGCCTTCCAGGTTGCCGTCGCCGCCGTGCTTGCGGATCGCGCGACTCACGCGTTGGCGATGATGCCCGAGGCGCGCTCGGTCGTCGTCTCCGGTGGCGTGGCAGCGAATACCGCGGTCAGGACGGCCCTGACCACCGTCGCCGATGCCCACGGCATCGGCCTCCTGGCCCCGCCGATCCGCCTGTGCACCGACAATGCGGTCATGGTCGCCTGGGCCACGATCGAGCGCCTCCGTCTCGGCCTGGCTGACGATCTCGGCTTCAAGCCGCGCCCGCGCTGGCCGCTTGCCGAGATGACCGCCGGGAAAGAAGCATGAACTACCGCCACGCCTTTCACGCCGGCAATTTCGCCGACTGCATGAAGCACGCCTTGTTGCTCTGGATGCTCGACGCCCTCCAGCGTAAGCCGACTCCGTTCTTCGTCCTCGACACCCATGCCGGCCTCGGTCGCTACGATCTGATTGCCGGCGATGCCGCCCGCACCAGCGAATGGCGCGACGGCATCGCCCGCCTGCTGCATGAGCCTCCGGCGTGCCTCGAACGCTACGTCGCCGCCGTGTCCGCCGTCGGCGCGGAGGGCGAGTTCATCTACCCGGGCTCCCCGCTGCTGATCTACGGGGCCCTCCGTGACGCCGACCGTCTCGCCTGCTGCGAGCTTCATTCGGAAGACGCCGCCACCCTCAAAGGCCTGTTCCACGGTGAAGGCCAAGCCGGCGTTCATCTCCGCGACGGCTACGAAGCCATCCGCGCCTTGCTGCCGCCGAAGGAACGCCGCGGCCTTGTCCTGATCGACCCACCTTACGAAGCTCCCGGCGAGTTCGAGCGCGTCGTTGCCGCCCTCCGCGACGGAGCCGCCCGCTTCGATCACGGCATCTACGCCATCTGGTACCCCATCAAGCATCGCGCGCCCGTCACCACCTTCCACGAAGCGGTCCGCCTCGCCGGATTGAAGGACGTTGTCGCCGCCGAACTCTGGCTCCGCCGCCCCCTCGACCCGGCCGTGCTCAACGGCTGCGGGCTCCTCGTCCGCAATGCTCCCTATGGCTTCGAGTCTGCCGCGGCCACCATGCTGGACGCGCTGGCTGAGCGCTTGGGCGAGGCCGACGCCGGCAGCGCTGTTGTCCGGATCACCCATGAGTAGTCTCGCTGTCCTCGGTGCTGGCGCCTGGGGCCGCGCGCTGGCCATCCAGGCCATCCGTGCCGGCACCCCGACTACCCTCTGGGCCCGCAACCCGGCCGCGGTCGACACCACCTTGCCCATCACCGGCATCCTCCCCGGCGATGGTCACGACGCGATCCTCCTCGCCATCCCCGTGCAGCACCTCCGCGACGTGCTCGCCCGGTTCCGTCCCGCGGCCCCCGTGGTCATCTGCGCCAAGGGCATCGAAGCGGCGACCGGCATGCTGCCGCTGGAAATCGTCGCCTCCCTGCACCCGCATCTCGCCGGTGCCGTGCTTTCCGGGCCGAACTTCGCCGCCGAGATCGCCGCCGGGCTGCCCGCCGCGTCCGTGGTCGCCGCCGCCGACCCGGCCCTTCGCGCCACGATCATCAGCCTGCTCGCCAGCGGCACCTTCCGCCTTTACGGCAATGACGACCCGGTTGGCGCCCAACTCGGCGGCGCCGCCAAGAACGTGATCGCCATCGCTGCCGGCATCGTCGCCGGTGCCGGGCTGGGCGAGAACGCGCGCGCCGCGCTCATCACCCGCGGCCTGGCCGAACTGACCCGCTGCGTCGTCGCCCTTGGCGGCCGTGCGACGACGGTCGCCGGCCTGTCCGGCCTCGGCGACCTGCTGCTGACTTGCACGGGCGCCGCCAGCCGCAACTACCGCTGCGGCCTGGCTCTCGGCCAGGGCACGACGTTGGCCGATGCCCTGGCGGCCTCGCCCGGCGTGGTCGAGGGCGTCGCCACCGCGCCGGCGCTTCTCGCCCGCGCCGCGGGAACCGACCTGCCGATCTGCACCGCCGTCGCGGCGCTGCTCGCAGGTGAATTGACCGTCGAGCGCGCCGTGTCGGTGCTGCTGGCCCGACCGATGCGTGATGAATAAAGCCATGACCAACGGAACAGGGCGCTAGATGCTTCGTGGAATCGTCACCGTCGGCGGCTGGACCATGGCCAGCCGCCTCATGGGCTTCATACGCGACATCCTGATCGCCGCCCTGGCCGGCACTGGCCCGATCGCTGATGCCTTCTTCATCGCGCTGCGCGTCCCTAACCTGTTCCGCCGCCTATTTGGCGAGGGCGCTTTCAACGCCGCCTTTGTGCCCGAATTCTCCGGTATTTACGCCGTCGAAGGCCCCGAACCCGCCCGCGACTTCGCCCAGCAGACCATCGCCGTGATGGCCTTCTGGCTCCTGCTGCTCACCGTGGTCGGCGAAATCTTCATGCCGCAGATCATGCGCGTGCTGGCGCCGGGCTTCGCCGACATACCGGGCAAGGAGCAACTGACGATCGCCCTGGCCCGCATCACCTTTCCCTACGTGCTGCTCATCTGCCTGGCCGCCCTGCTGTCCGGCATCCTCAACGGCCTCGACAAATTCGCAGCCGCGGCGGCGGCCCCGCTGGTGTTCAACACCGTTTCCATTGCCGCCATGCTGCTGTTGACGCCTTACCTTCCGAACGTCGGCTTCTCGCTGGCCTGGGGAGTCACCGTTTCCGGCGTGCTGCAACTGGCGCTGCTGGCCTGGGCCGTCCGTCGGGCCGGCATGCGGCTCAGCATCCCGCGTCCGCGTCTGACGCCGCAGATGCGACATCTCTTCCGGCGCATGGGGCCTGGGTTGCTCGGCGCCGGCGTCACCCAGCTCAACCTGGCCGTCGACATCTTTATCGTCAGTCTGCTGCCGCCGGGCTCCGCCAGCCTGCTGTATTACGCCGACCGCGTGAACCAGCTTCCCCTCGGCGTCATCGGCACCGCCGTCGGCACCGCGCTGCTGCCGCTGCTCTCCCGCCAGGCCCGCACCGGCCAGGCCGAGGAGGCGCGCCACACGCTCGCCCGCGCCCTGGAAGTAAGCCTCGCGTTGACGCTACCGGCGGCGCTCGCCCTCGCGGTCGCCGGAGAACCCATCATGCTGGTGCTGTTCGGCCGCGGCGAGTTCACTCAGGCGGCGGCCGAACTCAGCGCCCAATCGCTCGCCGCCTACGCCTTCGGCCTCCCGGCCTTTGTCGCCGTCAAGGTGGTGATCCCGGCCTTCTTTGCTCATGGGGACACCTCGACCCCGGTCCGCATCGGCTTCATCGCCATCGCGCTCAACCTTGTCATGAACCTGCTGTTCATGGTGCCGCTGCGACACATGGGCCCGGCGCTGGCGACCAGCCTGTCGGCCATCTTCAACGTCGTCGCCCTCGGCGTGCTGCTCGGTCGCCGCGGTCAACTGGTGGTGGATCGCCGGCTGCGGCTGCGGCTGTTGCGCATGGCCGGCGCCTCCCTGGCGATGGCCGCGACGTTGATCATGATGCAGCGATACGTGTTCGTCAGGGTGGAGATGGCGGCCGGGCTGCGCTGGGGCGCCCTGGCGCTCCTGGTCGGCACCGGGCTCGCCGCCTATGCAGTGGCCGGTCAGCTCCTGGGCGCCTTTGACGTCCGCATGTTGCTGGACGTCCTGCGGCGCCGGCGGCGCAAGCTGACCTGATCCACGTTATTGCGAGCCGCCTTGGGTTGCTCCGCCCGGCTCGCAATGACGTGGTGAACGGACTCAGTAGGTGATCACGTCCCGAATCTTGGCGAACTGCGCGGCGGTCAGCACCTTCTTCGTCACCAGATCCTGCGGCGTCATATAGGGGCGCCCGGCCACGATCTTCGGCGCCGTCTTCTCGCCAATCCCCGGCAGCGTCTTGGCGATGTCGGTCGCCGAGGAGGTGTTGATGTCGGCCAGCGCAAGCCGATCCCGGTTCTGCGCAAACGCCGGCCGCGTCATCACCTTCTTGGTCGACAGCGCGTTCAGGTCATCCCAGGGCCGCCCATCGACGATCGCCTTGGCCGTCACCGGCCCGATGCCGGGCAGGGTGGCGAGTTCGCTCTCGCTGGCGGCATTGATGTCGATCTTCTTGGTCGCCGTGGTTGGCGCGGCCGTTGGCGCGACGCGGGTCGGGACCGTGGGCGACGTTGCGGCAGGCATAGTCGGCGCCGGCCCGCTTCGGGCCGCCGGTGCCGTTGCCGGCGCCTGAGCATAGGCCGGCGCGAACAAAGCTAGGGCGGCGAGGGCAGCGAAACTGATGCGGGTGAGCTTCAAGACATCCTCCAATGGTAAGTGAATCGAACTCTGGTTGCCGTGAAAGGCGTAATTACGGCCAGCGCACTTCCGGTGGCAGGCTCATCAGGATCGCCTCGACGTTCCCCCCGGTCTTCAGCCCGAACAGCGTTCCCCGGTCGTGCAGCAGGTTGAACTCCACGTAACGGCCCCGGCGCAGCAGCTGGTGGTGCTTTTCCTCCGGCGTCCACGCCTCGCGCATCCGCCGCCGCACGATGGCGGTGTAGCCGTCGCGGAACGCGCGTCCGACATCCTGGGTGAAGGCGAAATCGTCCCGGACGTCGCCGGTGAAATGGTGATCGTAAAAAATTCCACCCACCCCGCGCGTCTCGCCCCGGTGCGGGAGGTAGAAATACTCGTCGCACCATTTCTTGAATTTCGGGTAGTACGCCGGGTCGTGCTTGTCGCAGGCCGCCTTGAACGCCCCATGGAAACTGGCCTCATCCTCCGCGATCTCCGCCTGATCCGTCCCCATCGGCGTCAGGTCGCCGCCACCGCCGAACCAGCCCCGCGTCGTCACCAGCATCCGCGTGTTCATGTGCGCCGTCGGCACCCGTGGGTTCTGCGGATGCGCCACCAGGCTCACGCCGGAGGCCCAGAACCTTGGATCCTCCTCCGCCCCGGGGATCTGCTTGCGGAACTCCGGGCTGAACTCGCCCCATACGGTTGAGACGTTGACGCCGACCTTCTCGAATACGCGGCCTTTCATCACGCTCATGACGCCACCCCCGCCGGCATCCCCGGAGTCGGTCGGCCGCTGCCACTCCGTCCGCGTGAAGCGACCCGGCTCGCGATTGCCGAGCGGCAGGTCGCTTTCTGCCTCGATCGCCTCAAAACCGGCGCAGAGCTGATCCCGCAACGTCTCGAACCAGGCGCGTGCCTCCGTCTGCAGCGCGGCATGTGGCGGCGGCAGAAGTTCCATGGCTTGCGACATTTAGATTCACTCCAATCTTGTGTTCAGCATAGAACGGCATGTGCGCGAGTTGCAGGGGCCACCCGGCGCCCGTATAGGACCGCATGGTCGAGCGAGGCAGCCGTTTGCGCGTGCTGTCGGTATCAAGAACGAGGACGGGCATGGCTGAAGTTGCAACCGCTACCGCGAATGTCCGCGAAGCGATCACGACGGTAGGGAACCAGGACGTCACCAAGCGTGACTTCCTGAAGCTGCTGACCGGCAGCGCCGTGGTCATCGGCGCCGGCTCCATGGTGTGGCCGTTCATCGACAGCATGAACCCGGCCCGCGACGTGCTGGCGTTGTCCAGCGTCGAGGCCGATTTGTCCCCGGTTGTCGAAGGTCAGGGCATCACCATCGTCTGGCGCGGCAAGCCGATCTTCCTGCGGCACCGCACGCCCAAGGAAATCAAGGAAGCCGTCGACACACCCTTGAGCGCCATGAAGGACCCGATTGCCGACGCCGCCCGCGTCAAGGCCGGGCACGAGCAATGGCTGGTCGTTATCGGCATCTGCACCCATCTCGGCTGCGTCCCGCTCGGCAACAAGCCGACCGACCCGCGCGGCGAGTTCGGCGGCTGGTTCTGCCCCTGTCACGGCAGCCAGTACGACACCGCCGGGCGCATCCGCCTCGGGCCGGCACCGGCCAACCTGGTGCTGCCGCCATACGCATTCATGAACGACACCAAGATCAAGATCGGCTGAGGAGCGAGATCCATGGCAGGCCTGCACAAATCTACTTACCAGAACCCGGTGATCAACTGGATCGATACCCGGTTGCCGCTGTTCACGATGATGCAGAAGGAATACGGCTCCTTCCCGACGCCGAAGAACTTCAACTACTTCTGGAACTTCGGCGCGCTCGCCACGGTCAACTTGATCATCATGATCGCGACCGGCGTGTTCCTCGCCATGAACTACTCCGCCAACACCGGCTTGGCCTTTGACAGCGTCGAGCGCATCATGCGTGACGTGAACTACGGCTGGCTGCTGCGCTACGCCCACGCCAATGGCGCCTCGATGTTCTTCATCGTGGTGTACATCCACATCTTCCGCGCCCTCTACTACGGCTCATACAAGGCGCCGCGCGAAATCCTGTTCATGCTCGGCGTGGTCATCTTCCTGCTGATGATGGCGACTGCGTTCATGGGCTACGTGCTGCCCTGGGGTCAGATGTCCTACTGGGGCGCCACCGTCATCACCAACCTGTTCTCCGCCATCCCACTGGTCGGCGACAGCATCGTGACCCTGCTCTGGGGCGGCTTCAGCGTCGACAACCCGACCCTCAACCGCTTCTTCGCACTACACTACCTGCTGCCGTTCATGATCTTCGGCGTCGTCTTCCTGCACGTCGTCGCCCTGCACATCACCGGCTCGAACAACCCCCTCGGCATCGACGTCAAGTCGCCGCAGGACACCATCCCCTTCCACCCATACTACACCACCAAGGACAGCGTCGGCCTTTGCGTCTACCTGTTGGTCTTCGCTCTGCTGGTGTTCTTCCTGCCCAACCTGCTCGGTGACCCCGACAACTACATCACCGCCAACCCGCTGGTGACGCCGGCGCACATCGCTCCGGAGTGGTACTTCCGTCCGTACTACGCCATGCTTCGTGCGGTCGAGTGGAAGCTCGGTGGCGTTATGGTGATGTTTGCCTCGATCCTGGTGCTGTTCTTCCTGCCTTGGCTCGATACCTCGCCGGTGCGCAGCACGCGCTTCCGTCCGATGTACAAGCCGTTCGTCGCTCTGCTGGTCGTCTCCTTCTTCGCCCTGCTCTACGTCGGCGGTAAGCCGCCGGAAGGTGCGTATGTCGTGATCGGCCGCGTCGCTACGGCCTACTGGTTCCTGCACTTCCTGGTGGTCCTGCCGATCCTCGGCAAGATCGAGCGTCCGCTGCCGCTGCCGGAGAGCATCAGCAACCCGGTGCTTCGCGCTCGTCCGCCCTTCTCGGGCGGTGGTGGTGGTCCTTTGCCGCAGGGCGCGGCAGCCAAGCCGATGGATCGGGCATAATGCGTAAACTACTCGTCACTCTGCTAGCGTCGGCCGCCCTGGCGGCGCCGGCACTAGCCCAGGAACATCCCGAAGTTCCGTCGGTGAAGTGGAGCTTCAACGGTCCGTTCGGGTCCTATGATTATGCCTCAGCGCAGCGTGGCTTCCAGGTCTACAAGGAAGTCTGCTCCAACTGTCATGGCATGAAGCTGCTTTCCTACCGTGACCTGACCGGCATTGGTCTGAATGCCGAGCAGGTCAAGGCGATCGCCGCCGATGTCACCGTCCCTGGTGGCACCAATGACGCCGGTGAGCCGGTCGATCGGCCCGGCACCGCCGCTGACCGCTTCAAGGCACCATTCCCCAACGACAAGGCAGCTCGCGCCGCCAACGGTGGCGCATTGCCGCCGGACCAGTCGCTGATCATCAAAGCGCGCGAGAACGGGCCGAACTACGTTCACGCCTTGCTGAATGGTTACGTCGATCCGCCGGCTGGCACCGTCGTTCCTGCAGGGCAGTACTATAACGAGTATTTCCCAGGCCACTACCTTGCCATGCCGCAGCCACTGCATGACGGTCAGGTCGATTATGTCGATGGCACCAAGGCGACAGTGGAACAGATGTCCAAAGACGTCGTGCAGTTCCTGACCTGGGCTTCCGAGCCCAACATGGAGCGGCGCAAGCAACTCGGCGTCAAGGTCGTGTTGTTCCTCGCGCTCATGACCGGTCTGACCTACGGCGTGAAGCGCAAGGTCTGGAAGGACCTGCACTGAGCCCCACCGCTCCGGTGACGCCGGTCATCGGCATCATCGGCGGCTCCGGCCTGTACGATATCCCTGGGCTCGAGCGTCGCGAAAAGCGGCGCATCGAGACCCCGTGGGGTGCTCCTTCCGACGATTTGTTATTTGGCGAGCTTGGCGGGGTTCGATGCGTTTTCCTGCCGCGCCATGGCGGCGGACATACGACGTCCCCAAGCCATCTGAACTATCGCGCCAACATCGATGCATTGAAGCGCGCCGGTTGCACGGACGTCTTGTCGCTGTCCGCCGTGGGCAGCCTCAAGGAGGAGTTGCCGCCGGGTCATTTCGTGATCGTGGACCAGTTCATCGACCGCAGCTTTGCCCGCGAGAAAAGCTTCTTCGGCGAGGGCTGCGTCGCCCACGTCTCGGTCGCTGACCCGGTCTGCCCCCGTCTTGGTGATGCTCTCGAGGCTGCCGCCAAGCGACTCGATTTGCCCCTCACCCGTGGCGGCACCTACCTGGTCATGGAGGGCCCGCAATTCTCCACCCGGGCCGAAAGTCATCTTTACCGGAGCTGGGGCTGCAGCGTCATCGGCATGACCAACATGCCGGAAGCCAAGCTCGCGCGCGAAGCCGAGCTTTGTTACGCCACCGTGGCCATGGTTACCGACTATGACTGCTGGCACGAGGATCATGAGGCCGTGACCGTCGACCAGATTGTCCGCGTGTTGCTCGGCAACGCCGACAAGGCACGCTCCCTGGTGGCCGAAGTCGTTCCAGCCCTTGGCGCGCCTCGCGGTCCATGTCCTGCCGGCTGCGACCGGGCGCTCGAATACGCGCTGATCACCCGCCCCGAGCACCGCGACCCCGCGCTCATGGCCAAGCTCGACGCCGTCGCCGGACGCGTCCTGTGCTGACCCAAGGCCGGGATGGCGCCACGGCCGTCCTAACCCTGGACTACCCCGCCCGACGCAATGCGTTGGCCATGCCGATGCGCCAAGCCCTGATCGATGCCTTTGAGGCCATGGAGAGTGACCCGGCAATCAAAGCCGTCGTGCTCACCGGTTCAGGCGGCACCTTCTCCGCTGGCGGCGACATCAGCAGCATGGACCTGCCCGATCTGCTGGCCGGCCGCGAGCGGTTCCGCATTACCCACCGGCTCGTTCGCCTGCTCATCAAGTCGCGCCTGCCCATTATCGCCGCCGTCGAGGGTCATGCCGTAGGTGCCGGCTTGTCGCTTGCCCTTTGCTGCGACACCATCGTCGCTGCCGCCGATGCCAAGCTGGCCGCCGGCTTTGGCCGTGTCGGACTGGTCGCCGACCTCGGTCTGCTCCACACCCTGCCGGCGCGGATCGGGCAGGGCAAGGCGCGCCAGGTGTTCCTCTACGGCGATATGATGACCGGTGAGGCCGCCGAACGCATTGGCTTGGTCGATCACGTGGTGCCTAAGGGCGATGCATTGACTACCGCGCTCGACCGCGCCCGCATCTTTGCCAACGCTGCCCCCATCCCGATCGCGCTGACCAAGCAATATCTCGCCAATGGTTTGGACGCTGCCTTGGATTGGGAGCGTGAGGTGCAGTCGGCCCTGTTCCAGACGGCGGATCATGCCGAAGGTCGTGCGGCGTTTCTGGAAAAACGAACGCCTGACTTCAAAGGGCGCTAAAGCGCCGGGTTGGTAGCAGCGGACGGATTTGAACCGCCGACCAAGAGATTATGATTCTCCTGCTCTACCACTGAGCTACGCTGCCTAACCCGCCGAGACCTGCCGTTCAGCACGGTCGTGGGGCGCACCGTATGCCCCGCCAACTCCCGCACGTCAATCCGCTGAACGCGTCTCCGCGGCAATGAATCCGCCGCCGATCAGATGCGAGCCGCGATACATCACGCAAGCCTGCCCCGGCGCCGCGAATGACGGCTCGTCCAGCTCGACCGTTGCCCCCGCCGGCATCTGCCGCACCGTAGCCCCATGCGGCGTCTCGCGCGCCCGCAGCTTCACCTCGCAGCGGAAAATCTCCGGCTCGTCGGTCAGCCAGTTCAAATCCCGTAACGCAATCTTTTGCCGCCCCGCGCTGCGCGGTCCCACCGTCACCCGGTTACGGGCGGCATCAAGCCCCAGCACCGCCTGTCGTGATCCATCCAGCGTGCTGGCGGTGCCCAACCCCTTGCTCTGCCCGATGGTGTAGTGTGCCAGCCCCTTGTGCCGGCCCTGCACGATTCCGGCTTCGTCGACGATCTCGCCGGCCGCCATCGCTTCCGGCCGCAGCTTGGCCAGCAGGTCGGTATATTTCCCGCTCGGCACGAAGCAGATGTCCTGGCTATCCGGCTTCTCGGCCACCGCCAGCCCCAGCCGCATCGCCTCCGCCCGTACCGCCGCCTTGTCCGGCATGTCGCCGAGGGGGAACCGGCTGAACGCCAGCTGGTCCCGCGTGGTCGCGAACAGGAACCAACTCTGGTCCCGCGCGTCGTCGCGGGCCCGATGCAACTCCGGCCCGCCTGCTGCCTCGACCCGGCGCACGTAATGTCCGGTTGCCATCGCCTCGGCGCCGAGATCCCGCGCCAGGCCGAGCAGGTCGGTGAATTTGACGCTCTGGTTGCACCTGACGCACGGGATCGGCGTCTCGCCACGCGCGTAGCTGTCGGCAAAGTCATCGATCACCGCCGCGCGGAACCGCGCCTCCGCATCGATGACGTAGTGTGCGATCCCGAGCCGGTCCGCCACGTCACGCGCATCGCCGATGTCGCGCCCGGCGCAGCACGCACCCTTGCGCCCCGCTGCCGCCCCGTGATCGTAGAGCTGCAGCGTGACGCCGATGACCTCGTGGCCCTGCTCGGCCAACAGGCCGGCAACCACCGAGCTATCAACGCCGCCCGACATCGCGGCGACGATCCTCATTGATTTAGCCGCCAGCGTTCTTTGTGCTGGCCGGCAGCTTGACCACCAACCCGTCCAGCGCCGGCGTCATCACGATCTGACAACCCAGCCGGCTTGTCTCCTGCAGCCCGAACGCCAGGTCGAGCATGTCTTCTTCGTCTTCGGTCGGCTTGGCCAGCTTGGGGAACCAGGCGGCATCGACGATGACGTGGCAGGTCGAGCAAGCCAGCGACCCCTCGCACGCACCCTCGATGTCAATATCGTACTTGTGCGCGATCTCGAGAACGGAGAGCCCGAGCGGCGCCTCGACCTCGCGCGGCGCGCCGTTCTTCTCGATAAAGGTCATCTTCGGCATCTAAAACTCGGCTCCGGCGGTGGCGGTGACAGCGACGCGTGCAGCTTCGCTCAGGGCTTTGGCGGCAAAGTCCACGTCCGCCGGGCTGGTAAATCGTCCTAACCCAATACGCAAGGTACGCTGCGCCGCCCCGTTGTCCAGGCCGAGCGCCCGCAAAACGTAGCTCGGCTCGATCGCCGCCGAGCTACACGCCGACCCCGTCGATACGCACAGATCCGGCATCGCCCGCAGCATCGTCAGCGCCGGCGCCTCGAACGTCAGGTTGAGGTTCCCCGCCACGCGATCCTGCACGGACCCGTTGATCGTCACCGGCACCGCCAGCCCGTCCAGCAGCCGTTGCCGCAGCCCGGCGATCCGCGCCTCATCCGCCGCCATCTCCGCCCGCGCCAGCCGGCACGCCTCTCCGAACCCGACGATTAGCGGCGTCGCCAGCGTTCCGGCCCGCAAGCCGCGCTCCTGCCCGCCGCCCGAGAACAGCGGCGCCAGCCGCACCCGCGGCCGCCGCCGCACATACAGCGCCCCGACCCCCTTGGGCCCATACAGCTTGTGACCGCTGAGGCTCAGCAGATCGATCCCCGCGACGTCGATCGGGATTTTGCCTGCGGCCTGCGCCGCATCGGTGTGGAACAAGGCCCCATGCGCCCGCGCGAGCGCGGCCAGGGCAGGGATGTCCTGGATCACCCCGGTCTCGTTGTTCACCGCCATGACGCTCACCAGCAGCGTCGGCACTGCCAGCGCGTCGGCCAGCACCGCCGGGTCGAGCCGGCCATCGGGCCGCACGGGCAGCACCACCGGCTCGAACCCCTCGGCCGCCATGTCGGCCACGCTCTCCAGCACGCATTTATGCTCGGTCGCCACCGTGATCAGCCGCCGCCGCTCTCTGCCGGCCTGCAGCGCGAACCGCGCCGCTCCCTTGATGGCGATGTTGTTGCTCTCGGTTGCCCCCGAGGTCAGCACGATCTCCCGCGCCTCCGCCCCGATCAGCGCGGCGATCTCGCCCCGCGCGGTTTCCACCGCCGCTTCCGCCTCGAGCCCCATGCCGTGCTCGGCGCTGTGCGGATTGCCGAACCGCTCGGTGAACCACGGCAGCATCGCCGCCAGCACGCGCTGGTCCATTGGCGTGGTCGCCTGGTTGTCGAGGTAAACGGGCCGGTTCGGACGCATGCCACCGAATATAGGAAGCTAGGAGGCGCCGACCAAACGCCTCAACCGGGTCACCATCGCGCCATAGGCGGCCCCAAACGCGGCAACGTCCTCCGTTGTCGCGTTCCACGGCAGGCTCACCCGGATAGCCTCACCCGCCAGCGCCCCGCAGCCCATCGCATCCAGCACGTGGCTCCGCGACACCTTGCCGCTGCTGCACGCCGCCCCGGCCGACACCGCGATGCCTGCCAGATCGAGCGCGATCACCTGCGTCTCTGCCCGCACCCCCGGCAGCGCCAGGCAACTGGTATTTCCCAGCCGACGACGTCCCCCCAGCACCGTGGCGCCATGCGCCTCCGCCGCGCATTCAAGCGCCGTCTGCAGCGGCAGCAGGTCGGGCAGGGGGCATCGCGCCGCCGCTGCGAACCCCGCAATCGCCGGCAGCGCCGGCGTTCCACCGCGTCGCCCCCGTTCCTGGCCACCGCCCGCGATCAACGGTGCGAGATGCCCGTCATCGGCCAGCAGCAATGCCCCGGCCCCTTTCGGCCCGCCGATCTTGTGCCCCGACACCGCCAGGCTATCCGCCCCGAGCGCCGCCAGATCGACCGCCATGCGCCCGGCCGCCGGCACCGCATCCACATGCAGCAGCGCCCCGAAACGCCGACACAGCGCCGCCACGTCGGCGATCGGCTGCACCGTCCCGGTTTCGTTGTTCGCCAGCATCACACAAACCAACGCCGCCCCACCGGCTGTCAGCAACCGTTCCAGCGCGCTCAGGTCGACTGCGCCGTCTCGATCCACTGGGATAACCTCGGCCTGCTCGCAAGCTGCGCGAACTGCATCGTGCTCCGTCGCCCCGATGAGCACCCGCCGCCCGCGTCCCAGGCTCGCCACTGCCAGGGCATCCGCCTCCGTTCCGCCCGAGGTGAACACCAGACCCCCAACTGGCGTACCGTACCGCTCCGCAATGACCCGGCGGCTACCTTCCAGCATCTGCCGCGCTGCCCGCCCGGCGCCATGAATGCTTGCAGGATTGCCTACCAAGCCGAGCGCATCGACGACTGCCGCCCGCGCCTCCGGCCGCAACGGCTCGGTCGCGTTCGCGTCCAAATAGATCATCGCCGCCAGCGGGTTACTCGGCTGCAGGCGACCGCTGCAGCGCCGACACCCGTTCCTCGAGCATCAACACCTCCGCGCGCAGCGTCTCCACTGCACAAACGATGGGATCCATCGTGCCCTCGCACGGCGTGCCATAGGCGACGAAATTAGGCTGCCGTTGGATCTTCTTCAGCGGGTCGCGCTCGATCGGTCGCGCCGGAATGCCGACCACCGTTTCGCCAGCGGCCACTGGCTGCACCACCACGGCGTTGGCGCCCACCCGCGCCCCATCGCCGATGACGATGTCGCCCAGGATCTTCGCTCCCGCACCGACGATCACGCCGTTGCCGACCGTCGGATGCCGCTTACCGCGCTCGCTGCTCGTCCCGCCCAGCGTCACTTGATGGTACAGGTAAACGTCATCGCCCACGATCGCGGTCTCGCCGATGACGACGCCCATGCCGTGATCGATGATCACCCGGCGCCCGATCTGGGCTGCCGGATGGATCTCGATTCCCGTGAACCATCGCCCCAGATGAGACGCGAATCGACCGGGGAGACGCAGCCCCCGCTTCCACAGCCCATGCCCTAGCTTGTGCCAAATCAGCGCATGAACGCCGGGGTAGCACAGTAAAACTTCGAGCGAAGAGCGTGCCGCCGGGTCGCGTTGGCGGTAGGTGCTGATGATTTCCCGCAGAAACATGAATGCCATGCGACAAATCCATTATGAATCGGCAGGGTGGCTGCCTATATTCTCGACAAGCCGGCTATCGACGGTCTAGCCGTTCCAACTCATGTTGGACGTGGGCCCGAGCTTTCAACGGACGCTAACCTGCTCCATGCCAATCGGTCAATTTGGGCCCGGCATCGGAGAAACGAATTGATCGCCGGCCCATGCAGTCGGCTGTAAACGGATTGGAATGCCATGCCCGAGATCTTGTTTGCCGGCCCAGACGGCCGCCTGGAGGGTCGCTACCATCATTCGAAGGAAGCTGGTGCCCCGCTCGCGCTGATCCTGCACCCGCATCCGATGCATGGCGGCACCATGAACAACCGCATCACCTATTCGATGTATCAGGCCTTCCAGAAGCTCGGCTTCTCGGTAATGCGCTTCAATTTCCGCGGCGTCGGCCGTAGCCAGGGCAAGTATGACGGCGGGTTCGGCGAGATCAGCGACGCCGCTGCGGCGCTGGACTGGATGCAGATGGTCAACCCGAGTTCGGGCGGCCTGTGGATCAGCGGTTATTCCTTCGGCGCCTTCGTCGGCATGCAGCTATTGATGCGTCGCCCCGAGATCTCAGGTTGGGTCAGCGTCGCCCCGCCCGCCAACCACTACGATTTCGGCTTCCTCGCCCCGTGCCCGTGCAGCGGCCTGATGTTGCACGGTGATAATGACGAACTCGTCCCCGAGCCCGCCGTCCGCAAACTGGTCGACAAGTTGAACACGCAGAAGAACGTCGTCGTCGACTACCGGGTCTATCCCGGCGTCGACCACGTGTTCGCCACCCACGCCGAACAGGTCGGCACCGCCATTGAAGAGCATGTCGGCCAGATCATGGCCCGCAAGGCCATGGCGCTCGCCGCCGACTGAGCACTCAAGCGGCTGGTTCCGTGTCGTGGAACCAGCCGTAGTCAATCGTTCGCCGGCCCTGCTCGTCCGACGTGAATATGTCGCGGTAGCGGCGCCCGAACAGGATAGCGGCCGCGTCGTATGAGTGCCGCGCGTGCACTGTCTGCGACGTCGTTTCCTCCATGCCCGTCACCGTGATCAGGCATTCCAGATCGTCGGCCACCATGCTCGCCGTCGACGCTCCGAACAGCGGGCTGTTCTCGTCGATCGTGTGCATCACGGTGAACGTCAACGCGAAGATCGGCGTGCGGCTTCGTGACAACACGACGTCGTAGAACCGCCGGAACACCTGGCCTTCCGCAGTCGTCTGATACCGCAGCACCGTTACCTGCACCTCGGCGGCCAGGATCTGCGTCGACCGCTCGTTCCCGATCCGGATGAACAGCGTCGGCCGGCCGTCATACGTCCCGATCACCGCGTGCCGTGCGAACATCACTCGTGCTCGCGGCCGGCTGATCCGCGCGAACACCGATCCGGTCGCCAATGCCACGATCGCCAGGCTGACGATCGCCTCCGCCGTGGTGAGCAGATTGGCATACAGCGTCGCGGGCGCCAGCTCGCCGAACCCGATGGTGCTGATGCACTGCACGCTGAAGAAGAACGCGTCCGCGAACGAGCCCGGCCGTGCATTGGCGAGGCTGCCGGGCTGCAGCAGGTACAGCCCGGCGAACCCGGCATTGATCAACACGTAAGCCAGCACGCTCCACAACAGGAACGGCCCCCAGCCCATCGTCAGGGCCTCATGGTAGATGTCCTGCCACCACCGATGCCGCAGGTTCAGTCGGCGGATCGTCTCGCCGCGCGTGCGCGGAACCAGCCGCGGTCGTTTAGGATCAAGCGCCATTTGCGACCGCAGCAAAGCGGTGTTAGCCCGACCCAGTCAATTCAGGACCACCCCGACGATGCCCACTAGCCCCTTCCTACAGGAAGCCCGCGCCCGCGGCTTCGTGTTCCAGTGCACCGACGAGGAGGCGCTCTCGGCCGCCCTCGAGGCCGGCATCGTCGCGGGCTATATCGGGTTCGACCTCACCGCTGACAGCCTCCACGTCGGCAGCCTGGTGCAGATCATGTTGATGCGCCT
>Ga0160428_1001632_pt1 | contig 16195 bp, 12 predicted proteins | sample SolpanmetagenomM_FD_108198 | JGI IMG/M metagenome (GOLD analysis project Ga0160428, IMG submission 108198) | Solar panel surface microbial communities from Lawrence Berkeley National Laboratory, California, USA - M | ecosystem: Engineered > Built environment > Solar panel > Unclassified ... | reverse complement strand
TTTGCTTGTAGACATATTTACCATAGAAGATGTCTTGACGATTTGGAAGATTCCGAGAATATGTTTAGGAATAAAGATGTCGAGGTCAAATATATCTGTTTGATATGTAAAGGTCAGAAAAAGGTTGATGAAAGTAAATAGATAATACTAGAGTGTGTATATATGTATATTTAATACTATATATCTATTTCACATGGTGATGATGTTATATGACTGTAGACTGATCATATACTACTCTTCCATACTTTCCCAACCACCGTCTTTTCCATTCTCTTCTGCATTTTCTTCATCGTCAGTATCACCCTCTACATCATCATTCATCTTGACTATCCTCTCCTTTTTATTCTTCCCTTCATCGTCTTTTAGTCCTCCTCTCATTCGACTTCCAAAAGCCTCCCTTACGCCTCTATTCGTACTCGTGTCCCACACCTGCACAGACCCTTTACTTCCCGCAACAGCCAATCTGAATCCAACCTCGTCGTCCGGCGCAAACGAACACCCAAACACCTTTCCGACTCCCACGTCTCTGCTCACCACCAGACTAGGACCTTTTGTTTCCCCGTCGTTGTTTTCCGCATGAGCGTCCCATAGTTTCACGCTCCGGTCCGTCGACGCAGTGGCGATGTAGCCCGGCACGACCGGGTTGATGCTGAAACAACTGAGTGGTTTGTCATGGGCTTGGAGCGTCCAAATAGCCCCGTACGCCTCTTCGCCGCCCGACATGGTCGAGGGAATGGGTCGTCGTGCGTCAAAGGAATATAATCGTCCGCTTTCGGTACTGACGTAGAACGTATGTTCCGAGTGCACGTCCCACGTCAAGCCTTCGACGTCGCTGTCGACTTTCCATCGTGGAGGCGACGAGTCTGGCGCGCGCATGTCTCCGGCGACGAGATATCGGTCGTAGGAGCCAGACAACAAGACTGTAGAAGAGGTGGGATGCCATGATAATGCGCAGACTTTGTCGGTGTGGTGGGTATATGACGCAGCGCAGGTCAAGGTGTGGAGATCCCATAGTTTGACCGTCTTGTCGGCTGATGCAGACGCTAATAAATGTGGATGAGGACGGGAGGAAGATAAAGCGAGGACGGAATCGGTATGGTGCGTGGTGGAGATTGTGTTTGTTGGAGTTTTCTTTTTCTTTTTCAACAGTGATGTTGGATTTTGTGATGATGATGTAGACGTGGATGAAGGATCGCCGAGTATAGCGTTTGGATACATGCTGTCTACGAGATCTAGGTCCCATATTTCAATTTCAGGATCCATAGTCCCGACAGCGACAAAGTTTGCATTTGTGTTCTTCACGTTTGATTCGTCTTCTTTTCGATTGACTGGCATATTGATCCATTCTAGTGCCAAGGGTATAGCTGGAAGCATTATATCATGATGGACGTATAGATTATCTGCCGAGTCTTCATAGACATATACCTCGAGATGTGCTACTTCATCTTCCAGTTTTGCTGCTAGTAAAAGATTGTCCGTTGCCAGTATCTGCAATTCTTCTCTCTCTTCATTATCTGAATCATCTTCATCTTTAATCGTTATGTATGGATCTTCGGCATTGGATGTGTGAAATGCGAGTGAATGCGCTTTGCTAAACATTGGAAGTGTATTTCGTCCATTCTTACTTTTTTCCATGCCATTATCTTCATCGTCGCTCTCTTCAGGTGAATCATCATAATGCTCAAGATCATATTCTCTCAGATCATCATCGTCAATCTCACTACATATATAATTAGTCAATCTTTCGATCCAACTTGGTGTGACTGTCATGTTACACACATATCAGAATCCTCGTCGTCCCTGTCTTTATTTACTTTACTCTTTTTCCCGACTGCATCCCCATTCGTATGTCCATTTGTCTTGTCATCTCCATTTACTCTTGCACCATCTTCTGCTTTGCCTTGTGCTTCCTCTAATTCTTCTTTTGCATCTTCAAGTTCTAATTTTGCAATTTTGGAAATGCGATTATATTCTTCCTCATCAAACTCATAACGTGTAGGGAATTGTGCTGCTTTGCCTCTAGGAACCCAAGATAGGGCTGTAATGATAGACATCGTAAAGGAATAATGTTGTAAGATCTCCAGGATCGTGAAGTAAATCAAACGGAGTAAAGAATCTCATTCTCGTCCAAATTAAAAAAAAAATTGAGTTTGCGGAGAAAAGTTCGATGTGACGTGGTGAGTCTACATGCCTGCGGTGTATTCATGGATTCTGTTTACAGCTCATCATGGGTCGCGAAAATAGTCCCAAACGAAGAAAACTGGACACCGAGGAAAACAATCAATTCTCAGTACAGCCACATCATCGGCGTGAGAAGGATCGACAACAAAATGGTGGCAATGGGAAGAAATATCCCTTTTTACACAATCCTACGGATCAACAACTGGACAAGACGGAGGATAGTCGGCTTGATATAGAAGATAATACTGCACAAGATCGAGACTGGTATACGGGGGATGAAAATGGACATACGTTGGGAGACGAGTATCATAATCCATTTGGAGCAGAAGAATCAACATGGGATACTCAAAGGCAAGAGACGGCCATGTTGGAGAGAAAACTGGCGTCTAGAATGTCTTCAAATCCCAAAGCCATGCAAAGGAAAAGAGACAATGATGCGTGGGAGACAAATCGCATGTTGACTTCTGGTGTTGCTCAAAGACGAGATCAAAGTGGTGATTTTGATGATCAAGACGATGTACGAGTGCATCTTTTGACACATGATCTCAAACCACCGTTTCTGGATGGCAAGACAATTTTTACCAAACAATTAGATCCCGTGCCGGCAGTTAGAGATCCACAAAGTGACATGGCGGTTTTTAGTCGAAAAGGTAGTAAAGTTGTGAAAGAGCGAAGACAACAAAAAGAAAGACAGAAACAAGCTCAAGAAGCTACAAATGCTGCAGGCACAGCTTTGGGTAATATTATGGGTCTTCGAGAAGACGACACAGATAGTGCAGCTCCTACAGGAATGGACGGAGATGAAAAGCAGCATGGTAACAAGTTCTCCGACCATGTCAAGCAAGAGCAGGGTCAAAGTGATTTCAGTCGTACAAAGACACTAAAAGAACAAAGAGAATACCTTCCCGCTTTTGCAGTCCGTGAAGAGCTTCTCCGAGTCATCAGAGATAATCAAGTCATCATCGTTGTCGGTCAAACTGGATCGGGAAAAACAACACAACTAACCCAATTCTTGTATGAAGATGGCTATGCTCAACATGGTCTCATCGGCTGTACGCAACCGCGTCGTGTAGCTGCCATGAGTGTTGCAAAGCGTGTTGCAGAAGAGATGAATGTGAAGCTAGGCGATCTTGTAGGTTATACCATTCGTTTCGAGGATTGTACGAGTAATTCAACCGTGATAAAATACATGACCGATGGTGTTCTATTGCGAGAGTCTTTGACAGAGCCAGATCTTGACAAATATTCATGTATTATAATGGACGAAGCTCATGAAAGAGCATTGAATACTGACGTGTTGATGGGCCTTATCAAAAAAGTATTGGCTCGCAGAAGAGATCTCAAATTGATCGTCACATCTGCAACAATGAATGCCGAAAGGTTCTCGCGCTTTTACGGAGGTGCTCCGGAATTCTTCATACCTGGTCGTACCTTTCCAGTGGATATACAATACTCGAAAACCCCTTGCGAGGATTATGTAGACAGTGCTGTGAAACAAGTGCTTGCCATACATGTCTCTCAAGGCGCTGGTGATATCCTAGTCTTTATGACTGGTCAAGAAGATATCGAGGCTACATGTGAGCTCATCGAGGAAAGGCTGAGATTCTTGAATGATCCGCCAAAATTATCGGTATTACCTATTTATAGTCAAATGCCTGCGGATTTGCAAGCAAAGATCTTTGATAGAGCACCGCCAGGAGTACGAAAAGTAATTGTAGCTACAAATATAGCTGAAACTTCATTGACTGTAGATGGGATCATGTACGTTGTTGATTCGGGGTTCAGCAAATTAAAAGTCTATAATCCTAAAATGGGTATGGATACACTTCAAATAACTCCAGTAAGTCAAGCAAATGCCTCGCAACGAGCAGGACGAGCAGGTAGAACAGGTCCAGGCAAAGCCTTTCATCTATATACTGAGCGAGCATTCCGGGACGAGTTTTATATCCAAACTATACCCGAAATACAGCGAACGAATCTTGCCAATACAGTGCTTTTGTTGAAATCACTCGGCGTCAAAGATTTACTAGACTTTGACTTTATGGATCCTCCACCACAAGATACGATAACAACCTCTTTGTTTGATTTGTGGGCTCTTGGCGCCCTGAATAACCTCGGAGAGATGACTGAGTTGGGCAGTAAAATGACATCTTTTCCAATGGATCCGCCGCTAGCAAAGTTAATACTTACATCTGTTGATTATGATTGTAGCGAAGAGATGTTGACCATAGTATCGATGTTAAGCGTTCCGTCCGTCTTTTATCGGCCAAAAGAACGCATGGAAGAGGCAGATGCAGCTCGGGAAAAGTTCTTCGATCCGGCAAGCGACCATTTGACATTGCTAAATGTATATCTACAATGGCGAGCAAACGGCAAGCGTGACGGATGGTGTATAAAGCACTTTCTACACCCAAAAGCATTACATCGAGCCGATGAAATAAGAGGTCAGTTAGAAGATATTATGACCTCGCACAAACTTCCCATCACTTCGGCCGGTTATGATACCGAGATCATTCGTCAATGTGTATGTTCTGGCTACTATCATCAAGCAGCCAAACGCAAAGGTCTTGGCGAGTATATAAACCTTCGTACGTCTGTTGCCGTACAACTTCATCCGACCAGTGCTCTGTTCAATTCTGGTGATCCGCCAGATTATGTTGTCTACCACGAACTTATTCTCACTTCTAAAGAATACATGTCTTGCGTCACTAGTGTTGATCCACACTGGCTAGCAGATCTTGGTGGTGTATTTTACAGCGTCAAAGAAAAAGGATATTCAAACAAGGGCAAAAAGGCTACAGAAGCAGAATTTAGCCGTAAAATGGAGATTGAACGTGGCATGGCAGAAGATCGAGAGAAGCAAATTCAATTGACCAAGCTAGAGTTGACAAAGCGGACGGTCCCTACTAAGAAAGGTTTCGAGGTAAAGAAGCCATTGTTACCACGAAGACGAGGGTTCTGAATGTTGTTGTATATGCCTCCACGCCGCCGTAATCTTGTACTATAATTTCACTAAACAAACTCTAAAACCATAGTTATCACGTGTAGACCTTTCAATGATTGATCTCACCAAAAACACAACTATAAGGTTAGGTTATCTGCATCAATAATTATTATTGTAACTTGTAACACACATTTCACCCTTTACAACACAGATTAAGGGTCTGAATAATAATGTAGATAGCGCAAACTGATGGAGATTCAAAATTTTCAAGCTAAGTGACTCAACTTGACCACCGCTGAGTGGAACAAATATGCAAATGTCAGCATATCATCAATTTAGTGAGGCAGCTTCAGAACATGAGTTGGTTCATTTATGGTGCAATATTATTTATTAAAAAATGCTTCGGTTCGATTTTTATGCTCAGACACATTACTCAATTATGTACAATTCTTATTTGAAAATGCGACGTAAGATTGATTTGATCACTGTTGAAGTAGGTATAAGTTTAGCATATCTACATCATGTTGCGCTATCTCTAGGCTATTTCGCATATCAGCGTGAATTTTTGCAGGTAAGCTACCCGATGTCGTTGATGAAAGGATCCGGCACACAATAAAGTAGGTGGCTAAAATTAGGAGACTTGTGAAATATAATGAAAGCAAAAAATTCTGTTTTTCAGTTGAATTTCACGAAGTGGATGGTTGTTAGTCTACAAGCGTTCACTTTTTATCTCTCACATTATTGAAAGAATAAGAACAATACGCTTCATTGTCATATTCCATTAGATATCACATTTGGTTGTACAGTCCTTTATTACAGGCAGACAGCATTACAGGGATCCAAGCTCCTCAAAGGCACGTGACAAGCGCCAAATCAATTTATTTCAAAGCTTCCCGGTCATCATTTCTGTTTTTCGATTCTTCCCGCGTTCTCCACCCTTTTTCTTTGTATCTTTAACCTCAATCATCTCAATCTGCCATTTTATCGCGTTTCACCCTTTCAATTGTCAATCTAAACAAGAATTCGCTTTCATTATACTCCCACATCAAATCTTTGTCACTCAGAGACGCGCTTTGCTCGATTTCTATCTTTTCCTCAACAATATGAGTACCGAGCACGAGCCAACCAAGGCTGACGCAGAAGTCACAGTAAGTTCGGACTGCGCTTTAAAAATGTGTGCAAGGCCAAATCATACTGATCATGATCAAGTCAGCACAAACTCCCGACGCGCCCCTTGAAAAAAACAGTAATGGTCAGATTATCCTTTATACTCACAATACAGCGACATAATACTGAGTTGAACAGGTCATACCAACGGTTCAGATGTGGAAGAAAACGAAACTGCGGATGGCCAAGACGGAAATGAAGATGACACATCTTCTGGTGAAAACAAAGCTCAGGAGGATGCGAACGGCGCAGAATCCACCGGCAAATCTGCACAAACTCCTGCAAAATCAGCAAAACGAAAGTCAACCTCTGGTGTACCAGAACACAAAAGCCGAAAAAGCAACAAGCGTAAATCGATTGTGGCCACAAATCCAGATTTGGAACCTGGTGACTATGTCTGGGCCCGATTGAAAGGTTATCCCCCTTGGCCCGCTGTGATATGTAGCGAGAGTATGATTCCTGCAACTCTGCTTGGCAAAAGACCAGTCAGTGCGAGGTTCCCGAACGGCACATGGCGTGAGGATTTTGAGAATGAAGGCAAAAGTGCAAAGGACAGAACGTTTCCCGTCATGTTTCTGCACACTAACGAATTGTAAGTTTTCCAGTATTACTTGTCAAGATTTGCTGATCTAACGGTTTTGTTGCGAATAACAGCTCGTGGATGGTGAATACCACCTTGACAAGACTTAAACCAGAAGAGTGTGAAGTTAAAGAAGGCGGTAAAAAGATGTCTGCAGACCTGAAGGTGGCCTATGAGGTTGCTACTCAGGGTCATGATCTTGAACACTTCCAGAACCTATTGGACACTCATGCCAAAGAGACACAAGAATACGAAGACGAATTACGCGAGCGAGCTGAAAAGAAGGCTGCCAAAGAGCAAGAGAAGGCCGCCAAAGCAGATAAAAAGAATGAGAACAAGGCTACGAATAAAGAACAGCGGAAGAGCAATGCAGCAGAAACTAATAATGATGCTATGGATGTTGACGAAGAAGTGGAGGGTGCGGAAGAAGCTGAAGGAAGCGACACCAAGCAGAAGTCATCAAAGAAGCGCAAGAAAGACGTTGATAGTGAGGGAGAGGGTCCTAAAGTAAAAATATCATGAAACTCTACTTGTGAAGACGTCCGATAATACTGACTGTTCGAATTAGCCCAAAAAGACTCCAAAAGTCAAATTAACGACCAAAGAACCCAAGTCGGCGACAAAAAACGAAACATCCACAGCAACTGGTTCAGCCAAGAAGACAAAAGCCAAAAAACCTAGCAAAGATGCACCAGCAGCACCAGCCATGACTGAGGAAGAACGATTGGCTGCACGGGAGAAACATAGTAAGTCGGAAGCCAATACAATAACAGCGATGTAGTTCTAATCATGGTACAATAGTATTTTATCTTCGTCACAGATTACAAAAATCTTTCTTGACAGCTGATGTTGCACCGAATCCTGAAGATATGTCCACAATGTCCGAGCATTTTGATCAACTCGAAAAACACAAAGATATCGAGCCCGAGATTATTAAAAATACAAAGATACACAAAGTATTGAAGCAAATCTTGAAGCTTGCCAGCATTCCCAAGGATTTGGAATTCAAATTCCGGGAGAGAGCCACTAATTTGCTCGGCACCTGGAATGAAGCTCTTTCTACTCTTACCGATAATGGAATTACACCTGTCGCAGAGTCGAAGGACGGAGATAAGACCGAGAAATCGACGGAGAAACCAGAAGGCCCGACAAAATCAACAAAAGCCAAGGGAAATGACCATCCAGAAAATGAAAAAGAAGATCATGCGGATGGGCAGGACGATGGCCAGTCCAGCAAGTCAGACGATGACAGATCTGCTGAACAAGCTGAACAGTCAAAAATAGCAGAAATCAATGCCGGCGAGACGACCCAGCATGCAGACCAGATTATGGCTGATACCGCTGATGCTGATACCAAAGAGGACTCAAAGGATGAGACAACGGACGAGGCTTCAAAGGACAAGAAAGAGGACTGAAAGTATAAGTGAAAGAAAGGGACGTTATTGTATTATTTATTGGGTGATAGCTGTTGTCAATTAAATGTGGTTGATAATTGGTCAAAGTTTCTTGCCATTGCACCATCTTCAATTTGCTTTTGTCGTTATTACTAATTAGTTAGATAAAAGTCTATTATATGTATATAACATGCATATATATTGATGAATCTTTCATCATGAAATAATAAATTTTGTAGAACCTATGGTGTAGACACGACCAAGGTTCAATAGCATCGGTTGACGATTGGAAAATAGGCCTTCATATGACGAGTCATGGATCCTCACGGCTTGTGCATGCTGCTTAACACTTGTTTCTGTTGTTCGCGTTCTTTGTTAGTTTCTGATATTCGCTGTATGCCTAGTTCATTCGTCAATCATCTAACAAGTGTAAACAATGAAAGTGAAGAACTTACTCCTCAATTCACCAACGATATCTTTTGCCTTGCCAAAATAGACTTCTTGTAATAGACTCCTCATACTACTCTCCATATCTTCTACTAATTTCCCAATATTGATTACATGTCCATCATCACCTCCTTCTACATTCAATTCCTGTTCCGTTTGCCTCGTCATATTTCCACTAAGCTCTACATCCCCAACTTTTTGACCTTTTACGCCTAATTCCAGAATGACTGTAGAAGTAAGTTTATACCTCGCTACTCTACTACCTGGCCCTCGTTCTACGACTTCCAACACATGGATACTATCCCAACCACCTCTCGTCTCTTCCGTTTCATCGACCTTGCTCGTGCCATTACTCTTCTTGTCTTTCTTCAACAATACCACTCCAGCAAATCCATCCTCTAATTCCCACAAATACGCACTTCCAACTCCACCATCAAAGTATAATTCTCGATAAACATCCACACCGTCATTTAATTTAATTTCCATCTTCCGTATCCGTTCTGAAGGTATTTCTGCATCTTCAATCGGTGGGTAGAAGGTATTCGACCATGGGGAACGGTAGCTGTCGCCGTCTCGATTGTAGTCGCATAGTAAATATTCTCTGTTATTCTTTGGATCTCGAGCGATAGTTAAGGGTGTGTCGACCGAGGCTAGGAGGGCTTCTTCGTGTGCGGGAATCAGTGTGGTTATGGATTTGAGATGTGTGACTGTTCTTGTGGGTGGAAGTCGGCGGAGGAGATCCCTGTAGTTCACCAAAGAGGAAGAGTTAGAACGTAAACGTCGGAAAAATTCAATGTTGGAAATGAGGAGCCTAGGACATGGTAGAATATAACTTACAGCGCCGAGTCGAATTGATCTACTTTCGCCATTATTTTAAATTACGCATGTCAAAGCAGTTGATGCTGTTGTAAATTGCGAGGTATGGTAGTGAAAATGACGTAGATCAGCTTACCCCGCACTATCATGATCATTTATAATGTACAATGGTATTCTATACACGGCGGAAAACCACTGGAAAGAAAAGAAATACACTCATCCTAATAATTGCTTATAGGTCTCTTCCGGAGGCAATTTACATCCTCGATCTGGTCGAATGAGGAAAAATTCGGGTTCTGAGCTGACTACCATCAATATGACTGTCTTCCACGTGATCAATTTAGGTCGCGTCATCGGCGCGTCTCCGAGACTAAAATAATTTCTAGTAGAGGACTAGTGAAGTTTGTCATAAGCAGATCAACAACGAATGTTATAATGCAATTTACCTCGATGATATTTTCTATCGATACGTGCCATGAGCGATTCTGATGACTCTATATCTACCAAACCACGCCAAATTAAATTGAAAAATGAGGCTATATCTCGGAAAACAAAATCTTCCCGAGGCAAAAAGAGAATCATAGAAAGCAGCGATGACGAAGATACTACTACAAGAAATACAAAGCAGTCGAAACAGCTGAAAAGTAAAAAGAAGAGGGAATCTATAAATAAGTCGGCAAAGAGCCCAAGTGATAGTGAAGATGCATTCGAGCCAGTCGCAAACATAAAACCAGTCGCACGAGCTGTTCGGGCCGTAGATACAGATACAGCTAGCTCTTCTTTAGCTAAGAACGCAAAGGCCAAAGCATATACACCATTGAATAATGCACTAATCTTCAAGGACATTTTCGTGTCTCAGGCTCCACCACAATCTTCGAATCCGTGTGCCTTGAGGGGCGCTATTTGGCTTAGACCTCCTTCACTTCCACCAAGACCACCTGTGCCAGCTTTTCCCAAGACGAATAGCTTGTCGACTAGTACGCACACATCGCGCCTCAATACCAATAAAGTGCCGGTTACCGCAAATACATCACTTTCTGTCATACATTCAAACAAAGATTTATTAGAGAATAGACCAATTAGTGGCAAAGCAATAGAAAATCCACCTCCACAGTATAGCAGAATTTCGAACATTAGTACAACAGATATTCGTAAACCACTCGCACCACTTCCTATCGCTAGACCCGTGGCTAAACCAATCAAACCTATACCTGCGGGTTCTGAAAAGGTCATACAAGCGTCGGGTCCCGTGGTAGACCAGATTGAGACTGCAACACTCATCACGACTACTGGTAGCCTTTGCGCTCCTCCTGTCGCTAGGCCTATCGCAAGAGCTCTGAAAACAAGCTCTGGACAAGCTCAAGCTCATATAGAACCCTTAGCTCCAAACTCTGAGGCCAAATTGCAAGAGCATAGTTCAATCATTCCTCCACCAGCGAAGCAACCTTCGATCCATGACAAGGCTTCACATATAAATAATGTTCGTCATGAAAATAGTTGCCCTAAATCGACTACTGCTTCTGTAGTCCAGTCGGGTAGTGCGCCAGGACAGCTGAGGTCATCCCCGAAGACCACAATAACAAAGCCCGTCAGTATTAGTGCGAATAGCAATCAGCGAGGTATGCCATCGGGTGTCACTGTCGTTAAGCCTAAGGCACTTCCTCTTGTCAGAACTGCAACAGCGAGTAGTGCAACTGTCAGTATAGCTGATGATGATGATGATGATGATGATGAGGAGGATGAATTTGGTGATATGTCGTTGGACATTCTGGACGATGCATTGGTTCAAGCTGGAGGTCAAACTGACACGGCTATACCACGAGGAAAGCTTCCATTCGCAGTAAATCAAGCGCAAGGGAGTGCACCTCAAACAGTAAACAAAGCAACTAATCATGGAAAGAATGCTGGAATGCGTCAAATGACTCTTGATGGCAGAGGAGTGGGCAATATACAACGAACGATGCCCAAGAAGAATGCTCAGCTAATCTCAGAAAAGCCCGTCGAGCCTCCAACCCATCACATATTAAATGAGGATGAAGTTTCGACATGGGTCTATCCTACGAATTTAGGATCAATACGTGAATATCAATATAATATTGTCCATGCAGGTCTGTTTCATAATACCTTGGTAGCATTACCTACTGGACTCGGAAAGACTTTTATTGCTGCAACAATCATGTTGAATTGGTATAGATGGACTAAAGACGCACAGATCTTCTTTTTGGCTCCAACAAAACCATTAGTGGCTCAGCAAGTTGATGCTTGCTTCAAGACTGTCGGGATACCTCGATCGGATACGGCGATGCTGACTGGTAATGTCAATCCAGCTCTCCGTGGCGAGGTGTTTGAACAGAAACGAGTGTTTTTCATGACACCGCAGACACTCGAAGGAGATATCGAACGCGGAAGATGTGATGCAAAACGGATAGCGCTAGTCGTTATCGATGAAGCACATCGAGCTACAGGAAAGTATTCATATGTAAAAGTAATCAGTGCGATTACTAGATATAACAAAAGTTTCCGAGTGCTCGCATTGACAGCCACACCCGGATCATCAGTCGACTCGGTACAAGAAGTTATTGATGGCCTAAACATTTCCAAAGTTGAAATACGAACAGAACATTCAATTGACATACAACGCTTTGTATTCCCTCGAGATATAGACACGTGTACTTTTGATTATTCTGATGACCAACAGACCGTTATGGATCTCTTTGGAAAAGCCCTTCAATCCACTCTTGACAAATTATGTAGTGCTAATGCCAGTTGGCAAAAAGACCCCATGAAAATAACTCTTTATGGATTGAGGATGATGCAGCAGAAATGGGCTTTGTCCTCCAGATCTACGGAAGGAGGACGAGGGGCTAACCCAGCGTTCAAAGGTATGGTACAGTCGTGCTTTCAAGTATTGACAACCTTGGCTCAATCTATAGCCCTTTTGAAATTTTATGGCATCCGTTGTTTTTATTCTCGTATCGAGAGTTGGAAGAAGGATATCGACGAGGGAAATTCCAAAGCAAAGAATGCTCTTAGTATAAGACAGAATGATAATTTTAAAAAGATGTGTAATTTTGTACAAGACAAGTTTAGAAATCCAGATTATATCGGTCATCCAAAGTTGGAACACCTTCGACAGGTTGTTCTGACCCATTTTCTTGATCTTCAAGAGAGTAAATCAACAACGCCAACTAGAGTCATGGTGTTTACTCAATTCAGAGACAGTGCCGAAGAGATTGTTCGTGTATTGAAAAGGAATGAACCTATGATTAAACCACATATCTTTGTAGGTCAGTCATCATCGCGAGATTCTGAAGGAATGAATCAAAAAACACAATTGGATGTCATTGAGAAGTTTAAAAGTGGTGACTACAACACTCTGGTCGCAACTTCGATTGGAGAAGAAGGTCTGGATATCGGCGAAGTTGACCTGATTGTTTGTTATGATGCAAGTACGAGTCCTATACGTATGTTGCAAAGAATGGGAAGAACAGGTCGTAAACGTCAAGGAAGGATTGTGCTTTTACTTATGAAGGAGAAAGAAGAAAAGGATTTTGCACAAGCCAAAGATAATTATAAATCAATACAGGAGTTAATAGCAAAAGGTGATCAGTTTACTTATCATGATGATAAATCACCGAGAATATTGCCAAAGGACGTTAAGCCCGTCGTTGACAAGAGAGTGGTGGAAATATCAATCGAAAACAGTCAAGCCGACTTGCCAATTCCCGAAAGAAAGACTAGAGTTAAGAAAACAAAGGCTGCAGCAAAGAAATTTAACATGCCCGATGGTGTTGTTACAGGTTTTGTTCGAGCCTCACGCGTGACTAATACTGGCGAAGAGGTTGAGATCGAAGAAGATGAAGAAACATTACATTTTAAGAAAAGTAATAAAAAATCTTCTAGTAAATCTGAAATCAAAAAGAGTATAGTAAAGAAGACAGAGCCAGAGCTTGCACCGATACCTTTTTTGAACGATGTTGTACTAAATAAAATCCAAGAACGTGAACTCGAGCGGAAGTATCAATATGTCACAGATAAGGACGGTGATCTTGTGATACAAGCTCCTGCTCCGGAGAATAATCTTTCTGGCTTCTCTCGTCTAGATACACCTTTCTATATCGGTCATGGCCGGTATACAAGAGATATTGCATCAACTATCAGGAAAATGACAAACATTACAGATAATACATTGGTTCGATTCAAGAACAATGTCCACTTGTCTGATTTTGAAGATTTACCGGACCAAACAATAAATATACCTGATAAGATGGATATACCGTTGGATGATGAACGTATTCATATATCCTCTCCACCGCCATCGACACGGAAGAAGAAAGCAAAACCCGAAACATCTACCACGAATAAAACCAAACCTACTCCATCGACTCGTAAACCCACAACTTCCAAACACCCACGTAAGAAGCGAGATTTACTATCATCTACACATTCCGCAATGGAAGGTCTCGAGTCTTCACCTCCACCTACTCCAGCCGATATGCGTCTTCCTTCTCAAGGCATCAATCTTGGCTCTGAAGATACATCCGAAGACGAAACTCGCAATAATAACGAGTCTGAACAAGATGTAGACTCGGATTTAGAAGGGTTTATAGTCGGGAGCGACGAGGTGATTGAAACCGTGTCTTCACAGTATACTAACAATAACGACGGGGTGCGATTGGAGGATATATTCACTTCTTCCCTACCGACATCATCTACTAAAAAGACATCTAAGAAGAGACGGGGGAAGAGGAAGTTGGTAAAGGGTGATATTGTAAGCGCTCGTTCCTTGATGACTACTGATGTCGATGATGATGAATCCGACACCGTGGTCGATGAAGATATGAATATCGCTTCGAGAGATGAGAATAGAGGAAAGAAAAGAAAACGAGGAGTCGTTGATGATAGTAGTGATGATGATTAATGATGTTATATGAGAATTTTCAGCTTTGTTTCACATCATGATCGTGATTGTGAAAGGGGAGGAAGCATAGCGTTTTGTATGTTTATGATCAATCAATGAAATGAACACTGGTTTCGTCGCAGAAGGTAGTTAGGGTTATGTTTGATACTCGTCCGTCATATTCAAATGTGATTCTTGTGTAGATGTCAAAGTGATTATCTTTGGTGTTTGTCTATGATGACCAGATATGACTGTTATGTCTTTTGTATAGATGGCATGTAGTGGTTATGCGAAGTATTGTACACGACCTGACATGACATGACTCTTATGATTGTTTGTATAATATAAAAGCGACTATGTTTAGTATCCATCCAACATACCCTGACATGACTGTGGGATAGAATATATGACGATTATACTCAATATTCATCCAACATATCTCCCACCATGATTCTCTGCCATTTCTCCACCACTTGAGAACACTTGACAACCACACCAGCCGCCAACCCTCTCAACCTCGTCTCTTCGTCACCACTTCCTTTTCCCTCCCTTCCTCTATCTGTAGTTTTACTAATGACCATTCTCGAACTGCCTGTATTGTCTAGAACCAGACTTGCGTATTCTCTACTTTCAACCACCTCGCGACTATTCTCCTCTGCTAACCTCCTCGTTCCATCCCCCAAACTATCATTTTCATTCCTTACACCGTTGGTTTCTAAAATCGTAACGAAGCCGAACAAAACTGCTTCGCACACGTTTCTTTCTCTCAGAGAGATTTTACGAATGGTCGGTGATAGGAGTAAAGACCAGAAATCAGACGTTAGTTCAGGGAGAGACGTCGTTCCTTGTCCTGAAGAATGGAGGGTTATGGCTAGAGTTTTTAAGAATGTTTCTAGAAAAGAAGGGGAGAGGAATTGTGACGAAGGTGATGTTGATCGTGTGTATGTGAGGAAATGACCTATTAATGGTGTAAAGATCTTGGAAGAGAGAGATTTGGCTAGAGTGTTGGATATGATTCTCTTTTTAGGTTTGATGTTAGAAACTGACGAGGAAGTGGTCAATTTGGATGAAATGGTGGAGAGTTTGAGAATGTCTGGACCGGATTGGAGATCTACTGCTTTTGCTAGGATTGGTTTTAGTATTGAAGAGGTAAGAGAAGTGGAAACGGAGTCTATAGGCGAGTTTAATTGATCCTTATTGGGAGATGCTGAATATAGTCGATGATATTTATCAGGAAGACGTTTAGAAGGAAAACTCTGATCGTTAAGCTGCGAACCGACAGTATTATTATCAAAATACCCAGCCAACTCTCTCGACCCAAGTCCAATAGCACTGAGCAATGTACTACGTTGAGTTAATGAATAATCCCCCTCAAAAATCTGACGTGAAAACCATGGTCCCATGTTCTCAATATCAGATATCAACAAAGCAATCAGTGCTTGAAGTCTCAAGTCTAAAAACTCGTCCAATTCCAAATGATCTTGTAATCCTGCTAGGATATTTGCCAATTGCATTGCATGATCACTGACTTCTTTTCCAAAGCCAGTCTTTCTACGAATTAGCGATGCTGCTTGTTCCAAACATAATTTATGTTGATCATAATTCTCGCCATCCTTCAAACCAGATATCAAATCCCTGATATATACTGGTACTTTTGTCTTTTCTCGCTTGACCAAAGTTGGATCATCGTCTTCATCTTCAGGATCAGAATCCGGCTTAGGATATGTTTTGATATCATCGTCATCCATCTCGTCCTCATCAACGAT
>Ga0160428_1001631_pt1 | contig 16220 bp, 16 predicted proteins | sample SolpanmetagenomM_FD_108198 | JGI IMG/M metagenome (GOLD analysis project Ga0160428, IMG submission 108198) | Solar panel surface microbial communities from Lawrence Berkeley National Laboratory, California, USA - M | ecosystem: Engineered > Built environment > Solar panel > Unclassified ... | reverse complement strand
GCGGCGGATCGACGGGCAACTCGGCAAGAGGTTGCGCCCGCCGGCGGACTGGATCGTCCGGATCGGCGATGCGGACCATGCGGTGTCGATCTCGACCGAGGGTGTAATCGTTGATGGCGACCCGCTCGACATCGCGATGGAATATACCCCGGGCGACCGGATCGTCGCGGCCGAACTGGGCGAGGAGGACCTGATCGTCCGCATCGCCAGGACCCGCGGCGGCTTCAAGCTGACCGCGCGGGGCGCGTCGCACCGGGCACGCGTGCTGCCGGCACACGTCGCGCCCTATGCGCAGCACCTGATCGAGAAGATCCCGCCGGACCTGTCGCGGTTCCTGCTCTGTCCGATGCCGGGGCTGCTGATGCGGCTGGACGTCGGACCCGGCGACACGGTCGAGGCGGGGCAGCCGCTGGCGGTGGTCGAGGCGATGAAGATGGAGAACATCCTGCGCGCCGAAAAGGCCGGAACCGTCAAGTCGGTCAACGCCAGGACCGGCGACAGCCTCGCGGTGGACGCGGTAATCCTCGAAATGGAATGATTGCCCGCAGCGTCTGGCGAAACCGTTCGGCACGCGACATATTGCGACAATAAAGCGATGGACGTCGTTGATCGCGCTTGTCATTTGTACGGGATGGTACGGTTCCGCATCTTTCTCGCGTTGTGCGTCGCGCTGCCGGTCGCGGCGTGTTCGGTCGGACCGGACTATCGCCCGGCGACGCCCGCCGCGCTTGGCGTGCCGGAGGCCTATTCGGTGCCCGGCGACGCCCGGCCGCCGGCCGACATCTCGGCTTGGTGGACCGGGTTCGACGATCCCCTGCTGTCGCGTATCGTCGAGCAGGCCCGCGCGAACAATCTCGATATCGCCCAGGCGGTCGCACGCCTGCGGCAGGCGCGCGAAAGCCTCGTCCAGTCGCGCGCGCAATTGCTGCCGTCGATCTCCGGCTCGGCCGGCTATACCCGCGCGATCGACTTTACCGGGGCGAGCACCGTCACCCTGCCGGACGGCACCGTGACCACCATCTCGCGCGGATCCGGCGACAGCTTCTCGATCGGCGGCAACGCATCGTATCAGCTCGGGCTGTTCGGCGAGGTGCGCCGCACCGTCGAGGCGACCGCGGCGCAATATGCCGCTTCCGGCTACGATCTCGCGACCGTGCAGATTTCGGCCGAGAGCGAGGCGGCGCGCAACTACGTGCTGGCCCGACTGTATCAGACACAACTCGCCAACGCCCGGAACTCGCTCGCCATCCAGGACGATAATCTCGAAATCGCCGGTTTCCGCGTGCAGGCGGGGCTGGTCTCCTCGCTCGATGCCGAGCAGGCCAGGTCGCAGCGCGCGCAGACCGCGGCGACGATCCCGACGATCGAGCAGAACTACAACGTCGCGGTGTCCCGGATCGGGGTGCTGACCGGGCAGGCACCGGGCGCGCTCAAGGCGGATATGCAAGCGGCCCGTCTGATCCCGACCGGGCCGACCAGCGTCGCGGTGGGAATTCCGGCAGATACGTTGCGCAACCGACCGGACGTGCGCGCCGCCGAGCGCAATCTCGCCGCCGCCACTGCGCAGATCGGCGTGGCCAAGGCCGCATTGTACCCTGCCCTGGCGATCAGCGGATCGGTCAGCACCAATGCGACGGCATTCGGCCGCCTGTTCGAACAGGTCACCGGCCAGTTGTTCGCCGGCCTGACCCAGGCGATCTTCAACGGCGGGCGCTTGCGCGCGCAGGTGCGGTCGAACGAAGCTGCGGCGGATGCGGCGTTCGCGGCGTATAAAGGTACGGTGCTGACCGGGCTCGAGGATGTCGAGAATGCGGTCGTCGCGCTGGATTCGGCCAGGCGCCGCGCGGCCGAATTCACCATCGCGCTGGACGCGGCGAACAATTCCGCGATCCTCTCGCGCAGCCAATATCGCGCCGGGCTGACCGATTTCACCACGCTGAACACGACCGAAAGCAGCTTGCTGAGCGCGCGCAACGGCCTGTCGCAGGCGCAGTCCGATCAGGCGCAGGCGCTGATCCAATTGTATCTTGCGCTTGGCGGCGGCTGGGAGTCTGCCGCCGGCGCGCCGCAAGCCCCCCCAAGGGAAAATACGAATGGCCGATAGCACGCTCGACGATTTCCTCGGCACGAAGCCCGTGCCGGTGTGGCGGCGCTACCTGAAATGGGTCGCGGTCGCGATCGGCGTGGTGCTGCTGCTCCTGCTTTTGAAAAGCTGTTTCGGCGGCAGCAACGCGGTGGAATATTCCACCGCCAAGGTCAGCCAGGGCTCGTTCCAGGTAACCGTATCGGCGACCGGCAAGCTTGCGCCGACCAATCAGGTCGATGTCGGTTCGGAACTGTCCGGCCTCGTCACCAAGGTCGTCGTCGACGTGAACGACCGCGTCACCGCCGGGCAGCCTTTGGCGCTGGTCGATCCGTCGCGCTTCCAGGATACGGTCAACCAGAGCAAGGCGGCGCTCGCGGCTAACGTCGCCGCCGTGCAGCAGGCGCAGGCCACGCTGGCGCAGGCCGATGCGACGCTGGCGCGCTTCCGCGAAGTCAGCCGGCTGTCGAACGGACGTGTGCCGGCCAAGACCGAACTTGACACCGCGGTCGCCGAACGCGCGCGCGGCGTTGCCAATCTTCGCGCTGCGCAGGCCAACGTGCAGGCGGCGCAGGCGACCTTGTCGTCGAACCAGACGCAGTTGGTGAAGACCGTCGTCCGCTCGCCGGTGAACGGCGTCGTACTCGCCCGCCAGATCGAGCCCGGCCAGACCGTCGCCGCTTCGTTCAGCACGCCGACCTTGTTCGTCATCGCGCAGGACCTGTCGGCGATGAAGCTGGAGGTCGCGATCGACGAAGCCGATGTCGGCACGGTCAAGCAGGGTCAGGCCGCGACGTTCACCGTCGATGCCTTTCCGGGCAAGACCTTCCCGGCGAAGATCACCCGCGTCGATCTCGGCTCGAACCTCAGCGCGCAAAGCTCGACCAGCACGACGACGACGGCCACCACCAACACCGTCGTCTCCTATGCCGCGACGCTCAGCGTCGCCAATGCCGACCAGCAATTGCGCCCCGGCATGACCGCGACGGCAGACATCGTCACCACCGCGAAAAGCAACGTGCTGCTGGTGCCGAACGCAGCGCTGCGCTTCAAACCGGTCGATCCCAACGCCAATGCCCGCGGCAGCGGCGGCGGCATTGCCAGTTCGCTGACGTTCCGGCCGCGCCGGGGCGGGCAGGAGCGCACCGCCCGGCTCGGCCGCGGCGCGACGCAGACCGTGTACATCAAGGATGCGGCTGGAAAACCGAAGGCGGTCAACGTGGTGACCGGCGAGACGAACGGTTCGGTCACCGAAGTGACCGGCGGCGATCTCAGGCCGGGGATGGAAGTCATCACCGGCCAGTTGGCGAGCGGCGGCGGCGACGCAAAGCCCGGTGCAGGCGGCGGGCGTCGGTCGGCCGGCGGCGCGGCTGGCGGCGGCGGCGGATCAGGGGGCGGATCGGGCGGCGGGCAGCGCGGTGGCAACTGACGCCGCGCGCACGCCGGACCTCGCGCCGATCATCCGCCTGCGCGGCGTCACCAAGACCTATGGCCAGGGCGCGACCGCCTTCCAGGCGCTGAAGGGCGTCGACCTCGATATCCAGGCCGGCGATTTCGTCGCGGTGATGGGGGCGAGCGGATCGGGCAAGTCGACCACGATGAACATCCTCGGCTGTCTCGACGTGCCGAGCGGGGGCACGTTCGAGTTTCGCGGGCATCATGTCGAAAGTCTCGATCGCGATCAGCGCGCTTTGCTGCGGCGCCGCTATCTCGGTTTCGTCTTCCAGGGCTTCAACCTGTTGGCGCGGACGTCCGCGCTGGAGAATGTCGAACTGCCGTTGCTCTATCGTGGCGATGCCAAGCAGGCGCGCCGCGATGCATCGATGGCGGCGCTCGACAAAGTCGGCCTGAAGGAGTGGTGGGACCATACGCCGGCCGAACTGTCCGGCGGCCAGCAGCAGCGCGTCGCCATCGCGCGCGCGATCGTCACCTCGCCGCAGGTGCTGCTCGCCGACGAGCCGACCGGAAATCTCGATTCCGAACGGTCGGTCGAGATCATGCAATTGCTGACCAGCCTCAACCGCGACAATGGCATCACCGTGCTGATGGTCACGCACGAACCCGACATGGCGGCGTTCGCGCGGACGGTGGTGCATTTCAAGGACGGCCTGGTCGAACGGATCGAGGCACAGCACCGGCAGGGCGAAGAGGTACAAGCCTGATGTTCGGGACGACGCTGACCCTCGCGCTGCGATCGATCATGCGCCACAAGCTGCGCTCGATCCTGACCGCGCTCGGCATCATCATCGGCGTCGCGGCGGTGGTGACGATGGTCACGCTCGGCCGCGCCACGACCAAGGCGGTCCAGTCGTCGATTTCGTCGCTGGGCAGCAACATCCTGCAGGTCCGTCCGGGGCAGGGCTTCGGCCGCGGCGGCGGCGGGCCGCGCCCGCCCGATTTCAAGCCCGAGGATGCCGATGCGATCCGCGAACAGATCGCCGGCGTCAGCGCGGTCGCCCCGCAGGCACAATCGACCACCACCGCGATCTATGAAGGCGCCAACTGGTCGACGACGATCAACGGCACGACATCGGCCTATTTCCAGGTCCAGCCCTGGCCGCTGACGGCCGGGCGCAGCTTCATGCCGGTGGAGGAACAGGCCGGCAAATCGGTGTGCATCATCGGCAGCACGGTCAGCCAGAACCTGTTCCGCGGCGGGCAGGCGGTCGGCCGCCGGATCCGGCTCGGCTCGGTATCGTGCGACGTGATCGGCACGCTATCGACACGCGGTCAGGCCGGGTTCGGCGGCGATCAGGACGATGTCGTGATCATGCCGATCAAGACCGTCCAGCGGCGCTTCACCGGCAACCGCGACATCCGGCTAATGCTGGTCGGGGTCGATCCCGCCTACGCGACCGCGACGGTCCAGGCCTCGATCACCGACCTGCTTCGCGAACGGCGCAACATCACGGGTTCGAAGGACGACGATTTCAACATCTTCGACACCAAGCAGATTTCGGACACGTTGAGCAGCACGACGACGTTGCTGACCAGTATCGTCACGGCGGTGGCCGCGATCAGCCTGATCGTCGGCGGCATCGGGATCATGAACATCATGCTCGTCTCGGTCACCGAACGCACGCGCGAGATCGGCATCCGGCTCGCGATCGGCGCGGTGGCGCGCGAGGTGCTGCTGCAATTCCTCGTCGAGGCGGTGGCGCTGTCATGCCTTGGCGGGCTGATCGGGCTGGTGCTGGCGCAGGTCGCGATCGTCAGCCTCGTGCCGCTGATCAAGGTCGACTATATCTTCGTGCCGGAGATCAACCTGATCGCGTTCGCAATCTCGGCGATCATCGGCGTGGTGTTCGGCTATTTTCCGGCACGGCGAGCCGCCGGGCTGAACCCGATCGACGCTCTGCGCCACGAATAACGCTGTCGGCGCGCGTCAGGCAAAGGCGCGCAGTCGATCGAGATCAGCCGGACGGTCGATGTCGAGCAATTCGTGTTCCGAGGCGATGACGTGCCTGCCCGCGGCGATCATCGCGCGCGCGCCGGCATCGCCCTGCAATTCCAGCAAAGCGGTAAAGCGGTCGGCGCCGAATATCGCGGGCGGGCATGGCTTTGCCCCGTCGCTCGATGCCACCACCGCGTCGCGCCCTTCGGCCGTATCGAGCAGACGATGGATGTGCGTCGCGGTGACCCGTGGCATGTCCGCCAGTGCGATCAGCACCGCCGCTGCGCCGATGTCGCGCGCGTGTGCGACCCCCAGCTTGACCGAGTTCGACATGCCGATCTCGGGCCGATCGTTATGGATGATACGGTAGCCGCGCGCCGCGAAATCCAGGTCGGTGCCGTTCTGGACGACGATCCGCTCGCGAAACGGCACGTCTTCCAGCGCGGTGACGACATGGAAGGCGAGCGGCTTGCCGAGATAGTCCTGCGTCAATTTGTCCAGCGTTCCGAACCGTTCGGAGCGCCCGGCCGCGAGCAGGATGAGCACGGTCTCTGCGGCGCGGATCACGCGTCGGCAACCGATGCCTGGCGTAGCATCTCCGGGGCGGGGGACTTTGCACCGCTCTGTGCATTGAACGCGGCGATCATCGCCGCGGCGATCGACAGCGCGATCTCGGCCGGCCCGACGGCACCGATATCCAGCCCGACCGGGCCATCGATGCGATCGATCTGCGACGCCTCTAGGCCGACAGCGGTCAGTCGTTCGCGCCGGGCGGCGTGGCTGCGGCGCGATCCCAGCGCCCCGACATAGGCGGCATCGGTGCGAAGCGCGGCGATCAACGCCGGATCGTCGATCTTGACGTCGTGGCTGAGCGTGACGACCGCGGTCGACGGGCCGGGCGCAAAGGCCGCGACCGCCTCGTCGGGCCAGCGATCGTCCAGCATCACGTCGGGAAAGCGTTCTTCGGTCAGGAAGCGCGCCCGCGGATCGATCACCACCGTCAGGATGCCGAGCTCGCGCGCCAGGCCCGCCAGCGACTGCGCGATCTGCACCGCGCCGACGATCAGCAAGCGGCGTGGCGGATCGTAGCGGTTGACGAACGCGGCACCTTCCACCGGTCGCAGCGAACTCGCACCGGTGTCGAGATCGGTCGTCACCACCGCCGCCTTTCCGGCGTCGCGGGCCTCGGCCAGCGCGGCGAACAGTTCCGGGTCGAACCCTGACGCCGAGACCGGCTGGACCATCACCGCGATCTCGCCACCGCAGGGCAAGCCGACTTCCCACGCCGCGGCATCCTCGACGCCGTACCGCTTCACGACGAACGGTGCCCCCGCGATCACGTCCGCCGCGGTGGCGAGGATGTCGCTTTCTACGCACCCGCCGGACACCGACCCCTCGAACCGGCCATCGGCATGGACCAGCATGTGGCTGCCGCGCGGTCGCGGCGCGGACCCCCAGGTGGAGACGACGGTGGCGATCGCCATCGGCTCTCCCGCCCAGACGGAGGCCGCCTTCAACACGGTATCGTTATCGGCCATTCTCGTCCTCGGTTTCGGCTAGCCCGACCCGGATGTCGGGTCCGACGCGATACTGTCATCACGGCGATGCATGGTGGCCGTCAGTGGGGTATACGCGCAGTAACGCGCTGGATGGAGATCGTTTCCGCATGAGGCATTTCAAGGGTTTGTCGCGCAAGGGCGCTGCGATCGCCGGTGCGGTGCTGATCGGTGTTGCCGCCGCCTGCGCCCCGGCATACGGCCAGTCTGCCGCGAAGGAGCCGACGATGACCAAGCCAGCGCCCCTGTCCCCCGTGATCGTCATCGCGCATCGCGGCGTCAGCGGGTTGCGGCCGGAACATACCATCGCCTCCTACACGCTGGCGATCGAGCAGGGCGCGGACTTCATCGAACCCGATTTGGTGTTGACCAAGGACGACGTGTTCGTCGCCCGGCACGAGAACGACATCACCGAGACGACCGATGTCGCCGCGCATCCCGAATTCGCCGCGCGCAAGGCGACGAAGGTCATCGACGGCGAGAAGCATGTCGGCTGGTTCACGGAGGATTTCACGCTCGCCGAACTGAAGACGCTCCGCGCCAAGGAGCGCCTGCCGCTGCTCCGGCCGGACAATGTCAAATATGACGGCCAGTTCGATATCCCGACTCTGGCCGAGATCATCGCGTTGGCGAAGCGCCATTCGGTCGGCGGCCGGATCGTCGGCATCTATCCCGAAACCAAGCATCCCAGCTATTTCGCCGGCATCGGCCACCCGATGGAAGCGCATCTCGTGCGCGAATTGAAAGCCGCCGGCTGGGACAGCGCCGACGCCCCCGTCTTCATCCAGTCGTTCGAGGTCGCCAATCTGCAGGCGCTGCACCAGCTGACCAAGATCCGGCTGATCCAGCTGATGGACAAGAAAGGCGCCCCGGCCGACGGTGCGACGCCCAGCTATGCATCGATGACGACGCCCGAGGGGTTCGCGGCGGTGGCCCGCTACGCGTACGGCGTGGGGCCGAACAAGGACATGGTCGATCCGACCTTCGTCGCGCGGGCGCATGCGGCGGGGTTGCGCGTCCATCCCTGGACGTTCCGGGCGGAAAACTTCTTCCTGCCCGCATCCTACTGGTCGGGCGTCAATCCGCGCGGGCATGGCCGTCTTTCTGACGAAATTCGGTCCTATCTGGCGATGGACATCGACGGCTTCTTCACCGATTTCACCGCGATCGGGGTGGAAGCGCGCGCGGCATCGCAATCGGATAGATAATCATGCGCAAGATCCTCCTCCTCGCCCTGCTGCCCCTCGTGTCGGGCGGCTGCGTCCGCACCGTCGCCAGCATCGTCACCGCGCCGGTCAAGGTGGTGAGCAAGGGCATCGACTGGACCACGACGAGCCAGAGCGAGGCGGATCGCAATTACGGCAAGAAGATGCGTAAGGAGGAGGAGCGCGAAGGCAAGGAGCGGCGCAAGTGGCAGGAACAATGCCGCAAGAACCCCGATTGCCCGCCTTATGACGGGTTCCGCGCCGGCCGGAACTAGGCCTCCGCCCTCCCGCTATCGCTAGACAATATGCCGGCGACCGCCTCCAGCACTTCGGCGCGCATCTGCACCCACAAATGGCTGCTGCGAATCTCGATCGTGCGGCACCCGGGCTCCCCCTCGACTCGGCAGATCGTACCGTTGACCAGCCCGTCGCTCTGGCTCCAGATCGCCGTGGCCGGGACCGGAAGCGGCGCCAGGATCTCGTTTCGCTGCGTCGTCACGCGCGGGGCGTCGACTTTTTCACCGCTGACCAGTTCGAACACGCGCCAGACGTTGGTCGCGCGGGGATGGCCGACGTAGGGCGCGCTGATCGTGATCACCTCGCGTACCGCGTCGGTCACGCGGTGCGCCGCGAACCTCGCCATGATCCCGCCCAGGCTGACGCCGATCAACGTCACGCGCTGCCCGCTCTCGTCCCGCATCCCCCGGATCCGCTCGAACAGCCTTTCGCCATCCCCGCCAATCGCTTTTCGGCCGAAATTGCGACCGAGCCGCCACCCTTCCGCACGATAGCCGAGCGCCGTCAGGTAGCGCCGCAGCACCAGGGTCGAAACGTCCGAATTGAGCAATCCGGGCAGGATCAGCACCGGGCGGCCATCGCCGCGCGGCATCGCCATCAGTCGCCGTCGCGCGGCGATCAGCGGGGCCAGGCTGGCCAGCGCGCGGGGCACTTCCAGCGCCCATAGCAGCTTCGATGGCGGTAATTCGGCGAATGGCGCGGCGGCGCCCGTTTCCTGCGGCATGAACCCTGTGATATGGCATTCGCATGACCGACGATACGCACGTTCTCGATACCCCGCCGACCGGCGCCGCCACCGACTGGACGATTCCGCAGGACTGGTCGCATTACACCGCCGAGGATCACGCGACCTGGGACACTTTGTTCGAACGCCAGGCTAAGCTGCTGCCGGGGCGCGCGTCGAACGCGTGGCTGCGCGGACTGGACGTGCTCAAGCTGAGCAAACCCGGCATTCCCGATTTCGAGGAACTCAGCGAACGGCTGATGCGACTGACCGGGTGGCAGGTCGTCGCGGTGCCGGGCCTGGTGCCGGACGACGTGTTCTTTGATCACATGGCCAACCGCCGGTTCGTCGCCGGGAACTTCATCCGCCGCCCGGACCAGCTCGATTATCTGCAGGAACCGGATGTGTTCCACGACGTGTTCGGTCACGTCCCGATGCTCGCCGACCCGGTCTTCGCCGATTATCTCGCCGCTTATGGCCGCGGCGGGCAGCGCGCGCTCGGGCTGGATGCGCTGAAATATCTCGGCCGGCTGTATTGGTATACCGTCGAGTTCGGCCTGATCGCCGAACCCGAGGGCTTGCGCATCTACGGTTCGGGGATCGTCTCGAGCTTCGCCGAAAGCCGCTTCGCATTGGACGATCCGAGCCCCAACCGGATCGTGCTCGATCTCGCGCGCGTGATGCGGACCGAATATCGTATCGACGATTTCCAGCAGAATTATTTCGTCATCCCGAGCTTCGACGAACTTCTGCGGCTGACCGTCGAAACCGACTTTGCGCCGCTCTATGAAGAATTGAAGGCGCTGCCCGATATCCCGGTGGCGCGGATCGAGCCGGGCGACGAGGTCATTACGCACGGTACGCAGGATTATGCATCGGCCAAGGCACCTGGATGATCCGCGCGCGCCGGACCGTCGCTTCGTGCTACTGGCAGGCGGCGCGATAGCGTTGTCCGGGCTGTGGGCGACCGGGACGTTCGGCCAGTCCGCGCTCGCGGCGGCCAAGCGGCCGAGCTATCGCGCCAAATTGTCCGATGCGCAGCTCGTCGATCTGTTCGAGCGTGCGCAGCAAGAACTGAAGGCGACCACCGCCTTCCATATCGGTAGCTGGCATATGGACACGGCGTCCTGGGCGGTCGACCTGGATATCGGCCGGATCAGCTTCGTCACCAAGACCGGCACTAACGTACACGCGCCGGTGCAGGTCATCGGCACCCGCCTCAAATCGGACAGGACGTGGCTGTGGGCGTGGGACAATCCGTCGATCCCCTCGGCGTGCGCAGCGGATACCCGGCGTGTTCGGGCGTTCGGCACGCGACAGGGTATCGCCGCGCTGAGCGAAGCGAAGATCGCCGCCAGCGAAGCGGATGCCTGGAAATACACTGCGCTGGCCGCCCACCTCGCCGCTGCGAACGGGGCGTATCGCGGTGTCGCCGGCAAGACCGAAGTCTTCATGACGTTCGGTATGGTGACGATGGAGGGGGCGAGCGGGGCGCCCGCGCCCGAGTGATTCAGATATCCAGTGCCCAGCCGTCGCGTCCCTTCGGGTCGAACGGCTTGCTCGGCACATAGCGTTCGGCACCGGCCGTCAGCCGCAGGATCGTCCAGTCGCCGCGACGATCCATCGCGTTCAGCGTCACGCCGCATCCCGCAAAGGCATCGACCACCGCCTGGCGCTGCGTGTCGAGCAAACCCGCCAGAACGATCGTCGCCCGGGGCGCGGAGATCGCCGCCAGTTCGGGCGCCATCGATACCAACGGTCCGGCAAGGATGTTGGCGATCACCAGATCGTACGGCGCGCGGGCGGTGATCGCGTCGTCCAGGGCGCCGTCCGCGGTGACGAGCGCAATCCCCGAGACGTCGTTCGTCGCGGCGTTCTCCCGCGTCACATCGACCGCGGCGGGGTCGATATCCGTCGCCATCACACGCGCTTGCGGCCACAGATAAGCGGCGGCGAAGGCGAGCAGGCCGGTCCCGGTCCCGACATCGATAACGTTGGCGAAGTCCCGTTCCGCCAGACCGTCGAGCATCGCCAGGCAGCCGCTGGTCGTGGCGTGGTGCCCGGTACCGAAGGCGTTGCCGGCATCGATCAGGAACGCGCGGCCACCCGGCGGCGGCGCCACGGGATGCGCGCTGGTATGCACGACGAACCGGCCCTCGCGGATCGGCTCGAGGCCGGCTTGGCTCATCGCCACCCAATCCTCGTCCTCCAGCGGCTGGATATCGGGGGCGACCGCGGCGGCGCTCGGCACCAGCGCGCGGATCGCGGCGATCATCTGCGCCCCGGGCTCGTCCTCGACATAGGCGTCGAGCCGCCAATGCTCGTGATCGTCCTCGGTTTCCTCGGTCGTCATCAACACCGCGTCGATCGCGAGGTCGTCCGCGGCGTCGATCGCCTCCGCTTCGGCGCGAGTGCAGGGCAGGGTGATCTTCCAGCTATCGGGCATCGGACGCTCCAGCGAGGCGGGGAACCGGGTCAGCGCACATAGCTGGCGCCGTTCACGTCGATCACGCCGCCGGTCATCGACGGAGGGGCTTCCAGCGCGAGGAAGCGGGCGGCGGCCGCGACTTCCTCGGGCATTGCGACGCGGCCGAGCGGTATGTCGGCCAGAAGTTTGTCGCCGCCGCGGCTTTCCAGATAATCCTCGGCCATTCCCGTCATCGTGAAGCCGGGGCAGATCGCGAAGGCGAGGATATTCTGTGCCGCATAGCCGCGCGCGATGCTCTTGGTCATCGCCACCATGCCCGCCTTGGATGCGGCATAATGCCAATGCGCCGGCGAATCGCCGCGATAGGCGGCGCGGCTCGCGATGTTGACGATCCGGCCGCCGATGCCGGCATCGCGCTGCTGGAAATGGGTTACGGCGAGGCGGCACAATTCGGCGCTCGCGGTCAGGTTGATGCGCATCGTCCGTTCCCAATCCGCCACCCACGCATCGTGCGTGCGATCAATCGGATTGGCTTCGAACACGCCGGCATTGTTGATCAGGACGTCAATCCGCCCATCCAGGCGATCCAGCGCTTCGCCCCACAAGGCCTGCGGTGCAGCGGGACCGGCGAAATCGGCCGGGATGCCGCTTGCCGTGCCGTGGCCGACCAATCGGATATCGGGTCGGTCGAGTGCCTGTGCGATCGCCGCACCGATGCCGCGGCTGCTGCCGGTCAGGAGGATATGGATCATGCCGCTCCCTATCCGCTCGCGACCGGCTTCGTCACCCCCGGATCGTCCGTTCGGCGCAATCGGGAAGCGGGGGTAAGGGTTTTGGCGTAGCGCCTTCGCTGGTTCAGCTTGCCGTGATGCCGGAGAATTGATCGGCGGCGGCTTTCAGCGTTTCGAGCCGCTGGGTGACCTCGGCGAAATCGCGTTCGAGCGTGTCGATCTCGCTCGCCACGCTTTCGGTATCCTCGCGGATCGCGGCGATCGTGGTCGACATGGAGTCCGCGGCGAGCGCGGTTTCGTCGACCGCGGCGGTGATCGCGGTGACGGTCTGCGCCTGCGCTTCCATCGCCAGCCGGATCCGGGTGGCGCTTTCCTGCACCTCGGTCACGGTCGCCTTGATGCTGGCATTGGTCTCGACGGTCGATCGCGTCGCCGACTGGATCGCGGCGATCTTGGCGGCGATGTCGTCGGTCGCACGTGCGGTCTGGTTGGCAAGCGACTTCACTTCCTGCGCCACGACCGCGAAGCCGCGGCCGGCATCACCGGCGCGTGCCGCCTCGATCGTCGCGTTCAGTGCGAGCAGGTTGGTCTGGCCGGCGATGTCGCGGATCAGGCCGAGGATCGACTCGATCGATTTGGCATGGTCGGACAGCGTTTCGGACATGCCGACCGCGTCCTGCGCCTGTCCGGCTGCGCGCGTCGCGATCGTCGTCGCGGCTTCCACTTCGCGGCGCGCATCCTCGATCGCGCGGATCAGTCCGGCCGACGTGTGGGCCGCTTCGCGCATCGCCACGGCGGATTGTTCGGCCGCGGCGGCGACTTCGGACGTCTTGCCTAGCATGCCGCGGGTCGAGGCGGAGGTTCCCTGCGCGCGGCCGCGAATGCCGGTGCCGAGCGCGGCGGTGCCCTCGATCGATCGCGCGATGCTTTCGCTGAAGCGGGTCGATTGTTCCAGCCGCTCGGCCTGGCCGCGGGCATAGTCGCACTGGCCGAGATGCGTGGCCATCACGTCGGCTTCGATTAGCGCCAGGCGCTGGGTGACCTTGACGAGTTCCGGTATCCGATCGCTGTCCGCGCCAAGCTTCTCGGTCAGGATAGTCACCGTGCGCTCGTGCGCGTAACTGAGCGACGCCAGCAAAGCGGGCAGGGGCACGCCATGCTTGTACACTTCGCTGGCGTGGCCGAACGCCATCACGATCCAATCGTCACCGAACGGGTCGGAATATTTTCGTTTGGTATATTGCGCGCTGTCCGCGACGCGCTGGCTGCGCTGCGCCTCGTTGAAGAACGGGCGCAGGTGCACGGTGACCGGCAGGGTTATGTAATATTCCCAGAACGCGTTGGCGATCTGATGCTCCGAACCGGAGATTAGGTGGGAGATTTCCGCGCAGCCGGCGCGTATGCAATCGTCCCAGTCGTAATCCTTGACGCGTTCCGCCGCGGATCTCAGCGCGCCGCTCCAGCCCGAAGCGTTCGCCGTCCGCCGTGTCGTTGCCATCGGCTTATCCTCTCGTGGGTCAGCGGTGACGCCCGCTACTACGAACGTCAGGCGGCGACCTTGGTGACGAATTCCCCGGCGCTGTTCTTCAGCGTGCCGAGCCGGCCTTCCAGCGAGTCGAAGCCCTGTCCGACAAGGTCGATCTCGCTCGCCACGCTTTCGGTATCCTCGCGGATCGCGGCGATCGTGTTGGACATCGAATCCGCGGCAAGCGCGGTTTCGTCGACCGCGGCGGTGATCGCGGTGACGGTCTGCGCCTGCGCTTCCATCGCGAAACGGATGCGGTTGGCGCTTTCCTGGACTTCGGTCACGGTCGATTTGATACTGGCATTGGTCTCGACGGTGGACCGCGTCGCCGACTGGATCGCGGCGATCTTGGCGGCGATGTCGTCGGTCGCGCGCGCGGTTTGGTTGGCGAGCGACTTCACTTCCTGCGCCACGACCGCGAAGCCGCGGCCGGCATCCCCGGCGCGTGCCGCCTCGATCGTCGCGTTCAACGCCAGCAGGTTGGTCTGGCCGGCGATGTCGCGGATCAGGCCGAGGATCGACTCGATCGACTTGGCGTGATCGGACAGCGTTTCGGACATGCCGACGGCGACGCCAGCCTGGGTCGATGCGCGCGTCGCGATTTCGCGGGCGGCTTCCACCTCGGTCCGGGCATCCTCGATCGCGCGGATCAGGCCGGCGGCGGTGTGCGCCGCCTCGCGCATCGCCACGGCGGATTGTTCGGCCGCGGCGGCGACTTCCGACGTCTTGCCCAGCATGCCCCGCGCCGAGCTCGACGTCCGCCGCGACTGGCCGCGAAGTACCGCACTTTCTTCCGTCGCATCTTCAACCATGCGCGCAATCCCATCCCGGAAATCACTTGCTAATGCGTCGCGTTCGCCCCGCGCCGTGTGCTGGCTGAACGCGCTGTAGATCTCGACCGTGATCTCACCCTCCAGCGCGGAGAGGCGCATCAGCGTGTCGATCATCGTCGGCAGGCGCGGGTCGTCGAACTTGCAGCGCTTGAGCAGGATTTCGAGCGCGGCGCGATCGCTGGAGCAGGTCATCGACAGCAACGCCATCGTCGACACGCCGGCGGCATAGCCCGAGGCGACCGAACGCTCCATCGACTCGATCCAGGCCACGCCGGTCACGTCGCAGAAGCGGTTGCGGAGATAGACTACGCCCAGTTCGAGCATCTTTGCCTCTTCGTGCGGCTGCCAGTCCCGCGCGCCCGGGCTGGCGCGCTTCCATTGGTCCCAGAACGCTCGGGCGACCTGTGTCGCATCGGGCTCGATGATCGACCAGACGGCGCGGGCGGCATCGGCCAGCGAGCTGTCGAAATCGAATGCGCGCAATCGCGCCCTGATGTCGATCGTCGCGGCGACGGATCCGGGAACGGGCATATCGGTGATGGCCAAGGGGGACTCCATTTCGAACGCGACCATGCCCCTCATGCGAGCGGCTTGCCCTCGGCCTATCCTGATTTGGTTAAGACGGAGTTTAGCGACCACCGGCGCGGAAGCCGGGATCGAACGTCGTTGTGCGCCGCAACGCTTGCATCGTGCGGCATGCCGACTAATACGGCGCCATGCCCGTCCATGGGCCGCATGAGGACTAGCCCGTTGGCCACGAAAGCTTCCAAACGACCCTTGTCGCCGCATCTGATGCACGTGAAATGGCCGATCAACATGGTCGTGTCGATCATCCACCGCGCGACCGGCAGCGGCATGGCGACGGTCGGCGCCGCATTGCTCGTATGGTGGCTGGCCGCACTGGCGACGGGCCGGGAGGCGTACGGCACCTTCCTCGACGTGTTCACCTATTCGGATGGCCGCCTGAACGCGATCGGCTATCTCGTCGGGATCGGGCTGACCTGGTCGTTGTTCCAGCACATGGCCTCGGGCATCCGCCACTTCTTCCTGGATGTCGGCGCGAATTATGAACTGAAGCGCAACCGGATGAGCGCCTGGCTGACGCTCGCGGCGTCCGCCACGGCGACGATCCTGTTCTGGGCGTATCTGACGATGGGGAAGCACTGATGGGTACGGGCACCGAACTCGGCCGCGTTCGCGGGCTGGGCAGCGCCAAGGAAGGCGCGCAGCATTGGTGGCACCAGCGTGTCACCGCCGGTAGCAACCTGTTCCTCATGCTGTGGTTCATGATCTCGGTCGCGCGTCTCGAAGCGTATGATTTCGATACCGTCCGGCTGTGGCTCTCCTCCTCCTGGGTGGCGATCCCGCTGGCGCTGCTGGTCTGCTCGATCTGCTATCACTTCCGGCTCGGGCTGCAGGTCGTGATCGAGGATTACCAGCACGG